>OBVI01000138.1_pt1 | contig 49043 bp, 37 predicted proteins | sample 1476021 | NCBI WGS metagenome assembly OBVI01 (sample SAMEA2579981, study PRJEB22360) | human gut metagenome
TAATAGACCCTTATAGGGTCAAAGCAAACCACCGGCTAAGCCGGTGGTCGTGATTATAGTAATCGTAAATCGTTCTGCTTAAGGTAGCGATCGTATTCTGTGCGGAACCGGCACTTGAGAGATTCTGGGACATAAATACGATTACTACGTCATTTTTGGAATCATAGATGATTCCGGCATCATTTTCCACGTTGTCAAGTTCTCCGGTTTTATTTGCGGTTTTGACTCCTTCCGGAAGCTGTGCGGGAATTTTGTTACAGCGTGTCTGTGCCTTGAGCAGATTAAACATATCAGTGGCATGGGTGTAGCCGGATGTATCCTGTTTATAAATCTCCTGCAGGAGATGACCACAGTCTCCTACAGATGTGTAGTTATCATCATTCTCATTGCTGGCAAGGAGCATACGTCCCATGTGAGTCTGGTCATAGCCATGTGCCTGGCAGAAACTGTTGACAGCCTGCATACCTGCTGCGGAATCGCCGCCGCCAAGATAAGTTGTCAGGGTATTGGCTGCATTATTATCGCTGACTGTGATCATGGAGTACAGATTGGAGTCTACAGAATCCCTGCCGTATTGTCCGGTTATCTGATCATAATTCTCGTAGACAGCTCCCATGATATAGAGCTTGATCAGGCTTGCAGCCTGCATTTTCTGATCATTAAGACTGCCCTCGGTTCCATTTACAAGATCGGATATGAAAACAGCCCAGGTTCCGTTTTCAGCGGGAAGCTGACTTTGAACCTGTTTTAAAATTGTCTCCAGTTTCTCATCTGTGACCGGTTCTGAAGATGTGCCTGCCCCGGAACCGTTAAAGACGCTTTCAGAACTCTCTGAAGATGAAGAAGGGGAAAGCATTCCCTGACCTTCTACGGATGTTTCCGCGGCCTCTGTATTTTCAGCAGCATGACTGCTGTATGCAGGAGTAACAAGAAGGCTGAGCGATAGCAGAGGTATTAATAATTTTTTTGAAAACATTGCGTTCACCACCTGTTAAATATTTACTGTAACACATTCGGAATCTGTTGATCTGTTATATAAACCGTATTTCTTCATGTTTAGATAAATCAGGTTTAAAAGTCTTATTGTGCAGGCACAAATGGTTTTTAAAATCTGATATCTGTATGTACAAAATTATACAGTGTTTAGAGTTGTGTTACAAGTGTATTTACGGTTGATTTTAAAATTTATTATATGGCTGCCGGTTACTGTTGGCACAATAATTGAGATGCATTCATACAATTTGTAGGAATGCGGGCGTGAAAAATCCGCATATCTGATTATATATTTTGGATTGTATAAATGCTACAATAAAATCATCAGAAATGAGATAAAGAACGACAAATTAAACAAACAAATGTGGGAATGTGGGGGCATTTTCATATTGCATGAGGAGGTAGATTATATGTTAACACCGAAACAGAATATGTTGGAAGTTATAAAAGGCGGAAATCCTGACAGATTTGTTAATCAGTATGAAGCAGTGCAGCTTCTTTTTCATCCGTTTATGTTTACAAACCCGTTGCTTCAGCCGGGACAGGAAAATGTAGTGAATGCATGGGGGGTAACCAATACTTTCCCGAAAGGAGTTCCGGGTTCTTTTCCTGTACATACTCCTGACAAGATCGTGGTAAAGGATATTGAAGACTGGAAAGACTATGTACATGCACCTTCTTTGAAATTTACCCAGGATCAGTGGGATATGGTGAAGGCTCAGTATGATGCAGTTGACGGAGAACAGGCATTTAAAGCAGCTTTCGTTGCACCGGGATTATTTGAGCAGACTCATCATCTGTGTGAGATCAGTAATGCGTTGGTTTATTATATTACTAATCCGGATGAAATGCATGATCTGATCAAATATCTGACAGAGTGGGAACTGGAACTTGCTGAAGGTATCTGTTCCAACCTTCATCCTGATGCATTATTCCATCATGATGACTGGGGTGGACTGGACAGTACATTTATGAGTCCTGCAATGTTTGATGAATTTTTACTTGAGCCATATAAAGAAATTTACGGATATTATCACAGTCATGGCGTTGAGCTGGTTATCCATCATTCAGACAGTTACGCAGCAACACTGGTTCCTTCTATGATTGAGATGGGGATCGATGTATGGCAGGGATGTATGGAAACCAATAATCTTCCGGAACTGATCAGGAAATATGGCGGAAAGATCAGCTTCATGGGCGGTATCGAAAATCGTGCAGTTGATTTTGAGGGCTGGACAGATGAGAATTGTGATGCAGTGGTACGTCGTGTCTGCGAAGAATGTGGAAACAAATACTTTATTCCATGTATCGCTCAGGGTGGCCCTGGTTCTGTTTATCCGGGTGTTTATAAATCTCTCTGTGATTCCATTGACAAGCTGAATGAAGAGAAATTTGGCATTAAGGCATCTGAATCTACAAGGCTTCCATGGCAGATTATGTTCTGATCTCAGGTATTTGTCAGTGGCAAAACGGAATACAAATATCTGCCTGGCACTTATAGGTGTTGCAGAGGATGATGCTATGGAGGTGTTTGAAAATGATTATTATTGGTGAGAAAATTAATGGTTCTATCCCGATCGTTGCAGAAGCGATCGCAAAAAGAGACTCTGAATTTATTAAAGCAAGAGCAAAGCTTCAGGCGGAAAGCGGAGCTACTTATATTGACTGTTGCGCTTCTGTTCCGGAAGCGGAAGAAGTGGAAACATTGAAATGGATGATCGACTGTATCCAGGAGGTTACAGATCTTCCAATCTCAATTGACAGCCCGAGTCCGGATGTTCTGGCACAGGCTTATAAGTTCTGTAAGAAACCTGGAATTTTTAACTCTGTATCAGGAGAGGGACATAAGATTGATACGATTTTCCCGATCATGGCTGAGCCGGGAAATGAGGGATGGCAGGTAATTGCGCTGCTGAGTGACAATACAGGTATTCCGAAATGTGCAGCAGACCGTCTGAAAGTTTTTGACAAGATCATGGCGAAAGCGAAAGAGTACGGAATTGCTCCGGACAGGATTCACATTGATCCGCTGGTTGAGATGCTTTGTACTTCTGAGGATGGTATTGCAACGAATATTGAGACGATCACAAGTGTACGTGAGCAGTATCCGACCATTCATATTACGGCAGCAATCAGTAATATTTCCTTTAATCTGCCGGTTCGTAAGCTGATTAATTACGGGTTCCTGGTACTGGCAATGAATGCAGGACTGGACAGTGGAATTATGGATCCGACAAATAAGGATATGCTTGGACTGGTTTATGCAACAGAAGCATTACTTGGTCTGGATGATTATTGTATGGAATATATAGGGGCTTACAGAGAAGGCTTAATTGGTACAACAAAGAAGAAGTAGGTTGAATCTGCAGAAACTGTGTAAATGAATTAAGTGGTTGGAATCTGAAATTGAGAAATAACAGGAGGATTTGATTATGTCTAAGATAAATGAAGTTGCGGAATTAGTTGAAAAAGGGAAAGCGAAATTAGTAGGACCGGCTGTACAGGAAGCCATTGATGAGGGTGATGATCCGGTTGCGATTCTGAATGATGGTATGATTGGTGCGATGTCTGTAGTTGGTGAGAAATTCAAAAATGGTGAGATTTTTGTTCCGGAGATGCTGGTTGCAGCTCGTGCTATGAAGAAAGGTGTTGAGGTTCTGAAACCGCATCTGGCATCTGGTTCTACAGGTGCACTTGGTAAGGTTATCATTGCTACGGTTTCCGGTGACCTTCATGATATTGGTAAGAATCTGGTTGCCATGATGATCGAGAGTGCCGGATTTGAGGTGATCGATCTTGGAGTCGATGTTCCGGCGGCTAAGATTATTGAGTGCTATAAAGAGAATCCGGATGTTAAGATCATTGCTCTTTCTGCGCTGCTGACTACTACTATGCCGGCTCTGAAGGAGACTGTTGAGGCGTTGAATGCGGCGGATTTCAGAGGTAATATTAAGGTTATGGTTGGCGGAGCGCCGATTACAGAAGCTTTTGCTGAGGAAATTGGTGCTGACGGATATTCTGATGATGCGGCTAGTGCGGCGTCATTGGCTAAGAAGTTGGCAGCATGATCTGATTGCTTGTGCGGGTTTAGTATAACATGAAAATATTATGAGGGGACTGCTCTGTGGAGTGGTCCTTTCGTGTATTTTGGGATTTTTTTGGAGTGTGTTATAATGGGAAAAAGGGGACGCTCAGAAAAATATTTTATTTCATGTGCGGTTTCGGGGTCTAAGATATTCTAACCTCTCAGAAATCTGCTAAAGGCATGAGCAGCCTTCTCAAACTCGCTCCGTTGCAAACTTCGCTCAGACAGTGATACAGTCTGCTCATAACGCAGATTTCTGAGAGCTAAGAATATCTAAGACCCCTGCAAATGCACATGAAATAAAATATTTTTCTGAGCTGGCTGTTGGCTGTTGTGATGTTTGGATTGGATATGTGGGAGGTTTTTATGGCTTGGGTTAAGTTTGTGCGTGAGGATATTGAGATAGAGGTGGAGGATGGGATATCGGTACTGGAGGCGGAGATTCAGGCAGGACTGAGGCCGGATGCGCCTTGTGGCGGTCTGGGGAAATGTGGGAAGTGTCTGGTTAAGATTAATGGGGAAGTGGTTAAAGCGTGTCAGGTGCGGATTGGTGAAGGTGAGACTTGTGTAGTGGAGACATTGGACAGGGCTGGCAATGAAAAGATTTTGACGGATGGATTTAACAGAGAAGTTGTGTTTGAACCGGGACTACGGATGGCTCAGGTTGAGTTGGAGAAGGCGAAAGCAGGGGAGAAGCGGTCGGACTGGCAGAGGCTGCTGGATACGCTGGCGGAGACAGATGGTGAGGTTGAGCCGGGGCAGATGGAGGTGGATCTGAAGCTGGCGGGTGAATTGTATGGGATGCGCAGGGATTCTGATGAATGGTATGTGATTTACAGTAGACGGCGGATTCTGGAAATGAGGAAGGAAGCTGGTCGGAGGTGTCTGGCAGCGTTTGATATTGGGACGACTACCATTGCGGGGTATTTGCTGGATGGTGCGGATGGGAGGACTCTGGCAGTTGAGAGCAGGATGAATCCGCAGGCGCAGTATGGTGCGGATGTGATCATGCGGGCGAATTATGCGCTGGAGCATGGAACAGAAGCGTTAAGTATGTGTGTTCGGAAAGCGGTTAATGAGATGTTGGGAAGTCTGGCAGAGGATGCAGGGATAAGGAGAGAGGATGTTTTTCAGGTGTGTGTTGTGGGAAATACCTGTATGCATCATCTGTTTCTGGGGATTTCTCCGGCTTCGCTGGTACATGCGCCCTATATTCCGGCTGTGAGTGAGAGGCTGGTGCTGAATGCGGGGGATTATGGTCTGGCTGTGCAGGAGCGTGCAGAGTTGATCATGCTTTCGGATATTGCAGGATATGTGGGAGCGGATACCTGTGGATGTCTGCTGGCTATCAGGCAGGATCAGCAGGAAGAGATTTCTCTGATGATAGATATTGGAACGAATGGTGAGATGGTTCTGGGAAACAGGGAGCGGATGGTGACCTGTTCTACTGCGGCCGGGCCTGCTTTTGAGGGTGCGAAGATTGAGTGTGGAATGCGTGGCGCGGCCGGGGCTGTGGATCATGTGAAGTATGAGGATGGGAAGTGGAACTATACAACTGTTGGGAATAAGCCGGCGGTTGGTTTGTGTGGTTCGGGATTGATCGATCTGGTGGCGGGTCTTCTGGATGCTGGAATGCTGGATGAGAATGGTGTGCTGAGAAGCGGACAGGAGAAGCAAGGTGTGTTTATTCTGGTACCGCCAGAGCGGGGCGGTAATGAGAGAGGAGTTTATCTGACGCAGAAGGATCTCGGAGAGGTTCAGCTTGCGAAAGCTGCGATTGCAGCGGGAATTCAGATGCTTATGGAGCGGATTGGGATTACAGAAGATGATATCTGTTCGGTATATATTGCAGGTGCTTTTGGCAACTATATGGATCCGGTCAGTGCCGGGAAAATTGGCTTGCTTCCGGCGACGCTTGTGAAGAAAGTGAAACCAGTGGGAAACGCTGCTGGTGAGGGTGCGAAGATCGCACTTGTGAATGAGAAGGAAATGCTGGAGATGGATGAGCTGGTGAGAAAGATTGAATTCGTTGAGCTGGCTGCTTCGGCTGATTTTCAGGATCATTTTATTGATGAACTGGGATTTGAGACAGGTGAATGATTTTATCCGCCTGATTGAATTATTGAGAAGTGCAGATTTCTTCTGATAAACTGCGGAGCAGTTATTCGGTGCAGAACTGAGGCGCAAAGAGGATAATTTTATCTGCCTGATGAGGTTGCTATAGATTATACAAGAGAGTAAGGGGTTAGATTATGGATATAAAAAAAATAGAGCAAATGGGAATGGAGCAGGGGTTTTCGCATGTGGTGTTGCTGGATTGTGATACGATTGAGCTGAAGCCGGAGGTTCGACAGATGTGTGCAGCGGATACCTGTCATAAGTATGATAAGTGCTGGAGCTGTCCTCCGGGATGTGGCTCTCTTGAGGAATGTGAAGCGAAAGTCCGGCAGTATAAGTATGGGATTATTGTTCAGACAGTTGGTGAATTGGAGGATGTTTTTGATGGCGAGGGAATGATGGAAACGGAAGCCAGACATAAGGAGTATTTTGTGGAATTTGAGAAGAAACTTCGGGAGATTTATCCGGATATGCTGGCGATTGGTGCGGGATGCTGTACGAAATGTAAGGTCTGTACTTATCCGGATGCTCCATGCAGGTTTCCGAAACAGGCTTTCTCATCGATGGAGGCTTACGGGATGCTGGTAACACAGGTCTGCCAGGCCAATGAGCTACAGTATTATTATGGGGATTGTACGATTGCTTATACGAGCTGTTACCTTCTGGAATAACGTTACTGTTCACTCCGTTCTCAGTAACGTAGCCAAAATTCATTCCAGATTGCCTGCAGCAATGGAATTTTGGCTTGTATGTCTCGGGATTTTGGCATATTCATGCCAAAACACCTCGCGGGACAGTGGTGTGTGAACAGTAACGGAATAACATTTTAGCCGAATCAGGGAAGTCAGTTTTCGTTGTAAATAACAGTGAGCTATGATAAAATACAGATATTGAAAGCGCAGAGCGTGTTTGAAAAAACAAAAAATCCTTCGCCGCAGGGCGGGGGATTTTTGGCAGAAGGTATTAAGGGTGGCTTGAGGATATGACAGTACTGGAACAGTTAAAAAAAACAATTGAAGACGGACATCCGGGAGAGACAGAGAAGCTGGTGAGGGAGGCATTGAAGCAGCATATTCCTGCAGGGCGGATTGTGGAAGAGGCCATGACTCCGGCTATGCGAACAGTGGGGGAGAATTACAAATCCAATGGTGCGGATATTATTAAAATTCTGGCAGCAGCCCGAAGTGTGCGTAAGGGTTTTGAATTGTTGGAGGAACAGGACTCGCAGTTTGGCAGGAGGAATATCGGAACTGTGATCCTTGGAACGGTGGAAGGTGATCTGCATGATGTAGGTAAGAATCTGGTTGCGATCATGTTTCGTAGTGCCGGATTTAAGGTGATCGATCTGGGAGTGGATATTTCTGAGAAGCAGTTTCTGCGTGCAGTGAAGCAGAATCCTGATGTGTCGATCGTGTGTATCTCCTCGCTTTTGAGTACTTCAATCCCGGAGATGGAGCAGGTGGTGAAGTCTCTGAAACGAAGCAGTAGTAAGCATAAATTTAAGATTATGGTTGGTGGAGGTGCAGTAACGGAGCAGCTGGCGAAGAATATGGGAGCAGATGCCTATACAGAGAACTGTATTGAGGCTGTGGAAGTTGCGAAGACGTTTATTGTGTGAGAACCGGGCTGACAGGTACGTATAAGAAAGACATAATGTGAGTTAAATTGCTATAGAATTGACTGGTAAAATAGGTGCTTCAATTATGTGACAGGAGGATTGTAGACTTGCAGCTGTCATCAGTTTATTTATATGAAAAAATAAAAGAGAAATATGAAATTACGGAAAGGGGAACTTTATCCGGTTCAGACGGATATCTGCGCCCCTTTTTGTGTTATGAAAAAAAAGAAACATTTCGACATGGGCATGTTTATGTGGTACAGAGATATGACAAAGAGTGGGAATCGGCAGTTCTGACTGCTGAAAATATACTCTGGGTATTTTGTGGGAGAGAGGAAATTGATGCTGCATCAGAAGAGCTTCAGCAGATTCCGTATATTCATATTGCACTTGATAGTCTGGAAGAAATAGCAGAATTTATGAATGATGTGCAGGAGATTTTTGATGCGGCTGATGAATGGGAACGGAAGCTCCATAATTTGATGTTAGAACACGCCGGAATGGACAGGCTTTTGCAGGTGACATCGGAATTTCTGCAGAATCCGATGACTGTAACAGGACTGGATTTTACCTTCGTGGCGGAAGCGGGAAGCGAGTATCTGCCGCCGAGGGCGCGGCTGTATACAGATGACGGGTTGAATATGGAATATGTAAATGCGCTTCTGCAGAATGAGACTTATCGAGATATGGCAGATACGCATGAATATGTGATGTTTCCGGCTTACATCAGTGGATGTCGTTCGATGAACAGAAATCTGTTTGTGGATGGGAAAGCAACTCACAGGCTGGTTTTGACTGAGTGCAGATCAGAGATTACACTGAGAGTTATCTGTGTACTGGATATTCTGGTGGAGAAACTGGAGTATTTGCTTGCGCATGAAGCGGAGGAAGAGGATCCGGACAGGGATATGGAGCAGATTTTTGTCAGGATTTTGTCGGACAGAACTGCGGATTATATGCAGGTGAGTAGAGAACTGAGTGAACTGGGATGGAGTGGAAATCATGAATATATGTGCCTGATCCTGCAGATTACCTATCTGAATCAGCAGAATCTTTCCACAAAGGCAATCTGCCGATATATTAAGAAGAAATTTGAGGATTCTGTGAGTTTTCTTTATCAGGATGAAATTGTGGCGTTTTTTGACCTTACCAGACTTGGAAAAAGTCAGGAGGAAGTAGCCGGAAAACTGGTTTATTTTATCAGGGATACTTATCTGAAAGCCGGATACAGCAGGGTGATGACAGGACATATGAGTCTGAGACGGCAGTATGTGCAGGCGAAGACGGCTCTGGATGTAGGAAGCCGTAAGAAGCCTTATCTGTGGATTCATTATTTCGGTCAGGTGGCATTGACTTATATTCTGGAACAGGCAACAAGAAGACTGCCGGGAACAATGATCTGTCATGAAGGGCTGCTGGAATTGAAGAAGCATGATGAGGAGAATCAGACTCAGTATATGGAGACATTGAGAGTGTATCTGGAGCAGCATCTCAGTGCAACTCAGGCGGCAAGGGAATTGTTTATCCACCGCAGTACGTTTCTTTACAGGCTGGACAGGATTAAGGAAATCCTGCAGTCTGAGCTGGATGATCCGGAGGAAATTTTTTATCTGGAATTGTCATTCAGGCTGCTGGAGCAGGAGCGAGAAAAGGAATAGAGACAGCAGAATAGTGTGTATGCAAAATATAATACAGTAAAAAGGACTGGCACATTGGCGAAAAACGTAATTTTCCGTCTGTGAGTACGTTAAGAATCGGGTTGATGAAGTTGTCGGTCAGAGAGGTTACGATTCCGGAAAAAGCACCTCCGATAATAACACCGACTGCCATGTCCATGACATTGCCACGCAGGGCAAATGCTTTGAATTCTTCCATGAATTTTTTCATTGGAATTTCCTCCTTAAAAAGTGTGATACTATTATGATAACGTAGATGACTGGAATGGTCAATTATTTATAGAGGTTAGTAAAATCTAAAAAAGCATTGTAACAATGCGGATGAGATATTGTTACAATGCTTTTGGATGTACTATTCTTATGAAATCAGAATTTATTTTTCTCTCGTCTTTTAGCAGCTTCTTTGTATACTGCTTCATCTGTTCGTGCTGAGATGACGATTATTTTCATAATGTCATCTACATATTCCAGTTTGTAAACTACTCGGATACCTAAATCCCGGAATTTTATTTTTAAAAGATTTGTAAGATTGATTCCGTTTTTATTTCCGAGAGGTTTTCCATAGCCTCCTTTATCTGTGGGAAGAGGATTTTTTCTGACTTTTTCAATTCCTTTTACAACTTGGAGCTGTACGGAATGATCCAGTTTTTTCAGATCCTTTTTAGCTTCTTCGAGAAATTCTATATTCCATGTCATTCGATAGCAACATCCTCCGTTTCTTCTAATTCTTTTTCGGTTATTCCAAGTTCATCTAAAACAGAGGATAATGGAACTGTCGGTTTTGAACCGTTTTCTTCGAGTCGTTTGTTGGCTTCCAGCAATAAGAAATAATCTTCTTCTATCTCTGTGAGTCTGGTGTATTCTTCGGGAGACAGGATGATTGCTGATGGTTGATTATTCTTTAGTACGATTAATTCTTTTTCGGAACGTAAACGGTCAAATATTTTTGAAGCCTGGCCTTTGTTGAATTGTGAAATTGGAACCAGACATTGTAAAATATTTGTTGCAATTGCCATAAGAACACCTCCTGCTTTTTTCTTTTATTATATTCATAATGCAAATAAATATCAATAATTACATTAAAATTTATATATAAATTTTAATGTAATTATATTTTCTAATAAATAATCGAATAACTGCGCGTCGCATTCTTGTTACTTTAGTGATTATTCTGTTATGTGCAGGTGACAAATTCGAGTTGTAAACGTCTGTTTGGAATATTATATTCTGGCAAAAAAAACTCAGGTACGCTTGAGCGTACCTGAATAAATATTAAAAGAGATATTATGTTATTTAGCTTCTTCTTCGGCAGCAGCCTCTTCTTCAGCTTCCAGAGCCGGGTCTACATGAACGGCGGCTACGGATACAACTGCAGCTTCAAGGTCTGTCTTTAAGTCTACATCTTTGTCCTGGGCGATGGCGAGGTCTTTGACTTTGATTACGTCGCCGACTTTCATGTCACCGACATCTACCATAACTTTGTCTACCAGTGCTGATGGGAGAGCTCTGAAGGAGATTTCTTCCAGATGCTGCTGTAATACACCGGCTTCCAGTTTGTCGTGGTTTACAAGTACGATCTCTGCTACGGAATGTACTTTCTCGTTGCTTACCAGTGCCTGGAAATCTATTTCATCCACCTGTCCTTTTAACGGATTGAACTGGATCTCTTTAATCAGTACGTCATATGACTGACCATCTACATCCAGCATAATCTGGCTTCCTTTGTTATTTGTCTTGAGAAGTTTCTCGACAGCAGATTTCTCGATTTTAACAGGAAGAGAACCTTCCATCTCTCTGCCAAATACGTTACCTGTAACGTAGCCTTCTCTTCTTAATCTTTTGGCCTTTGTGTCCATTGTTCTTTTTTCAGCTTTTAAAGTATTCATTTGACTTTTCCTCCATTTTACAGCTGAGGTGACACGCTTGACACTATCTTCAATTTATGAGCATCCGAAATGCTCCAGGTGGTGTTAAGTATTTTTAAGTATTCAGTTGTTTGTTCTTTATCTTTGTTACAGCTGTATTATAACACGCTAAAAATGAAATGCAAGAGGAAAATGTGAAGAGTTTGTGAAATTTAAGTAAACACAAACAAAGCCCTCCGGAAGTGACCGCTTCCGGGGGGGGCTTTGCATTTAATCTAATTAATCATTAATTACAGAGTATCATTTCTTCTGATATAACCAGGCTGTTCAGTCGGGGAAACGATTTCTTTTTTATGAACGAGTTTCGCCCATTTGTCGACTACTTCATTCTCTACGTGAACACCCTCACCTACAGTAGCTTCAGCGAGAACAACACTGTTTCTTACAACAGCACCTTTTTTAATGATGCATCCACGACCGATTACAGAATTCTCAACAGTACCTTCAATCTGGCAGCCGTTGGAGATTACGGAATTCTTCACATCTGCAGTATTGAAATACTGAGTCGGGCAGGAATCATTGGTACGTGTATAGATTGGCCAGTTTTCATGGAAAAGTTCCTGAGCTGACTTGTAGTTAAGGAGAGCCATGTTTGCAGCATAGTAACTTGGGAAGTCTGTAATGCTTGCAAAGAATCCCTTGTGTGCAACGCCGCGGATATCCAGAGTTTCACATTTATCATTCAGGATGTCTGTCAGTGTGTACATGGAAGAAAGATTCTTGGCTTCTTTGATCAGGCTGATGAAAAGCTCTGTTTTCATAACACAGGTATCCATATAAACATACTGATTCTTCTTATTACCATGATTTGGTTCGATGGATTCCACACCTTTCTGGCGGTTCAGCCCCAGAACATTACAGGTAAGATAAGCCTCTTTTGCATTATCAACAGCGTGATAAAGGAGAGTAACATCTGCACCGGAGTCAATGTGGGTATGTAAAAACTGGTCAAAATCAATTGAATAAACCATATAGCTCGGGGCAATGACAACATACGGATGATACATTCTGCTGAGTGATTCCATGTTATCCAGATAGCAGGAGATATCGGTGTTATAGATATCATTGTCATTATTGTGCTCTGAGAAGAGAAGCTGAAGTTTGCCGCTCTTGGAGTTGATGTTGTAATGACGTCCTGTTCCAACGTGTTCTACAACAGAACGGGGTTTATTATTGATATAGACCTGAATACGGTCAATGTCGCTATTGGTCATATTGGAGATAGGGAAGTCAATGACTCTGTATCTGCCAAGGAAGGAAAACGCACCGATCGGGCGATAATCCTGCATACCATCTACATAAATATTTCTCCCGGAAGAGCTTACGATTCCAAATGCCTTATACATATTATTCTGCCCCCTTTACGCGTTTCGCTACAAGCTCAATGTGCTCACTGTCTGCGGCACCGACAACGGCACCTTTACCGATGCGGATACCGTCAGCTACAAGTGCACGCTGAACAACGGCACCTTCTTCTACCACAACACCCGGCATCAGTACACTGTCGATAATTCTGGCACCTGCACCAATCTTAACACCTGTAAAGAGAACGGAATGCTTAACTTCGCCCTGAACAACACAGCCCTGTGTGATATATGCATCTTTAACATCTGCTTCTGCGCTGATGTACTGTGGAAGTGCGGCAACATCTTCTGTATAAATCTTCCATGACGGATCGCCCAGATCAAGCTCATTTTTGGAACTTAACAGATCCATGTTTGCTTCCCAGAGAGAGTCGATGGTACCAACATCTTTCCAGTATCCTTCAAATTTATATGCATAAAGAGTCCTGTTATCGTTAAGCATAGTAGGGATGATATCTTTACCGAAGTCATGGCTGGAATCAGGATTCTTGATATCAGCCATCAGCATCTTGCGGAGGAGTTTCCAGGTGAAGATATAGATACCCATGGATGCAAGGTTGCTCTTCGGATGCTCAGGTTTTTCCTCAAACTCTACGATACGTCCGGATTCATCAGTGTTCATGATACCGAAACGGCTTGCCTCTTTCATCGGAACTCCGATAACTGCGATGGTTGCATCTGCCTTTGCTTCTTTGTGGGCTGCAAGCATCTTGTCATAGTTCATTTTGTAAATATGGTCACCGGAAAGAACGAGAACGTATTCAGGATCAAATTTATCAATGAAATCAATATTCTGGGAGATTGCATCTGCTGTTCCGCGGTATACATTCAGATTCTCATCTGCTTTCTCACGTGGAGGAAGAACGTAAACACCGCTGTTTTTAGCATCAAGACCCCAGCGTCCGCCGGCTGCTACATAGCTGTTCAGCTGGATAGATTCATACTGTGTAAGTACACCTACAACATCAACGCCACTGTTGGCACAGTTACTTAAAGGAAAGTCTACGATACGATATTTACCGCCGTATGAAACGGCCGGCTTTGCCACTTTATTGGTAAGATCATGCAGACGGCTGCCACGACCGCCGGCCAGGATCATGGCCAACATACTATTTTGTTTCATAATAGTGAACCCTCGCTTTCATTTGTTATGTAATATTATACATTTTTTCCTGACACTTTTCCATAGGTTTCTGAAAAAAATATGTAAAATTTTTGCTACAAACTAAGTAAAATCGACAAAAAATTATACATTATATACAAATATCGAGACAAATCGCATGACAGGGGATTAAAGACATTTGTAAATTATGCTTATAATGTACCAAAATTCATTCCAGATTGCCTGCGGCAATAGGATTTTGGCCTGTATGTCTCGGGATTTTGGCATATTCATGCCAAAACACTTTGCTGAATAATGGTGTGCAAACAGTAACATTTGTTCACAAATTTAAGTGAAACGGGTGGACGTATAATAGTTCTTACGCTATAATAGGTAGGAATTTATAGAAGAAACGCGTAACTGTGAAACACTGAACAGTTACAGAGAAACAGAGGTTATCACGTGAGTAAAAGAGAAGATTATAAACGATTTATCGTATTTTGTCTGGCGAGTCTGGTGGTTCTGGCACAGGCGGCGGTCTTTGCATGGGTGTGGTATTCCGTTTACAGAGGACAGATCGACGAGCCTTTCTGGCGCAAAGGTAACTGGGTACTGATCGCAATCTACGGTCTGATGTTTGCCCTGTTTGCCAAATTGTACGGAGGACTTAAGGTTGGATATCTTAAGAGGATTGATGTATTTTATTCGCTGACACTGGCACTTTTGTGTACCAATGTGGTGGAATATCTGGAGATCACCCTGATCAACAGATGGTTCCTGAGCGTATGGCCTATGATCGAGATGACAGGAATACAGCTGGTGCTGATCATTATCTGGATATTTGGTTCAAGGTATATCTATTCCGGACTTTACCGCGCACGCCGGCTTCTGGTCATTTACGGTGACCGGGATCCGGGGGACGACCTGATCCATAAGATGAATTCCCGAAAGGACAAATATGACATCAGCGGCAAGGTACACATCAGTGTGGGAGAAGAAAAAATCCATCAGATGATGCAGGATTATGACGGCGTGATCATCTGGGATCTGCATTCAACAGAGAGAAACCGTTATCTGAAATACTGTTTTGCACATTCTGTCCGATGCTATGTGAGTCCGAAGATTTCGGACATCATTCTTATGGGAAGTGAACGCATCCATCTTTTTGACACACCGCTTCTGGTATCCAGAAATATGGGACTGGCAGTAGACCAGCGTGCTGCAAAGAGAGTTATGGATATTCTGATCTCAGGGATCGGCATTATAATCACTTCACCGATCATGCTGATCATAGCGATTGCGGTAAAAGCATACGACAGAGGTCCGGTGTTTTATTTTCAGGACCGTCTGACATTGGGTGGAAAGCCCTTTAAGATCTGTAAATTCCGCAGTATGTGCGTAGATTCGGAGAAAAACGGTGCAAGACTGGCATCCAAGCATGATTCCCGTATCACACCGGTAGGTCATGTGCTGAGAAATCTTCATCTGGACGAGCTTCCTCAGCTTTTCAATGTATTTAAGGGAGATATGTCTCTGGTAGGTCCGCGTCCGGAACGTGAAAGTATCATGCTTGAGTATGAGAAAGAGCTTCCGGAATTCTATTATCGTCTGAAAGTTAAAGCAGGTCTTACCGGATATGCGCAGGTCTACGGTAAGTATAATACAACTCCTTATGACAAATTAAAGCTGGATCTGTTTTATATTGAGAATTATTCCTTCCTGCTGGATATCAAGCTGATCTTTATGACAGTTAAAATCTTTTTCCAGAAAGAAGTATCTGAGGGAGTAGATGACAGACAGGTAAATGCGTTGAAGGATTCCGGGAAAAACGCCGGAGTGTCAGAGAATAAAACGGAGGAATGACAATGAATAAACCGCTGGTATCTGTGATCATGCCGGTTTACAACGGAGAAAAATATATTAGAAAGGCTGTGGAATCCGTCTATGAACAGGGAGTTTCGCTGGAACTTCTGGTGATCGATGACGGTTCTACAGACCATACAGAGGAAGTCCTGTCTGCCTATGAGGGCAGAGAGGACTTTCGGTATATTAAGAATGAACAGAATATGGGAGCTGCAGGCTCCAGAAACAGAGGAGTCGGGCTGGCACAGGGAACCTACATTGCTTTTCTGGATGCAGATGACTGGTGGGAGCCAGGCAAGCTGAAAGAACAGCTGAAACGTCTGGAAGAGACAGGATACGTGCTGTGTTCTACAGGGCGGGAACTGATGAAAGCGGACGGAAGCAGTACAGGACGGACAATCCCTGTAAAAGAGAAGATCACCTACAGAGAACTTCTGAAACATAACAGCATCAACTGTTCTTCGGTAATACTCAGAAGGGATGTGGCGCGTGAATTTCCCATGGAGCATGACGACAGCCATGAGGATTATATCACCTGGCTGAAAATCCTGCGAAAATACGGCTGTGCTGCCGGAATCAACAAACCCTATCTGAAATATCGTCTCAGCGAAGGCGGCAAATCCAGAAACAAACTGAAATCAGCAGCCATGACTTACAATGTCTACAGATACGCCGGTTACGGCAGGATCAGAAGCTGTATTTTTTTCTGTTCTTATGCTGTACATGGAATATGGAAATATTGCTACTGTTCACTTCGTTCACAGTAACGTAGCCAAAATTCATTCCAGATTGCCTGCGGCAATGGAATTTTGGCTTGTATGTCTCGGGATTTTGGCATATTCATGCCAAAACACCTCGCGGGATAGTGGTGTGTGAACAGTAACAAAATATTTCCATTGACCGAAATGTTAAGTTTCTATTCCATAAATCGTAAAAATATGTTATGCTTGTTGCAGTAAATATGACTTTGCGGTTAATTGCCCGTTACATTGCTGTGCGTTTTTTTGTCTGCCGGTCATCTGAAGAATCTGGCAGAATGGGGTTGTATGTTCACACAGCAGAAGTCAGAAATATGATTAGAGGATAGTACTTAAACATGAAAATAAAAAAAGAGAGAGCGGCGGTGCCGTACTCCTGCCTGATCGATAACATTAAAGTTTTGCTTATCTTTCTGGTAGTATTTAACCATATTATTGCATTTAACCTTGTAAAGGTAGATACTGTAGTGAGATATGTGTGGTATGCGATCACGATTTTTCACATGCCTGCATTTGTTTTTATTTCAGGATATCTGTCAAAGAAACCTCAGAATGTGCTGAAGAATTTTAAGAACCTGCTGATCCCTTATGTTCTGGGATATACCTTAACCTGGTATTCACAGATATGGCTGGGCAGATCTGTAGATTATGAGATACTGCGTCCTACCGGAAGTGTCATGTGGTATATACTGGCACTGTTTATTTACCGCCTTACCATTGAGGCCCTGGGTAAGATCAGATTTATTGTTCCGCTCAGTATCCTGTTCGCATTATGGGCAGGAACCAGACCGGAATTTACCACATTCCTGTCATCATCAAGAATCGTGGTATTTTTCCCATTCTTTGTTGCGGGGTATCTCTGGAAGAGTGAATATATCACAGCGATCCGTAAATTTAAGGGAAAATGGATCCTGGTGGCAATCTCCGGAGTCCTTTTGTGGGCGATACCGAATTATATGATCCCAAATGAAATGGGAATTGCTATTTTCCGAGGTAATCATGGATATCAGCTCTGTGGCCTGACGGATCCTCAGGGAGTGATCCTCAGACTGCTGATGTATCTGGTATCTTTCGTAGTTGTCTATACGATGCTTGCGTTAGTGCCGGACATCAAACTGCCACTCACCTATGTGGGACGACATACAATGGGAATTTATTTCTTCCATTATCCGATCATGATCATTATGAATGGTTTATACATCCTGATGCTTCCTGCAATGAACAATGTATGGGTGCTTCTGGGAGTATCACTGGTATTTGTACTTGTACTGGGAAGTCTGCCTGTGGATCTGCTCTATACGGGTGTTTTGAATCTGATCGCATTTATTCTGATCAAGAAGGATAAGACAGTCAGAGATGAAGGCCTGGAAGAAGAGTATGACAGCGAATATGATGAATATGAACTTCTCAGAAGAAAGAAAGCCATCGCAGAGCTTGCGGCAACGCTTGATTCAGAGAGTGAGCAGGACGGACATGTGGAGAAAGTAAATATGGACGAGGATACACCGGATCATACTTCTTCCGACAGTCATGAAGGCTTCAGCAATGTGGCCGGCATGGAGCTGGAGATTGAAGAAGATAATCTGGATGATATCCCTGATGAACTGATCAAAGGGGAAGAGGAGCTTTCGCTGGAAGACCTGATCCAGGAACTGGAAGCTACTACCAGAACGATGGACGACAATAAAGAACCATAAACACAAAGGAAGAGTTTTGAGATACAAAAACAGTATTTCAAAACTCTTCTTTTTGTAAAGTTAACGCGAATTTAACATTTTTGTAACGGACAGGTGACGGAAGTTGGGAAGTATGATATAATCAAAGTATCTATCGTATGGAGCAGGAAAACTGTTCGGCAAAATAAGAATATTTTTTTCAGGGGAGTTATGACAGAAGAATGAAGAGAGTAATCACATATGGCACTTTTGATCTTTTTCATAAAGGCCACTACAATATTATCAAAAGAGCAAAAGCACTTGGTGATTATCTGATCGTAGGTGTCACAAGTGAGAGCTTTGACATTGAGCGGGGCAAACTCAATGTGCGGGACAGCCTCATTAAGAGAATCGAGAATGTGCGAAGGACGGGGCTGGCAGATGAGATCATCATTGAAGAATATCAGGGACAGAAGGTCAATGACATTATTAAGTATGATATTGATGTTCTGGTGGTAGGATCTGACTGGAGAGGGAAATTCGATTACCTTAAGAACTACTGTGATGTAGTTTATCTGGAAAGGACCAAGAATATTTCCAGTACAAAGCTTCGCAGTGAAGGTGTTATCTTTAATATGGGAATCGTGACGGATGATATCCGGGATAATGATTTTGTGGAGGAATCCAAATATGTCAGCGGAGTTCATGTGGAACGTGTATTCAGCGAGAATCACGAGACTGCACAGAGATTCTGTGATAAATATGAGTTAGGTTCCTGCTGGAGCAGCTATGATGAATTTCTGGCAGATGTAGATATTGTTTATATCAAGACATCGCTGAACCGGAGAGCAGAATATATCGAGCGAGCGCTGAAAAAAGGAAAATATGTGATCAGTGATTCGCCCATGACACTTTCCTCAGAGAAACTGCGCTACCTGTTTCAGGTGGCAAGGGAGAACAATGTGGTTCTCATTGAACGGACCACACTGGTCTACCTGCGGGCGTTTAATCAGCTGGTATGGCTGGTACACAGTAACCTGGTGGGAGATCTGGTAAGTGTCAAATGTGCAATCTCCCAGGATGATTTCGAGGGCGGCAGGACTTTTAATGAGACAGTCTGCACAGCTATCTGCGCAGTACTGAAACTGCTGGGAAAAAAATGCCAGGATATCAACACCAATGCGGTCCGCAATCAGGAAGGCCGTTTTGTATATGATATGATTTCCATGAAATACGCCGGTGCACTGGCGACTATTGAGATCGGAACAACGGTTGACATTGAGAATGAACTTGTGATCATCGGAAGCAACGGCAGGGTAACTATCCCTAATGACTGGTGGAACACCGGATACTTTGAAGCCAATATTTCAGGAAAAGAATTTCTGAAAAGGTACAGCTTTAACTTCGAGGGAAATGGTTTCCGCTATCTGCTGCAGGAGCTGATGATCATGATCAGAGACAAACGGACAGAATGTACCCGGCTTTTCTATGATGAGTCGGTAAGAATAATAGAAATTTTGGAAACAATCAACAGAAAGGACAATTCATGACGGAGAAACAGAAATACCTCCTGAAGCTTTTCAGGGAGGTTGATGAAATCTGCAGAGAACATAACCTCAGATACGTGCTGGCAGGAGGCTCCCTGATCGGAGCTCTCAGACATGAGGGATTTGTTCCCTGGGATGATGATGTAGACCTTTATATGCCACGTCCGGACTGGGAGAAATTCATAGAGATATGCAAAACAGAACTCCCGCCTGACAGAGAGATACAGTGTTCGGAGGTGGACAGAAACTATACAAATTCATTTCCGCGCTACGCATCCACCAATACCTGTGCCATCCATAAGAGCCAGATTATCGGGAAGGACTGCGGCGGAGAAATCATAGACATTCTTACACTGGATCCTGTTCCGGCTGACGACAAAGAATACGAGAAATATAGAACACACATGATGATCTACTCAGATCTTATCAATATTTCTGTAGGCTACAGTGACCGCTGGGAGATACCTGCATCCATGTATCTGAAGTATCTTCTTTCTTATATTTTTCTTGGTAAAAAAAGAACACTGGCAAAGCTTGAGAAGATCATGTTCTCTTATAAAGAAGAGGAATGTGACCGTTATGCCATGCGTTGGGGCGGCTGCCCGTTTCTTTTTGATAAGGATATGATGTTCCCTGTAAAGGATGGCATCTTTGAGGGAAAAAAGGCAATGATCCCAAATAAGTGCAGTGACTATCTGATCTGGCATTATGGAGACGAGTGGTCATATATGCCTCCTCATGATAAGAGGGAGGGTCATGTAGCAGTGTGTGTAGATGATCTTCCTTATCAGGAGCTACGTGAAGAATACATGCCGAAGATCAATAAGGAAAGATTGCGCTGGGACAGTGTGTTCCGAAAGTTCTACAATATGCGCATTGCGAAAAAAAGCCATAAGGTCCGCCAGGATGGGCTTGCAATGAAAGCCCGCGCTGTTGCACTGGACCTGCAGAGAGCGATCGATGAATCAGGACTTAAGATCAGTGAGCTGGTGGAAAGCAGATCTTTCCGTAAGCTGAGTGCACTTTTTGGCTCTTATTATAAGAATCAGCTTAGTGCTGACTTTATCGGAAGAGAAGACTATACCAACATTTATGCTTTTTATCATCCAACACTTGTGGAGATACCTGACGATGTATTCTATGCGGCAATGCTTACTCTGTTTTATACAGAACGTGTGTCAAAGGCATATCGGATGATGCAGGTCCGTCAGCAGCTTGACCATCTGAGTCCTGAGATGGAGGGACTGAAAGAAGATATTGAGTTTTTCAGGAAAGCTGCGGATCATTATGAATTCCATCGGATAAAGGAGGCAGAACAGATCGTCAATGAGCTTCTGAAGAAATATCCGGGACATCCGGGATTTATGAAATTTAAGTGCAGGTTCCTGATGGAGGATGCGGGAGAGAACCGGATCGAAGCAGAACGTTTTCTTGATAAAGCTCTTAAGATGTTTCCTGAGGATGGTTATTTCCTGAAATATAAGGCAGATATCCTCTGGATGGATGGCGAGATGCAGAAAGCGGCAGAGCTTTATCTTCAGGTAAAGAATAAGACAACTAACGGAATTGTATGGATGGAGATGGACAGATTCTTCAGAGGATACAAATCTGAAATCCTGAAAAGCTGTGAAGAGCTTATTGCAAACCACAACAAGAAGGAGGCTCTCGCATTGATGGAGCTGTGGAGTCGTCTGATACCTGAGGATGATGATATCCAGGGAGCATTATATCTGGCAAAAACAGTGTGTGCACGTACGCAGAGCGAGATAGAGAAAGAAATCGGTGAAATCCGGGCTGTGATCGGCACACAGATGATCACGCCAGTCAGTGTGGAGAAAAATTCGGGAAAAAGCAGAAAACAGATAAAATCAGATAGAACATCAGATGAAACATCGGCTGATGATGTGAATAAAAAAGTATCAGATCCGTCAGCAGAAACTGAAGAAGTTAAAGCGCCGGCGGATATACAGGTTAAAGTTTCAGAAGAACATAAGATGTACAGGAAAGCTCTTACAAGAGCATGGAAGCGGCTGGGGTATTCCAATGAGCTTGCAGAACTGCGCACCCAGATCATCTGTACAGGTGAGGAGAGCGAACTGGAGTGGCTTGCAGAACAGGTACGAAACCGTCAGTTTCGCAGAGAAGAGAAAGCCTGCGCTTATAAGCTGGTGGGTGATGTCAGGATGAAACAGGGACAGACCAGGGAGGCTTTTGCAAATTATAAGAAAGCACTGGAATATGAGATGCCTTCTTATGTAAGAACAGAGCTGTACCGTATTTTTATCAATGATCTGAACGATGGTAGCAGACAGGCGAAAAGCTTTGGAAAGAAGACGGATATTACAGTTGTGCTTGATAAATGGCTTGATAAATATGAAAGTATTGAAGATATTAAGAAGATCGTGCAGACTGTAACTGTTAAGTGACATCAATAGAAATGGAGTAAAGAGTTGAACAAAAAACAAAAGGTGATTTTATCATTATTACAGGAAATCGATGAAATATGCCGCCGGAATAAAATAGAATATTACCTCTCTCCACGACTGACACTCTGCGCAGTGGAAGGGCATCCTTTCCCACAGAATCCCATGTTTGGAGTTGTGCTGATGAAAACAGCGGATATGGAACGGTTCCGTCTGGCTGTGGATGAAGATCCAAGGGAAAAGAGAGCACTGGAATCCATGAAGAGCCACAAATGGTTCTCAGGATTTTATCTGAGATACACCAATACAGATACTCTGTGCCTGAATCTGGACAACACCAGAGACTACGCATTTCCGGGAATCGGGGTCAGTATTTTTCCGCTCAGAACGCCGGCAGCTTCTGTAAAAGCAGAACGCAGATTATCCAGAGATGAGAATGCATGGACAGAGCTCTGTCATATCAACTATGCAGATAGAAATTTCAGGAGCAGGGTGAACCGTACGATCATGCGGCTGCAGTGCATGATAACCGGGCGCCAGGGACAGGCGGCACATTTGTATGACAGACTTGTCAGATCCTGCCAGCAGCCCGGAGCAAATAAATATATCCTCAAAAGAAGAAAACAGACTACCGTTTTCCCTGCAGAAATTTTTGCGGAGAGTAAACGTGTCACTCTGGAAGGTGCAGAACTCCAGGTTCCGGCAAAAACCGCAGAGTATCTTACCATAAGCTATGGAAAGAATTATAAAGATGCAAAGGAACCCCGCTATGTGACACCCATTGCGCTGGTGGTCAGTGCGAGGGTAAGCTATACACAGTTCTGGAAAGAATCCGGAAACTTTGAGAAATACTGTAAAGAGCGAATGAAAAATGCCCGCAAACTTGCCAGAAGCAGGCGGCACAAAGACTATTTCAATGAATGCTGGGATTATGTAGAGTTCTGTGGGGAGCGCCTGAATCTGAGTGTTTCCTATGAGAAGCAGAAAGACTACATTAAGAACTTGTATAAGAATGAAGATTATATGACACTTGAGAGGGTATTTCGTCCCTATTTCAAGATGATGCAGAAGAGTCTGCAGAAGAATGAACTCTTTGCAGAGGACGAAGAGATTTTTGACATCTATGTAGACGTACTGGAGAAAACAGGAAAGACAGTACAGAGAAGTAAGATCGGCACGCTGATCTGACGGGAGGGAATATGAAACTTTCAGATTATATTGTTACGTTTTTACAGAAAAAAGGAATCCGTCATTTCTTTGGATACCAGGGAACGATGATCGCACATCTGGTAGATTCCATTGAAAGAAATCCGGAGACAGAGAATCATTCCAGTTACAATGAACAGGGGGCAGCTTTCGCAGCCTGCGGATATGCACAGGCGAAGGAAGAATGTGCCTGCGCCTATGCTACCAGCGGACCGGGAGCCATCAACCTTCTGAGTGGTGTGGCAGATGCCTATTACGACTCTCTGCCTGTGATCTTTCTGACAGGGCAGCTGAACACTTATGAGTATTCAGGAATCAAGGGGCTGCGTCAGCAGGGATTTCAGGAGACAGATATTGTGGCAATGGCGAAACCGATCACCAAATATGCTGTTCAGATACGAAACCCTGAGGACATTGTGGAGGAATTAAATAAAGCATACCATATTGCAACCACAGGACGCAGAGGACCGGTGCTCATCGATCTTCCCATGAATATCCAGAGAAGTGAAGTGGAGAATCCGGTCTATGACATGACTTTTGAGGACAAACATACAGATGCAGCTGCAGCACAGCAGGCGGCAGATACGATTCTGGAAGCACTGGAACAGGCAAAACGTCCGGTGATCATGCTGGGCCATGGCGTGGACAGCAGCTTCAGCCAGCAGAAACTGATCCGCTTTGCACAGAAGAGACAGATTCCGATCATCACCAGCGTTCTGGCGAAATCAGTTCTGGGATACGACCATCCGCTGAATTTCGGGTGCATCGGCGGTGCCTATGGACACCGTTATGCAAATATGATCGCCAATGCAAAAAGCGATCTGCTTCTCTGTTTTGGCATTTCTCTGTGTACCAGACAGATCGGAACCAAAGTACATGAATTTGCCAGAGGTGCAAAGATCATACGTATAGATATTGATCCATACAATCTTCAGAGAGATATCCATGAGAATGGTATCAATGAAGTGAAGCTGCAGGCAGAGACAGGCGCAGTGATTGATTGTCTTGCAAAAGTGGCTGATCCTGATATAGAGGGCGTAAGTGACTGGTTGAATGTCTGCACAGAGATTAAAGAAAATCTTCAGGCAGTTGATGATGCCACACCAGAAAGATATCCGAACCGTATGATCGCAGACCTCAGTGATATGCTGGAGGATACCTCCGCGATCGCAGTGGATGTAGGACAGCATATGGTGTGGAGTTACCAGTCATTCAAGAATCATGAAGGACAGAAACTTCTCTTCTCCGGCGGTCATGGCGCTATGGGCTATGGACTTCCGGCTGCAATAGGAGCCTATTATGCAACCGGAAAACCGACCGCCTGCATCTGCGGAGACGGTGCACTCCAGATGAATATCCAGGAACTGGAGTGGGTGAAGAGAGAGAATCTTCCTGTTAAGATCATGGTTATGAATAATGAAGCACTTGGCATGATCCGTCACCTGCAGAGAGATTATTTTGACTGTCTGTTCGCAGGAACCACAGACGGCTGCGGTTTTGCTTCCTGTAATTTCGCAGAGGTGGCAAAGGCTTACGGCATTCCCGCACTGAGAATGCTCTGCGATGCAGTCAGAGAAGAAGCACCGGAATTTCTGGAAGGGGAAGGCCCGAAACTTCTGGAAGTTATGCTGGAGCATGGAACTTTTGCATATCCCAAGACCTGTCTGGGTGAACCGATCCATAATCAGCAGCCATATGCACCGAAGGAAGTTTATGACAGACTGATGGAATTGTAGGAGTGAAGAATATATTTCGGTAATGTGGAATATATAATATAAATATATAATATAGAAGGAATTTTTTTGCAGGCAGTCCGTTTTATGGAAGTGGGGAGACTCCCGCATGACAGAGAACAGATCTGTCTGTATTATAGATGAATAAAAAGAGGGAATACAAAATGAGCAAGGTAACAGTGATCACAGGCGGCACCTCCGGAATCGGACGCGGTATTGTGGAGAAGATACTGGCAAACTCAGCAGAAGATGATCTGATCTTTGCCACTTACGCCCATAATGCATATAAAGCCAATGAATTCTGGGACAGCCTGAAACCGGAAGACCAGGAGAAGCTTATCATTCTGAAAGCGGACATGTCTTCCTATGACGATATGATGAATTTCGTCGGAGAAGTAAAAGAGAAAGCAGGACATGTAGACTGGCTGATCAGCAATGCGGGAATCAGCACTTACGATAAATTTCAGGATTACACTTTCGAGGAATGGAATAATATCGTAAATACCAACCTGTCTGTACCTGTATTTATGATCAAAGAATTTATGCCTGTTATGACAGAAGGCGGAAGAGTACTCTTCATGGGTTCCTATGCAGGGCAGCAGGCATACTCCTCCTCTCTGGTATACGGCGTGACCAAGGCTGCCATCCACTTCCTTACCAAATCGCTGGTAAAGGAATTTGAGCCAAAAGGCATCACAGTCAATGCCATTGCCCCCGGTTTCATCCAGACACCCTGGCATGAGAACCGCACACCGGAAAGCTACGAACGCATCAACCGAAAGATTGCACTGCACAGATTCGGTGAGATCAAAGACGTGGCAGATATGGCGTACAGTATACTTACCAATAACTACATGAATGGAAGTATTGTAGATATCCATGGAGGATATGATTACTTCTGACAGATTTAAAATATGAATCCCCGACAGATAAGATTACGAAAATTTCGTTTTTCCTGTCGGGGATTTTTGTATATTTCGGGAATTGTCCGACAGTTTAAACCATGGTATTATGAGGTAAAACAGGGAAGTTTTTTGAAAGAAGATTTTTATATAAAAAATAAAATTATGTGACTGATTTGTGACCTGAGAAGATTATAATAATACCGAGAGAAGTCTGAAAATATTAAGAAGTTATAATAGAAGAAGAAAGATTATTGATTTTGATAAAGTCCTCTGTGGAGTTTGCGAAAAGCAATAAGCAGTGGGAAGGGAGAAAGATTAGATGAATCAGGTAGTAATTGTACATTTTTTTGGAAAGTTCTGCCTGGAAACTGATATTGGATATCTGGACGAAGAGAAGATTCATTCCAAAAAGCTCATAACACTTCTGGCATTTTTCTTCTGAACTATAACCGGATGATTCCGGCAGAAGAACTTGGAGAGCTGATGTGGGGAAATGGTGGTTCGTCCAATCCAATAGGCGCACTTAAAAATCTCATATACAGGCTGCGAAATATACTGAAACAGCTTGGAACTGCGGAGTACATAGTCTCACAGGCCGGCAGGTACGGCTGGAATAATGAAATAGAAATCTGCAGTGATGTGGAGAAATTTAAGTATTATGCAGAACAGACAAGAGAATCTGAAGGTAATACAGACCTTCGGATCAAAAAATACGAACAGGCATTGGCCTGCTATAAAAAGCCCTGCACCTCGATTCTTACATCAGAATCCTGGTTTGCAGTACGGTTCACATATTATCACTCAGTGTATCTGAGACTTGTAAATGAAGCGTGTGAACTGTGCAACAGTATGCAGGAATATGACAAAGTCCAGAAAATCTGCGGTCAGGTATTAGCCAATGATGAGCTCAGTGAGGATGCTCATTACTGGCTGATTAAAAACTGGATCGGACTGGGTGATACAGATAATGCACTGAAGCAATATGAAACAGCAGTAAAGATTCTGTATGAGAAACTGGGAACCTACAGTTCCCGGAAAATGCAGGAATTATATGATGAAATCCTGGGAATGAACCAGAACGCTTCCCAGGCAACGCTGGAAGATATCTACGGCGAAATACAGGAGCAGGATCCGGAGGGCGTTTTTTTCTGCGAATACACGGTATTCAGAGAAATCTACCGTCTGGAAGCCAGAAGAGCTTTGCGCACCGGGATCACAGAATATGTTATGCTTCTTACCATTCGGCTGGATTTGCAGGATAAACAGGCAGATCCGGCCTGGATACAATATTACAGGAAAAAAGCCAGCACAAAACTCTGGCAGGTGTTGAAGAAATATCTGCGGATGGGAGATGTGGTTGCCAGGTACAGTGATGAGCAATACCTGGTAATGCTTCCTTATTGCAATTACGAATCTTCACAGAAAGTGGCGAGAAGAATTCTTTCCAATTTCAGAAAAGTAATGGGCAGTCAGAAAATAACTGTTAAGGTAGAAACAAGGGATGTTTCCATGGATTATGAACTTCCCCCGGAACGCAAAGGAGGTGTGACATGGTCACATGAGAAGAAGAGTAAGACGACAGAGACAATGATATAAACACACAGGACAGCTATCAAAAATTTATAATAAAATAAAAAAGACAGGAGGAATGGTTTATGGAAAAGACCAGAAAGTGGCGCAAAATACTTGCTATGATGCTGACAGTAGTTATGATGCTGCAGAATGCACAGTCAGTTATGGTATTTGCAGATGTCACAAATGAACAGATCGAACAGCGACTTGCCGGTAATCAGGGACAGACTGAAGAAACACAGCCGGCTCAGAGTCAGGTCGACACAAGAGCAAACGGAGAGGAGTATAAGACGCAATCCCAGGAAACGCAGGATAATGGGAATGACGGTGTAGACATCGGAAGCCCGGATGCAGGCAGTACAACAACTGAAGCAAAGACTTCCAATGCAGATGTATCTGCAACGATCACACAGAGTGTGTTCCAGGCAGATGTCAGCGGAACTACCTGCAACTTCGTGCAGATGACTGCTCAGATTACAAATAATGACACTGAGAACCCTGCAACAGGTGTGAGCATTAAAGCCCTGCTTAATTCTGCACAGCTGAGTTGGGTAAACAAATACGGAACCGAAACAGCAGGTGCAGGTGCCTATGCGGTAGACAGCAACAATACAGCTGACCTTCCGGATGGAAGTGCCGACGGCTATGATCAGATCGTTATGTGGACTAATCAGACAATCGGCGCAGGTGAAACTGTTGCCTATCAGTTCGCAGCCCAGATCATCCCGGAGAACCTGGATGGCGTAGTAAATGCATGGTATATAAATGGAAATTCCTGCAGCTACACATGGGAGAATACGGAGATTCTTGTGCCTACACAGGCACCGGTGGAATCCACACCGGAAGTTGCCCCTCCACAGACTGAACCAGAGGAAAAACCGGAAGTTAAACCGGAGGAGACTACACCGGAGGAGACTACACCGGAGGAGACTACACCGGAAGATAAAAAAGCTATAGTTGCTAAGAAAAAACAGCAGCAGAAGTTACTGGCGCAGAGAAATATGGAAGATGAGTCCGATACGCAGGATGGCGAAGATGAGAGTGGACAGCCAACTACTGGAAATGAAGATTCAAATCAGGTAGTTGACAAAACTAATATAGGGGCAACAGGAAATACGGTTGATATTACTTATGAAGTTAATGGAAAAGTAGTAGACCTTAATAGTTATGTGCTTAATAGAAATGATACATTACGTATCCGTATGTTATACAAATTTGCAAATGATAATAAACCTTCACAAACAGACAGAGTGAGATATTATCAATTGCAGGCAAGTGGCTGGAATTTTGTTGGAGAGATGTCTGGAAAAATTAAAGATGAGACAGACACTTATGAATATGGAGATTATACAATAGATCCAAATACGGGAATGATTACATTTACATATAATGATACATTTTTGGGACAGGATCTTGACAATATCAGGGGTACTTTCAGAATGGATCTGAAAGTTGATAAGCAACAAGAAGCTGATAGTAATACAATTAAGATTAAATTTCCAGGGAAGCCAGAGATTACAGTTCATTTAAATAGTTCAAAAGTAACTGGTAATAAGGATTTTGAAAAAGATGAAGAGGGTAAGCCAGTTGTAGATGAAAATGGGTATTTGACTTATTATATTCATTTAAAACCCGAATATGCAAATGCAAAGAATCTAGTTGTAACGGATACAATTACTGGACAATTTGAATTTGTTGAAAGTTCGTTTAAATTAGATGACGTTCCAATTGGTTCTGATAAGATTACGATAGAAAATGATGGAAAGAAAGCTACAATTACAATTGGGACACTCGATTATTCTGCAGGAGAAAAAGTTCTTTCATATAAGGTGAAACCAAAATCTGGAATAACAGATTATAGTATTACTAATGAAGCTGGGTGGTCATGGACTGGTGGAAGTAGTACTGGCGGTGAAGGTCATGGCAGTACAACTAATGTACAAGATAAAATTGTAAAGAAGGTTGGCGATTCAGCGACTTATGCAGCAGATGATAAAATTAGTTATACTGTAGAGATTAATAAGCTGAAAGCTGATTTAATTCCGGAAGGTAAAAATCAGAAAGTTATTTTAACAGACAAAATTGATACTTCTAAGTTAAGGTTTATACAAAACTCCGTTAAAATATACACGGATATGTCTAAAACACAGGAGCTGACAAGTGCTACGTGGAAATATAGTAGTGAGACAGAAACGCTTGAAGTAGAAGTACCAGATGAAACATATGCTGTAGTTGTATATGAAGTAAAAGTTAAGGGAAATAAAAATGCTAAAGTTTCAATAACAAATACTGCAGAACTTCAAGGAGAAACAACAATTACAAGTAAGGATTCTACAGATTTTGTAGTGAGTGGATCAGCATCAACAGTAACGGGAGATACAGGTACAGTTACTATTTTGAAAGCAGGAACATATAGTAAGAAACCTCTTAAAGACGTAGTATTTAAAATATATAAGGTTACAAATCTTTCATCAGTAAGAGAAGAACGTGAATTAAGTGAGGAAGAACTTGATCCTAATGTTGAAAAGAAAACAGATCCATTAGGAAAGCTTGTATTTGGTAAAAGTGGAACTAAACTGACAGCTGATACATTATATTATTTTGTAGAGACAAAAACATTAGATACCTATATACTTAATAAACGAAAAAGATATTTTGTGATTAATCCATCAGAAACAACAAGTAATAAACTTAACCAATTAAATATAAAATTTGAAGTTGCTTCAGATGGTGGAGTTTTGGACACTATTACTAATGATGAAATACCGAATCCAATATCAGATATTGTAACTGCGTCTAAATATCTTGATGGAAATGTGCCAGCAATTAATACTTTTGAATTTGAATTAAATTTAAAAGAATATACACCTCATAAAGGTGGATATCAACCAGCTTCAGAAGATCAAAAACCTAGCTATAAGAGTGAAAAAAATAATTCAGGCAGTAATATTAAATTTGATCAGATCAACTTTTTATATGAAGGAGATTATACTTTTGAGGTAACAGAAAAAATTGGTGAGTCAAATACATATTTTTATGATACCAATAGTTATCAGATTGTATATAGCATAGGCAGAAATTCTGATGGAAATCTGGAGATTAAATCGAAAAAAATTACAAGAAATAATGAAGAAAAAGATGCTATTAGATTTGATAACTATACAGCTACTTCTTTAACTGTAACAAAATCAGTAGATAATGAAAGCGGAGCTAATTAGGATACTACTTTTGAAATTCAATTAACAGGCATTTGGAATAATGAACCACTAGATTTTTCAAGTGCTAAATGTGAAGGCATGAAGTTATCTAATGATAATAAGACAGCTACCGTTTTGGTTACAGTAGGGAAATGGTCTAAGACTTCAAAAGTTGAAATCAAGGGATTGCCTAAAGGGGCAAGAATTTTTGCAAATGAAGTACCAAATAAAAAGGGGTGGACGTTTATTAATAGCAATCCGGAAGATGGGATTGTTTTAAGTGAAACAGCAGCAGATAATAATATTACTGTAACGAACCATTATGAAGAAAATGGTAGTGTTGTATTTTCTGTACAGAAAAAATATAATGATTGGAGAAATGGAAACAATACAGAGTTTACGTTTCAGATTAATGCAATAAGTAAAAATGAGAACGTAGCTTCTATTCCAATGCCATCACAGAATCCAGTAAGGATTTCTTGCAATGCTTCAGCTGACTCAACAAAAACAGTAAGCTTTGGTTCTGTAAATTATACAAAAAATGGAGATTACTATTATAAAATATCAGAAGTAATAGATCCTAAAGCTACAAGTAGTAATGCATATACAGTAAATGGTATTACTTATGATCCAAAAGTGACCTATGTAAAAGTATCAGTAAATGATGGTCAGGATGGAGCTAAGAACATTCAAGTTTTCACAAGTGAACCAGTGTCGGCAGATACGAAGGAAGATGCTGTAACTTATACTAAGAGTGAAGATGGAAATGCCATTGCGAAATTTGAGAATTCATATCATGCAGAAACTACTGTACAGTTTGTGGGTACTAAGAAGATTAAATATAAAAACAACTGGAATGGTGAGAAGTTTAAATTTTATATTACTGGACCTAAACTTGAAGAGGGTACATTTGTAGAAAATGTGGATTCAGTAATTACATTTCCTAAGATTTCATACACAGTTGATGATTTAGATCACAAAAAAGCAAAGGAGTTTACTTATAGGATTACTGAAGACAAAGCAAAAAGAACTGATGGCATACAGGCAGACCCTAAAGAGTATACAGATGTAGTAGTAGAGGTAACAAATAATGAAAATGGAACTCTTACTGCGGTTGTAAAAAATGCAACAAAACAAGAAGATAATACCTATAAATTAGATGGAACTACGTTTGAAAATGTATATGGGGCAACTGAAAATGTAGTGTTTACTGCATCAAAAAAACTTGAAGGTAAATCTTTAACAGGAGAAACTTTTGATTTTGAATTAGTTGATGAAGGAAATACAACATTTACTGCTGTTAATGATTCTGATGGAAATATTGTATTTGACCAGATTAATTATTCTGTTGAACAATTGACAGATACAAATAATCAAAAGCAAAAATACAAAGAATTTAACTATACAATCAGAGAAGTTCCGAATGATAGAAAAAGAGCAGAAGGAATTGTTTTTGATGAAACTGTATATAGGGTTAAGGTTACGGTGACAGATGTAGGAAATGGAAAATTATCAAAAACGGTGACAGATGAAAATGGAAATCCATTGTCAACTGATAAAAATGGTTATTATATCCTTCCTAAAGATAGTAAAAAAGCAGCTAACTTTGTAAACAAGTATGAAGCAGAAACTACTGTTCAGTTTAAGGGTACTAAAGAATTAGTTAATAAAGAGTTAAAAGCTGGAGCGTATACTTTTACAATTAAAGCAAAGGATGCTGCAGACCAGAGATTCACAAATGACAAAAATGAGCTTACATCTACCAAAAGTGTGACGAATGAAGCTCCTGCTGCAGGTAATTCTAATATAGGTGAAATTGTATTCCCTGTAATGAGATATACAATCGCGGATCTTGATGGAGAAACAGTTAAAAACGGTGTAAGAACAAAAGATTTTAATTACATTATTTCTGAAACAAAACCGGAAAATCAAGTTCCAGGAATTACTTATGATGAAACTGGAATTGAAGTAACCGTTCGTTTGACAGATGATGGAAAGGGAAATCTTTCAACACAGGTTCTCTATAACGGAACAGGAGATTTTAAAAATCCAGACAACGGCATTTATACTTTGCCTACACCACAAAATAAAAATGCAACTTTTACTAATACCTATGATTCATCGACTGAAATTCAGATTAAGGGAACAAAAGTATTAGTAAATCAGGAACTTAAGGAAAATCGATTCAAATTTAAAATTGAATCTGTAGATCAACAAAAAGATAATAGATTTGCAGGAAATAAAACAGAGGAAATTCAAACAAATAAAGCTCCTGGAGAAAATAATGTAGGTGAATTCGAATTTGGTGTTATGAAGTACACAGCAGCAGATTTGAATGATGTTCAGGCAGATAAAGATGGTGTGAGAGAAAAGTCATTCCATTATAAAATTTCAGAAGTTGATGGCGGACTGACGAAAGGTGATGGCATTAAATATGATGGAAGAGAGATTTGGGTTACTGTTAAACTGACAGATGATGGAAAGTCAAATCTTAAAGCAGAATTATCTATAAAAAATAGTGCTGAGGGTAATGCGGATGAATTAACAGGCTCTGAAAATAATGGAGTGATGGTTTATACATTACCTGCGTTAACTGATAAGTCTGCAACATTTACAAACATTTTTGTAAAGAAATCTCTTGAACTGAAGGATCTTAAAAAACTTGTTGGACGTAACTTCAAAGATGGCGATGAATTTATGTTTATTGTAACAAAAGATGGGCATCAATTCGACTCTAAGACAATTACTCCTACAAGCGGAAATGAAGTAGAATTTACATTCAAGGCAGATGAGTATACATTAGCAGATGTTGGAAAGACTTATCATTATTCTATTAGAGAAGACCATGGAAACAAAATCACAGGAGTGACAAACTCTAATAGAGTTTATGAAGTGTTTGTGACACCTACATATGATGAGGCAAATGGAACTATTTTATTCCAGAAAGTGGAAAAAATAACTGAAAGAGATGAAAATGGTAAAGAAGTAGAAAAAGATATCAATTTTGAAACAGCAGAATTTACTAATGTATATGAGGCTGATGGAACCGCACAGATAGTAGCTGAAAAGAATCTGAGTCCATTGAAGATTAAAGATGGAGAATTTTCATTTACTTTAACTCAGGTAAATGAAGATGGCACAGAATTAACTGGTGGATATACTCAGAAGAGTGTAACGAATGTTGGCTCCAGTGTAATATTTAAACCAATTTCGTATACAGCAGCTGATATCGGAAAAACATACTATTATACTGTGAAAGAAGATAAGCCTGATGAAATTCCGAAAGGTTATGAATATAGCAACGATGTTTATAGAGTTACTATTACAATCGGTGAAGCAGAGGGAAAAGATAATAAGCTCACAGTAACAAAACAGATTGCAAAAGAAGGTAGTGAAGATCCAGTTGATACAATTGTTTTCTATAATACATATAAAGCTACAGGCTCTATAGAGTTAACTGGTAAGAAAGAAGTTAAAGATTTCACAGGTGAACTCAAAGATGGCGCATTTAACTTTATTGTTACAGAGAATGGTGAAAAAGTAGCGACTGGTAAAAATGATAAGGATGGAAAGATTACTTTTGATAAAATTCAATATGTATATGATGGATCAAACAGTAATGTATTAGGAAAACACACTTATACTATCAGCGAAGTACAGCCAGAAACAGGTGACAGCTACATTTATGACAAGACAACACGTAAGGTGGTTGTAGAAGTCAAAGACAAAGGCGACGGAACTCTGGATGCATCAATTGTAACTGGAGCAGATGAAACTACAAACAAAGATATTTCAGATGTCGATATCGATGCTGAGAATAATATTGTAGTTAAGAAGTTTGTAAACGAAGAAATGGGAATCAGCTTTAGAAAGACAGATATTGCTGATAAAGAAATCGAAGGTGCTACTCTTACTCTTTACGAGTATAAAGACGGAAAGAAAGGTGCTGAAGTAACTCATTGGGAAACTAAGAAAGATGAAACACATGTAGTAACAAGTGGATTAGTTGCTGGTAATAGCTATATTCTGGAAGAAACTAAAGTTCCGGATGGATATGTGAAAGCAGATCCAATTGTGTTCAAGATTAACAATGATGCAGAACGTTCTGTAGAAATTGTAAGTGGCGGACAGAAGGATAAAAATGGAAACATTGTTATGGTTGATAAGAAGACTGGTGTTCAGATTCTTAAAGTAAATGAAGATGGCAAACCGTTGGCTGGTGCATCGCTTGCGATTAAGGATTCAACCGGTAATATTATTGATCAGTGGGTTTCCACAGATGCTGCACATACAATTGAAGGCAAACTTGTAGAAGGCGCAGAATATGTATTAACAGAAATTAAAGCTCCAGAAGGTTATAAGATGGCTTCTGATGTTACATTCAAAGCTAATGCAAGTGATAAACCTACAGTTGTTACTATGAAGGATGATTACACAGAAGTAAGTATTCAGAAGACTGATTATAATGGTAAGGCTATAAGTGGTGCTACATTAGAACTTAAAGATTCTACAGGAAAGGTGATTGATACTTGGAAGACAGATGGAACAGCACATGTTCTGAAAGGCAAATTGGTTGAGGGAGCAGAATATACACTTACTGAAACCAGTGCACCGAGTGGTTATAGAGTATCCTTAGATATTAAGTTCAAAGTCAGCAAAAATGAAAAAGTTACAACTGTTACAATGAAAGATGCTCCGACTAAAGCAAGCATCCTCAAGACTGACGAGAGCGGCAAAGCACTCAGCGGTGCACAGCTTGTAGTTAAAGATTCCACAGGCAAGGAAATTGACAAGTGGACAACCGATGGCAAAGCACACGAGATCACTGGTCTCCTCACAGTAGGCGAGACCTACACCTTAAGCGAGGTATCCGCACCATCCGGCTACACCGTAGCTCCAGACCAGACCTTTAAGATGGAAGACAAAGACGTGGTTGAAGTCATAATGGTTGACTATCAGGCATCTGGTTCCGGTCAGATTACAGTAACTAAGAAAGTTACTCTGGCACAGGGCGGTGACAACGTAGACTTGATCGCAGAGGATGATACCTTCTATGTAAATCTGTTCACAGATGCAGCAGGTAAGTATCCGTATAAAGGCTCTATGCCTCAGGCAATTCACCTGGTAAATGCTTCCGCAGGAAGTGTAACTTTCAGTGATCTGGCTCAGGGTACCTACTATGTATATGAGACAGACGCAAATGGCAATGTGATCGATCTTGAAACACAGTTAATGCACAATGGATCACAGTTTATGTGTACAGTCAACGGAGGAAGCAACACCGTGAAACTGGATCTCAAATCAGGTCCTAAGGAGGGTGCTGTAAATCTGGAGAATGTATTCTATGATATCCCAGATGGTTATTCTTACAAAGGTGAGATCAACATCAGCAAGCAGGTACTGAAAGGTAATTCTCAGACAACGGTAGATGATACTTTCTATGCAGGTATCTTTACAAAAGGTGATGATGGTGTTTATAACCTGTTCACGGTAGTGCAACTGGTACAGAATGACACAGTTACTGTTGAGGTTCCTCTTGGAGGCAAAGACGGTACAGAGCCGATCAATTATTACATTCTGGAAACAGATGCAGACGGAAATATTCTTGACCTTGATGTCTTTGAATATGAAGTAACCGGTGAAGGTACAGTTGCTTTAAGTAAGGATAACCTGGCCGGTAACATCAATCTTGTAAACAAAATTCCGGAAGATACAGACGGCAAGCTTCGCGTACAGAAGACTGATGGAAATGGTGTCGGTCTTGCAGGTGCAAGTTTCAGACTGACTGATGAGGACGGATCTGTGATCGATGAGTGGACATCCGAGGCAAGTGCTCATGAATTAGAACTTGAACCGGGTACCTACACTCTGACAGAGGTTCAGGCTCCGACCGGATATACAGGTGCAGGAAGTGTAACGATCAAAGTTGATGATGATTATAACTTCTCTGTAAGTGGAGAAATTGATTATTCTTACAAGGGTGGCCTGCTTAAGATCGTCAACAAAGCCACACCGAGTACTCCGTCATCAGGAACTCCTGTAAGTGGAGGTTCAACACCGGCTTCTTACAGTAGTGCACTCAGTGGAAAGGTAGCAGTCAAGACCGGCGATAACACCCCGATCGGTGCTTATGCAGCAGTTCTTGTAATCGCAGCCCTTGCCATTGCAGGCGGGATCTTCTACAAGAAGAAAAGAAAAAATGATAAATAAGTAACACCAGAGCGGAGTCCGTTTGCGGGCTCCGCTTTTCATATGTGCACAGTAACGTTCTGTTTGACAATCTCTCCACTGGTTCATATAATGAAATACAAGACATAACTGCCAGTCTGTAGAAAGGACTGGCAGTATATGACTTTACCATAAGCAGAGCGAGAGCGGGGGAGAGCTGCGTATGAAAAGATTTGATGATAAGAACGGCACAGATGATAAAAAGAAGCGAAAGCGGATTCTGTTTATGGCAGGACTGATTGCAGTGATCATCATTACAGCTGCCTTATTTTATTTTAACAGTTTTGTGATGAAAACAGAGAATTCCAGAGCCAGAGATTCTCTTCTGGAATGGACAGAGCAGAATGCAGCACTTGTCGGAAGCCGGATTGATATGTACTATGATCTTCTGGAGTGTGCGGCAGATTATATCAGTGATATGCCTTTAGATGAAGTACAGACAGAGGAGATGCTGAGGGAGAAATTTCATCGTCACACAGAGAAGTTTGATTCGCTGAAGATTATCAGTGAGGATGGCCGTTGCGTGCAGGACGGACAGGCTTATTCCCTGAAAGAATACTTCCTGATGGCTATGTTAGGTAACAGGGGGCTGGCAGAAAATGGATATTCCTACGCAGATGGAGTGATATTGTCAGTACCTGTCAAAAATGAGGCACAGCAGATTAAGGGAGTGCTCTGTGGGACGCTTCCGTGCAGCAGTCTGGACGTATATGGAAAGGCAGACCGTAGAAAAGGATATGCAGGGCTTTTTGTGATGGATAATCATGGAAAATATATTGTGTCTGATGGCGGCAATGACACTTTTGATAATGATTTCCTGACCTGGCTGGAGGGGCGTGAACTGAGTTTGCCGATTTCCGATATTAAGTCCCAGATGGACAGTGGATTCCGATATTACTTTGCGATTTCAGATGAAGATGGAGATTATATGGTGACTGCGGCACCTGTGGACGGTACGAAGCTGTTTGCGGTAACAATGGCTGATAACAGGTATATTCATCAGGCAGGACTCAGATACCGGATATGGGTATTTGTGATTACTCTGGTGATCATCCTGAGTCTTATAGTAGTTATTGGAGTTTATCTGTATTTCCGGCGTGAGGACAGAATCGCTATCCGCAATCTGAACCGTCAGCTTATGCTGAATGAGGAAACTTACCGCATCACAGCAAGGGAGAGTGATCTGTGCGTTTTTACCTATGATGTGGAAACAGAGCAGATACAGTTTCTGAATGACAAGTATCAGAATCTGGGACTGGATCAGTCAGAACTCAGCGTACCGGTCCTGCTTCGGAAAATCAGGGAGATCAATCCGGAAACCTGTTCTGTGATCAGGGATATATTCGCCAGGGCAGATTCTGCTGAAGCTTTGCACTCACAAAAGGTGAAAGTGTGGGCAGGAGGTCGTATGCGGTATCTGCAGGTCAAGACTACGAATCTGTACGATGAATCGGGAAAAGTGTCCCGTATGGTCGGAAGTATCGAGGATATTACGGATATGGAGAATGATATGCTCAAGCTTCAGAAGGAGGCAAGGACGGATCTTCTGACAGGTGCCATGAACAGGGCAGCGGGCACATCTGCCATCAACCGGATGCTTGTGCAGGAACTTCATCCGGGATGTGTAAATACTTTTGCTATTGTGGATCTGGATAATTTCAAAACGCTCAATGATGTCATGGGACATATGTGGGGAGACAGGGCTCTCTGCGAGGTTGTCCTGATCATGAAGAAGCATTGCAGGGCTCAGGACATCGTCTGTCGTCTGGGCGGTGATGAGTTTGTGGTATTTCTGCCGGATATGACCAGGGAAGCGGCGGAGGAGAGTCTGCGTGTACTTTCTGCGAAGCTGCATATTGATTATGTGAAAGAAAACCTGGAGGTAATGATCTCCGCATCTATGGGGATTGTTTTCTCAGATGGAAGAGATATCACTTTCCAGGACCTGTATGAGGAGGCAGACGGATGTCTGTATCAGGTGAAACGTACCTTCAAGGGTTCCTATCATATTTCAGACAGAGCCGACCGGGTAAAGGCAGATTAGGGAAGTTCCTGTAAAAAATATGCGATGAAATATAGGCATAAATAATAAGAAAAGACTTGACTTAGGCATACCATGTGTGATAAACTTGACAAGCGACATGGAAGTTAGGTCTTTTTTTTATGCCCGAAAAGATGACGGATACATCGTCCGGCATGAGGAAAATGACCATGCAAATGAAAACACTGGAGGTGGAAGTTGTGCGCGTTAAGATTACATTAGCATGTACCGAGTGCAAGCAGCGTAACTACAATATGACTAAGGAGAAAAAGAACCATCCTGAGAGAATGGAAACTCAGAAATATTGTAAGTTCTGCCGCAAACACACTCTGCATAAGGAAACAAAGTAATCCAAGGTAACTGGACGAAACAGTTACTCACAGAGAATTGTGAGGTCAGGCTATGCAAGGAAATGAAAAATCTGCTGGCAAGAGCCAGAAGAAGAGTTGGTTTCAGGGACTTCAGTCAGAATTCAGGAAGATTGTCTGGACAGACCGCAATGAACTGATTAAGCAGACTATCGTGGTAGTTTGCGTGTCGATCGTGCTTTGCGTACTGATCAGCGTCATGGATTCATTTATTCTCGAAGGCATTAATCTTTTAATGAAATAAGGATAAGGTGATTGTATGTCAGAAGCGAAATGGTATGTTGTTCATACTTATTCCGGGTATGAGAACAAAGTAAAAGTCGATATTGAAAAAACCATCGAAAACAGACACCTGGAAGACCAGATCCTTGAAGTTCGTGTTCCGCTGCAGGAAGTGGCTGAGCTGAAAAACGGGGCTCTGAAACAGGTTCAGAAGAAAATGTTTCCTGGCTATGTACTTCTCAACATGGTTATGAATGACGATACATGGTATGTTGTCCGTAACACCAGAGGTGTGACAGGCTTCGTTGGACCAGGGTCCAAGCCGGTACCGTTGACCGAGGAAGAGATGCTTCCTCTTGGTATCAAGAAAGAGGAAATTCAGGTCGATTTCGCAGAGGGTGATACAGTTGTTGTCACAGGCGGTGCCTGGAAAGATACCGTTGGTGTTATCACTGCCCTTAATGTGCAGAAACAGACAGCAACGATCAATGTTGAACTTTTCGGCCGCGAAACGCCGGTAGAAATTAGTTTCGCAGAAATCAAACAGATGTAACAAGCAAAGGTAACAATATCGTGGGAGGGACCATAAACCCCCGCCAATACCACATAGGAGGTGCCGAAAAATGGCAAAGAAAGTAACAGGATATATCAAATTACAGATTCCGGCTGGTAAAGCAACTCCAGCACCACCTGTAGGTCCAGCTCTTGGACAGCACGGTGTAAATATCGTTCAGTTCACAAAAGAGTTCAATGCAAGAACAGCAGATCAGGGAGACTTAATCATTCCTGTAGTTATCACTGTTTATGCAGACAGAAGTTTCAGCTTCATAACCAAAACTCCGCCGGCTGCAGTTCTTCTTAAGAAAGCTGCTAAGATCAAATCCGGTTCCGGCGTACCGAACAAGACAAAAGTTGCTAAGGTTACTAAAGCTCAGGTTCAGGAAATCGCTGAACTTAAGATGAAAGACTTAAATGCAGCATCCCTCGAAGCAGCTATGAGCATGATCGCTGGTACTGCAAGAAGTATGGGAATCGAAGTAGTTGATTAATTTTATTATTAAATAGTAAGTGGGAGGGCGTTCCCCGCAAATACCACAGGAGGTTATAGAAATGAAACGAGGAAAGAAATACGTGGAAGCTGCTAAAGCAGTAGACCGCGCTACATTATATGATACCGCAGAAGCTATCAGCTTAGTTAAAAAAGCTGCAGTTGCTAAATTTGACGAAACTATCGAAGTTCATATCCGTACAGGCTGCGATGGACGTCATGCAGACCAGCAGATCCGTGGTGCAGTAGTTCTGCCACATGGTACTGGTAAAAAAGTTCGTGTTTTAGTATTCGCTAAAGATGCTAAAGCTGAAGAAGCAAAAGCAGCAGGTGCTGAATTCGTAGGAGCTGAGGATCTTATTCCGAAGATCCAGAACGAAGGATGGTTAGACTTTGACGTTGTTGTTGCAACTCCAGATATGATGGGTGTTGTAGGTCGTCTTGGTCGTGTACTTGGACCGAAAGGTTTAATGCCAAACCCGAAAGCTGGTACAGTAACAATGGACGTTACTAAAGCAGTTCACGATATCAAAGCAGGTAAGATTGAGTACCGTCTTGATAAAACCAACATCATTCATGTTCCGGTTGGTAAAGCATCCTTTACAGAGGAACAGTTAAGCGACAACTTCCAGACGCTGATCGATGCTATCGTTAAGGCTAGACCAAGCACACTGAAAGGTCAGTATTTAAAGAGCGTTGTTATTGCTCCGACAATGGGACCTGGTGTGAAGATCAACCCGATGAAATTAGCATAATAGATTTTAGCAATTTAAGACTCTCGGAGATGCTCCGAGGGTCTTTTTGCGTTTCTTTTTGGTGTGGCGGGTATGGGGACGCGCAGGAAAATATTTGTTTTCTGATACGGCTGCGGAGGCAGGAATACTAAGCTCCCGGAAATTTGCTAAAACCATGCCGGAAAAATTCAAACTCGCTTCGCTCAGACAGTGAATTTTTCCGGCATAACGCAAATTCCCGGAAGCTAAGTATTGCTACACCTCCTGTAGATGTATCAGAAAACAAATATTTTCCTGCGCTGTACAATGGTTTCGCGGGCGGGGGAAAACGGAAAGGTATTGGATATAGGGAGAAAGATGCAATGTATGGGTGTGCAGGAATGGAAGATTACAGGATTTGGTAAGGGTGTGTTATAGTAGGGGGATGAATTAGAGATTTGTTAGATATATTTTTTCTGAGCAATGTTATAGAGGCAGACAGGAGGCGTTATTGTGGCTGGCAGGAGACAGAAAAAGAGCGGTAGAAGAAGTTATGCATGGAGATACCGGGGCAGGATTGTGGCTTGTGTGTTTGTTGAGGTGATCATTATCTGTACGCTGGTTATCATGATCGGGTGGAATAAGGGCGTGAAGGAGTGGTTTGAGCAGTTTGAGCAGCCGGTTCTGAAGGAAGTGGATATCAGTGGTATCAACAGTCCGAATGCGATCCTGATGCAGGCCAGGGGAGGTAAGATTCTGGGTGAGATTAACGGAGAGGCTCAGATTTATCCGGCTTCTATGACGAAGATTATGACTGTGATATTGGGGATTGAGAATTTTGATGATCTGGATGAGAAGATTACTCTGACGGATGAGATGTTCTCCGGATTGTATGAGCAGGATGCTACACAGGCAGGTTTTCAGCCGGGGGAAGAGGTCCGGGTGATTGATCTTCTCTATGGTGCGATGCTGCCTTCGGGGGCAGAGTGCTGTATTGCGCTGGCAGATACGATCAGTGGTTCAGAGGCGGATTTTGCGGAGCTGATGAATAAGAAAGCAAGGAAGCTTGGAATGGAGAATACCCATTTCTGTGACTCTACAGGACTGCATAATCCGGATCATTACAGTACGGTTAAGGATATTGCTGTTTTGATGAAGTATTGCATTAAGAATGATACGTTTCGTGAGATTGTGGAGACCTCCAGACATTCTACCGGAGTTACAAATATCCACCCGGATGGAATTACTTACTACAGTACAATGTTTAAAAATCTGTCTGATCCGACAGTCACAGGTGGAAAAATCCTCGGTGGCAAGACCGGCTATACCAGTGAGGCAGGACACTGTCTGGTGAGTTTTGCGGAGATTGAGGGCAGGGAATATATCTTTGTTTCCGCAGGTGCTTCAGGAGCAGATGGAAATACGATTCCGCATATTCAGGATGCTGTGACTGTTTATAACAGGGTTGGTGTGGCGATTGAGGCGAAGATGAATAATAATAACAAATAGAATGTCAGATGTTACTGTTCACACACCACTATCCCGCGAGGTGTTTTGACATGAACATGCCAAAATCCCGAGACATACAAGCCAAAATTCCATTGCCGCAGGTAATCTGGAATTTTGGCTATGTTACTGAGAACGGAGTGAACAGTAACTGTCAGATTATTTTGCATCGTATGTTTATGGATTTTTTATAGACATATTTTTATAGATATGATATAATCAATCACATACAAAAGAACGATACGGGCTACGGAGGAGGTGGAATTGGTGACGGACAGACAAATACTGGAAGCCGTTTTGACGGAGGTCAGAGGACTTGGAACGCGAATGGATAAATTCGAAAGTCGAATGGATAAATTCGAAAGTCGAATGGATGGATTCGAAAGCCAAATGGATAAATTCGAAAGCCAGATGGATCGAATGGAAGAGCGTCAGAAGCGTTTTGAAGAAGAGACCAGAAATAACTTTGCAGATATCAAACTGCATTTGGAGAACATAACGGATAGGAATATTTCTATCCTTGCAGAGAATCATCTGAATCTTATCAATAAGATGGATGTGTCGGCTACCTGGATGAACAGGATTATGATTAATGAGGTTAAGATGAATGCTCTGACAGATCAGGTTGCCAGACTTCAGGCGAAATCCAGTTAAGCTTCCAATGATGAAAATACGAACGGATAAAAAGGGAGAACCATTGAGGTTCTCCCTTTAAAAGGTTTATTTTATGCGATTTTCCGATAGAATTATTCTCCGAAATATCTCTTAAGAAGACCTGCGAATGCTTTTCCGTGTCTTGCTTCATCTCTTGCCATTTCATGAACTGTATCATGGATAGCGTCAAGGTTAGCAGCTTTTGCACGTTTGGCAAGGTCTGTTTTACCAGCTGTAGCACCGTTCTCGGCTTCTACACGCATCTGAAGGTTTTTCTTTGTGCTGTCTGTTACAACTTCACCTAATAATTCAGCGAATTTAGCAGCATGTTCTGCTTCTTCATAAGCTGCTTTTTCATAGTATAAACCGATTTCCGGATATCCTTCTCTGTGAGCAACTCTTGCCATTGCAAGATACATACCAACTTCAGAGCATTCACCCTGGAAGTTTGCTCTTAAATCAGCCATGATGTCTTCGCTGGATCCCTGAGCAACACCTACAACGTGTTCAGCAGCCCATGACATTTCGCCATCCTGCTTTACGAATTTATCAGCCGGTGCCTTACATACAGGACAGGCTTCCGGAGCTTTCTCACCTTCATAAACATAACCACATACACTACATACCCATTTTGTCATAATTAAAATCTCCTTTTCTTTTTAATGAATTTATTAGGGATGCCAGAAAATAAATTGATTATCTCAGCATCGTTTAGTTCTTACTGCTTTCCGTCTGTGCGGCAGAAAAAGTAACTTTTAATAATAGTAATTATTACTGTTTTCTGTGATTTTAGATTACCATACTTGATTGAAAAAGTCAAGTTTAATTTTAGCTTTTTTGCAACTTTTTATCATTAGTTGTTATTCCCAATTTGGCTACTAATGATGTAAGCAAAAACTACTTTGAACTATCAGAGTTGCCTTTTGTCTCTTTCAGGCAGTCCTCACACAGGCCGAAGAATCTGGCACTGTAATCAGTAATCTTTCCTTTGAAATTCTCACCTGCAAGATCCATAATGTGGTGAATTCCCTCGCTCTCAAGGTCGATGATCCGCTCACATCTGATACACATGAAGTGGCAGTGCCTCTCGGTCCGCCCGTCAAAGTGATCCGCTCCGGCGAAAGAGGAAAGCTTCTTAATCTCTCCCAGATCAGCCAGCAGAGATAAGTTGCGATATACCGTACCGAGGCTGATATTCGGATAGATGAGCTTCATATTCTCATATACCACATCGGCAGTAGGATGATCTGTTCTGGTTCTTAGAAACTCTTTAATCGATTCCCTCTGACGGCTGTATTTCAGTGTCGCCATGGTATTCCTCCCTTCCCTGTTTACTCGCAAATGATTTATCATAACTGTTCAGGATAGTTGCAGTTATAATCTATTCAATAACGATAATCATTACTGATATTGATACTATACAATATTGGATTGAAATTGTCAAGATATAAAATTATTATTTTATAGAATTGTTATAGTTTGGTTACTGAGAACGGAGTGAACAATAACGATGTGGGTTTACAAATCCACCAAAATGTGCTATATTTTCCCTATAACAGGAAATAACTATTTCCTATAGCTAACAGCGTTCCACGATCACAGAGCGGAGTGCTGTCACGAAATAACACAAACTCATTGAAGAAGAGAGTAGATCCGCAGACCGTATTACAGAGAAATCCCCATGAATCATATATCACAGATTCAAAGGCTGAGAGGGATATGCAAGGAGCAGGTTGAAGATGGCTTCCGAGAGGCACTGCTGAGAGCCAACAGCTTTAGGCAGCGACAGGCACGCCTGTTACAGCGTAGAGGTATCACAATGTACCTCCCAAGGTTTCCCCGCGCGAGCCCGGAAACGAACAGAAGTGGTAACACGGGTAATACTCGTCTTCTCAGATAATCTGAGGAGACGTTTTTTATGTTATAGGAAATTACTTTGTAATGTTCCTATAACATAAAAAAGCCCTCCGGGCAGGATCACACTGCGACAGAGAGGAATTATTTCCCCCAACACCAGTTCCTTCCTACCATGAAGAATTTATGTTTTTCTTCCATAAATAAGGAGCAGTTGTTACCATTTTTAAACACCAGCTTCGGAAAATATAATTGTTTTCTGTGCATTTGCAGGGAGTGTAGCAACTCTTAGTGCCTGGAAATCTGCGTTATTCGAAAAAATCTCACTGTCTGAGCGAAGCGAGTTTGAGATTTTTTCGAATGGTTTTAGCTAGCGCCCGAAACCGCACAGAAAACAATTATATTTTCCGGAGCGTCCACATTCAAAAAAGGAGACAACAAACCCATGGAAAAACAGAAATACTACATCACCACCGCCATCGCCTACACATCCGGCAAACCCCATATCGGCAACACCTACGAAGTCGTCCTTGCCGATGCCATCGCCCGCTACAAACGTCAGCAGGGCTATGACGTATTCTTTCAGACAGGAACCGACGAACATGGTCAGAAAATCGAATTAAAAGCCGAAGAAGCCGGAATCACTCCAAAAGAATTCGTAGACAACGTATCCGGTGAGATCAAAAGAATCTGGGATCTGATGAACACATCCTACGACAAATTCATCCGTACCACAGATGAAGACCACGAAAAACAGGTCAAAAAAATCTTCAAAAAAATGTACGCAAAAGGCGACATCTACAAAGGACACTACGAAGGAATGTATTGTACACCATGCGAATCTTTCTTTACAGAATCTCAGCTTGTAGACGGCAAATGTCCGGACTGCGGCCGCCCATGTGTACCTGCAAAAGAAGAAGCATACTTCTTCAAAATGAGCAAATATGCCGACAAACTCATTGACTACATCAATACACACCCGGACTTCATCCAGCCGGAATCCCGTAAAAATGAGATGATGAACAACTTCCTTCTCCCGGGACTTCAGGATCTTTGCGTATCCAGAACTTCCTTCAAATGGGGAATCCCGGTAGACTTTGATCCGAAACACGTAGTATATGTATGGCTTGATGCCCTTACAAACTATATTACAGGAATCGGTTACGACTGCGATGGCGAAAGCACAGACCAGTTTAACAAACTCTGGCCTGCAGACCTGCATCTGATCGGTAAAGACATTATCCGTTTCCATACAATTTACTGGCCGATTTTCCTGATGTCACTGGATCTGCCGCTTCCGAAACAGGTATTCGGACATCCATGGCTTCTTCAGGGTGATGGTAAGATGAGTAAATCCAAGGGAAATGTAATCTATGCAGATGAACTGGTAGACTTCTTCGGTGTAGATGCAGTCCGCTACTTCGTACTTCATGAAATGCCATTCGAGAATGATGGTGTGATCACATGGGAACTGATGGTAGAGCGTCTCAATTCTGAACTCGCTAACACCCTTGGAAACCTTGTAAACCGTACCATTTCTATGTCAAACAAATATTTCGGCGGTGTGGTAGAAAACAAAGGCGTTACAGAACCTGTAGATGATGATCTGAAGAACTTCATTCTCTCCGTACCTGCCAAGGTAAACGAAAAAATGGATAAACTCCGCGTGGCAGATGCAATGACAGAAGTATTCACAATCTTCAAACGCTGCAACAAATACATCGACGAAACAATGCCATGGGCTCTTGCTAAGGATGAAGAGAAAAAAGACCGTCTTGCAACAGTTCTCTACAATCTGGTTGAGGGAATCTGCATTGGTGCGGTTCTGCTGAAATCCTTTATGCCGGAAACAACAGAGAGAATCCTTGCCCAGTTAAATGCACAGGACAGAGAACTGGAAGACCTTAAGACCTTTGGCCTCTATCCGTCAGGAAATAAAGTAACTGAAAAACCGGAGATTCTTTTCGCCCGCCTTGACCTGAAAGAGGTACTTGCAAAGGTGGCAGAGCTTCATCCGCCGAAAGCAGAAGAACCGGCAAAAGAAGAAAAAGAAGACGTAATTGATATCGAAGCAAAACCTGAGATCACATTTGAAGACTTCGGCAAGCTTCAGTTCCAGGTTGGTAAGATTATCAAATGTGAAGAAGTAAAGAAATCAAAGAAACTTCTCTGCTCACAGGTACAGATCGGCAGCCAGGTGCGTCAGATCGTATCCGGAATCAAAGCACACTACAGTGCAGAAGAAATGGTAGGTAAGAGGGTTATGGTAGTCACAAACCTGAAACCAGCCAAACTTGCCGGTGTACTCAGTGAAGGAATGATCCTCTGCGCAGAAGATGCAGACGGAAACCTTTCCCTGATGGTACCGGAAAAGGAAATGCCTGCAGGTGCAGAAATCTGCTGATCTTTGTATTACTGAGAACAAAGCGAATGGTAGCGAAAATGTGTGAAAACTTACGAATATTATCTTGACAAATACACTCTCAAAAGCTATATTAATATTTAGATAAAGGGGAGTGACTGACTCATGAGTATTCATGGTGTCGTCAATTTCGGTGGGTAAAGACTCCAACCGTATCGTGATGAACAGGCGAGGCTTTTATTGTATGTTCCCGTACAATAAGAGCCTCGCTTTTTGTAAAAACTTAAACAGGGGGGATTTTGATCATGTCACAGGGTTTTAATCATTTTGATGAGAATGGAAACGCAGTTATGGTAGACGTTTCCGGGAAAAATGTCACTTACAGAACAGCAGTTGCCACAGGTGAGATTCATGTAGGAGAAGCAATCATGGAGGCTGTGAAAGAGGGTTCTGTGAAAAAGGGAGATGTGCTTGGAGTAGCACGTGTAGCGGGGATTATGGGAGTGAAAAGGACTTCTGAGTTGATTCCCATGTGCCATCCGCTTCCGATCCAGAAATGTTCCGTAGACTATGAACTGGATGAGATAAACGGAATTATCCGCGCTTTCTGCACAGTGAAAACAGAAGGCAAGACCGGTGTGGAAATGGAGGCACTGACAGGGGTTCAGGTGACGCTTCTGACGATTTATGATATGTGTAAGGCAATTGACAAGCATATGGTAATGTCCAATATTCATCTGGTTGAAAAGACGGGCGGTAAGAGTGGAGATTTTCATTTTTGATATCCACGAATTGCTCTGCAATTTGCAAAATATTTGTTGGGTAAAATGAAAGAAATGTGTATAATGGAAATACAGAATGGCAGATAACGAAAAAAATTATCTGCCCGACAGGGAGGTTTTTATAAAATGAAAAGAGTAGCGATCATTACATCCAGTGATACGGGATATCGCGGAGAACGTGAGGATTTAAGCGGACCTGCGATCCGAGAGATTGTTGAGAAGAATGGATATGAGGTTGTGTCTGAAGATGTTCTGCCGGATGACAGAAAGATGTTGTCAGAGAGAATGGCGGAAATTGCAGACAGCGGCACAGCGGAACTGCTCCTGACAACAGGCGGAACCGGTTTTTCACCCAGAGATATTACACCGGAGGCAACGGAGGATATTATTGACAGACGTGTACCGGGGATTCCGGAGGCAATGCGTGCGTACAGCATGACTATCACTAAACGCGCCATGCTCAGCCGTTCTACGGCAGGGATCCGAAAAAAAACACTGATCATCAATCTTCCGGGAAGTCCGAAA
>OBVI01000159.1_pt1 | contig 41023 bp, 32 predicted proteins | sample 1476021 | NCBI WGS metagenome assembly OBVI01 (sample SAMEA2579981, study PRJEB22360) | human gut metagenome
TCCATCTAAGGTTCAGGTAATTCTATTGAAAAAGCTATGGCAGCCATTGATGCGATCCCAGCAGCGGATAAGCTGACAATGGATGACAAGGCGGCTGTAGAGAAAGCAAGAACTCTTTATGATTCACTGAATGATGAAGAGAAATCTGTAATTACAAATTACTCTAAGCTGACTGAAGCAGAGGCTAAGATCAGAGAACTTGAGAAACAGCAGGAGCAGAAAGATAAGGATAAGAAAGCAGCAGAGAAGGTTATCGCTGATATTGATGCGCTTCCTTCTTCTTCTGAACTGACTCTTGATCCGTATGTTCTGCAGCTTCTTGACCGCGTACAGGCAGAGTACAATGCTCTTACAGATGCGCAGAAAGCTCTGGTTACGAATTACAGTACGTTACAGTATCTGAGAAATCTGATTCCTGATCTGAAGGCTGCGGCTGCAGTTGTTGATAAGATCAAGGCAATCGGTGAGGTTACTTCCGATAATTATCTGAAGAAACAGGCTCTTGTAGTGGAAGCCAGAACGGCTTATGATGCCCTGACAGCAGATCAGAAGAAGCGTGTGACAAACTATGCAGAGCTTGAAAAAGCAGAATTGTTTATCAGCAGACAGAGTACGGATGAGAAGGTTGCTTATGTGATCTCCTTTATCGATGAACTGAATATCACTACTTCATCTTCAGGTGCTCTTTCTGACGGACCTTTGAGACTGACAGAGAAGAATAACAATGTTCCGACAGAGAAGATCTGGAATGACTGGAAGGCTTATGTGGTAAATGCAAGAGCATTGTATGATACGCTTGATGACCAGCAGAAAGCCCAGGTTACAAATACAGCTTCTCTGGAGAAAGCAGAAGGTTATATTTACCAGCTGAAAGCCGATGCGCTCAAGGCAATGCTTAAAGCACTCCCGGATGCGCAGACAGTACGAGGATATGAGGCGCCTCAGCCGACTACAGTTCCATCAGCACAGGAGGCAGCTTCTGTTGAAGAGGAACAGGCGGTACCGGCACAGTCTGAAGGATCTGATTTCTCAGATGGAAGTGCGGACGCATTTAGCAGTGATGAAGTTGAGGAGCAGGCAGCTGAGACAGTGGATATCCCTCAGGCAGAATCAGCTGAAGATACTGAAGATGTCCAGACAGATGTTGATTTCTCCTCTGATGAAGAAGTTCCGGCAGCAGGTGATACCTCTAAGCGTGAACTTACAGAAGCAGAGCTGAAACAGATTGCAGAAGCCAAGAATGCTTATGACAGATTAACAGAAACAGAAGAGAAGAAATTCAGAAGCGAGAACACCGCACTGGTTGAGAATATGGAGAAGCTTCTTGCCATGGCACTGACTTATGAGAAAGGCCAGAGTGCATATCAGCAGTTCTTCGCAGATGAAGCAGCACAGATTTATGCAACAGTAAAAGATCACCCGGTAGACAGAGATTCCTACGCAGATGTTAAGGCTTTCCTTGACCGTTATGCTAAGGATTATCAGGGACAGGAAGATGCTATGGCAGGCCTGAAAGTCAAAGTCGGCAGTCAGGAGATGACTTTTGCAGAGGTTATCGCAGCACTGACGGCACAGGCTGACAAGGCAGGTAAGGACATTTCAGATGCACAGCAGGCAGATGAGTGGATCAGCAATCTTCCGACTGCTGTTACCAAAGAGAACATTGCAAATGTAGAAGCAGAGCTTGCAGCACTTCAGAAGCTGATCGACGGCATGAGTGTGGAAGGCAAGTCCTATATGTGGAATGCGAAGCAGTTAGGGCTGATCAAGACGATCGTGGCAGATTACCACATTGAACTTGCGGGCAAACAGGGTGCATTTAAGGCAGATATGCCTGCAGATCTTCAGACAAAGGCAATCAACTATAAGACTGTCCAGATCAGCTGGAGCAGCGTGGATAACGCAGACGGATACATGGTATACCGCAGAACTGCAGACAGCGGATGGAAGAAGATCGCATCCCGGGTAACAGACATTTCCTATAAGGATCAGAAAGCAGTTACAGGAACAACCTATTATTATACTGTTAAGGCGTACTCTTACGCATGGGGCGAGATGACTGTAAGCAGCTATGACAAAGATGGTGTTGCAGGAAAAGCCAGACTTGGCAAAGTAAAGATTGCTACGGCAAATTCTGAAAGCTACAGTACGATCCGCGTAACATGGAATAAGGTTTCCGGTGCAAATGGATACAGAGTATACCGTTCCACTTCAAAGGATGGCAAGTATACAGCGATTGGTTCCACTGCAAAGAACAGCGCAGTTACATTCCTAGATAAGAAAGCAGTTACCGGTAAGACTTATTATTACAAAGTACGTGCTTACCGCAATGTAAGCGGAAAGAAAGTATACGGAAGCTATTCAGCAACAGAGAAAGCAAAGGCAGTACTTTCTGCTCCGACCCTGTCCGCAGGCTCAACTTCAAAGACAGCAGTGCTTAAATGGAGTAAGGTAAAGGGTGCCGATGGCTATCAGGTATATGCCAGCGATTCCCAAAATGGTACCTATACCCGCATAAAGATCACCAAAGGTACAGGTGCGACAGACGAGAGCCTCCTCACCGGAAAGACCCGTTACTATAAAGTACGTGCTTACAGAAAAGTAAACGGAAAAGCAGTTTATGGCTCTTTCTCAAAGATTAAAAAAGTAACTGTTAAATAATAAAATCAGTATGCAGTGTGTTATCAACACACTGCATACCCCAAAAGAAGATAAGAGAATGAAAAAAGCATTTATAATTATAATTTTATGTATGATTTTGCAAATTTTTACAGTTACTGTATATGCAAATGATAGCAATGTAAATATTGTAAGCGCTGATAATTATGAATCACGGGAATTTAATCAATGGAAGCGCGCTAAGTATAATTTTTCATTTAATGTATCTACCGAAAAGAAAACTATAAAGGCATTATGTAGTGCTGTGTTAACTGCAACTGGAACAGCAATTGGATCTTGCGGAGGTGAAGGAGCAGCTATAGCAGGAAGTGCAATTGGAGCGGGAATTTCTTCTTATGCGAGTGATTGTATAGAGGAACATTACAGTAAATTCAAAAAAAAGGGATATGGTACTTCAATTACAGCTATGTATGGTTCAAAATTGCGCGTGATTATATCAATATATTCAGATTCAGCAAGAACAAAATTAGTTTCTGAATATAAAATGTCTACAGATTCCTATCCTGTATAATTTATATATATGAATAAAATAAAAATATTTTTGCTGACTATTTCATTAATGTTTTTGGCGAGCCTGGCAGCTATATTTATATCAAGAGAATTTATATTCCACAATAAAATTTCAGATTTGAGCTGCCTGTTAAACATATGGAAAGATACTTATGGATGGAATTTTCTGATAAATGTAATAATCGCTCTGATAATTGCTGCAAAATTTGGAAAGAATGATACAAAAAAATAAGGCAGATGTCCTTTCTACCTGCTATATGACAGGGGGAGAGTCATCTGTCATTTTGTAATTTCAGGAATTGCGGGTGCTATTTTACCCGGATGTAATTTTTTTATATAAAAACGCGGAGGAAACAAATGAATAAACAATGGATGGCACTGCTTCTCAGTACAGGAATTGCTGTGACCGCATGTCCTGTACCCGCAGCCCAGATGCCACCGGCTGAGCAGATACACGGGGAGGCAGAAGAAACTTCTGTCCCTGTACAGCATGATGATTCTGACGACAGAGAAACTGCGAATGAATTCCAGTCTGACACCGAACCATCTCAGTCAGAGACAGACGATGGCGCGGCCGGAAATGAAGAAGAAAATAATGAAGCCGGTGAAGAAAAGCTGGATATACCAGCCATGATTTCCTGTATTCAGGAAGCAGCGGCGCTCGAAGAAATTGATCTGTCCTCAGAAACGGTCTCGAAGTTCTTTCTTGCCAGTGACACCTATGACAGTCTGACAGAAGAGGAGCAGGCAGAAATTGATGCCGGAGTCAAAGAGGCTCTTGAAACTGTCCGAAACCGTATTGCGGCACTGATTTCTTCTGACAGTGGAGTGACCGCCACGGGAAATCCCTGGTATGTGCAGACCCATGTACAGGAGAACCCGGATCAGGAACAGACTATACAGGAGCTCTCCGAAGCATATCCGGGGACTCTTCCACAGCTTCTTTATGATATAAATATTTCCTATACGGATATCCGTACAGGAGAAAGCTATCAGCCAATGACGATGATCTCTCTGACCTTTCCTGTTCCGGATGTCTATGAGAGTCTGACGAAGCCGAGGATCCTTAGAAGTACCGGGGATTCGTTTATGGAACTGACTCCTCAGACGACAGAAGATAACTGTTTCTATCTGGATAGTGCCAGAACTTTAAACCATCTGATCATTGCTGACTTTCCCGCAGGACTTCAGGGAATCTCTCTTAACAGTAAATCCGTTAAAATCAACCGGGGGCAGAAATACACCCTGAAGGTGGTCCCGGTACCGGAATCGGTTACGGAAGAGTATACAGTGACATGGAAAAGCAGTGACACTTCTGTTGCGAAAGTAAGCAAAAAGGGAGTTGTCACAGCAGTAAAGAATGGCAAAGCTACGATTACCGCTTCTGTAACACAACATCCGGAAATGACGGCCTCCTGTAAGGTAACGGTCATGCAGGGAGCAAATGCCCTGAAGAAATCGGTCAGTCAGGTTATGGCAGAGACCAGCGCCTATATGCGTGCAACAGATACCAATCCTTCTGTTGGCAGCGAATGGTATGTGCTTGGACTGGCGAGAGGCGGTTTAAGCCTGAAGGAGAAATATTTCTCTACCTATTATAATCACACGGCAAATTATATCGAGGAAAAGAAGGGAATCCTTACCAATACTTCCAAATATACAGAGTATTCCAAGAGAATCCTGGTCCTGACCTCAGAGGGGAAGGATGCCCGCAATGTGGGTGGTTACAATCTATTTCAATATATCTCTGATTTCAGCCTTGTGAAGGAACAGGGATTAAACGGTCCGATCTGGGCACTCCTTGCCCTTAACTGCCACCCGGAATATTCTTTCCCGGAGAACCCGTCTGCGAAGGAGCAGAATTCGGAATCTGCGCTGGTGAATTTCCTGCTGCAGAGTGAACTCCCGGGTGGCGGATGGACGCTGATGGGGAGTAATGCAGATTCTGATATCACCGGCATGACACTGCAGGCGCTGGCACCGTATTATCATAAATCAGGTTATGAGAATGTGACTGCTGCCATTGACAGAGGGCTGAATAAATTGTCGGAAATGCAGAACGACAGCGGTGGATATTCCACGATGGGTGTGGAGACAGAGGAGTCCTGTGCACAGATCATTACGGCTTTATGCAGCCTTGGGATTGACCCGGAGACGGATTCGCGTTTCATCAAGGGCGGCCACTGGACAATAGAGAATCTTCTTTCCTATCATATCGATGGAAGTGGATTTATGCATGTAAAGGCGGGTGCCGGAAATAACGGCGGGGCGGCAGCAGGCACTCTGGACGGGATGGCTACGGAGCAGGGATATTACGCACTGGTTGCCTACCAGCGCCTGAAGGATGGCAAGACGAGCCTTTATGATATGTCAGATGTGAGTATCAAAAAAGGTGGCAAGGGAGATGGTTCCGGTACCGGTCTGAAAGAACCCACGCCGATTCCTACCCCGACGCCGGTTCCTGCCACAACACCGTCAGGCGGCAATACGAAAACGCCGGGTGGATCCGGGAAATCTCTGGGTGGTAAGTCTTCCGGCAGCAAAAGCTCCACGGGTTCCGAAAGCTCAGGAAAGGATAGTGGCTCCGGTTCAAAGGATTCTAAAAACAGTAAATCAAAGAACAGTAAGTCATCAAAGGATAAGAATTCCGGCGGCTGGGATTTCGAAGCAGAGCCTTATACAGAGTCGGAAGAGACTTCACAGATGGATACCGGTGAGGATGGATATCAGGAAACTGCCGGGGAGAGTGGAACCGGAAGTCTGACCTCAAAGAAGAAAGAATATGGTATGATCTTTGGTTTTGCGGCAGGCGGTGCTCTGGCGGGAGGACTGGCAGGCAGCGGCATTAAGGCCGGAGTGAGGGCTCTTATTAAGAAGCGGAGGAAGAAGAAATGAGGATAAAGAAAAAGGGACTTGCCCTGTGGCTTGCACTGTTTCTGGGGGTAAGTTCGCTCTCAGGTTGTGGCGGCGGGGATGACGGCATGACACAGCTTTCCGAAAAAGGAGCTGAGATCTTAAACAGCACGGAGGAAGATTCTGATACAGATGTGGAACCTTTGAAGCAGAAAACAAAGCTTCCTGAGGACGGAATCATCACCCAGGCACAGATGGAAACGATCGCCGGAAAGGACGAAAAGTATTATTTTACCGGAAAAACGGACAGCGGGATCAGTTATAAATGGACTTACAATGGAAGCCAGATTCAGAATCCGGTGGAGCAAAAACTTCTGGTACAGTGCAGTGAAGATGGAACAGAAGAGGTAAAGAAGCTTGCCAATGATGCGCCTTATGCGTTGAAAGTCACACTGGAGAAGATGAATCTGGCAGCGCCTGCGAAGCTGACCCTGAATCTGAAAGAAAAATGGGACGCGGATAAGGTTCTTTACTGTCTGGAAGAAGATGGAAAGCTTTATCAGCTTGATACTGCAAAGATTACTACCAGAGAAACCGGAAAGAAAAAAACAGAGCGCACAACACTTACCTTTAACGTGACTAAGACAGGAGGAGATTTCTATCTGATCGGCGGTTCTACCACAGGTGAATCTACGGATGAATCCGATGACAAATCCAAGGGCACTGCTGATAATAAGGATACACAAAACGGTGAAAATTCCACTGGAAGTTCTGGCGGTCAGTCCAGCACAGATGGAAATACCAGTTCCGGACAGACAGACTCTTCCGGCGATGGAACAGGCAATACAGACACTTCCGGTGGCGATGACAGCTCAGATACAGCCATGACCTGTACTTTCTCTATCGAGTGTTCTACGATCCTGAATAACTGGGATGATCTGAAAGAGTCCAAGGCAGAATTTGTGCCTGCGGACGGCTGGATCCTGTATCCTTCGGAGGTGGAGTTCTATGAGGGGGAGACGGTATTTGATGTGCTGAAGCGTGTATGTAATCAGGCCGGTATTCAGATGGAGTCGGAGTGGACACCTATGTATAACAGTTATTATGTATCCGGTATCAATAACCTGTATGAGTTTGACTGTGGCAAGGATTCCGGATGGATGTACTGTGTCAACGGCTGGTATCCGAATTATGGCTGCTCGAAATATACGCTGGAGGACGGCGATACGGTAGAATGGCGTTATACCTGCAATCTTGGCAGGGATGTGGGGGATCAGTATTATGACTGATGCTTTTTCCAGGTGCCATCCTGTTTTAAATTTCTTTTATTTTGCCGTGGTGCTGGGGTTTACCATGTTTATCCAGCACCCGGTTTACCTGGCAGTCTCTTTTGTGGCTGCCACAGCTTACTCCATGTGGCTTAACGGAGTAAAGAAGGTTCTGAAAATCAATTTTCTTCTGACGCTACCGAGTCTCCTTATCGTGGCACTCTTAAACCCGATGTTTAACCATTACGGAGTCACACCGCTTCTTTATATAGAAAGCAGCGGAAACTGGGTTACGCTGGAGGCAATGGTATATGGAATCGTTCTGGGATGTGTACTTTTTATTATGATTTTGTGGTTCTCCTGCTATAACCAGATCATGACAAGTGATAAATTTATCTATCTTTTTGGCAGGATTATCCCTGCGATGTCTCTGATGCTGTCTATGGCGCTTCGGTTTGTGCCTCACTTTATGGCCCAGCTGAAGGTGATCCGCAATGGACAGAAATGCGTGGGGATGGATGTGAGCAATGGCAAATGGTTTAAGAAGATCCGTTATGCGTTAAATATGGTGTCCATTCTTGTCACATGGGCACTGGAAAATGCGATTGAGACGGCTGATTCCATGAAAAGCCGTGGCTATGGGTTAAGAGGACGTACGGCTTTTTCTATTTACCGTTTTAACAGAAGGGATAAACTACTGGGAACTATGCTTGTCGGGCTTTGTGTGATTTTCGGATATGGATGTTACCGGGGAGCTGCTTTTGCACAGTACAATCCCAGAATCCTGCTTGCCGGTTTTACTGTTTTCGGAAGGGTTCCGAAGCAGTCGTGCAGTCCGCTGCTGGCTGCTGTCACATTTGTCAGCTTTGGTGTGTTCTGTTTTCTGCCGCTGATTCTGGATCTGTGTGAGGAATCTGCCATGAAGAAAAGCAGAAGCCACGTACAGGGAGAGATGGCAGTGACCTACAGAAAGATTTATGAAGATATGGAAGGAGAAGCGAGATGAAGATAATAGAAGTGAGAGATTTTTCCTTCCGTTATGCGAATGGCAGCAGGGAGTCATTGTCTCATGTGTCACTGGATGTGGAGGAGGGTACCTTTAATGTGCTGTGCGGTAAGAGTGGCTGTGGCAAGAGTACGCTGCTTCGCCAGCTGAAGTCGGATCTGGCTCCTTTTGGCAGCAGTTCCGGGAAAATCTGTTATTATGGGCGGGATTTAAAGGAAGTCGGCCACCGGCAGCAGAGCCAGGAAATCGGCTATGTACTGCAAAATCCCGAAAATCAGATCGTGACAGATAAGGTGTGGCATGAGCTTGCATTTGGTCTGGAAAGTCTGGGATATGATACGCCTACGATTCGTCTGAGAGTGGCAGAGATGGCAAGCTATTTCGGGATTCATCAGTGGTTTTATAAGAATGTCTCGGAGCTGTCCGGAGGGCAGAAGCAGCTTTTAAACCTGGCGGCGATCATGGCTATGCACCCGAAACTTCTGATTCTGGATGAGCCGACTTCTCAGCTTGATCCGATCGCGGCTTCTGATTTTCTGGAAACGGTGAGAAAGATTAACCGGGATATCGGCACTACCATAATTCTGACGGAGCACCGGCTGCAGGATGTCATTCCGTGGGCGGACAGGGTATATGTGATGGATAAGGGCAGTCTGCTCACGCAGGGGGCGCCACGGGAGATCGGTGAGTTCCTGAAGAGGGAACATCATGGAATGTTTCTGTCTATGCCGGTTCCCATGCAGATTTATGCAGAGGTAGAAAATAATCTGCCATGTCCGCTGACTGTAAGAGAGGGAAGGAACTGGATCACACAGGTGATGGCAGCAGCTTCTGATACAGTTTCTGTTTGTGAAGAAAGTTATTTTTGTAAAAATAAACAAAAACTGCAAAAAAAGCTGAATACAGTCAGAGATAAACTGCTGCCTGGTTCCAAAAGCTCTATGCCACCGGCTATTGAGGTAAAGGATGTGTGGTTTCGTTATGAAAAAGACGGAAAGGATGTTGTGCAGGATCTGAACCTGGAAGTAAAGCAGGGAGAATTTTATGCGCTTGTCGGTGGAAACGGAACGGGGAAAAGTACGACCTTATCGCTGATCAGTCGTGTTCGTGCTCCCTACAGGGGCAAGATTTTCCTGAATGGGACTGATATCCGCAGGTATACGGATACCCAGCTTTACAGAGGGTATCTGGGCGTGCTGCCGCAGAATCCCCAGAGCATGTTTATCAAGAAGACAGTCAGGGAGGATCTGTATTCTATCATCGGTGGGGCAAAGGAGAAGAAATCTTCCGAATACACTGCCAATATGAGGAAGGCAGAGGCAATCGAGGGAATCGTAAGTCTGACCAGACTGGAAGGACTGCTTGACCGTCATCCGTATGATTTAAGCGGTGGAGAACAGCAGCGTCTTGCACTGGCTAAGGTTCTGCTGTTGCAGCCGAGGCTTCTTCTGATGGATGAACCAACGAAGGGGCTGGATGCAGAATATAAACAGGAACTGGGAGACATTTTAAAGAAGCTCAAAGCTCACGGGATCACTATCTTTATGATCTCGCATGATGTGGAGTTTGTCGCAGAATATGCAGACAGGGTCGGTCTGTTCTTTCAGGGAAATGTGGTGACGTGTAAGAGTGCAAGGGATTTCTTTGCGGGAAACAGCTTTTATACGACTGCTGCCAATCGCATGGCAAGGCATTATTTTCCTGATGCTGTTACCGGAAAGGAGGTGGCTGCGTGCTTGAAGGCAAGGCTTTAGACCAGTTTATGGACCGTTTCTTCGGGGATTCCTGTGCACAGAGCCTGCCCGGGGAAGAGGAATCCGGACAGGAATTAGAGGAATATGAACTGAAAGAGGATGGAATCATTATCCAGCCGATCCATAAAGGAAAGATTGAGAAGCGTACCTGGATTGGTCTGATTATGTTTCTGGCTTTTGTTCCGCTGGTGCTTTTTATCCTGGTTCATAAGTTTCATGGTAAGCATGATGTAGTGATCAGTCTTTTAATACTTGCCTATGCCACGATCCCGTTCTTTATGGTATTTGAGGGCCGGCATCCACAGGCAAGAGAGATTATGGTCATTGCCGTAATGGCGGCTCTTGGGGTCGCAGGCAGGAGTGTTTTCTTTATGATCGGAAGCTTTAAGCCGATTGCGGCCATCGTGATCATTACCGGGGTTTCCTTAGGTGGTGAGGCGGGGTTTCTGTGTGCCTGTCTGATCATGATGATCTCAAATATGTTTTTCGGGCAGGGACCGTGGACACCCTGGCAGATGTTTTCCTATGGAATGATCGGATATCTGGCAGGAATCCTTTTTCAGAAAGGGATTCTCAAAGCCAGGAAGGTGGATCTGTGTATTTACGGATTCTTAAGTGTGTTTCTGATCTTCGGCGGGATCATGAATCCGGCATCTATTCTGATGGCATACGGATACATCACAAAGAAGAGCCTGATCGCGTTTTATATCTCAGGTGCACCGGTAGATCTGGTGCAGGCAACTTCTACGGTAATCTTCCTGTGGATCCTAAGCAGGCCTCTGCTGGAGAAACTGGAGAGAGTAAAAAGAAAATACGGGCTGCTGCAGCGGCCCGAAAATAAGGAGGAAAATGAATATGACAAAGAATAAGCTATGGCAGGCCATTAAGGGGCTGACTCTTGCAGCCGGAATGGCAGTGGGGATTTTTGCGCTGGGACAGACCGATGTTCTGGCAGATACCCTGACGCTGACTGTGGAGAAGAACACGATCGGCCAGGGTATGATCCTGGATCCTGTACAGGTGGAATTTGCGAAAGGAGAAACCTGTGCAGATGTTCTGCTCCGCGGGTTAAGTGAGAACGGGATTACGCCGCTTTATGACACAAATACAAGTTATGGTTTCTACTTAAGGGGAATTGCCAACTGTGACAGTGGAAGCCTGAATCCACCGGCATGTATCCAGAAGGTTCTCTCCGAGACTTCCACCTGGACCGGTGATGCCTATAAGCTTACTGATAACAAATATGCACCGGATCTGACAGAATTTTCCTACTGCTCCGCATCCGGATGGACGTATACTCTGGATAATGTATTTATGGGTGTCGGAATGGGTGCGAGTCATCCGTCAGACGGAAGTGTCCTGCGTGTTATGTTTGCCCTTTGCGGTGGTACGGACATTACAGGATGTGACCCGTATAATAATAACAGGCAGATTTTTGAGGCGGCAGATAAGAGCGAGCTTATCCGCATGATGGGAAAGGCAAATGCAGAGCGTTCCAGATGGTCCCAGGTCAGCGGATTCTCCGGTGCATATGCCGAAGCGGACAGTGCGCTGACTACGCTGGATGCGTCTGCAAACAGAGTTTATGAAGCGGTTCAGCTGCTTAAAAGTATTGAGTCAAAGCTTCCGGTAGCACCGAAGCTGATCAGCTTAAATGCTTCTGATCTGACTCTTACAAAGGGAGACAGCTATACACTGACTTATACGATTGTTCCGTCTGATGCGGTGGGAACTGTAAGCTGGACTTCTTCCAACAATTCTGTTGCAAGTGTAAACGGTGGTGTGGTAACAGCAGTGGGAGAAGGTTCTGCGGTGATTACTGCGAGAGTTTCCGGAAGTGTCTATGCGACCTGCAATATTTCCGTTTCTTCCAGACCGGTCAGTGTGACAGGGGTGAGTATTTCTCCGTCCAGCCTGAATCTCTCAACGAAAAGCGGTTCCAGGACACTGGATTACACGATCACGCCAAACGGCGCAAAACCGTCCTCTTTGTACTGGGAATCTTCCAACTCTTCTGTAGTAACCGTAGATGGCTCCGGCAAGGTAACTCCTGTGGGTGCCGGTTCTGCAGATATTACACTGACTACGGACAATGGAACGAAAGGCACCTGCCACGTGACTGTTACAGCACCGGCACAGAGCATTGCTTTGAGTGACAAAACGCTGACTCTGGCAATTGATCAGGGAACCTATACCCTGACCTGGACATTCAGTCCGAAGGGAAGCGGCGGGGAACTGGTATGGACCTCTGATAATGCAGGCATTGCCAAAGTAGACCAGAAGGGGGTTATCACACCTGTTTCTGTAGGAGAAACCGATATCCGTGTAAAAACAGATCAGAATGTAACCGCAGTGTGCCATGTAGTTGTAAAGGGTACTGCGAAAGACCTCTTTGCAGCAGGAATGCCAGAGATCACAACCTGCAAGGCGGCAGGAAATACAGTTCTTCTTACTTGGAATAAATATGAAAATGCAGATTCTTATATTATTTTAAGACGTAAGATGGGTGAAAGCAAATTCGCAAAGATTGCTACGGTCAAAGACCTCTCCTATACAGATACAGCGGTTTCTCCGTCAACTCCTTATTATTACAGTGTACAGGCTGTTTCCACCAAATGGGGCGGTGCTATTAAAAGCAGTTATGACAAAAACTTCTCTGTAACAACCAATGGAATTGCACCGACACCAACTCCGGCACAGACAGCAAAACCGAAAACCCCGGCTGTCACAGTAACTGCCGGTAAGAAACAGGCTACACTGAAATGGAAAAAGGTAAGCGGTGCCAAAGGGTATGTAGTATACCGTGCCACATCCAAATCCGGTAAATATAAGGCAGTATCAACGATTAAAAAGGGAAGCACTGTTTCTTATATAAATAAGAAGCTTACGTCTAAGAAAACATACTATTACAAGGTGCGGGCATATCGTACCGAAAACGGTAAAAGAATATACAGCAGCTATTCTAAAGCAAAGAGCGCTAAGATCAAATAATATAAATTCACACAAGTCCAGTGTGTTAGAAAGCATATTGCTGTGAACAGAAACGATGTTAGAGCGTGTTTGAAAAATTAAAAATATAGGATTGTGCTATTTAAGAAAATATGTTATATAATACAATATATAGAGAGTTAATTCTTTATTCGCATGATGAGATGAGTGACGGTTCTGACTCATCGGTAAAATAAATATAACCGAGAGATGAGATGAGTGACGGTTCTGACTCATCGGTAAAATAAAATATGACCGAGCGAAGAGTATAACGAGAGGGAGTTCATTTTCCCTCTCGTTTATATGTATATAAGGAGAAGAAAATTGGAAATTGACTATGCTGTTTATAGCCTTTCAGATGAATTTTACGAGAAATATCCGAATCCGCCATATAAAGAACTTTTAAAGAAAAAGGAAAGAAGATATGCTTGTTTACTTATTCAAAGTCATTATGGATATTTTATATGCATTCCATATAGAACAGAGATTTCCCATAAATATGCATATCACTTTCGCAAATCGTCTCGTTCGCAAAAACATAGATCAGGACTTGATTATACTAAAATTGCTATTATAAAAGATATTTCGTAACTATTCAGCAGTCTACTATCCCGCGAGGTGTTTTGGCATGAACATGCCAAAATCCCGAGACATACAAGTCAAAATCCCTCCGGGCAGGATCGCACTGCGACGGAGAGGAATTATGTCGCTGAAGCGACCCGTCGCAGGCGGAGAATCCTGCAAGCAGGATTCTTTCTTGTGGATTTTGACTCGTAACTGTGAAGGTACTGAACAGTTACAAAAGGAGAATAATACAATGGTTCCAATCGCACATATAGAAAATAATTTTCCAACCAAATTCGGTATCCCCAGGCAGAGTGGCCGTGTAGGGGCGCTTAAAGCGAGAATCGTATTCGAGCCGGAATATCGCAATGTGGATGCCTGCCGTGGTTTGGAGGAGTTTAGTCATATCTGGCTGATCTGGGAGTTTTCGGAGGCAAAGAGGACAAAGTGGTCACCGACTGTCCGCCCGCCCAGACTTGGGGGAAATGTGAGAAAAGGAGTTTTTGCCACAAGATCTCCCTTTCGTCCCAATTCCATAGGATTATCCTGTGTGAAGCTTGAGAAAGTAGCTCTGGATGAGTCGGACAGCCCTGTACTTTATGTAGAAGGTGCAGATCTGATGAATGGAACACCGATTTTCGATATTAAACCATATATTCCTTATGCGGATTGCCATCCGGAAGCAACAGGAAGTTTTACCGAATATTCCAAAGATCATCATCTGAAGGTAGAATTTTCCCAGGAGCTTCTGGAAAGAATACCCGGGGAAAGCAGAGAGGCTCTGATCGCAGTTCTTGCAGATGATCCCCGTCCTGCTTATCAGAATGATCCGGAACGGTCTTACGGAATGCCTTTTGGAGAGAAGGATATTCATTTTCGGGTGGATGGAGATATCCTTCGTGTTTATAATGTGACAGAATTTGTAAAAAAACAGCAGGAATCTTCGGCAGATTGTGGAAAATAACCATTTTCGGATATTTCTGTAAGAAAGGCTTGCAAAATTGGCGTTTATTCAATACAATATTAAACAGACTTTATGTTGGTAGAGTGACAAAGACCGATGGGAGATCGGTCTGAAAATATTTAGTGACATATGAGGAGCAGGAAAAATGAAGAAAATTGTTAAATTCGGAGGAAGTTCTCTGGCAAATGCAGAACAGTTTCAGAAAGTAGGGGAGATCATCAGAAGTGATGAGAGCAGACGTTATGTGGTTCCGTCCGCTCCCGGAAAGAGATTTGACGGAGATACAAAGGTTACAGATTTACTTTATAAATGTTATAATACTGCAGTTGAAGGGGAAGATTTCATCCCGATTCTGCAGGAGATCAAGGGAAGATATTATGAGATTATCCGCGGACTGAACCTTGATCTTTCTCTGGAAGATGAATTTGCTCAGATCGAAGCTGATTTCAAGGCACAGGCAGGCACAGACTATGCAGCATCCAGAGGAGAATTTCTCAATGGTAAGGTGATGGCAGCATATCTGGGTTATGAATTTGTTGATGCAGCAGATGTGATCCGTTTTGATAAGAACGGAAATCTGGACGCCGAGAAGACAGACAGACTTCTGTCCAAAAAGCTGGCAAAATGTGAACATGCCGTTATCCCTGGATTTTATGGCGCTGGTGAAGATGGAAAAGTTAAAACTTTCTCCAGAGGAGGTTCTGATGTAACCGGTTCTCTTGTGGCAAAGGCTATTAAGGCAGACCTTTATGAAAACTGGACAGATGTTTCCGGTTTTCTGGTAACAGACCCACGTATTGTTAAAAATCCGGAAGTGATTGAGAGCATTACCTACAGAGAACTCAGAGAGCTTTCTTATATGGGTGCAACTGTTCTTCATGAAGATGCGATCTTCCCGGTTCGTAAAGAGGGAATTCCGATCAATATCAAAAACACAAACAGACCGGAAGACAAGGGTACTTTTATTGTTGAGAGCACATGCAAGAAACCGAAATTTACAATCACAGGTATTGCAGGTAAGAAGGGATTCTGTTCTATCAATATTGAGAAATCCATGATGAACAGTGAGGTTGGTTTCGGACGTAAGGTACTTCAGGTATTCGAAGATCAGGGAATCAGCTTTGAGCACGTTCCATCAGGAATCGATACAATGACTGTATATGTACATCAGGATGAATTCGAAGAAAAGGAACAGCAGGTAATTGCCGGAATTCATCGTGCAGTACAGCCGGATTTCGTAGAAATGGAATCTGATCTTGCGCTGATCGCTGTTGTAGGACGTGGTATGAAATCCACCAGAGGTACAGCAGGAAGAATCTTCTCAGCACTTGCCCATGCAAATGTAAATGTGAAGATGATCGACCAGGGTTCCAGTGAGCTGAATATCATTATCGGTGTGGAGAACAGAGATTTTGAGACTGCAGTAAAGGCTATTTATGATATCTTTGTAATTACCCAGATCTAATTGAGAATTGCAGGAGCTCCTTCACAGCGGAGCAATTGGTGGATATGATTTTTACCAATTATAAGATAAACAAAATAATGGGCCGTCAGAAATCAGCATAGAGATTTCTGGCGGCTTTTTAACCGAATCAAGTAAGTCTCCACCCACTGCTTCAATTGCGAAAAGCAATAAGCAGTGGGTGGGGACTTGCTTGTATCAGGAGGAGTGCAAGCTCCTTCTGATAAACTGCGGAGCAGTTATTCGGTGTAGAGCCGCGTAGCGAAGCGGATTGCGAATATCCGCTTGACAATTCAGGAGTTTTTACATGATGATGAATCTTGTGTTATAATGAACGGATGATGTTGGGTAACTATTTGATAGCTATTGTTGCGTGAGGTGTTTTCATATGGATAAGCCGGTGGTTCGTATTTCCGTCAGAAATCTGGTGGAGTTTATATTAAGAAGCGGGGATCTTGACAACCGGGGAGGATCTTCTGACAGAGAAGCAATGCAGAAGGGCAGCAGACTGCACAGAAAAATACAGGGCAGGATGGGAAGCCATTACAGAGCGGAGGTTTCTCTTAAATATAAAACAGAATATGAAGATGTAAGTATCCAGGTAGAGGGCAGAGCTGACGGAATCTTCACAGAGGATGGACAGTGCTGGATCGATGAAATTAAGGGTGTTTATGCAGATGTCAGTCAGTTGGAAAAGCCTGTGGAGGTTCACCGTGCACAGGCAATGTGTTATGCCTGGATCTACGCACAGGAGCAAAAACCGGAGAAGATCGGAGTGCAGATGACATATGGGAATCTGGACACAGAGGAGCTTAAGTTTTTCAGAGAAGAATATACGCTGGAAGAACTCGGACTGTGGTACCAGAATCTTTTGGACAGGTATCATAAATGGATCGCATACCAGTTTGCATGGAAAAAAGAACGGAATGCGTCCATGAGTGATCTGGAGTTCCCTTTTGAATATCGTGAGGGACAGCGAAAAATCGTATCCGGTGTATATCACACTATATCCACAGAAAGACAGATTTTTGTCCAGGCACCTACAGGAGTAGGAAAGACCATGTCCACGATCTTTCCTGCAGTGAGAGCAGTTGGTGCAGGATTAGGGGAAAATATTTTCTATCTTACAGCAAAGACCATTACCAGGACTGTGGCTGAAGAAGCTTTCTCCATATTAAAGGAGCATGGACTGAAATTTAAAGTGATAACCATTACCGCGAAGGAAAAGCTGTGCTTCTGCGATAAAACAGAATGCAATCCTGAGAACTGTCTGTGGGCGAGAGGACATCTGGACAGAGTGAATGATGCTGTTTTTGAACTGTGGACCACGCAGGACAGCTATGACAGGGATACTCTGCTGGAATATGCGAAGAAATGGCAGGTGTGTCCCTTTGAAATGTGCCTGGATCTGGCAGTCTGGGTGGACGCTGTGATCTGTGATTATAATTATGTATTTGATCCCAATGTTTATCTGAAAAGATTTTTCGGGGAGGGTACTTCCGGAGAATACATTTTTCTGATCGATGAAGCTCACAATCTGGTGGACAGGGGAAGGGAAATGTACAGTGCTCATGTGGACAGAGCGGATGTACTGGAGGCGAAGAGACTGGCCGGGGATTACAGTAAAGGTCTGGTGCGAGCACTGGAAAAAGTGAACAGACAGCTTCGAACTCTGGAAAAGGAGTGTACAGAGTACGAAATCCTGCCAAATCCCGGAGCAGTTTCTCTGGGAATGCTTCAGGTGATGGGGGAGATGGATAAGCTCCTGGAGGAACTTCATGGAAAGGAACTTCCGGAGCAGCTGCTGGAATTTTACTTCTGTGTGAGAGATTTCCTGAACATTGATGAACTTCTGGATGAAAATTATGTGGTTTATACAGAAATGGGAGAAGGGGGAAAGGTGATTCTGCGGCTTTTCTGTGTAAATCCTGCAGCAAATATTCATAGATGTCTGGAAAAGGGAAAAAGTGCGGTGTTCTTTTCTGCGACTCTGCTTCCCATGGATTATTACCGTGCACTTTTAAGCACCAGAAAGGATGACTATGGGATTTATGTGACTTCTCCTTTCAGGCAGGAGAACAGGTGCATTCTCACAGGACGGGATGTGAGCAGCAGGTATACCAGAAGAGGATATGAGGAATATCACAGGATCGCATCTTACATTGCCAGAACTGTATGGACAAGAAAAGGAAATTATATGGTATTCTTTCCTTCTTATAAATTTATGGAGGATGTTCTGGAGGTGTATGAGAATGAGTTTTCAGCGGAATGGGTTCGCTGCATTTCGCAGACATCGGGAATGAATGAGAGGGAGAAAGAGGAATTTCTGGAGGAATTTTCTGCATCAGAGGGAACGCTGGTAGGATTTTGCGTGATGGGCGGGATTTTTTCAGAGGGGATTGATCTGATGGGAGAGAAGCTGATCGGGGCAATCATCATAGGGACTGGTCTTCCTCAGATTGGAACAGAAAGGGAGATCCTCAGGCAGTATTATGATAAAAAGGGTGTGAATGGATTTGATTATGCATACAGATATCCGGGAATGAATAAGGTGCTGCAGTCAGCCGGGCGTGTGATCAGAACCCAGGAGGACACAGGGATCATACTTCTGCTGGACGAGAGATTTGCAGGGAAAGATTACAGGAATCTGTTTCCTGCTGAGTGGTCTGACAGGGGAAACTGTACTTTAAATACTGTGGAAGAACAGCTGGGAAGCTTCTGGAACAGGATCAGAGAAAAGAACTGAACACTGATACTGAGATTCTGGTCTTTGCTGGAAAAAAGATAAAAATCTTGCTATCCTGAATAAAACAATATATACTTTGCTTACTGTGAATGGGATGTGAAAAGAAACCGTAAAAGGAGTTTTGCATGAGAAAAAATAGACAAACAGCGAAATATTATATTAAAAGTTATATCATAGCCGGAAGTCTGGCCGGAGCCATTTCCATGGCACTGGCTTTGGCGGTTCCTGTTATGGCGGCACAGCAGAGCCTGGCATCTGTCACCGGGCAGGCACAGATTCAGCCAATGGGAGATGGAAGCGGGAAATATATGATGAAGAGTGACGGATTTTACTGTCTGGATGTGAACGGTGCCGGAAGTACCCAGGCAGAGATCCATTATTTTCAGGATTATGAAATAGACGGAACTGTATTTGACGGATATTATTATCATGATACAGATGGGAAATTCAAAGCCTGCAGTCCTCATATAGAGCATCTGAAAGGTGTTGCAGTGTTTGGGGATAAGACAGATGAGGAAGCTGGTACACAGAATGCCCAGGAGGCAGAGAAATTTGACGGATATTACTTTGTGAACAATCTGGGGCGTCTGTCAGCAGCACCGCAGGTAAGGTATATTGACAATCTGGTAATAGACGGGATTACTCTGAACGGATATTATTATTTTGATGAAAATGGCAGATTGGTAACAGAACCTGGCATCCATTCGCTTGAAATGGACTGTTATGAGATGAATTTTGACGGGAGCTATTATTTTGGCGGTACAAATGGCGCCCTGCTTCAGGAAAGTACAGTGACGGATGATGGTTTTATTGTGGATGATACGGGAAAGATCGTGAATATGGATGATCTTGGGACAGATAATCTGAAGCCCCAGCTTGAGAAGATGCTGTCCGGATATCAGGGAACCTGGAGTGTTTATGTGAAAGACCTTAATGAAGAAAAGGAAATCCTGATCAATGATACTTCCCTTTATTCTGCAAGTCTGATCAAAGCCTTTGTAATGGCAAAGACCTATGAGGATATGGAGCAGGTAAAGGCAGATGAGGCAAAGAAATTAAATACTGCAGATACAAAAACTGTAGATGTAAAATTAAATGACCTGCTGTGGAATATGATCACAGTCAGTGACAATGAATCCTGCAATGAACTGGTGAAGCTTCAGACAGATTCCCTTGATTTCAAAAAAGGTGCGGAGGATATTAACAAATATCTGGAAAAAGAGGGCTATACAGAGACAAGTGTGCAGCACACCCTCCATCCTGCAGCATCCGCACAGGAGAGTCTGGGTGGCAGGAACATGACTTCTGTAAAAGATTGCGGCACTCTGCTTGAAAAAATCTACAAGGGGGAATGTGTCAGTAAAGAGGCGTCAGAAGAAATGTTAAATCTTCTGTCAAATCAGGAAAACACCTGGAAAATCCCCCAGGGACTTCCGGATGGAATAAAATCTGCCAACAAGACCGGCGAGACAGATCAGGATCAGCACGATATCGCAATTGTCTATGGCGAAAAGACAACTTATATCCTATGTGTGATGTCTGAAAACTGCCCGGAGAGTACGGCGGTGACGAACATACAGAATATTTCAAAGATTGTATATAATTATTTGAACCTGTAGCCGCCAGACCTGCGCGGAATGATTGATTTTTACAGGAAAATCATGTATAATACCAACGAACTATGCCTATAGAAAAAAGTTTAACCGAATCAGGCTGTGAAACAACTATTCAATTATGAGCAGATAGTCAAACGGATGATTTTATCCGCTTGATTCAGGAAAGTCAGGAGGAAGAATTTAAATGCGAGTTGATGCGGACGATTTTGCCCGACCTTGCAGCTGCGGCAGGGAACACCAGATTGCAGTGAAAGAGATTTTGATAGAAGCCGGAGCTGTAGAGAAGCTTGAAGAAGAGATGTCAGAGGGAATGCTCAGAGAGTACATATCCCCGCTGGTCATCTGCGATACCAATACCTATGCAGCAACAGAGGAACTTATGGAGGATATCTATGACAGGTGCCAGGTACTTGTTCTGGATGCAGAGGGACTTCAGGCAGACCGGCATGCAATAAAAATTGTGGAGAACAACATGGAAGAGGATATTGACCTGATCCTTGCAGTAGGAGCAGGCACGATCCATGATATCAGCCGTTATATTGCACATAATTACAAAGTACCTTTCATTTCAGTGCCTACCGCAGCAAGTGGAGATGGATTTGTAACAACAGTAGCAGCAATGACCCTGGATGGGGTAAAGAAGACTGTGCCTTCAGTAGCTCCGATCTGTGTATATGCAGATACAGATATTTTTTCAAAAGCACCACAGCGCCTGACTGCAGCCGGGATTTCAGATCTGATGGCGAAATACATCTGTCTTGCAGACTGGAAGATCGCGAACCTGGTCACCGGAGAGTATTTTTGCCACGAAACTGTAAAGCTGGAAGAGAAAGCGTTAAAAACTGTGAAATCTTCGATTCAGGATATTACAGAGGGAGAGGAAGATGAATGCGAACAGCTTATGTATGCATTGATTCTTTCCGGACTTGCAATGCAGATGATCGGTAATTCAAGGCCTGCGTCCTGTGCAGAGCACCAGGTCACACATCTGTGGGATATGGAAGTGATCAATGGTCCGCTGGATGCACTTCACGGAGAGAAGGTTTCTGTAGCAGCACTTCTTGTACTGGAAGAATACAAGCGTATCGCTGCAGCCATCACACAGGGAAGATGTCACGCAAAACCCTATGAGAATGAAGACGAGGAGCTTCTGAAAGAAACTTTTGGAAAAAAAGGACTTCTGGAAGAAATAAGAAAAGAAAACGAGCCGGAATTGTTAGAAACTATTTCACCCCAGCATCTGGAAAAATGCCTGCATGGGATAGAGGAGATTATTGATGAGCTTCCCAGCGAACAGACTATGTTCCGTTTGCTGGAGAAAGCCGGATGTGCGAAAACCGTTTATGATATCGGACTCGATGAATCGGCTGTTTTGCCAAGCCTCAGACTTGCTCCTTATACAAGGAGACGGTTAAGCTTATTGAGAATCAGCAAGATGCTGGATATAAGAGGAGAATGATTATGCGTGTTGGAATGGGATATGATGTACACAGACTGACCGAAGACAGAGATCTGATCCTGGGTGGTGTGAAGATAGACTGGGAAAAAGGTCTCCTGGGACATTCAGATGCAGATGTACTGATCCATGCAGTTATGGATGCACTTCTGGGAGCTGCTGCACTGGGCGATATCGGAAAACATTTTCCGGATACAGACCCTGTATATAAAGGAATTTCCAGTATTCTGCTGCTGGAACATGTGACGAAGCTTTTGAGAGAGCACCATTATGAGATCGGAAATATAGATGCAACGATCATTGCACAGAAACCAAAGATGGCACCTCATATTCCACAGATGAGAGCCAATATGGCGAAAGCAATGGGAATCAATGAGTCTCAGCTGAACATTAAGGCCACTACAGAGGAAAAACTGGGATTTACGGGAAGAGAAGAAGGAATTGCATCTCAGGCGATCTGTCTTCTTAATGAAAGAAAAGAGAGTTAATGATAGAGAAAACTGGAGGAATAAAACATGAAACTTTTTAACACACTGACACGTAGAAAAGAAGAATTCGTACCTCTTGAAGAGGGAAAAGTTCGTATGTATGTCTGCGGTCCGACTGTATACAACCTGATCCATATCGGAAATGCACGTCCGATGATCATCTTCGATACCGTACGCCGATATATGGAATACAAAGGATATGAAGTAAACTATGTTTCCAATTTTACAGACGTAGATGACAAGATCATCAAGAAAGCAATCGAAGAGGGCGTAAGCGCACAGGAAATTTCCGAGCGTTATATTGCAGAGTGTAAGAAAGATATGGATGGCATGAATGTAAAACCTGCCACAACCAATCCGCAGGCAACACAGGAAATCGACGGAATGATCAGTATGATCCAGACTCTGGTTGATAAGGGATATGCTTATCCGGCAGCAGACGGTACTGTTTATTTCAGAGTTAAGAAGTTCAAAGAATATGGCAAACTTTCGCACAAGAACCTGGATGATCTGCAGTCCGGCTTCCGTTCTCTGCAGGTATCCGGTGAAGACCAGAAAGAAGATCCGCTGGATTTTGTTCTCTGGAAACCGAAGAAAGAGGGAGAACCATCCTGGCCTTCACCATGGTGTGACGGACGTCCGGGATGGCATATTGAGTGTTCTGTTATGGCGAAAAAATACCTTGGTGATGAGATTGATATCCATGCAGGCGGAGAAGACCTGATCTTTCCTCACCATGAGAACGAGATCGCACAGAGTGAATGCTGCAACGACAAAATCTTTGCAAAATACTGGATGCACAATGCATTCTTAAATATTGATAATAGAAAAATGTCCAAGTCTCTTGGAAACTTCCGTACTGTTCGTGAAATCAGTGAACAGTATGACCTGCAGGTGCTTCGTTTCTTCATGCTGAACGCACATTACAGAAGTCCGCTGAATTTCAGCGCAGATCTGATGGAAGCTGCAAAGAATGCATTAGAGCGTATCACAGATGCAGCAGCAAACTTAAAGGATAGAAAAGCAGCAGCACAGACAGACACAGCAACAGATGCAGAGAAAGAACTGCTTGCACAGGCACAGGAATTCGTAAAGAAATTTGAAGAAGCTATGGATGATGATTTCAACACAGCAGATGCACTGGCAGCAATCTTTGAACTGGTTAAATTTGCAAATACAAATGTATCAGAGGCAAGTTCCGCAGAATTTGCAGGAGCACTTCTTGACACAATGGTGAAATTATGCGATGTACTTGGTCTGAAGGCTGTGAAAACAGAAGAAATCCTTGATAAAGAAATCGAAGACCTGATCGCAGAGCGTCAGGAAGCAAGAAAAGCAAAGAATTTCGCAAGAGCAGATGAGATCAGAGATGAGCTTCTGGCTAAGGGAATCATCCTTAAGGATACCCGCGAGGGAGTAAAATGGAAGCGAGCTTGAATAATATGAGTGAGATAAACGGGCTTAATGAAGAGAGTTTAAGTAGTTTGAAAGGTTTGCTTAATCAGGTATTTCATTTGGAGGATAAAGACTTACGCACCTATTCTCCGCTGACATTGGCGTATATCGGAGATGGCGTCTATGAACTGGTGATCCGCACGATCCTTGTAAAAAAAGGCAACTGTCCGGTAAACCAGCTTCACAGAAAAGCCAGCAGTCTGGTTAAGGCAGGAACTCAGTCTTCCATGATGGAAGTGATCGAGCCCATGCTTACAGAGGAGGAACACAGCGTTTACAGAAGAGGAAGGAATGCTCATTCTCCTACAATGGCTAAACATGCAACCATGGCAGACTACCGCAGGGCAACAGGGTTTGAAGCTCTGATGGGCTATTTATATTTAAAAGATGATTTCAGCAGGATCATAGAACTGGTCCGTGCAGGGATTGGAGAGGATAAGATATGAGTGAACAGATAGAAGGACGCAATGCGGTTCTGGAAGCGTTTCGTTCCGGCAAATGTGTAGATAAGCTTTTTATCCTGGACGGATGCCAGGACGGACCGGTCCGCACTATTGCCAGAGAGGCAAGAAAAAAAGATACGATTATTAACTATGTGGCAAAAGAACGTCTGGATCAGTTAAGCGAGACAGGCGCACATCAGGGCGTGATCGCTCAGGTGGCAGCCTATGAATATGCAAGTGTAGAAGATATTCTTGCGAAGGCAAGGGAAAAAGGAGAAGATCCCTTTATCTTTATCCTGGATAATATTGAGGATCCTCATAATCTTGGTGCGATCATCCGTACAGCAAACCTTGCAGGTGCACATGGGGTGATTATTCCCAAGAGAAGAGCAGTTGGCCTGACTTCCACAGTTGCCAAGACTTCAGCAGGTGCATTAAACTATACACCTGTTGCAAAAGTTACCAATCTGGGACATACCATCGATGAACTGAAAGAACAGGGCATGTGGTTTGTATGTGCAGATATGGGCGGTGAAACCATGTACAATCTTAACCTGACAGGTCCGATCGGCGTAGTGATCGGCAATGAAGGTGAAGGTGTAAGCAGACTGATCCGTGAGAAGTGTGATTTCGTGGCATCTATTCCTATGAAGGGTGACATTGATTCCCTCAATGCATCTGTGGCAGCCGGAGTACTTGGATATGAGATCGTACGTCAGAGACTGCAGAAGAAATAAGTTTATCTCAGTCTGAGATAAAGGCTTCGTGAGGATGTGCAGCGATTATTAAGAGGAATTTTTGCAGCAGAAAATTATTCCACAATATTGTTATGCTATAAGAAGCCCTCTGGGCGAATGATAGAGATTTTCAGAAAAACGGAAGGGTTAAATTGATGAAACAGTATGACGGAATTAAAGATGAAGAATTAATTTCCCGTTTCAAAAACGGGGAATCAGAAATCCTCGACTATCTGATGGAAAAATACAAGAACATGGTCCGCAAGAAAGCAAGGACCATGTTCCTGATAGGCGGGGAGAACGATGACCTGATACAGGAAGGCATGATCGGACTGTTTAAGGCAGTCCGCGATTACCAGCCGGACAGGGATGCTGCATTCCAGACCTTTGCCAGTATATGTGTGGACAGACAGATCTACAACGCCATCCAGAGTTCCAACAGACAGAAGCACCAGCCACTGAATTCCTATATTTCCCTCAGCGAACAGGATGGGGAAAATGAAGAACATCTTGGAGATAACTGGGGAGAGAACCCGGAGTCTATCATTATTGACCAGGAGAATGTCCAGGATCTGGAGCAGGAGATAACAGCAACGTTAAGTCCAATGGAGAACCAGGTTCTTGAATATTATCTGGCAGGAAACGGATACGGAGAGATTGCCCGGATCATGGGAAAAACACCCAAATCCATAGATAATGCATTACAGCGTATCCGAACCAAGATCAGAGAGCAGTTGGAGCAATATCAAAAATAGAAAGATATCTGTATAAAATCCAAAAATAAAAATCAAAAAGTTAAAAATAGGGATTGACAATACAAACAAGTTCTGGTAATATATTTAAATGTGAGCGGTAAATCCGACACAATGCTGATGTGGCTCAGAGGTAGAGCACTTCCTTGGTAAGGAAGGGGTCACGGGTTCAATTCCCGTCATCAGCTTGCTAAGAATGGCTTATTTACTGGGTTTGTGAGGTGTCAGTAAATCAAAGTTACTCAAAAAGTTACTCAAGATAATCAGGACATAGGTTCTGATTATTTTTTTGTGCAATTTGCAGTTCCGGGATACTGCTCAGAATTGCAGTTTTTGTACTGAGACTCTTTCTATTTCTGAAATAATGTCCTTGTGTACAGGAAATATTTGTATGTCCCATCTGTTCGATTGTCATTTTGGGGTCTACGTTGTAATCGGAGAGAAGAGAAGCGTAAGTTTCATAAAATACTTATCTGGAACAGGGCGGATGATTCTAGGATGATATACTCGAATAACCCCAGTATTATTTTATAAACTTTTAAGAACTGTTTGTGCTTTTGAAATCACAAGGAATATGTTATACTTACAGTGTTGTCCAACCGATACCTGGCAACGGGAGGAGGTGAGTCTATATGGAAATCATCATTTCTTTTATTGTCTCCTGCATGGCAAGCATAGCCGCCTATTATGTTTGCAAATGGTTAGAGGGCGACAAGTAGGGCAACACTAGCCTAGCGGTTACTTGTCCGCTATAAATAAACAAGAAGAAGCCCCCAGTATTCGCACTACTGAGGGCTTCATTCTTTTTGTCTACATGGACTCATCATTTCTTTTCGCCTACTGGCATTATAGCATATGCAAAATGAAAGTGCAATATGCAAAAAAAGTGACAGATTCCCAAAATGGGAATGTGCTCTAAAGTCGGAAATCACGATCTTAGAAATTCCGAATAGAGGAATGACGGTAATTAACGAATCCGGCCTATACTCCCTCATCCTCAGTAGCAAGCTTCCATCAGCAAAAGAGTTCAAGCACTGGGTTACCTCAGAAGTGTGAAAGGCAGGGGCATAGTAAAAGGAGGAAGAAAATTTTACCCTCCCAGAAATTCCAATGATAATATAAATCCACTCACAGAATGAGCTTATATTATAACTGGAAATAGCGGATGCACTGAATTTCCTTTCTTATTAAATATAGTAGTTTTGAGTAAGTGTTACTCAAAGTTACTCAAACTAAAAGTCTGAAAAGCCTTGATTTTACGGCATTCTAGGGGTGATGGGTACGGGTTCAATTCCCGTCATCAGCTTTTTTTATTGCTTAAAAATAAAAAATTTCTTGAAGTTTGGTAATTTCTAAGAACTGTTTGTACTTACAGAATAACAAGAGATATGATATACTTACAGTGTTGTCCAACCGATACCCGGTAACGGGAGGAGGTGAACATATGGAAATAGTCATATCTTTTTTTGTGACTGTTGCGGCAGGTGTGACTTGCCATCTCATCTGCAAATGGTTAGACAGACACAACAAGGACAACAAATAGCCTGGTGGATGCTCAACCACTGAAATAAAAAGAGAAGAGCCCTCGAATGTATTAGCGGTACATCCGGGGGCTCGTTCTTTGTTCACATGGAACATAGTCATATCTTTTTGCCTACTGGCATTATAGCATATGCAGATCATGAAATCAATATGCAACAGCACCTACTCTTTGCAGTGTTAATATTCACCAATGTCGAACAGCTCGTCAAAGGTTATCTTCAGCTTCGGAAACATAACCAGATGTAAATCTTCTTTATTCTGGGCTGTGACAGTCTTATAAAGATACGGATAACCAGTGCCATCTTCTTTGAAATCGAAGAGATAAATCTCTACAGATTTTTTTCTCCAGTCAACGATCCAATACTCAGAAACACCGACCTTGCAATAAATATCCATCTTTTCATGTCGATCATATTCTTCTGTGGCATTGGACAAAACTTCCATCACAAAGCGGGGAATGCCAGTGAAAGAAATGTTCTTACGGTCTCTCAGGTTACAGATGATTGATACGTCAGGAATGATTACTTTATCATCATTTTCACGCCATTCATACTGAACACCATCACCAAAGACACGACATAAGCTGTCTTTGATTTGGCTGCCGATCTTGATAACAAAGTTATTGATAACCATAGAATGTTCCAGGTAAGTTTTACTTAAATCTTCAATTGGTAGTGCATTACTCATATTGCCGCACCTCCTTGATATGTTGATATAATTATAATATTTTGCAAGATGTTAGTCAAGGATATGAGCTGCTGAAAGAGAGTGCAGATGAGTCTGAGAGTTACTGTTTACACACCACTGTCCCGCGAGGTGTTTTGGCATGAATATGCCAAAATCCCGAGACATACAAGCCAAAATTCCATTGCCGCAGGCAATCTGGAATGAATTTTGGCTACGTTACTGTGAACGGAGTGAACAGTAACGTCTGAGAAATATAAGGCCTGTCACTGTTGTGTAAACGGTTGACAGATGGAATTTCCAATGATAATATAAATTTATTCGACATAAAAAATATTCAGTTGTATTTTTTATATATAGATGTGTAAAAAACAGTATAAAATACGACAACAGGAGGGAAAAAGATGGAGAACGAAACAGTTTCCAAAAATTTTATTGAGAATATCATTGATAAAGATTTAGCAGAGGGTGTTTATGACACCGTGCATACGCGTTTCCCGCCGGAACCGAATGGATATCTTCATATCGGTCATGCGAAATCTATTCTTTTAAACTATGGTCTTGCACAGGAATATAACGGTAAGTTCAACATGCGTTTTGATGATACAAACCCGACCAAAGAAAAGAGTGAGTTTGTAGAATCCATCAAGGCAGATATCAAATGGCTTGGTGCAGACTGGGAAGACAGACTGTTTTTTGCATCTGACTATTTCGGACAGATGTATGAAGCTGCTGTAAAGCTGATCCAGAAAGGCAAAGCCTATGTATGTGACCTGACAGCAGATCAGATCCGTGAATATCGTGGAACTCTTACAGAGCCGGGTAAAGAAAGTCCATACAGAAACAGAAGCGTAGAAGAGAACCTGCAGCTTTTTGAAGAGATGAAAGAAGGCAAATATGCAGACGGAGAGAAAGTGCTTCGTGCCAAGATCGATATGGCATCTCCGAACATGAATATGCGCGACCCGGTTATCTATCGTGTTGCTCATATGACTCACCACAGAACAGGTGATACATGGTGCATCTATCCAATGTATGATTTCGCCCATCCCATCGAGGATGCGATTGAGGGAATCACACATTCCATCTGTACTCTGGAGTTTGAGGATCACAGACCACTGTATGACTGGGTTGTAAAAGAATTGGAATACCCACAGCCACCGAAGCAGATTGAGTTTGCAAAACTGTATCTGACAAATGTAGTTACAGGTAAACGTTATATCAAGAAATTGGTAGAGGAAGGCATTGTAGACGGATGGGATGATCCGCGTCTGGTTTCCATCGCAGCACTGCGCCGCCGTGGATTTACACCGGAATCCATCAAAATGTTTGTAGAACTCTGTGGTGTATCCAAAGCAAACAGCTCTGTTGACTATGCAATGCTTGAATACTGCATCCGTGAGGATCTGAAACTGAAACGTCCCCGTCTGATGGCTGTTCTTGATCCGATCAAGCTTGTGATCGATAATTATCCGGAAGGCGAAGTGGAATATCTGGAAGCTCCGAATAATATGGAGAACGAAGAACTGGGAACCCGTAAAATACCGTTTGGCAGAGAACTCTATATTGAGAGAGAAGACTTCATGGTAGATCCGCCTAAGAAATATAAGAGAATGTTCCCGGGCACAGAGGTTCGTCTTATGAACGCATATTTTGTAACCTGTACAGGATATGAAGCTGATGAAGATGGAACTGTACGTGTTGTACACTGTACTTATGATCCAGCAACAAAGGGTGGCAATGCGCCGGATGGCAGAAAAGTAAAAGGAACCATTCACTGGGTAGAAGCAAGTCAGGCAGGAAAAGCAGAAGTACGTCTCTATGAGAATATCGTAGACGAGGAGAAGGGTGTATACAACAAAGAAGATGGTTCTCTGAATGTAAATCCGAACTCTCTGACAAAAGTTACTGCATATGTAGAACCAGCACTTATGGAAGCAAAAGGCTATGACAGCTTCCAGTTCGTAAGAACAGGATTTTTCTGTGCAGATATCCATGATTCTAAAGAGGGTGCACCGGTATTCAACCGTATCGTGTCTCTGAAGAGCTCATTTAAACTTCCGAGAGCATAATGAGACTGAAATAGTAATATAATAATATAATCAGAATAAAAAGGGAATGTTGCTTCTACGATTGTACAATCGTGAAGTAACATTCCCTTTTGGTTACATTACTGTGAACGGTAACGTTTATTCTTCAGATTCAGATGCAGCGTCCATAGTCTCTTCAAAAGTTTCAGGTTCATCGGCATCTTCTTCCTCTTCTATATCTTTGATCTCAACTTCAGCAGCTTTATCGGAAGGCTTCTCAGAATCGTCTGTATCAGCAGTTCCTTCAGATTCTTCGCTTTCGGTGTCATCTGTTGCAGACTGTTCGCCTGTATGTTCCCAGGACTGGAAATCTTCGGCAGGTTCCTGATCTTCCTTAGCAGTTTCCTTTTCATCAGTCAGATCGAAATCATCAAAGTCATCTTCAAAATCAAAATCCTCTTTACAGGATCCTTTTTTGGCAATAAGGGCAGCTACAGCACCGGCAGCTGCTGCTGTAAGGGCACCTATTGCAACATATCCCCAGTATTTATTAATTTTAGCCATGATAATCATAAACTCCTTTCTGATATTCTCCTATTTTTGAAAGCGAGTCAGGATAAAAATATCTTTTACACCTGACATTATTTTATTCAGCTATAGGTTATTGTTATTTTAATACTTTTCAGATAAAAAGAAAAGCGAAATTTTTATGGAAAGAGTTAATGAAAGCAGTTGCATACCCAAAAGATACAAGGTATACTATGACAGGAAAGAAGAGGTTATTATGAGAAAAATTATTTTGGCGTCTGCTTCACCCAGACGAAAAGAACTGTTGGAACGGGCTGGCGTGGATTTTGAAGTACTGCCTGCATCAGGCGATGAGAACCGTATCTCAGACAATCCGGGAGAGGCAGTAAAACAGCTGGCTTCGGATAAAGCAGCTTCTGTTATCCGCACTATGAAAGATAGTGCCGACGGAACAATTGTGATCGGATCTGACACAGTGGTAGTGTTTGAGAATGTAATCCTTGGCAAACCTCATGATACAGAGGATGCAGTGAATACATTAAAGAAACTTCAGGCTGATACTCATCAGGTATATACAGGCGTTTCTGTATGGGAAAAGAAAGAAAAAGTCTGGACAGAACATACTTTTTATGAAAGTACAGATGTGACTTTTTATCCGGTTTCAGATGAGGAAATCAGAGAGTATGTTGCTACAGGAGAGCCTATGGATAAGGCCGGAAGCTATGGCATCCAGGGACTTTTCGGAATTTATGTAAAGGGGATCTGCGGAGATTACAATAATGTGGTAGGACTCCCGGTGGCCAGATTATTTTATGAAATGAAGAAATCAGGAATTGATTTAAGAGGATGACAAAAGATGATTAAAGCATGTATATTTGATTTGGATGGAACACTGGCTGATACGCTGGATTCCATGGCTTATGTGACTAATATTATTATGGAAAAATTCGGGTTGAAAACACTTCCGGTGGATAATTTCAGATATTACAGCGGAGAAGGGGCAAATATGCTGATCCGCCGCGCACTTAAGGATGCGGGGGATCCGGAACTTGCGCATTATGATGAGGGACAGAGGCTTTACCGGGAAATGTTTGAAGCAGATCCGATGTATAAAGTAGTTCCCTATAAGGGCATACCGGAAACCTTAAAGAAATTGAAGGAACATGGAATGAAGCTGGCAGTTTGTTCAAATAAACCTCATCCTGCAGCTGTGAAAGTAATTGCGCAGCTTTTTGACGGGGAATTTGATATGGTAGTCGGTCAGAGTGAAGCAATCCGCAGGAAACCGGCACCTGATGGTCCGCTTATGGTTGCGGAGAAATTTGGTGTAAAACCGGAAGAATGCATGTATGTGGGAGATACAAGTACAGATATGAAGACCGGTAAAGCAGCAGGAATGTATACAGTAGGTGCGCTATGGGGCTTTCGTGACCGAAAAGAACTGAATGAGAATGGAGCAGATCTTGTCGCTAAGAAACCGACAGATCTGGTAAAGATTTGCGAGGAACATGGAAATGATTAAGCTGGTTGCAAGTGATCTGGATGGGACGTTACTTTTACATAAGGCACAGTCTCTGCCTGAAGAAATTTTTTCGCTGATCAGGCAGTTAGAGGAACTGGGGATTATGTTTGTGGCAGCCAGTGGAAGACAATATCCGAATATGACAAAGCTGTTTGCGCCTGTTGCTTCAGAGATTTCTTATATTTCGGAGAATGGTGCACTGGCAGTGGATCATGGAGAGGTACTGTATCAGGATTCTTTTGACAGAAAGCTGGCAGGGGAGATTATTTCTGCAATCCTGGAAAAGAAGGATGCTGAGTTTACCTGTTCTGCAAAGGATTACCACTATCTGATGCCGAAGACAAAGAGATTTCATGACCATATGTTATATGAAGTAAAAAATGAATGCAGATTTGTAAACAGCATGGAAGAGATGACGGATCCTATCATGAAGCTGGCTGTGTTTGAACCGGCCGGCCTTACAGAAGAATCTGTGAAATACTGGATGGACAGATTTGGAAAAGAATGTGTTGTTGTCACTTCGGGAAATGAGTGGATTGATTTTATTCCTTTTGGAACAAACAAGGCAAAAGGGATCAGAGAATATCAGAAAAGATATCATATTTCGCCGGAAGAATGTATTGCGTTCGGAGACGAATATAATGATATAGAGATGCTTAAAGCGGTAAAATATGGCTTTGCCATGGAGCATTCCAAGGAGGGGGTACGGTCAGCTGCGTCCTATATGACAAAACAGGTTGAACCGGTCCTTGAGAAGCTGATCCGGGCAAAGGGAAAGATTGAGGAGGTTATTTAAAATGTTTACAGAAGAATGTATTAATACGTTTCTTGAAAATCAGGAGCAGCTTTTTCCACAGCCGGTAGCAGAATCATATGAAGCAGCGGAAGCATTCCTTGAGGATTGCATGGCGCAGGTTGTGGATTCTATTGAAGAAGTGAGAGAATATCTGGAAGAAGCAGGCGCTGATGTGGAAGGAATGTCAGATGAAGAACTGGAAGATGCAAGTGAGGTATTTGCTCTGCCGGATGGAAAATATCTGATAGTAGAAGGATAAAAACTGTTCGGCCAAATTATGGACATCACGTGATATATAGGAGAAATAACTGTAAAACACAGTTCGGTCCCTGAATATTGGAGAAAATTGAACTCTGATACTCAGGGACTGAAGCTGTTTTAAGGGAGAAAATACAGATTACATCTTCGGAAAATGCGATGCTATAATGCTCTTATACAGAGAAAAAAACGATGCTGTGGTCTGTGATGGGAATGAAAAGGGCAGACGGACACAGAAGCATCACAGAACTGTAATTATTCAGTATCTTCAAAGCGGATGCTGAATAATTACAAATCTTATTATAAATGAAAAGGAGGACTACAGATGGAGAGAAAGAGATTTCTTGCAGTTGTAATGACTGTGATGATGGTTATTTCAATGATCCCATCCATGGTTTTTGCGGCAGCTCCGTCAGGAGAAGTGGGCGGTAAGCTTAAGATTAAGGGACTTGCAGCTGTAGGTGCAGTGGTGAGTGCAGATTATGCAAATGTTACACCGGAAGAGGTTACAGATGAAGATTTTACTTTTTCCTGGTCAAGACAGACAGGGGAGAAGGAGTTAACACAGGTAGGTACTGAGAAAACCTATACGATCACTCAGGATGATCTGGGATGCAGACTGGTGCTTGATCTGACCCCTGTAGATGGAAGTGGACTGACAGGTACTCTTACTGCGAAGACGTCAGAGATAGCTGCAACTGATGAAGAGGCGAAAGCAGCGGAACAGGAAGCAGATACACAGCAGGCAGAAACAGCAGATGGAACAGAGAATGCACAGCTGGAAGAAACGGCAGATAATGCAGAAGGCGGTCAGGATTCTGAAAATCAGGATGCAGATAGAACAGAAGACCAGCTGCAGGTGGACGAGAACGGAAATGTGCAGACAGATGGAACAGAGAAAGATGAACCGGCAACAGATAAAGGCGATAAAGATCAAAAGATTTACGAAGCGACTGTCACTGTAGGGGACAGCAAAGATCAGATCTGTGATTTTGGAACAGTAAAGAGTAATCTTGAGGATGTGGAAGCACAGTATGTGCAGATTACGAATACCGGAAATGAGAGCTTGAATTTTCAGGAGATCAGTCCGGAACATTTTATGGCTCAGGATATTACAGAACCGCTGAGCGCAGGTGAATCTGTAAGCGTATGGATACAGCCGCGGGAAGGACTGGAACCAGGCGAATATGATGATATGATCACATACCAGACGGAAGAAGGTATTGAGGTTTCTTTTGAAGCGAAGATTACAGTTGAAGGTGAGGATGATTCGTCAGATGACGAAGATCTGAAGCCTTCGGATGAGCCTTCTGCAGAACCGACAGAGACGCCGGATGACAGCGAGGCTCCATCGGCAGGTGACAATGCAGATGCATCTCTTGAGGCACAGTCTCTTGAGGTAAATACAGGAAGTCTTAATTTCAGCGATATCGAAGAAAATTATACACAGGCCAATGAGAAACTGTCCGTAACCGTAACAAATACAGGGGATGGAACTGTCACTTTAAAGATACCGAAATCAGATTATTTTGAGGTGATGAACGAAGATGGAAGTGAAGCTGTATCAGGAATACAGATTGCAAAAGGTGATTCTCTTATGTTCATGGTACAGCCAAAAACCGGTCTGACGAAGGGGGATTACAGTGATACCCTGATATTTGAAAGTGAAGAGGATCCGGAAGTAGCAGTGCAGGTAACTGCGGAAGTATCTGTAAAAGAGGCAGAACAGGAACAGATCACAGCAGTTCAGGCAGATCCGGAATCTTTCAGTTATGATGATCTGAAGGAAGGTTATGATACTCCTGAAGCGACGACCATTACACTTACCAATACAGGAAATACAACTGTTTCGCTGATGCAGCCATATGCAGAGTATTTTGATATTGGGGAACTTTCGGCATCAGTGCTGGAGCCGGGAGATTCTGCTGCATTTACAGCAGTACCGGTAACCGGTCTGAAAGTCGGCAATTATCTGGATAGTATTCAGATAGCCCAGACCAGTTCGGAAGGACAGGAAGATGTATTAACAACGATCAAAGCTTCTGCGACTGTTTCGGAAGTGAAAAAGATTTATAAATTATCCGTAACACCGGAAGAACTGAATTTTGGAAAAGCAAAAGAAGGATATGGTGAGGCACCGAAAGCGCAGAAAGTTATAGTGACGAATGAGGGGAATACAAATGTAACTTTAAATGCACCGTCAGGTAAAAACTTTAAAATCGGGAAACTTTCAGCCACAGAGCTTGCACCGGGGGAGAGCTGTACATTTAAAATCCGCCCGAAGGAGGGGTTAAAGGCCGGCTCCTATACAGAGTCAGTTGTGATTGATAATGAACAGCAGATCAGTGCAGAAGTGAAAGTTCAGTTTACGGTTAAAGCTACCCGCAAGGCGAAAATTGCAGATCCGGCAGATAATAAGATTACAGGAATCAGTTCAGATGGATACACAACACAGTCAAAGATTACATTTACAGCAGTCGGAGCGGGTATGGACAATGAAAGTCCGGGAAAGGGAGATGTCCGCTATGTACCGTATAACTGGAAAGTGATCAATACAAATAGCTGGAGCAGTGCACCTTATACTGCTGCATTTGGAATTACGAAGGCCGGAACCTACACATTGACAGTTACATTTGACCGTCAGAAGTATAATGGAAGTGAATGGAAGAATACAGGGGAGCAGGATACTAAACAGGTGAATTTCAGTATTACGCAGGCGCAGACTGTAACTGCAACTCCGACTCCACAGCCGAATGGAGCAACTGCGAAAACAGCGGTAAAGACAGGAGATACGACTAATATCACACCGTTTGTGATTATTCTGGCGATTGCAGCAGGATGTATTGTGGGAGTTGTGGTATACAAAAGACGAAAGAAATAAGAGTTATCTGAAGAAAAAATACAGGGGAATATGTAAAATATAAAATTATTAGCACTCATTTTTGGTGAGTGCTAATTTTTTCTTGACTTTTGGAATAAATGGTATTACTATATCTTTCAGAGGAGCAACTTACAGGAGTCAAAAGCTATTTCAAAGGATAAACAGGAGAGGATAGTTTTGGCTTCGGAGGCAGAGCAGATAAGAATGCAGTATATTGACAGATAAAGTTGCGGCAAATGATTAAAAACAAAAAGGAGTGTGGACAGCATGGCTGTAAAACATGGAAATTTATCAATCAACAGTGAAAATATTTTCCCAATCATCAAGAAATGGTTATATTCCGATCATGATATTTTTGTAAGAGAGCTGGTCTCCAACGGATGCGATGCGATTACTAAACTGAAAAAACTGGAAGTAATGGGAGAATATACTTTTCCGGAAGGATACAAACCGGAGATTCAGGTAATTGTTAATCCTGATGAGAAAACTCTGAAATTCATCGATAATGGTATTGGCATGACTGCTGATGAAGTAGAGAAATACATTACTCAGATTGCTTTTTCGGGTGCAACTCAGTTTCTTGAGAAATATAAAGACAAAACTACAGATGATCAGATGATCGGTCATTTTGGACTTGGATTTTATTCTGCATTTATGGTAGCGGATGAAGTGCATATTGATACACTTTCCTATACAGAAGGTGCACAGCCTGTACACTGGTCCTGTGATGGCGGAACAGAATATGATATCCAGGAAGGTAACAAGAATACGATTGGTACAGAAATCACCCTGTTCCTGAATGAAGACTGCCTGGAATTTGCAAATGAGTACCGTATGCGTGAGATCCTTGAGAAATACTGTTCTTTCATGCCGGTTCATATTTACCTTTCCAAAGCAAATGCACCTCAGGAATATGAGACAATTGATGAATCTGAGTTAAGAGACGATGATGTAGTTGTTGAACATATTCATGAGGAAGCAAAAACAGAAGAAAAAGAAAATGATAAAGGTGAAAAGGAAGTTGTTGAAGTTTCTCCTGCAAAGGATAAAGTAAAGATCAATAAACGTCCGGTTTCCATCAGTGATATCAATCCTCTCTGGATGAAGCATCCGAATGAATGTACAGATGATGAATACAAGGAATTCTACCGCAAGGTATTTATGGATTATAAGGAACCGTTATTCTGGATACATCTGAATATGGATTATCCGTTTAATTTAAAAGGTATCCTGTACTTCCCGAAGATCAATACAGAGTATGATTCCATTGAAGGAACGATCAAACTTTATAACAATCAGGTATTTATCGCAGATAATATCAAGGAAGTAATTCCTGAATTCCTGCTTCTTCTGAAAGGTGTGATCGATTGTCCGGATCTTCCATTGAACGTGTCACGAAGCGCATTGCAGAATGACGGATTTGTACAGAAGATTTCTGAATACATTTCCAAAAAAGTGGCAGATAAGCTTACCGGAATGTGCAAGACTGACAGAGAATCTTATGAGAAATACTGGGATGATATCAGTCCGTTTATTAAATATGGCTGTATTAAAGATGCTAAGTTTGCAGAAAAAATGGGAGATTATGTACTCTTTAAAAATCTTGATGGCAAATATCTCACATTAAAGGACTGCATTGAGGAGAATAAAAAAGAGACAGAAGAAACTGAGGCTCAGACAGAAGAAAAGAAAGAAGATGCAGCAGAGTCTGAAAACAAAGACAATGCGGAAGCAAAAGAACCTGAGAAGACAGTAATTTTCTATGTAACTGATGAAGTTCAGCAGAGTCAGTATATCAATATGTTTAAGGAAGCAGGAAAAGATGCCGTTATCCTGAAACATAATATTGACAGTGCATTTATTTCCAGTCTTGAGCAGAAACACCAGGATGTACAGTTTAAGCGCATTGATGCTGATCTGACCGAAGAAATGAAGGGCGAGGGTACTGCAGATGAAGCAACTGTCAAAGCACTGACAGAGCTTTTCCGCAAGAGCCTTAATAAAGATAAACTGGAAGTACATGTTGAGAAGCTGAAGAATGAAAATGTATCAGCAATGATGACTCTTTCCGAAGAGAGCCGCCGTATGCAGGATATGATGAAGATGTATAATATGTATGGAATGGATCCGAATATGTTTGGCGGACAGGAAACACTGGTTCTGAATGCGAATCATCCATTGGTTAAATATCTGGCAGAGAATCAGGAATCTGACAAGGCTCCGCTTATCTGTGAACAGCTGTATGACCTTGCGATGATGAGCCATAAACAGCTTTCACCGGACGAGATGACCAGATTTGTTCAGAGAAGCAATGAAATTTTGCTGATGGTTGCAAAATAAGATAGAAAGCAGGCAATTGCCGGCAGATCAATGAGAGGACAGATACGTCTGTCAGAATATCGAATAAGGAGCGGAGAGTAACCTTCACTCCTTATTTTTGTGGAAAACAATTACATTGGTATTGACAAATGTCTTATGAATTCCTATTATTAAGTTGCCGATATTTTAATGAATATGCCGAATCCGCAGAAAATATAACGGGTTACAGAGAATAGTGACTGCAATGGTGCTTCCGGGCAGCCAATATCGTGACTTTCATTTACTTATAGAGAAATGTGTGTAAATAAATGAGATATCCAGATCTGTAAAAACGCAGATTATGGAAATTACAGGAGGAACGATGTATGAGTGCAGTTTATGGAGTTATTAGAAAATTGGGTGCAACATCAAAGTATAAAGGATATTATTATGTTGTGGATGCAGTAGAAATGGCGCAGAAAATTTGTGAGCGTCCGGTAAAAGTCACCAAAGATATTTATCCGGTCATTGCAAGAAAATATAAATCAACGCCGTCTAATGTAGAACACAACATAAGAACATTGGTAAACTTATGCTGGATGAATCATAAGGATACACTGGAAGAAATGGCAGGGTGTACAATGGCAGATAAACCGACGAACAGTGAGTTTATAGATATTCTGGTCTATTATCTGCGTTATTCGGATAAAGACTGATAACAGAATCTACTCATAATTTCTCACAGGGAATGTGATGACTGGAGAGAAAAACAGTCATGGAATCATCCCAGAGATGTTCCAGACGTTTATCCGGACTGAATGAAGTATAAGAAACACCTGTTGTACATAAAAGGGACTGGTTCTTGTACCGGATATTCAGATAAAAGCTTTGCACAGGAATATCTGCAATATGCTGTTCATTTTTTAACAACGACTGTGTCTGATCATGAGAAAGTTCAAATACAATCCTGAAATTCAAAGGTGTGCGTCTGCCGCGTATGATAGAAAAACAATAAGGTTTTACATCATGCCAGAGGGAATATTCTGTGGAATTCTCCTCAAAAGCAGCCTTTGTGTCAGTATCAAAGAAATCGTAATGAAGTTTTCCGTCTATGGTAAAAGTGTTGAAGGTTGTCACAGATGCCTCGACAAGAGAAAAACGGTCAAATACCTCACCGATCAGAAGTTTATTCATAAAATCTTTTACATCAGTAATTTTTAAAGCAAGCATACAACACCTCTCTGATAACATAATTTACAGCTGTTCAGAATTAAAAAAAGACTTCTGGATTGCTGCATGTTTCTGAACATATTTTGTGGATCAGGCAGCGCTTCCTGCACTTTGCGGGAAGCGTCTTTTTATTATAAAGCACTTTTTAAAAAAAGAACAGAGTTTTTATTAAAAAGTCTTTTCAAACGCAAATCGGTGTGATAAGATATATCTGGTATTGAATACTACATATAATGGAAAAGAGGACGATATAATTGAGATATAAGATTATCATAGATAGTTGCGGAGAACTTTTGGATGAATGGAAAAATGATGAACGTTTTGAATCCGTTCCGTTAACATTAATGGTAGGAGCTGAACAGATCATAGATGATGAGACATTTGATCAGGCAGATTTCCTTAAGAAAGTGGCTGCCTGCCCGGAATCTCCGAAATCAGCCTGCCCGTCACCTGAGAGATATATGAGAGCATATGACTGCGAGGCTGAACATATTTATGCAGTGACTTTGTCTTCTGAGCTGAGTGGTTCCTATAACAGTGCGTTGCTTGGCAGAGATCTTATTATGGAGGATCATCCGGATAAAAAAATCCATGTGTTTAATTCCCGTTCCGCATCCATCGGGGAAAGTCTGATCGGAATGAAGATACAGGAATGCGAAGAAGCAGGGATGAGTTTTGAAGAAGTTGTTTCAACTGTGGAACATTATATTGAAGGACAGCATACATTTTTTATACTTGAGAATCTTGATACTTTGAGAAAGAACGGTCGTCTGAGCAAAGTGAAAGCGTTAGTGGCCAGTGCATTGAAAATCAAACCGGTCATGGGTTCTACGGATGATGGAAATATCTGCCAGCTGGATCAGGCAAGAGGCATGAATCGTGCTCTGATCAAGCTTGTAGAGCAGGTAATCGAGAAAACCCCGGACAGTGCAGAGAAGGTTCTTGCCATCAGTCACTGCAATTGTCCGGCAAGAGCACAGGTGCTCAAAGAGGCTTTTGAAGAGAGAATGAAACTTGCAAAGATCGTAGTCCTTGATACAGCGGGTGTAAGTTCTATGTATGCAAATGACGGCGGAGTGATCGTTGCAGTATAAACTAATTGTTTTCTTTTGCAGTAAAGTGTGCTATAATCAGAAAATACGAAATATTGATGCAAAGGAGATCTATCATGAGCCAGAAGAAAGTCGATGCTTATAAGGCCAGAAAAGGACTGCATAACAAAACAGACAGAAAAGAAAAAGTACTTTTTGGACTGGAAATGTTTGCCTGGGCATTCATTTGTGTTGTGATTGTTGCATGGATTGGTTATTCTGCATATGTAAAAGTGACAGGAGCCAAAGAGAATGTGGTTCAGAATACAGTAATGGATACTACTGCACTTGACAATTACATTTCGAATCTGTCAACAGATGCATCCGATGGTACAGACAGCACTGATGCAGATACAGCGGAGGAAGAAGATACAACAGCTTCCACTGATACAGACAGTGAAGATGCTGATGCAGAGGATTGA
>OBVI01000160.1_pt1 | contig 40653 bp, 34 predicted proteins | sample 1476021 | NCBI WGS metagenome assembly OBVI01 (sample SAMEA2579981, study PRJEB22360) | human gut metagenome
AGAGCGTTATTCGAAAGAAAATGCATCTGTTTTCCACATCTGACAGTCTGGTGGATAAAGTCATCCACTTTACAGTCTGGTTAAATTCGTGAGGCGACCTGCAAGGCGGCGTCTACACACCGGAAATTTTTACCGGAAGATATTTCTTGTTTCATATCTTTTGTTCTGATGCATATTTTTCAAAACGCCTGATCCCTCATACTCTAAACTGTCTGAAAAGCAGGGGACGCATTGCGCCGTTTTATCAGACCAAAAGGAGAATTCATATGAACACAACAACAACTACTACAACAGCTGCAGCAAAAAGAAGCAGCACTCTTTACATGGTAGAGCTGGCTATGATGATTGCCATTATTCTGCTCATGTCCTTTACCCCGCTGGGCTACCTTCGTACTCCCGGCTTATCCATCACTCTTCTCACCATCCCGGTAGCTGTAGGAGCTATCATCCTCGGACCGAAAGGTGGCGCTGTATGCGGACTTGCTTTCGGTGCAACCAGCTTCTATATGGCTGTCACAGGAAGTTCAGCTTTCGCTGCCGCACTTTTTAACATTAATCCATTTGGCACTTTTATTGTATGTATTGTGGCACGTGTGCTGGAAGGATGGATCACAGGACTTATTTTCGCAGCATTATATAAATCACCGGCGAAGAAATTTTCCTATTATGTTGCTTCACTGGCATGCCCGTTACTGAATACTTTCTTCTTCATGGGCTTTTTATGTCTCTTCTTCTACAACACAGATTACATTCAGGGTATTGTTTCCAGTCTTGGAGTAAGCAATCCTGTTGTCTTCGTTGCTGCTTTTGTGGGCATTCAGGGACTGATCGAAGCGGGCTTCTGCTTTGTAGTGGGAAGTATCGTTTCCAAGGCACTTTCTGTGGCACTGAAACGTGCATAATCTTTAAAAGAACAGCCTTTTCCAAAAAACCTGACTACATTGTCACCGTAGTCAGGTCTTTTTGTCTGGCACATTTAAAACAGGAATCCTACCTGATTCAATTAATATCTATAGCAATCTCACAAAATAATGCAATCAAGACAGTTCAGCAGAGTGCGAAAGACAAGGAAAATATCTGACGCAGTACTTCACATTCTGATGGGCTGGATTGCTCTCAGTATTTCATAGAATTGCTATCACATAATAAAGGAGATTTTTATGTCATTATTAAAAGAGATTTCTATTACAGAGCTTTCAAATTTACGCATCGGTCATACTTCTGACCATGATGCGAAGACCGGTGTAACTGTTCTTTATTTTCCAAATGGAGCAAAAGCAGGCTGCGATATAAGCGGAGGCGGTCCTGCTTCCAGAGAAACTCCTCTCACCTCTCCTGTCACTGCCGACAATCCCATCAATGCTATTGTCTTGTCCGGAGGTTCTGCCTATGGACTGGCTGCTGCTGACGGTGTGATGAACTATCTGGAATCACAAAATATCGGTTATAACACCGGTGCAGCCCTGGTTCCTCTTGTATGCCAGTCCTGTATCTATGACCTCTCTTACGGAGATCCTAAAATACGTCCAACTGCAAAAATGGGCGAAGAAGCCTGCCGTCAGGCATTTGCAGGAACAGATACCAGAACCGGAAATATCGGTGCAGGTACCGGTGCAACTGTGGGAAAACTTTACGGTATGAAACAATCCATGAAGTCAGGTCTTGGTATTGCCGCTGTATCTGTGAAAAATTTCCAGATGGCTGCAATTGTCGTTGTCAATGCACTGGGAGATATCTTCAGTCCACAAAATGGTCAGAAAATTGCAGGGCTGAAAACGCCTGACAGAAGCGGGTTTCTGGATAGTGTCCACGAATTATACCGCTTTATGACACCTCATGACCAGTTTACCGGCAATACCACCATCGGGGCTGTGATCACCAATGGGGCATTTTCAAAGGCTGAACTGAATAAAATTGCCTCTATGACCCGCTGTGCCTATGCCAGATGCATCAATCCTGTAGCAACTATGGCTGACGGCGATTCCATCTATGCTGCCAGCATTGGCGATGTTTCTGTAGATATCAATATGGCAGGAACTCTCGCCGCAGAAGTCATGGCTCAGGCTATCCAAAATGCCATCCATACTTCCCGGATCCAGGATGAAGAATTTCTGAAATATGTATAACAGTCCGCTATAAAAGCGCAGAGAAAAAGTATCATCTCTGCGCTTTTATTCTTCCTGTCTGTCTTCATTTTTCATCTGTGCTCTGGTTTTTCTCCAAGCCAGAGCTGTACATTTGCTGTCCGTTTCTTTGGATCTCCTCCCACACAGGAGGGAATCTCCCTGAGATCCGGCAGCCCCTGGCTTACCCTTCTGGCTGACTCCCAGGAAAGAAATGCGCTGTTTACATCAATATGAAAAATTAATCGTTCCATACTTTTTAATTATCTCAATCATATTTTTGCAGACTTCCAATCATCTTAATCCCCATTATCATCAACACAGGGAAAATCAGTGCCGCAAAGATTCCAAGTTTCAGATTATCATTCAGTGCTCCTGAAATCATCCCCACATAGGTTGGTCCGGATGAACATCCCACATCTCCAGCAAGGGCAAGGAGGGCAAACAGGGCTGTTCCGCCACGCTTTACTGAGGCAGCCGCCATGCTGAAGGTTCCCGGCCACATAATACCTACAGACAGACCGCAAACCGCACATCCAAGGATTCCCAACGCAGGTACCGGGATAAATGCGATCATCAGATAGGAAACTATGCACAGAACTGCACTGTTCTGTTGTAATTTGTTTTCATCCGATGTTATATCCTCCAATCTGAAATTTATTAAGCTGACATCATTCAGACATTGATCCACCAAACTTCTATATTTCCACAGTTCTAATAGATTTTTATCCGTCAATAATGACAGTGTATCACAGATTCTCTCCTTTTTCTTTCATTATCTTTTGAAAATCCCGTAAATTTTTATATTATTTTGACTTTTTCCCTATAACAATTCTATAAAATCCAAAAAGTAATACCCACATCCGATTCCAAATATTTCCCGCAAAAAAAGATGTGTACCATACCATTTCTGACACCATACACATCTCAAAATAAACACTTCTTATCTTCTGTACTCCGCAGTCAGGTCTTTAATAACCTCTCCTGCAATAATCAGCCCGGCGACAGACGGCACAAACGCCACACTCCCCGGAATATCTCTGCGCTCCGTACACTTATGCGCGGCACCCGGAGGACAAATACAATGCGACCTGCAGCTGATTGCCATATCTTCAATTGGTCTGATCGGCTGTTCCTCTGAATAAACAACCTTCAGTTTCTTCACACCACGCTTCTTCAGCTCTCTGCGCATAACCTTCGCCAACGGACACACCTTTGTCTTATAGATATCTGCCACCCGAAACGCACTGGCATCCAGCTTATTTCCGGCACCCATACTGCTGATAACAGGAGTCCCTGTCTCCTTTGCACGCATGATCAGTTCAATCTTCGCAGTCACTGTGTCCACAGCATCTACCACATAATCATACTCACTAAAATCGAAATCAGCAGCATTCTCCGGAAGATAAAAACAGTTATGGATTCTCACATCTGCTTTCGGATTAATGTCCAGGATCCTGTCCCGCATCACCTCTGTTTTATATTGACCAACAGTTTTCCTGGTGGCAATAATCTGTCTGTTAAGATTCGTCAGGCATACCTTGTCATCATCGATCAGATCAAAGGCCCCTACGCCGCTTCTGACCAATGCTTCACATACATAACCTCCAACTCCTCCGATTCCAAATACTGCCACACGGGCATTCTCCAGTTTATCCATCGCTTCTTTTCCAAGAAGAAGCTCAGTTCTCGAAAATTGATTCAGCATAATCTCTCCACTTTATCCTGTCCCACTACATTCTCTACCTGCTGTTCCTCTACTGCCTCGTCTCTTATCTGCATATTCTTATTTCCCGTAACATACGCAGCTCTGCATGCCAGGATCAGAAGCACGATAAACAGAAACCAGAGCCAGATTTTTCTTTTATTTTTTATGACTAACCGTTTCATAATCTGCTCCACTATTCTACTGTGCAGACGCGGATCAGGTTTGTTCTTCCCGGAATTCCAAGCGGTACACCACCGGCAAATACAATAGTGTCACCAATTTTTACAAGTTTATGCTTCTGTGCTGCTTCGATTGCTCTCAGGCAAAGGATTTCAGAACTGTACTCTTCCTTGATTAGCATCGGGTAAACACCCCAGGACAGATTCAGCTGGCGAAGAACTCTCTCAGAGCTTGTACATGCACCGATCAGACATCCTGGTCTGTGTTTGGACATCATATGAGCTGTACTTCCGGATTTTGTCACTGCAAGGATTGCACTGGCCTTCAAGTCGATTGCGGTCAGACAGGTTGCATGTGCGATTGCATTTGTAATATCCGGATTCTCATTTCTGTCTGTTTTCTTAAAGATTGTATTGTAATCAATATTCTGCTCCATATGTTCTGCAATACGGCTCATCATCTGAAGTGCCTGTACCGGATATTTACCGGCTGCGGTTTCTCCTGAAAGCATAGTTGCACTTGTTCCCTGAAAAATCGCATTGGCAACGTCTGTAGCCTCTGCACGGGTTGGTCTCGGATGAGAGATCATGGAGTCAAGCATCTGTGTTGCTGTAATAACCGGTTTTCCTGCTGTGTAAACTTTCTGGATGATTTTCTGCTGGATAACAGGTACATATTCCGGCGGGATCTCAACACCCATGTCACCTCTGGCGATCATGATGCCATCTGCTGCTTCAATAATCTCGTCGATATTGTCAACGCCCTGCTGGTTCTCAATCTTTGCAATGATCTGAATCTCTTCACCGCCGTTTTCTTTCAGGATTTTTCTTACTTCGCGGATATCGTTTGCAGTACGTGTAAAAGATGCTGCAACGAAATCAAATCCTTCCTGGATACCGAAGAGAAGATCATCATGATCTTTCTTACTGATAAATGGCATCTTCAGGTTTGCACCCGGAACATTGACACCCTTCTTGTCGCCAATCACACCTGCATTAATAACCTTGCAGACAATGTCCTTTCCTGCGATGTCCTGAACCTCCAGGTCTACAAGTCCATCATCAACCAGAATATGTCCGCCCGGCTGCACATCCTTATAAAGCTCTTTATAAGTAATGCTTACGCACTCATTAGTTCCTTCAATATCTTTATTTGTAAATGTAAATATCTGTCCTTCTTCCAGAGAAACCTTGCCATCCTTGAAGCATCCAAGTCTGATCTCCGGTCCCTTTGTATCAAGAAGTGCTGCAACAGGTCTGTCATATTTCTTGCGAAGTTCTCTCAATTTCTGGATACGGCCTCTCTGCTCATCGTGAGGTCCATGTGAGAAGTTGAAACGTGCTACGTCCATTCCCTCTCTCACAAGCTGCTCCATAACATCGCCCTTATCAGTAGACGGTCCCATTGTACAGATAATTTTGGTTTTTCTCATTTAATCTTTCCCTCCAAACTGTCAACTCAATTTTATCTATTTTATTCCTGTAAAATAATGTAATAAAATGTTACCTGTTTCTATAAATGAAAATATTAAATCAAATAAAAATTACCATTATTGAGACTATCTGTCAATATAGAATTTCGACTTATTTTTGTTGATATTTGACAAAAAAATAACATACTTTTGTTGCAAATATCACATATATTTTTACTGATCCGACAGTTGGAAAATTTTCACTCATTCTTATCAGAATCCAAAATCTGCATAGTCTTCCGGCAGAAATCTGTGGTAAATGATATGGCATCCTTCATCTTTAAAACAATAATAATAAGGATCTGATCCGTCATCAAAGCGGATCATCACATCAAACTCCTCGTTATCCATTGGTTCAGTAATGATTTTATCTGAATAAGAATGGAACAGTTCTTTAATTTCCTCTATCGTACATCCATGTCTGCCAACCAGTTCGATCAATGCCCTGATGAATTCATTCTCTTTCATATTATTATGTACATATTCGGAAGCTTTTTCCGAAACAGTGAAGCAGAAACGATCTCCTCTGTGTGATACTGCTACTTCACCAAATTTCTCTTTTATATAAGAAGGAAAATCTTTTAAAATCTCCATCATGCCTGCAGCATCCGTCTCATTGCCAAAGAAATGATTCAGAGAACTGAGCGGATAATAAAGGCTGATCTTCTCCTTCATATATCCAAGCTTCGCCTGTTCCTCTTTGATCACATCGATCAGACTGGTTTCTAATCTGTTATAGTTCATTTATTTTCCCTCCTGAAAATCTGTCCTTTTGCTTTTTCTGGTTAATATTTTATCAGACATTGCCCGAAAATCAATGCATTTCTTTTTCAATTGTACGCCCGCCAAAACAATTTCAATGTTTTCTTTTTCATACAAAAATAAAGAGCTTGCGAAACTGTCCTTTTTTTCTCCCTCTGACAAATAACTCTGACTGGATAAAACCAACCACTTCGTTGCTTTTTTAACCAAATAACTGCTTGATTCGGTTAAAAAAACAGCGTTCCGAATATTATTTATATCCGAAACGCTGTCATTATTCCAATTATTTCATTATGTATTTAATCCCAGTTCTTACGTCCGTAACGAAGTGTCACATCATATATTTCCTTCTGGAGTTTCTTTGTAAGATCTCTCTTCTTGATTCTCCACTTCCAGTTCGTACCAACTGTAGATGGTTTATTCATTCGGAATCTGTTGTCCAGTCCCATATAGTCCTGCATTGGGATAACGCAGACACGCGCAGCACTGCGCATGATCAGACTGATGAAACATTTATACAGTTCTTCTTCCGGTGTTGCATGATCACACAGATAATCTCTCGCCAGTTTTCTCTCAGCTGCTGTGATGCTCTTCCACCATCCCACGATAGTTTCATTATCATGGGTTCCTGTATACGCCACGCAGTTCTCCGGATAGTTATGTGGCAGATAATCACTGGCACATCCGGAATCTCTGGAGTCAAACGCAAATTCCAGAACCTTCATTCCCGGGAATCCGCTCTCATATACCAGATGACGTACGGAATCTGTCATATATCCCAAGTCCTCTGCGATAACCTGCTTCCATCCAAGCGCCTGTTCAATCTTACGGAACAGATCAATTCCGGGACCCTTTTCCCAGTGTCCGCCTCTTGCATCTTTATCTCCGTATGGAATAGAGAAATATTCATCAAATCCACGGAAATGATCGATTCGCACAACATCATACAGTCTGAAGCAGTAACTCATTCTGGAAATCCACCACTGATATCCTGTATTTCTGTGATAATCCCAGCGATACAGCGGATTTCCCCATAACTGACCGGTTGCAGAAAATCCATCCGGAGGGCATCCTGCTACTGCCAGCGGTACATTGTCCTGATCCAGCTGGAACAACTCCGGATGTGCCCATGCATCAGCACTGTCCATGGCAACATAAATCGGAATATCTCCAATGATCTGGATTCCCTTTGAATTTGCATAGGATTTCAGTTTCATCCACTGCTCATAAAACTTAAACTGCATATACTGCTGGAATTCAATATCAAAATAGAGTTCTTCACGATAATAATCCATGGCATTGTTCCAGCGGAGTCTGATATCCTCAGCCCATTTGGTCCATTCTACACCTTCGAAACGGTCTTTTACTGCCATAAACAGAGCATAATCTGACAGCCACCAGCTGTTCTCTGCTACGAATTTCTGATAGTCAGGATTCTTGCTGATATCACTGTTCTCGTATGCTTTTCTCAGAAGAGGATAACGGCCTTTGTAGATTTTTTCATAATCTACCTCATCAGGCTTCTTTCCCCAGTTAACTTTCTCGCAGTCTTTCTTATCAAGAACTCCTTCTTCCACAAGTGTATCCAGATCAATAAAATATGGATTACCTGCAAATGTAGAGAAAGACTGATATGGAGAATCTCCATAGCTGGTCGGTCCCAATGGCAGAATCTGCCAGTAAGTCTGTCCGGCTTCCTTTAACCAGTCTACAAATTCATATGCACTTTTGGAAAAACATCCGATGCCATAGTCTGATGGAAGGCTGCTGATCGGCATTAATATTCCTGCTGCTCTTTTTCCCATGATTCTTGTCTCCTTCGTGATTTTTCACTCTTACCGCTTATATTTCTCCAATTGATCCACAATCTGGTATCAACGTTGCTATAAGCAGCATTTTATATACCTTATGCGCAATTGTTTTTTTTATTATACTTATTTTTTGTGCAAATTGCAATATAGTTTTCGTAACAACTTTTTTTTCGTGAAAATCACCAGTTATTGTTCTCTCCATGGCCATCCGCATGATTCGTAATGTACTGAATTTGTGCTAATTCGACTGGTAGTTTCTTTTTCTCCAGTTTTGTTGTATTCATTTCAAAAACCTCCCTCTTGATAAATCATTTCTATGATTTACAGCAATTCCATCATAACATGGCGCCACATAAAACACTATCTGTGTTTTCCGGTGTCTTTCATTCCAGATTGCCTGCGGCAATGGAATTTTGGCTTGTATGTCTCGGGATTTTGGCATATTCATGCCAAAACACCTCGCGGAATAGTGGTGTGTGAACAGTAACTCCGTACTTGTTAAGGAAGTAATAATCTCATTTTCTTTATTGCGTTTTTTTGCACAATACAATATAATAATTTCAGAGTTTATTTATGCAAAAAGACGAAAGGATGTACATATGAAACACAAAAAAGACTGGTATAAAGATCTGGTGATCTACCAGATTTACCCAAGAAGTTTTAAAGATGGCAACAATGATGGAATCGGTGATCTGAAGGGAATGATTGAGAAGCTGGATTATCTGAAGGAGCTTGGCATCAATGCAGTATGGATGTCTCCTGTCTATGCTTCTCCGAATGTGGATAACGGTTACGATATTTCTGATTACTTCACGATCATGGAAGAATTCGGAACTATGGAAGACTGGGATGCTTTCCGCGACGGTGCACATGAACGAGGCATCGCCATTATCATGGATCTGGTCCTGAACCATTCTTCAGATAAACATAAATGGTTCCTAGAATCAAAGAAATCCCGCAATAATCCTTACAGTGATTACTATATCTGGCGTGATCCTGCACCGGACGGAGGCGCACCCAACTGCTGGATGTCCGTATTTGGCGGAAGTGCCTGGGAATATGTTCCTGAACGTGGACAATACTATCTCCATTTCTTTGCTAAAGAACAACCGGATCTGAACTGGGATAATCCGGAAACTAAAGAGAAAATTTTTGATATTATCCGTTTCTGGAATGAGAAAGGTGTTGACGGATATCGCATTGATGCCATCAGTTATCTTGACAAAGGACTGGACGGACGTGCAGATATGAATGAACCCATTGGTACTGTAGCATGTGTAAATCTGGAGGGAACCCACCGCTACATCCGTGAAATGGTTGCAGAAACAATGACTCCCGACAATCTGATGAGTGTAGGAGAAGTTAATATCAACAATGAACAGGATGCCATCAACTATTCCAGCGCAGCAAGCAAAGAATTTAACATGGCTATTCCATTTGTCCCTCCGATTGTTGAAATCCAGACATGGTCACCAGAGAAAATGAAACGTGATCTTAAGAAAGATTATGAAATCCTGAAAAAAGACGGATGGTGGGCAAGATTTTTAAGTAATCACGACAAACCGCGTCAGGTTTCCCTTTACGGAAATGACAGAGAATTCTGGTCAGAATCTGCAAAAATGCTGGCATGTTATCTGCACACACTTCCCGGTACCCCCTTTGTTTTCCAAGGCGAAGAATTGGGAATGACCAATGTTGCCTTCCCATCTATCGATGATTACAATGACATTGATACCCGCAATTATTATAAAACCATGATCGAACAGGGAGCTTCTCCTGAAGAAGCACTGGCAGAATCCAGAAGTATCAGCCGTGATAATGCAAGAACGCCTATGCAGTGGAACGACAGTCCAAACGGCGGATTTTCTGAGCATACTCCGTGGCTGGGTGTCAATCCAAACTACAAACTCATTAACGCAGAAAGCCAGATGAATGATGACTGTTCTGTTTTCAGATTCTACCAGAATCTCATCGCACTGCGTAAGAAACATCCGGTAATGGCTCATGGAGATTTCAAACTCTGCTGCCCGGAAGATGGTCCGGTAATTGCCTATACCAGAAGTTATCAGGATGAAACATGGCTGGCAGTGCATAATTTCTCTGCATCCATGCAGAAATTCCATTATGGCGCTGAAAATATTGAATTACCGTGCAACACTCCCGTAATCATTTCCAATTACGGAGAAAATGAAGTTGAATACAGAATTGGAACACTTGTACTCAAACCTTACGAAACCGTAGTATTCCAGTTACATTAAGCAATTTCATCAATACAGACAGTAAAAAGCAGAACCATTGGACAACTATCCCTCAATGGTTCTGCTGCTTCTACAGCACATCATCCTCTACACCCTCTAGTCAAACGGATATTCGCAATCCGCTTCGCTACTTGCTCATAACCAAGTCAGCTTTCTTAACTCCCGTCAAAGAGATTTCTATTTTATCTGTATTTGTCTTCCGGAATATAATAAACTTCCTTTCCTGCCTTTCTGAGATTATCTGCAATCTTATCCAAATTAATTCCTGTAAATCTTGGTATTGCTGCTTCCAACAGGTAAAGCGGTCTCTTTTGTGGAAATTTTTGTTCTATTTCCTTTGAAATCTGAATAATGTTTCCCTGACTTAGAACATAGTCAGTAAATCTTGTGTTCCATACATTTTTCAGGTTATTGATTGGCAAACGTTTCAGAGAGCTGGTGCAGCCGCCCGGGGTAAATAGTAAGATATCACATTCTTTATGTGCAAGATTCCTGATTTCCTGTATAAAATAGGGTTCTTGAATTTCAGATGGTTTGACTGCATGCATATTTCTGTTTGTATTTATTTTTTTACATAACGATTCCTCTGATTCCATACTTTCCAGACTATGAGACTTCTTTTCATTTAACTCATCAATTTCAATATTCCATCTGTCAAAAATCATTTTCAATTCTTCTAATGGTGTAGCCAGTCTTTTTACAAGTGGTCCTCTGTACAGAATTTCCACTGGTACTTTACATTGAATTTTCTTTTTTTCTCTTTGAAAATCCCACATTGTCAGAACTTCCATACAGGAAGAATATATAATCACTCCTCTAATTCCTTCTGTATTTGCTGCCAGCTCTACTGCCTCCCATATTTTCTTTCCCTGTTTTCCCAGACTGTACTCTACAGAAGATATTTGACAAAGAAATAAACGATCCAATGAATTGATTCTTGCCGCTGAATCATACAGGCCTATCAGACACGCAGGAGTGCCGGCTGCTACAAGTGCGATTCCCGGGACTTTCAGAATTTTTTCCGGTAGCGTTTCCATTGAACAGGTATCCTCATCCAATGTTCTCTCAATTTCAAAGCCTCTCATAATTTCTCCAATTTCCTGCTTAGTTCCATACCAAATTTTTCTATCTCATCTACATTTAATGGAATAGGAAGTGCTTCCTCTGCTTTATTTTGTGATCTGCTTACGCTTCTCTCATCTGTCCTGCATATATCTTCTGAAAGTCTGCAAAACGCTTTCCAATTTTCACTGTCTGAAGCTGACATATTCTGAGTATAAATCTCTTTTCTGAAATCAGCCAACTTCAGTTCTTTACTTTCTCTGATAATTGCTGCCATTCTTCCTTTGACCCGGTTTGTAAACTCCTCTGCTATACATTCTTCTTCCTGCTCGCGAATATGATTAAATACAAAGCCTCCCAGCAGATTTCTTTCATCTGAATAGCTCACAACACCTTTTAATATATTATTTGCAGCATATAAAGACATAAAATCCGCAGAAGATACAATATAAACTCTATCTACATATCCCTGTCTCATTGGCACGGAAAATCCGCCACATACCACATCTCCCAGAACATCATAAATAATTACATCCCAGTCTTCCTCAAGCACTCCGATACGTTCCAGTTCTTTCATGGCAGTAATGATTCCCATACCTGCACATCCGTTTCCAGCTTCCGGACCACCGGATTCCACACACCAGACACCGGATTCTGATCTGTACACCAGATCCTCTCTCTCCGGATAATCTTTTTCTTCAAGTACCTCAAGAACTGTTTTTATCCGTTCTTTACACAAAAGTCTGGTAGAATCTGCCTTGGGGTCACATCCTATATGCAGAACCTTTTTCCCCTGCATAGCCAGTAATGCAGATACATTAGAAGCAATCGTTGATTTCCCAATCCCACCTTTACCATAAAAAGCAACTCTTCTGGTTTTCATTGTTCTGCTACCACACAAACCTTTCTTCCAACTTCTGGAATATATACAATTCGGGTTTTTACCTGATAAAGTTCCTCAAGTTTCTTTTCTGTAATAATTTCTTCTGTCTTTCCTACTTTCAATGTTCCATCCCTGCCAAGAATAGCTGTTTTTCCGCCTATCATCATTGCATGATCTGGCATATGGGTTGTCATAATAACCGTATAGTCTTTCTTAGAAAGATTTTTTATCTTATGGACCATACGGAGCTGATTTCCATAATCAAGATGATTGGTCGGTTCATCAAACATAATAATCTCCGGCTGCTGTGCAATAGCACGTCCGATCAGTGCCTGCTGTCGTTCTCCGCCGCTGATCTGTGTATATGCTTTATCAGCAAGCTTTTCAATTCCCAGTTCCCGTATAACTTCATCCACGATCGCATAGTCATTTTCCGATGGCTTTTCCAGCATTCCCAGATGCGGAGCCCTTCCCATTACTATAAAATCTCTCACTGAATAGTCATATACCGGAGCATGGTTCTGCGGTACATAACCAATCAGCTGTGCAGCTTTTTTCAGACTCATATCATGAATAGAGGCTCCATTTACCAGAATCTTTCCGGAATAAGGTTCCAAAATATTTGCCAGACAATTTAAAAGCGTTGATTTTCCTGCACCATTGGCGCCAAGAATTGTGAGAATTTCTCCCTTTTCCATCTGGAGATTTACATTATGAAAAATAGGTTTCGCATTTTTACTATATCGAAATGATAAATCCTGTACGTCTAATATCATGATAATTTCATCCTTTGTCTGGCAAGTATAATAATATAAAATGGTGCACCAATAATTCCGGTCAGGATACTCAGCGGAAGTTCTACACTTGTCAAAGCTCTTGCCAGAGTATCAATTGCTACCATAAAAATAGCTCCTATTAAAATACTGGCAGGAATCGCTTTCGTATTATCCGGACCTGTGAGCATTCGTGCAAAATGTGGAATCACAAGTCCGATCCATCCAATCGTTCCACTGATACATACTGCAGATGCAGTCAGTAATGTCGCACAGATTATAATAAAATTTCGAACAACTGTAACTGAAACGCCCAGCGTTTTTGCTTCTCTGTCTCCCAGAGAAAGAATATTTATCCTCCATCTGAGAAGAAAAATAATTACAGATGCTGCAATGATCACCGGCCCTACAGTAAACAAATCTCTTGGCAATACCTTCGTCAGACTGCCCAGCTGCCAGTAAGTAATAGACTGCAGTTCTGTCTCCGGATCTGCAACATATTTAATGATTCCCATTACAGAATCCATGATTCCTTTGACAATAATTCCTGACAATACCAACATCGTCATATTCGTATTCTTTATCAGGCGCGGAATAAATAAAGTAAGTCCAACCGCCAAAATCCCCGCCACAAATGCCATTGCCTGCACACCAAATGAATTTAAATGTAACAAAATTGCCACTGATGCACCTACACATGCACCAGAAGAAACACCCAGGAGATCCGGTGCAACCAGCGGATTCTTAAACACTCCCTGATAAGCAGCTCCTGATAAGGATAATGCACTACCAACCAACACTGCTCCTATCATACGCGGAAGGCGTAGTGTAAATACTACGCCTTCTGCCGTGTTGCTCCATGTCTTTGTCACATTTACAAATCGGGATGCAAGTATCTTGATCACTTCCGGAACAGAAACACTGTACTGACCTGCACACAACGCAATGACACATGTAGCTGCCAACAGTATAATCAGTCCGGTAATTAGTATTCCATACTCTGCTTTCTTATGTTTTTTGTTATCCTTCAATGTAATTGTCTCTTTTCTGTTTATTCATTTAAATCCAGTCTCAGAAGGCTGTCCAACTGCTCATCACTGAGCTCATATCCATAATAATCTTTATAGAAATCGCTGATTTCTGTTCTGATATCATAATCAGAGAAAATCTCCGGCTGTACAATGGATGCTGTCCATTTCATATAAAGTGGTTTTTCAAATGTATTCGGCGGAGCCCAACGGTATAATCCACATGGAACTTTATAAACCTTATGATTTTTAACAGCGCTCACGTTACTCCAATCCTGTCCTTCCAGTTTGTTCTCATAGAAATCTTCCGGAGTTACATCATCGAAATTACTGATAAAAATAATCTCCGGATCATATTCCAGGATTGATTCCATTGAAGGTTCTGTAATGTCTTCAGGAAGTGTGAAATTCTGTCCACCTTCAAGTGTTGTAATATAAGTATTAATCCCACCTGTAAAACAGGTCATCTCATGTACTTTTTGGAAATGAAGAACTCTTGGCATTTCATCCTCTGATAAAGCAGCAACCTCATCTGCCTTGCTGTCGAAATAGTCCATAGTTTCATCATACCAGTCTGTTGCCTGTTTTGCGCGATCCTCACAGTTTAATGCATCTCCCAGCATAGTAACCAGATTTTTCAGACCGTCCATATCTTTTGCAGAAGATACAAGCACACATGGAATTCCCAATGCCTTTAACTGCTCTGCCTGGTCAGTCTCTGAATCCCAGTTCAGTACTAAATCTATATCTGCATCTGCAAGTGCCTCTACATTTACTGAAAAGTCATCATTCACCATTGTAGTATCTACATCTTCCAGTTCCGGAGCCAGATCTTTTAAAATAGACATTTCCCATCCTGAATATGCTGCCGGTGGAATAGATACTATATTCTCTGCATTTCCCTGTAATGCATAAACTATATTTGGCAGAACCATTGCTGGAACTGCAATTCTCTTCGGATGTGCAGGCACTTCTACTTCTGCTCCGGTGGCGTCTACAACTGTTCTGGTTTCCTCTTCTCCTGTTTTGTCAGCTGCAAATACGCTGATTCCTGTAAGTGAGGAAACAGCTACTGCTGTCGAAAGCAGCATGGCAAGAAACTTTGATCTTTTTTTCATTCCTTATCTCCTTATCTGTAAAATAAAAAAACACCCTTTTCATCACAAAAAAGGGCGCAAAAAACTTACCTGCTGCACTCCCTTTTTAATGACTCGTTAAATCGGGGTTCCGGCAAAATATCCAAGTATCCTGGCTTGACTTCTTCACATTCATATACTTCCCGGAAATCCCAGTGTATTTTTATGAATGCTCCATCCTACAGTGGCGGCACCGCTCCGGCATTTGACCGGATTCCATAAAATATTCTGCTTTAATTGTCTGTTCTACTATATCATGCAGATTAATCGATTACAAGAAACATTTCTTACTTTAATTTAATATAATTTCTATTGCCAGCAATCAATTTTTCTGATAGCATAATTCACAGAAAGGAAGTTTTTATCTATGACATTGCAAAATCTGAAATATATGCTGGAAATTTCCAACAGTCATTCATTTTCCAAAGCAGCAAAAAATCTCTTTGTTTCTCAGTCTACACTTTCTGCTGCTGTAAAAGAGCTGGAATCTGATCTGGGTATTACTATTTTTAAACGGACAAATCGTGGCGTTTCCCTTACCTACGATGGAGAAGACTTTATTAAATATGCCAAAGAAATTGTAGAACAGTCTCAGTATCTTGAGCAGCGCTACCATGCAAGGAAATCGCTGCCTATGCGTTTTTCAGTATCCTGTCAGCATCTTCCATCTGCAGTGCGGGCCTTTACCAGCTTTTTAGCAGAAATTAACTCTCCAACCTATGATATTGCAATCCGCGAATGCGATACTAATTCAGTTATCCATGACGTAGCAGGAAGAAAAAGTGAACTGGGAGTTGTAGCAATACACGAACCTCATATGCGCAGCATGCAGACTTTATTTTCTTCTTATGATATTGAATTTCATGAAATCAAAAGTGTCAAAAATTATGTGTTTCTCCGTTTTGGTCATCCACTGGCTTCTCTTCCTGTCCTTTCTATAAAGGATCTGGAAAAATATCCTTTCGTTACTTACGACCAGGAATTGGAAACTTCCCATTTCTCAGAAGAACCGCTGTTTTACAAGCTTTTAAATAAAAATGTCCATGTCAGTGACCGCTGCACAAAGATTGCTCTTGTTCGAAAAACAGACTGTTTCAGTATTGGTCCGGATCTTCCTAACAGTAACGCAGATGCATTTCATAAGGGGATGGGAAATATTATCGCAAAGTCTCTGGAAAATGATATCGGACTGCTTCATATTGGTTACCTGACTATTGCTCAAATACCTTTAAGTAGTCTTGGTCAGTTATACCTGGAATATCTCTCAAAGGATATTGATACTCTGGAAATTCTTGGCACATCCATGGAAGATCATTAAAAATATTCTCCTCTTTGTACGAGATGGAATAATCTTATATAAATCAAGCCTTCAAAAACATGATTCCAGAGTATACCTCTTGTCAAGAGGATGCTCTGGAATTCCTTTATTTGACTACTATTACTTTGCATTTCTTTTTGTAAAATGCAATACCGTACTTCAAAATATGCTCTACTCCCTCTTCCAACAGTTGCTCCTCGTATCGTCTGTCTTCTATCTGTTTTAATGCGTCTTCACTGACAGCTTCCAGATTCCCTGTTTCGGCATATTTTATTTCTATAATGATTCCAGTTTCCTGATCTTCTGTTTCTATCAAAATATCACTGTATCCATCACCCGATTCTTTATTTGATGACACACCCCAGTTCTGCTGAAATCCAAGAATTCCAAGTAAAATCCCATGATAAAAATTCTCTTTCATCTGTTTTTTTACAAAGGTATCCCGAATACTGATGGTCCTTTTCAGATAATTGTTCAAACTTTGTTCTACCACTTCGGAATTTCCATCTTTTAGTGCATTACAGAATTTTTCAAGTGCTTCTCCATTCTCAGAAACAGTTTTCTTAAAATATTCCATAATCTGTGTCAGAAAAATATTACGTATTTCCATATTAGGAATGGTAAGCATGAACGTATTTGCATCTTTTCTTCCGGTCTGTGTGAGATATCCCGTAGTAAAAAGAACACTCCACAGGTTTTCAATCGAAGCATACATATCCTGATATGTCAGTTCCTGATGAATCTCCTTTACAATTGTTTCTCCTGCTATCAGTTTCTCAATTTCCTTTCTGACCGTTCCCTTATCAGTCTCCTGAATAAAGCGTTTCACCGCTTCATTACTGCTGGTATTAGACCAGTAATTCTGTGGCTGCGCCATATTGTTTATACGCAATTCATCACAATAATTTATCACATCCCAGGGACAATAAACCTCTACATTTCCAAACCGATATCCGTCATACCACATTTTTATTTCATCATAATGCTCAGAAAGTTCATAATATTCCAATATATTCTTTACATCACTGTCCGTAAATCCAAAATATTCATCAAACTGTACATCTGCCACTGACAAAACTTTCAGATTATTTAATCCTGTAAAAATACTCTCCTTTGAGATACGCATGCAGCCTGTAAGCACAGCAAACTTCAGACTGTCATTTGTTTTTAATGCATTTTCAAACAAGTTACGGATCAGCAGAGTCATTGAATTGTAATATCCCAATTCAAATGCTTTCGCCAGAGGCACATCATATTCATCAATCAATAAGATAACTTTCTGACCATGATGTTTCTCCAGAAGTTCTGACAGAATCCTCAGACTGCTGCACAGAACAGATTCCTTCATATCCGGCAGAAGCAATGATTTGAACGCATCCTTATCATATTCCGTTAAACGTTCACTGTCCAATAAATACTGGAATCTACGCGCCTCACCATTTACAATCTGTATTGCCATATCACAGGCTTTTTCATAAGTTTGTGCACTGATACTCTTCAGGGAAATAAAAATCACAGGAAACTTTCCCATGTATTGTTCGCAAAGATAAACTTCTCTGGAAATTCTTGTGTCTCTAAAGCAATTCTTATCACTGTTTAATTCAAAGAATGCTTTCAGCATACTCATATTCAGTGTTTTACCAAATCTTCTCGGACGTGTAAACAGATTCACCTCCGCCCAATTATCCAGAAGTTCTTTGATAAGCATCGTTTTATCTACATAGTAGAAATCTTCTGACTGAAGCTTTGCGAAATTTTCTATTCCTATTGGAAGTTTCTTTTTAATTTGTTTCAATAGACACACGTCCCTTTATATTTGATATATTAAACTCTAACTTTTATAAAGTGTAACATATTGTTATTGAATTCGTCTATCAAAATTTCTTTACATTCCATAATGTTTCTATTAATACTGGAGCAAAATAGAGATTGCCAGCTATTTAATAACCACTGACAATCTCTATTTTTTATTTTATCAATCAGATCACTCTGAAATCTCAACAATTATTCATATAACAGAATGTCACTCTTTAGCAGTTTAACAAGAGAAATCTTTCATCCAATCGGCTCGAAGTCTACGGCTCCATGTTTACACAGTGGGCAGATATAATCTTCCGGAAGTTCATCACCTTCGTAGATATATCCGCAGACTTTACATACAAATCCTTTCTTACCTTCTGTTTCAGGTTTCGGTTTTACATTTTTCTGATAATAGGTGTAGCTCATTGTCTCCTGGTCACTTACCACGCGGGCTTCTGTCACACTGCAGATGAACATTCCGTGAGTTCCCAGGTCTACATACTGCTCTACTTTCAGAGACATAAATGCGTTGATATATTTATCCAGGAATATCAGTCCGTTATCAGAACGATTCACCTTCTGTCCCGCAAATTTATCCACGCTTCTTCCACTCTGGAAACCAAACTGTTCAAATACAGAGAACGGAGCTTCTACAGAGAGACAGTTTACATTCATCACCCCTGTCTGCTTGATAACATGGTGAGAATAATTTGTCTTATTGATATTAACTGCAACACGGAACGGAGAGTCTGTCAGCTGGGTAACTGTGTTGACAATCAGTCCGTTATCCTTCTTACCGTCATTTGATGTCACTACATAGAGACCATAACCAATGCGGAATAATGCTGTCATATCATTTTTATTTGCCAGTTCATCATTCTTTGCAATATATTCCTTACAAAGCTCGGAAGCCATCGCTTCCATCTGATCTCTGTTTTCCTGATTGACTGCGGACATGATCTTCACTGTGGTGTCCAGCCAGTTGATCTTCTTACATTCAGAAAGCATATTTTTCATTACTTTTGCTGCCAGAGGTGCCCAGGAACCGTTTTCAATAATGCCCACTGTGCGGTTCTGGAAATTATGCTCTGCCAGACGGGTAATAAAGTCATTCATAAACGGATAGATTCCTGCATTATAGGTAGTTGTTGCCAGTACCAGCTTACTGTAACGGAATGCATCACTGAGTGCCTGAGACATATCATCTCTTGCCAGATCATAAACAACTACTTTCGGACATCCCTTGCTTTTTAATTTCTCCACAAACTGATTGACTGCTTCTTTGGTATGTCCGTATACAGAAGTATATGCAACTACGATTCCTTCTTCCTCCGGTGTGTAAGAGGACCAAGTATCATAGAGGCTGATATAATGTCCCAGATTTTCTGTAAGTACCGGACCATGTAACGGACAGATGATCTGAATATCCAGAGTAGCTGCTACTTTCAGAAGTCTCTGTACCTGTGCGCCATATTTACCAACAATACCGATAAAATATCTTCTTGCTTCATCATCCCAGTTTTCTTCCACATCCAGAGCACCGAACTTACCAAATCCATCTGCCGAAAAAAGAACTTTATCTGTGCTGTCATAAGTCACCATAACCTCCGGCCAGTGTACCATTGGCGCAAATACAAAAGTAAGATTATGATTTCCCAGACTCAGTGTAGAACCATTCTCTACTTCCAGTTTCTGCCCTTCCAGATCCAGTCCGAAGAAATTCTTGATCATTACAAATGTCTTCGCATTGGCTACTACTGTAGTGCCGGGATATACTTCCAGAAAGTTCGCTACATTTGCTGCATGGTCAGGCTCCATATGCTGAACGATCAGATAGTCCGGCTTACGTCCACCCAGTGCCTGTTCAAGATTATCCAGCCATTCATGTTTGAAATTGGCATCTACAGTATCCATAACTGCAACCTTGTCATCCAGAATCACATAGGAATTATATGCCATTCCGTTTGGCACTGCATACTGTCCCTCAAACAAATCTACCTGATGGTCATTAACTCCGACATATTTAATGGTATCTGTAATCTTCATATTTCTGCCCTCAATTCTTTCTTTATAGTATATCGTCTGTCCGTTACTATTCAGCAATCTGCTGTCACTCAACGTTAATAAGTTATAGTTGCTATGCATTCTTAATTTGTTTATGTTTTTATATTATACTATTTTAATCTAGTTTTCAAGTCCTTTTGGTAATTTTTTTCATAATGTAGTTATAATCTTATACAATGTCTCCACGCTGTACGGCAGTATCCTCTCATCTAATTGAAATTTCGGATGATGCAGAGGATGATTTTCTCCTGGTATTCCCGCAAGAAATACTGTGAAAAGTCCTCTGGTTTCTCTGAAATATCTGTATGCATTATCACCTGAAAGAAACAGCTCATCTTCTCCTTCCAGGACAAACTTATCCCCGAATACTTCTTCACCCACTGCCTTTGCTGTCTCTGTAAGTTCCTCATCATTGGCAAACGCATATACCGGATCTTTTGGAAATTCCATACGGATCTGTGTGCCAGTCTGCTTTTCAATTTCCTGCAGATTTCTCTCCAGCTCGTGCTCAAGTGCCATGTAAGTTTCTTCATGAACTGCGCGTATATTTCCGTTTAATACCACATGGTCTGCAATAATATTCGTATATTCACCGCCATGGATCGTACCCGTACCCACAATATATTTTCCTGCATCCGGATGCTGTTTTCCAAAACTTTCATTCAGATTATGAATGGCACTTATCACTTGAGCAGCTGCATAAATTGCATCAATCCCCTTATCCGCTTCACACCAGTGACTGGATTTTCCATGAACATGAATCTGCATACTGTTGATCATGGAAGATGCCTGTCCCCGATGCACTGCCATCCCAAATGTCATATCCGCTGCGTAATGAAACATCAGAAATGCATCTGCTTTCGGATTCTCTAATGCTCCGGCCTGAAGCATTCTTTTTGCACCTTCACCAATCTCCTCTGCAGGTTCAAAAAGGAACCGGAGCCTGACCGGAAAACTTTCCTGCATTCTTTGCTCTTCTGCCACAATTTTTGCAAGGATCAGTGCTGCTGCCAGGATCATATCGTGACCGCAGGCATGCATACATCCCTGATTTACTGATGCATATGGTAGATTTGTCTGCTCCTGTATGGGCAATGCATCCATCTCCGCCCTGAGTACAACCAGTTTCTCCCTGTTTCTCAGAGATGGAAGTTCCGCGATCAATCCTGTAGGTTCTATCGGCACAATCTCATATCCCAGTTTCTCCAGATATTTCCGGATATATGCAGACGTCTCCACTTCCTGAAGTGCCAGCTCCGGATGTTGATGAAAGTAATGTCTCAATGTGATTAATTCTTCCGTATATTTTTCTATATTCATCTGTTTTCCAACCTTTGTTCTCAGGGATTACCATTTTCATCTTCCGACATACTCAAAACCGCATTCGGACGTTCCAGGCAGAACTTCTGTATCTCTTCCAGAAATCTCTGACCGTATTTCTTTAGCTTATTCTCGCCCACACCGGAAACCTCCAGCATTTCTTCTTCATTTGACGGACATTTGATGCACATATCTATCAGCGTCTTATCACTGAACACGATATATGGAGGCATGGCTTCCTCTTTTGCAATTTGCAGACGAAGTTTCCGCAGGGCTTCAAATAAATCGTAACCTGCTGCCGTAAGCGCATCTGTACTGCGTTTTCTGACAGATTTCTGGGGCTTTTTCTTTTTATCCGGTTCTTTTTCCTCGTAAGTACGCATGATCACGTGAGTATTTTCATCTCTTAGCGGAGAAATATCGCCCAGTTTCAGCACACTGTAACGTTCCTGTGTCTGATAGAGATATCCCATCTCAGTCATCTGGCTGATCAGTGCCCTGAGTTCTGCCTCACTGTGATCATTCAATGCTCCATAAGATTTATACTTATCTGCTCCAAGCTCCCTCAACCGGGCTCTCTTAGCCCCCAGCAAAGTACCAAGCACAATTGTCAGTCCATACCTTCCTCTCGTCTCAGCTACACAGTTCACTACCCACTTCGCCTCTCTGGTCATATCTGTCTCATGGTATTCTCTGTGGCAATTTCCACAATTATCACAGGGACCGAAGGTCTTTTCACCGAAATACTCCAGAATATAATTTCGCAGACATCCTGTTGTTTTACAATATCCTTCCATGATCTGAAGCCTTCGTATATCCCGCTGACGAATGAGAAATTCATCCTCTTCATCCACATCGGAAAAATCTTTGTTATCCAGAAGCATTCGGTCGATCATAACATCCTGTGCAGAAAACAATAGAACGCACTGGGAATTCTCTCCGTCACGCCCTGCACGTCCTGCCTCCTGATAATAATTCTCCATACTCTGCGGCATATTGTAATGGATCACATATCTCACATTGGATTTATCAATCCCCATTCCAAATGCATTTGTTGCAATAATAACGGGGGTTCTGTCGTAAATGAAATCATCCTGATTCTTTTTTCTGGTTTCATTATTCAGTCCTGCATGATATCTGGTAACAGCAACTCCTTTTTGGAAAAGCAGTTCAAAAAGATTGTCCACATTTTTTCTTGTAGAGCAGTAAATAATCCCGCTCTCTGTTGGATGTCTGTCTATGTAATCCATCACAAAATCGTCTTTTCGCCGGATATTTTCCACGCTGTAATATAAATTCTTTCTATCAAACCCGGTAATCACTACTTTCGGATCTTCCAGATTTAAAGTACAGAGAATGTCGTTCTTTACTTCCTCTGTTGCAGTTGCGGTAAAAGCACTGACGATCGGACGACCGGGAAGATTTTTTACAAAGTCTACGATTTTGACATAGCTTGGTCTGAAATCCTGGCCCCACTGTGAAATACAATGTGCCTCATCCACTGTCACCATGGAAATCTCCACCTGTCTGGCAAATTCCAGAAACTCATAATTTTCCAGACGTTCCGGTGCAACATAAATAATTTTGTATCTTCCTCCTGCTGCCAGGTACAACGCCTTGCTAATCTGACTTTCCGACAGTGAAGAATTGATAAATGCGGCATGTATTCCCGCTTCATTCAAAGCCTTTACCTGATCCTGCATCAGTGAGATCAGAGGAGAAATTACAATCGTAATTCCTGACAGCATCAGTGCCGGTACCTGATAACAGATGGATTTTCCGGCTCCTGTCGGCATGATTGCAAGCACATCCCGGTGTTCCAGAATGGACTCCACAACACTCTCCTGCCCTTCTCTGAATGTATCATATCCAAAATAAGTCTTTAAGGTCTGTACTGCCTGTCTGTTCACCTGAAGCCTCCCTCTGCATTTTAATCTATTTTAATCTCTTTTTCAGCTCCTGAATCAGTTCGGAATAGTCTCTGTGCTGCATCTTCGGAAATGCCTTGATGATACGCCCCTGACCGACAACGGTATGATTGGTAATAGAGCTGGACAGTTCCTCAAACTGAGCCTGAAGCTCCGCTCTTTTTATACGAAGCATTTCGATAGATTTTTCTCGCTGTGCGGCAGTTGCATCACGCAGTTCTGCTGCTGCAAGAGTTGCCTGAACCTTTCCTTCTCCCACTTTCTGTGCTGTGCCAATCGTAGTCGTAGCCAGTGTATCACTCAGTTTATCACTTACAATTCTCAAATCTGAGCGAACCTTATCCAGTCTGGTAAGCTTTTTATTCAGTCCCTGGATCACTGCTACCGTCACAATAAAATCTGTCAGATACACAGCATACAAAACTGCTATCACAATCCACTCCCAGGTTGCAGGTGTATGTAACGCATGTGCCTCTACATACTTCTGGAAAACTTTTACTACCATAACGATAGCCAGTCCCCAGATCAGAGAAAACTCCAGGCAAATGTAGCCATGAAAATTAAAGGGTTTATCTGAATAATCCCACCATCTTGCGTGGAAACACACATCCAGCAGCCAGCCTGCAACCAACTCCACCGCAGTTGCCAGAACAATTCCAAACACAAAAATCATTCCATCACTCATCTGACGCCCGCTGCCCTGAATTGTATTGAGCAAAGCAAAAACAGAAAGCACCCCAAATCCATATACCGGGCAGACCGGTCCATTCAGGAAACCTCTGTTTATAACTTTTCCCAACGCTACTGCATGAAAAATAACTTCAACAACCCAGCCGCCAAAAGAATAAATAAGAAAATACAGACATATCTGAAAATACGTCATTCCACAAATCATTCGTTGCTCCTCCTTGCTTTCATCAAACCACTTTTCATATCCCATTATCACAGTTCAAACAGAAAACTTACCCCAGACTGTTTTGTAATGTACTGATCAATTCCTCTATAACAATTGGTTTGGATAGAAATCCATCCATACCACATGCCAGTGCTTTCTTTCTGTCTTCGTCAAAAGCATTGGCAGTCATGGCAAGGATCGTAATTCCCGCCAGTGCCGGATCATCCAGTGAACGGATCTGCTCAGTAGCCTCATATCCGTTCATTACAGGCATCTGCACATCCATAAGCACCAGATCATAATCACCTGGTCTTGAATTCTTAACCTTCTCCACAGCCTCTGCTCCATCTTCCGCTGTATCAACCTGAAAACCATATTCACTAAGGAGTGCTACTGCAATTTCTCTGTTCAGTTCATTATCTTCCACAAGCAGTATTTGCCTGCCTCTGAAATCTGAATCTGCTGCCGGAAGAATATTATCCTCTGCCCCGGCCTGCTTCTGACCGATAGCAGCCATCAGAGTCTCTCTGATATCTGACATAAACATAGGTTTGGCACAGAACGCAGTCACCCCTGCTGCCCTGGCTTCCACTTCAATATCTGACCAGTCGTAAGCAGTCAGGATAATGATTGGCGTATCATCACCAAGACTGCGGATCTGACGGGTAACTTCAATGCCATTCATATCAGGCAGACGCCAGTCAATGATATAAGCGTGGAATGCATCCCCCATTTCCATAGACTGTCGTGCACGGAGAACAGCCTCCTTACCGGAAAGTGTCCATTCCGAACGCATTCCAACCTTTACAAGCATCTTAGTCACACTGTCACAGGTATTGAAATCATCGTCTACTACCAATGCCTTCAGACCTTCCAGTTCTGCGATTTTCTCTATACGGTGGTTCTCAGGCTGAATCCGCAATGGCAGACGGATAATAAATTCAGTACCTTTGCCCTGTTCTGTTTGAACCTCAATGGTTCCGCCCATCATATCCACGATGTTCTTGGTGATAGCCATGCCCAGTCCTGTACCCTGAGTCCTGCTTACAGTGGAAGTCCGCTCTCTCTCAAAAGGAGAAAATATCTTCTGTACAAATTTTTGACTCATGCCGATTCCGTTATCCTTTACCCGGATTTCGTACAGTTCACAGCCTCTCTGTATACCCGGATACTCTCTCAGCCGGACAGAAACGGTTCCGCCTGCAGGAGTAAACTTGATCGCATTGGACAAAAGATTCAGCAGTACCTGATTCAGCCTGGTCTTGTCACAATAAACATCCTCATTGATAACATCCATGACATCCATGTAAAGCTCTAACTGTTTCGCATGGATCTGTCCGCTGATAATGGTTTTCAGATCATGAAGAACCTCTGACAGACTGACTTCCGTCTCTTCCAGATGGATTTTCCCGCTCTCAATACGGCTCATATCCAGGATATCATTGATCAGTGAGAGCAGATGATTACTGGAGGAAAGAATCTTACCCAGATAATCCCGAACCCTTTCTTTATCATCAATGTTGCTTACAGCCAGTGTGGTAAAACCAATGATCGCATTCATTGGTGTACGGATATCGTGAGACATATTGGAAAGGAAGGTGCTCTTTGCCTTGTTTGCAGTCTCCGCAGCGCGGACCGCCTCAGAAAGGGCCTGATTCATTTTTCTGTCAGAGGTACGATCTGACAGAACCAGGATATATTTCTTTTTCCCGTTTACCTCGCTGCCCATTGCAACGTTATGAAACCAGCGGTGTTCTCCTGTTTTCTGATGAACATATTCAAGATCCCATTCCTGCTGCTCATGAACCTGGATTTCTTCCAAATACTTCTTCTCCGGATCTTCAACGTCCCCGGGATGCAGTTTTCCAAGGACACAAATATCTTTACGAATCTGTTCTACTGTAATTCCCAGCAGTTTTTCCACATTGGGACTGACGTAATCTGCCTGATATGTTTTTGCATCCAGCATCAGGAAAACGTCATCTACATTCATTGACAGCTTTTGAAACAATTCGTCCCTGTACAGGATCTCCGTATCCTTTCTCTTCAGGTTTACCCTGTTTTTCCGGAGAATAATTCCAATAAAAAGACCGGCAATACACACCGCTACTGCACTTACAAGCAGCACAGTGCTACGCTGCAGAACATTCATACTTGCATTGACGATATCAGCCTGGACAAGTCCCAGAAAGATCCAGTCCTGAGGTTTGGATTTCTCATAGACCAGATAGTAATCCTCTCCATCCAGATTTATCAGCATTGCATCTGTATGTCCTTCCTTAAACTCTTCTGAAAGTTTAAGGATCTCTTTTTCAGACATATTGGAATGTTCTCTCAGAATCCCAAAGAAATTATACACCTCTCCCCATGCCTCAGAAGAATGATCCACAACAACACGGCCATCCGGATGAACCACATAACTCTGGGCATTTCCATTGAAAGCAGAAATATTCAGCACATTTACGATATCAGAGTTTTCATAGGCAATGGCAATGGCATCATATTCAAAGCCCTGATAACTTCCATGAGGCCTGGGAGTAGCAAAAACAAGGAGCTGGGATTTTCCGGGAACCGTTGCATTGGTTATCACATCATTTCCCTGCCGGATCTCATCTTCAATATTTTCCTGCAATCCCAGATACCCGGTTTCACCTGTTGCCATCTTATAGTTCCCGTCCGCTGACAGGAAATAAAAATCTAAAAAGCCTGCATCTTCCTGTGCTTTCTCTATATACTCACGAATTTCACTTTCATCGGAAGTGTTCTGCAAATATTCCCCCCATATATGGAGATAAGTCAGATTCTTATTTGTCAGCTCACTTAGCATATTATCAGACTGATGAAAAATTTCTGTCAGGTGAGAAACACTTTCCTCATAAACAGTCTTCGATACAAACCCCAAATATTGGAAAACAGTCAAAAGGATTCCAACAAATAGGGCAATAAGAACTGCTGCATTCCATCGTTTTCTCACAACCCGTTTCTTTCTGTTTGTATTATGATTCTTAACATCCATTCTTCTCACCTCAGAGTAATGTAGTCTTCAGGCTCTGCAAGAATGGCATTACCATCTGAAACATATGTTGTCCAGGTATCTTCCACAGAGGTATCCCCTCCATCAAATACAATATTTTCCTCTGCCGGATAAGCTTCCATATATTGTGGTGCTGCAAGGCAGGTCACAGTAAAAGTATCCTTGTCCTGAATCTGTTTTCCATTCTTTGAAACTTTACTCAATGTATAACCATTATCCGTTTCCCTGATTTCTACAGAAATACCACTGAACACAGGCAGAGAGCCACGGTTAAAGGGGATAAAGCCTCCCTGGTAGCCTTCTACGAAGTTTCTGACCGTTTCCTTCAGTTCTGCCCCGCTCATCTCACTGCTGTAAGCGGAAAGCTCGTTTGGCATAATCATGTTGCCTGCCATTTTTTCTGTATAACCGGCCTTCAGTACATTTCCTGTAAAGCTGTTTCCTGTTGCAATCAGCACATCCGTCCCATAAATACCACGCAAAGTGTTTGCCATAACAGAATAGGCTTCATTGCCTCCGCTGGTATGGAAACGATTGGAATAAGTTTTCTTTGAATCCAACACAATATCCTCAGAAGTGGATTTTTCTTCAAGAAGCTGGGAATTAAATGACTGATAAGCCTGCTCTGCATTATATTCTCCTGAGATCATCTTAGACACCACATCCCTAGAAATGGAAAAAAAGTCATTTGACGCAATACGGATATACATATGGTTTTCTTCGATCACAGGTTTCACATCCTTCAGATATTCCGTAAGCCGGAAATCCACATCCTGGCTATAGCTTAACAGATCCTGCCCATCATAAATGATCCGGTTCTGCGCATCCTCTGAAAGCATTGTGTTCAGTACCTTCATTGCTTTCTGCCGACGTGTTTCATCCTTTGTCAGGTCACGGTTTAAAGCTATCTGGAAATATGGTGTAGTCATCAGCCACTTTTCGCCGTTCTGCTGAAAGAATGGCAGGAATGTTGTGTTAATGCCCTGATCCTGGAACATTTTTACACCGGCAGAACTGCCGAAATACATGGCAAGCTTACCACTTTTGTACATCTCAACCACATCATCATAATTCATATCCAGATCATCCTGGCTCAGCCCTGTATCCTGAATAAACTGCTCCATACGTTCAAAAGCCTCCGGCCAGACGGTACTGTCCAGACCTTCTCTCTTTGTATTGTCCGGGTCACTGTAGATGGTACGCCACTTACGTCCATCCCCAGAAGACAGCTCTGATGCAGACAGACCCTGCAGTGTTTCCATACAGGTATAATCATAGTAATAGTCTGCAGTAAACCCACGGATACCCACCTCATCAAATGCCTGGCAGGCAGAAACGAAGCTTTCATAATCCGTTGGAAGAGGAATATCATACTTTTCAAAAAGATCTTTGTTCACTACAAAGCCATGGGCATCTGCACACACAGGAAGCCAGTTTACGCTGCCATCCTGATTTTTGAAATTGTTAAGGTAGGTATCATAGACAGCACCTGCAGCATTGGTTGTGGAAAGATCCATCAGACTGTCCTTCAGGGGGCTTGCATCATGGAGGGAAAACCTGCAGCAGGTTATAATATCCGGCAATCCGCCGTTTTCATTCAGAAAACGATAGAAATCCAGATCATTATTGCCTACTACAAATTCAACGTTGATATCCGGAAGCTGTTCCTGGATGTATGGCGCATATTTTTCATACAGCTTTGTGCTCCATAAATACACTGTGATGGTTTCTGCATCTTCTTTTTCCGCACTTTTCCCGCCGCAGCCAGACAGAAGTGATACGGCTGTCACCATCGCCAAAAGCACAGAAACTAACTTGTTCCATTTTTTCTTTTTCATTATAACTTCTCCCTCTGATCGCGTTTTACTAACTCATTGATCACTTTTACTAATAATTTCCCATCAACAGGCTTGGCAATATGTTCATCCATTCCTGCTTCCTTTGCTCTCATTTTGTCCTCAGTGAACGCGTTTGCTGTCATGGCAATGATCGGTATCACTTTTGCATCCTCTCTGTCCAGAGAGCGGATCATCTTTGCTGCTTCATATCCATTCATGACAGGCATCATAATATCCATAAGAATAGCATCAAATTCTCCAGGTCTGTTTTTTCTGAATATGTCAACAGCCTTCTGTCCATTCCATGCTTTTGTCACCACAGCGCCTTCATTCTGAAGCACAAATTCTGCAATCTCCATATTCAGCTCATTATCCTCTGTCAGAAGAACATGGAGTCCATGGATAGAAGTTTCCGTTTTTTCTTCAGCTTCAGTCCTGTCCTTCATATCTGTGTCAATCCGGAATGGAATCCGGATCACAAATGTAGTCCCTGTGCCTTCTTTACTTTCAAAGGAAATGGTTCCGCTCATTTTTTCCACCAGTTTTTTTGTGATTGGCATTCCCAGCCCTGTTCCGGCGAATTTTGTGCGGCTTCCTGCATGTTCCTGTGCAAATGGTTCAAAAATGCGTTTCTGGAATGCCTCTGTCATTCCAATTCCGGTGTCTCTGCAGACAAATTCCAATGTGGTCATTGCTGTCTGTTTCGATGGGATTTCCCGACAGCTGATATAGACATATCCGTTTTCTTTGTTATATTTCACCGCATTAGACAAAATATTCATTAGAATCCGTTTCACATGCACCGGACTTCCAATAAGATTCCAGTGTGTAACTTCTTTCTCTTCCCAAATGATCCGGATATTCTGCTCTGTAGCCATATGTTCGATCACACCCAGTATTTCCTCAGAAATACTGTTCAGATTAAATGGGATTTCTTCCAGAACCACTTCATCTGACTCCAGCTTGCTCATGTCCAGAACCTCGTTTATCAGTTCCAGCAACAGATGGGATGTCTTTTTGATCTTTGCCCTGCATTCCGTCTGTTTCTCCATATTGTCTGCATAATGGTCTGCCACATTGATCATGCCGCAGATTCCATTGATCGGTGTCCGGATATCATGGCTCATTCTCTGCAGAAACTCAGTTTTTGCCTCATTGGCTGCTTCTGCTTTTTTTGCTGTTCTCAGAAGTTCTGCTTTATATTTTTCATCTTTTTCCTGTTCCTGTTTCCGGTGTGCCAGATCCGCTCTGTAACCCCAGAAGCAGAATATACCGAATATGAGTAAATAAAGAAAAACGACAGCTGTTACACTTAGTGGCAGGTTACGGAATACTTCCGTATCCGGAAGATAGGCATAAATATAATAATCCCGCTGCTTCAGCATGATTCCGTAACCTCCGGTTCCTTCATTTTTTAAATGAAAAATATGCTGACTGTCTGTATGCTCTTTCATTGCCTGGACAACCTGGTTGCCGGCAGTATCCTGTCCCAGCAGGCTTTCATCGTTGCTGGCAACGATGTTTCCCTTGTCTGCAACAATAATCGTTCCATCCTTCTGAGTGCTATAGCCATTTAAAAGGTTCTGTATTGTCAGGGTATAATTTCTGACAAATTCCGGAGATGTGTAATAATAAATTGCAACCATACCTGGTGCATCTTTTCTGGCACAGGCTGCAATGTCGATACGTGATCCGTCTTCTCGGTCAATCCGTTCCGAATAAGATCTTTCTTCATATCCGGTAAAATCCATGATAATGTCTTTTTGCAGATAATCTGTGATCTCATTGGTCAGAGCCTCATCCATGCTGTATTTGCAGACTGTCTTTCCCTCTGCATCCAGCACAAGGATACCATCCACCCAGAGGGTCTGCAGATTTTCTTTCAGAAACTCCTGGCTTAGCTGGCTGCCGTTTTCTGTTTCCATGTCGATATTCGTACTCATCTGTCTGGCACTTTCAATGGCGCGGAGGAGACTTTTAGATTCCGAAGCTTCATTATAATGGGTGTAGGTGGAACACTGCACTTTGACATAGTTTACAGTTTTCACCATCCTGTTCTCTGCTTCCTTTTTCTCTGCCTGAAAAAAGTAATACAGGGAAGCTGCAGTCACACAGATTCCAAGCAGAATGCCGAATATCCAGAATCGCTTTACTTTTATTCTTCTTCTAATATCCAAAATCATCCACCTCCAGATACTTCTGGGGATCATCCAGATATTTTTTAATGATTTTCAGGGATGTGCCATCCTGACGCATTTCTTCCAGCGTCTGATCCATCTGCTCACAGATTCCTCTGTCATCCTCTTTTGCAAAAGCAACACCTATCCCGACCACCATCAGCGGATCTTCCAGGATACGGAAGCTTGCATCATAATCCTTCATGTACTGGACAATGGATTCCTCATGTGCAGCAACTGCATCTACATATCCTTTTCCCAGAAAGGTATAGATCAGTTCCCTGTGCCCAAGACTGATCAGATTGCCCAGTTTTGGGATCCTTTCATCCGTCCGGTTCAGAAAGATGCCTTCCGGTTTGGTTGTGGACTGGACGGCAAGGTTCTTTCCCTCCAGATCACTGAGTTTATAGATATCACTGCTCTCATTTACAGCAACTACCTGGCGGCTTGCTATGTAGGGTCCTGCCCAGCGGTAATCGTCAAGGCGTCCTTCCATGGAAAAACAGCCCATAATACAGTCGATCTCTCCGCTTTCTACCAGTTCTTTTTTCTTCTCCCAGTTGATCTGGACAACATCCACCTGATACCCCATTCTTCTGAAAGCTTCTGTAGCCAGTTCCACATCAATTCCTGTGGGGATTCCATCTTCATTCAGATAATTGTATGGCGGATAACTGTCACTGCCCAGGGTGATAACGGGCTTTTCTCTTTCTTTTTTAGTAACATCTGCATTTTTGCACCCTGCCAGGGCAGTTGCTAAAATTCCCACAAGCAGAATGCCTGCAATCACTCTTTTTCCTTTCATCTTTTCTCCATTCCTGCTGTTCTTCTCTATTTTCCATCAAAATTTAACCGAATCAGGTAAGTCTCCTGCGGAGGTTGCGAATATCCGCTTGAAGACAAAAAAAAGTTCCTTGTAAAAAATTTTACAGGAACTTTTTCCATAATGCCCATTTAACATTTACCTTTTTTTATCACTGAGGCATGATGCAACCGGCTGGCATGGCCAGATTTCAATCTGACTTTAGCTCCTTCTGGCTTTGCGCCCCGGCTTTTCAACCGGTTTGCCAATAAATGCCATAAAAAATTATTTTTATTATAGCACTCATACTATATCATGTCTATAAGAAAATATGTTACTGTTCACAGCAACACGCTTCGCGGGATATTGCCAGTGAACAGTAACGAAAATATACCTCTTAACATACAAATCCAGCTTCCCATCAAAACTTAAGAGAAATTTACCGGAATGAAACTCCTTCATCAACCGGCCATGATTTTCTAAGTGCCCCATAGGAGATCAGAAAATTCGCAAGCCATCCGGCCGGTACAGCAAGCCAGACAAATGCAATTCCATAACGCGGTGCAAAAATCAAGGCAACTGACAGCCGAATGGCAAGGTTTACCATATTGGCAATGAGAAACGGCCGCATAATTCCAAGTCCACGAAGAACTCCATCTGTTGCCATCTTAATACCCATAAAAATAAAGAAATATCCCAGCCATTTCATATAATCCCCGGACACCTGATATGCCAGAGCGGTTCCATCTTTTCCAAGGAATAAGGAAGAAATTGGGGTGTGCAGTGTTTCAATGACTATGAAAGCAAGGACTGCGAAACACAGGTCCAACACCAGTGCAGCATGGTATCCTTTTTTGATACGTTCAATTTTCTTTGCTCCAAGATTCTGGGAAACATAGGGCGAAACCGCATTTCCAATGGATACAAATATCAGTGAAAAAACATTCTCTACTCTCATGGTTGCCGCATAACCTGCCAGCGCCTGTGTACCGAAGGGATTTACAACCGCCTGTACGATCATCATACCAATTGACACTGTGGATTGCTGAAGAACCGATGGTACTGCAATACGAAGCATGGAATGTAACTCCTGCCTGTCAAACCAGTTAAAGCGGCTTTTATATCGACGCATCCGGTTAAAGAAAATCAAAAGCGAAAACACTGCGGAAATCCCCTGCGCAATGAGAGTTGCAAGGGCGGCACCGAACACACCCAGCCCTAAACCTGCCACCATCCAAAGATCCATAACAATATTCAAAACAGAAGAAAATATCAAAAGGCCCAACGGAATCTTCGATTCACCGATGGAATTGAACATCGTTGAAAGGATATTGTACATAAACAGAAAGGGAAATCCCACAAAATAAACACGCAGATACAGTACCGCTTCATCCAGTATGTCAGCAGGTGTTTGTAATAAACTCATCATAAAATGAGAAAAAACAAAGCCAAAAACCCCCAGAAGTATACTCAGAATCAGAAAACTGATCAACGATGTTGACACAATTGTTTTCATTTTGCTATAATTCTGAGCTCCAAAATAGCGGCTCACAAGTACACCTGCTCCTACACCGGCTCCCAAAGCCACACAGATGAAAACATTGGTCAAAGCGGCACAGGCTCCAACTGCCGCAAGTGCAGAGGATCCCACAAACTGACCGACGATAATGGAATCGGCCATATTATATACTTGTTGAAAGAAGCTGCCCAGAATCATAGGCATTGCAAAAACAGTCAGTGCTTTAAGAGGGGCATCTGTGATTAAATATTCATCTTTTGACATTCTCATTTTCCTCCATCAATTCCTGTTTTTTATCCGAAATCACGATTGTATTTTCAAAATGTAAGTTTAAGATTTCGTTACGCAACAATTATATGTAGTTACAGCAAATAAGTCAAGCTGCTGTTTACTTTTAGTAATATAAATGATATGATATTTGATATTGAAAAAAGCTGCTATCAGATGGATATATTTTATATTATTTTACAGGAGGGAACTTATGTACCTGGACGGTTTAGATAAGCTGGATCAGAAGATTATCCGGCTGCTTATAGAAAACGCACGTATCTCTTACTCTGATATCGGTGAAGAAACCGGTATTTCCAGAGTGGCAGTAAAAGCCCGTATCCAGGCTTTGGAGAAAAGAGGCGTAATCGAAGAATATACAACAATTATTAATCCGCAAAAAATCAGTGGGGCTGTATCATGCTATTTTGAAATTGAAACAAAACCGGAGTACCTGGCGCAGGTGACAGATATATTGTACAAAAATGATACAGTCACACAGATTTACCGTGTCACAGGAAGAGACAGGCTTCATGTACATGCCGTTGCTTCATCAGGTGATGAACTGGAATACTTCCTGCACAATGTCATTGATACACTGCCTGGCATTATCAGCTGCAGTTGCAATATGATCTTATCACGCATTAAAGATATTAAAGGATTACGGCTATAAAAGTCAGAAGCTGCAACCAATCTTGATCCATACAGTCATATCACCCTGCCAAAGTGAATTAAATATAATTCATCCTTAGGGCAATTCCGCAACTTTGCAGAAAAGGCATAGCCATATGGAGTAAATCCACCATTCCATTTTCCTTCCCTGGCTTTCTGCTTACGTCCCTCCATTGTCTGAACAAGGATATTCTCCCGTTCAATCTCTGCCACCGCAGACAAGACAGAAATCATCAGCTTTTCACTATCTTTTGAACTGTCAATTCCATCTTCTACACAGATCAGATTCACTCCAAAGTCCTGCATTCTTTGCAGAGAGTTTAACACATCTGCCGCATTACGACCGAATCTGGAAAGCTTGAAAACCAGTACAAACTGTACCTCATCTGTTCCATTCTCAAAAAGGAAAAAACAAACTCTTGAATATTAAAATTCTTCAATAAAAAATCCTCTAAGACAATAGGTATTTCACTATCTCTTAGAGGATATTTTTTTACTTTAAATGATATTTGGTAATACTTTTCCAGTTTTCCGAGAAAACCATTTTATTCAATAATTCAACTTCGCTTATATGCTCTACTTCTCTGTTTACTCGGTCAATCTCCTTTATGAGCTTTCTTTTAAATTCCAGAAAATCTTTTCCAGGTAATAGATATCTAAAAGCAATCACCACAGCAAACAAATCTTGTTTTCCTTTTTCGTACTGATTACCGCTCTGTGGTAATGAAAGTTTTTTATGAAGCGGTGTATCCGCAATAGCATCTACCGTTCTGTATGTAAACAGTCGTTCCCCATGCGCACATACATTCCTATACTTCGTGAGAACAGATAGAAACTGCTCCATACATTTCAGTAAAATAGTGTGACATCAAAGAACGCATCTGTCGCTCAATCTGCAGTAAATATTTAAAGAACAACTCTCTAAGCTCTGCATCAAACTTATACAGACTGACTATTTCTTCAAAACTTGTTCCTACTCCCTTTTCATCACTGATCCAGGAAACCTGGTCGCTAAAAGAAGAGAATTTTTTCGGTGTCTGCATATCATTTCTCCTTAAAACAAAAGAGGGAAAGACCCGCAGGCTCTCCCCCGCCTGTAGGCTTCGCAAGTTTCTACAGAACGATCACTGAGCTTAGTATACGTCATTTTAAATGTCCTGCCAATATGCCAAAACATTCTTAGCTATACCCGCTCAGAAGTATTCTATGCTGTTTTTTCTTCTTTATTCTGTTTTTCTTCCTCCAACTCCTGGAGGACTTCTTCGCCGTACTTATCAATCATCCATACCAGAACGCTCAAATTCAATATTTATTTTGATAATGGACTTGTATGCCAGTGAATGAGTTGACCAACAAAAGCACATTCCAAAGCATTTCATTTCTTTTTTCCAATAATCATTTTCAAGATTCCAAGCAGTGCCGCAAATAAAACACCAGCAACCGGCCATATGATCCAGGTAAAATCCCACTCTCTGCTCCAGAAACTCCATCCGAGATAAATTGCTGTAGTCAAACACCAGTATACTCCTGAAAATGTATCTGTTTTTTTCTTCAGCTGTTTCTCTTCTTTGCTAAACTCTCCCTCCTGAAGAAGTATATCGTAACTGCCTTTTATCATTCCTGTACGAATGAGCAGGTTCACTCCGACAGCAATTATTATAAGCAACATACCTACAGAAATTCCGCAGATATAGTCCGGTGCTTCCATAACTCCTGCAATGATGAGTGGAATAACGGAAAGAATACAGAGCACTACTCCTATAGCTGTATTTCTGATAAAAGTTGGTTCATATGTATCTCTTTTTTCACGTACCATTCCGGATACTCCATACTCTGTTTCAAAGCTATCTTTTTCCAGATCTTCCATATGTGCTTCACGCATTCCATATGTAATAAACATAAAAACTGCCGCAGCAATCATTCCAAACAGAAAAACACATCCAAGACTTGCTGATAAAGACTCTGAAATACGAAACATATGATCTTCTGTCATTGTTCCCAGAATAATTAAAAGTACAGGACTTAAGATACACATACTTGTTGCATTTGCTACTACTTTGGAACCTTTTCTTTTCATATCCAGAAATATATTTGCTTCCTCCATGGTTACTTTTTTCAATGGCTCGCTGCTCACTCCAAAGCATTCATTACTGATTATCCTTTCTTCCTCTAACTCGTCTTTTAACAGATAATCCGTGCTGACACCAAAAAGTTCTGACATCTGAAGAATCCTCTGCAAATCCGGAATTGCGCCTGCACTTTCCCATTTGGATACTGCCTGTCTGGATACTCCTAACTGATTTGCCAGTTCTTCCTGCGACCAACCATTCTTTTTTCTTTCTTCAGTAATCTTATCAGCTAAAATCATATTTTCGCCCTCCACGTTTAATTGAGTTAACAAATTAAATATAACAGTTTTATCGGTTGCATTCCACCATGCAAGGCTGTAAATCTGTCAACTGGCAGTTGCAGAAGCAAAGATTGGACTTTCTCATACTTTAAGTTTACAGATGCCTTCCGCCAATAAAACCCCAGTAATCTCCAGTTTTTAGCTTCTCCTTTTCCTTATTTAACTGTTTTTCAAAGACATTCCACATATCATTTATCTACTACGTACCAATTCATTACACTTCTTCTGATAAATTCCATCAGCACATTCATAGTATTGGATTGATGTTTCAATCTGGTTTGCCTCGAATTAACTGACTGCAATTTTTTCAATATTATCTACTATTGTTTCCGATACTTCTCCCCACGAAAGATCATCAACAAAATAGTTTACACGCTTAAAATAATTCCACATTTCTTCGAGTCCAAAATCATCTTTAATCTTGTCTAAAGTTTCTCTCACTTCCTCCTCGCCAAAAGAAGTTTCACGCTTCATGCAAGTAGCCGCAAATGCCTTTTTCAAAACATCAAAGCTTATCTGATCAGCCTTTGAATTCATAATCTCATATACATCATAAAAATCCCTCATTCTGGTATTCGCAAGTCCTCTTGCCAAAATCGTCTGCATCTTTTCTGCAAGAAGAGTTTCAAGATTATACGACAAAACTGAAATTGATCTGTCTTCAAACATAAGCTTGTATTTATACTCCACTGCACCTGGCGTGATTGCATCATCCGTAGAAATATCGATCTTAAAAGGTTGTCTCATTCGTTCCAGATTAGCTTCTATCATCATCCTAATGCCAGGATAATCAAATTCTTCCATGATTTCTTTTACTGATGTAATCTTAAAGTTTACCCCATCTTCAAGCTGAAGCTCACCGATTCTCTCAATGATTGCTCTAGCATCCTTCTCATTAAGAGGTAATGCTTTCACAGTGGTATCGATATCCATTGTAGCTCTCATGTCTACACCAACAATAGAAGCAACAAGCATTCCGCCTTTCAAAATAAAATTATTCCTGTATTCAGAAACAGAAACTCTTTCTAAGAACCTTTCCATAAAATATGTTCTAATTAATGCTTGCGCAACTTCACTATTCCCGCCGGACATGTTTTTTACTTTGTCTTTAAGTTGTTTCGCTGTATGAATCATACCATTACCTCCACATACATCATCACTTCATCCCTTACTCCAAGTTTAACCGCATACTCAATCAATCTTGAAAGATTCTTTTCCTTTGAGGACATATATTCCTTGATTGCTGTCTGATATAACTGAATTTCATATTTCTTTCGATCTTTAATCAAATCACAAATACATCTTTCCTTGTCATATACTTTAACCAAATTACCGCTGCTTGACGGGATTTCACAGGTCCCCATATCAAGAATCTCTGGGTTTGCGTAACGAACTTCTTTGTTTTTCTTTTTGATATGTGTTGCATTATACCCGGTAGGAACAGTGAAACAAATATGACTGTATTCTCTGTCGATAAGACCATGCAAATAAAGGGCGGTCTCGCCCGAATAAATAATATTCTTATTTCGTTGCTGGAGTACAAACAACTCATCTGGCCACACATCATCTAAAATATAAATGCCATGTGCCACTTTTTCCATGTTATGCTCTCTGACGTATTTTGAGACAGATGGCTTTGATACACCTGATTCAACGGCCTTCGATGTAATCAAATATCCATTGTCTTTTTCAATTAGCGATTCCAAAATATCTGATGTTGACATAGTTGTCCTCCTTATCCTTGATATTTACTTTTGTGCTTAAATTATATTATATTTAAGCGTAAAAGCAAATACAATCCTTATATGCTTGCAGAAGTAAAAGATAACTCAGGATATTACTGACATGGATTTTATTGACGATCTTCCGGAAAGCACTGAACAGGAACGGTTTCAAAGACATAACCGTTTCCTGCGTTCCCTGAAATCTGATACTCTGCTTATCATAGATAATTTTAATGTCACTGCCACACAGGACAGCTTTCTGTCAGTAGTATTAAAATATCGCTGCCAGATTTTGTTTACAACCAGAAGCAAACTGGATGAATGCTGTACTCTGCCATTAAAAGAAATAGAGGACATGAACGCTCTCTTCCAGCTGGCATCAGCATCTTATTCAGAGGCAGACACGTACCGTGCAACAGTTGAAAAGATCATCGAAACTGTTCACTCTCATACTTTTGCCGTGGAACTGGTAGCAAAACTTCTGGAAAATGGAATCTCGACTCCAGACCAGTTATTAACAAAACTTCAGGTGGAAAAAGCATCTTTCCATAACGAAGATAAAATTAAAATAATCAAAGATGGGCAAAGCAGCAAAGCCACCTATTATAGTCATATCCATACGCTGTTTTCTTTATACACTTTATCTCTTAAACAGCAGGATATCATGTGTAATATGTGCTTTCTTCCTTCCACCGGTATTTCTGCCCGTATATTTGCCAAATGGCTGGAATTTCCCACACTAAATGAAATCAACGATTTAATTGAGACTGGTTTCGTTCAGACAACAACACATCGCACTATCTCTCTGCATCCGATGATTCAGGAAATCACCCTTTCAGAGACAAAACCATCTGTAACTCGCTGCCACATATTACTGGATTCTTTACAGAAAATATGTTTAATGCATGGAATGGAAGTAGATTATTACAAAAGGCTATTTCAAACAATCGGAAATATCATAGAATTAATTGAAAAAGATGATATGCCAAAGTATCTGCTTTTTCTGGAAAATGCATTTCCATACATGGATAACTATAACTATCACAAAGGTATGAAGGGAATCATTCAGGAACTGAAGGTGCTGTTAAAGACAAAAAGCATTGGCACCAACTCTGACCGGGCGTTATTACTGGATTTTCAGGCAACCCTTGAAACCAAACCTTAAAAAGCAATAAAACTGGAAAAAGATGCACTTGCCCAGATAGAAAATATCGCTGCTGACAATGCTCGCCTTGTTTCCAACCTTCATGCCAATCTCGGTGGACTTTACCGCATGAACGGTTATCCCGATCTTGCAAGGGAACACATGGAAAAAAGCATCTCACTGCTTAACCAATTTAACCTGCTTCATATAAATGACAGCATACCTCAGATTGCCAATTATGCAATGTTCCTGACAGAACAGCAGGAACCCGAAAGAGGAATCTCCGAATTGCAAAATTTATCCGGCATCATCAAGGAATACCATTCCGATGAATGTCTGGATTATGCCAAAGTACAGGAAACCCTTGCAATCATTTATCTGATGACCGCCAATCTTTCACAAGCCAAAACACATTTTAAAAAAGCTTTCAAAATATATGAAAAGATCTGGGCTGATGAGCCTGAAATGATTGAAGCAAAATATCGGGAGATTCAGGAGTTATATCCACAGATTGGATTTTCCATTGGAAAAACTCTATCCGGTCTT
>OBVI01000177.1_pt1 | contig 36898 bp, 35 predicted proteins | sample 1476021 | NCBI WGS metagenome assembly OBVI01 (sample SAMEA2579981, study PRJEB22360) | human gut metagenome
ACCTGACCGGCCTGACCCCGGCCCGCATCCTGACCGGATACGTGGCGGCGGGCGTCGTTCTTTCCGCCATCGGGTGGTATGCTCCGCTGGCCGAGTTCGCAGGCTGCGGTGCCACCGTGCCGCTGCTGGGTTTTGGGCATCTGCTGGCAAAGGGAGTCCGCACTGCTCTTGCCGAGGAGGGGGCCGTGGGCATCCTCACAGGCGGGCTGACCGCTGCTGCGGCGGGCATCACCACCAGCCTTGTGTGCGGCGTGGTGTGCAGCTGGGCAGGGAAAAGCCATGACCAGAACTGAAGAAGAAATACACCAGAACATCGTCACTTTGTCCGCCGCACTTCGCCCTGTTTTTCCACCACACTGCAGTAAACTGTGGAAAACAGGAGGTGATGTGCATGAAGCACCGCTGGACCACCCTTTTGTGGGAGCTGTGGGCCGCGCAGGCTGCCTGTGCGGCGGCAGCACTGCCGCCGGGCAGCGGGTTCCATACATGCCCGGCTCTGGTACTGCCGGGGCTTGCCCTTGCGGCGGCGGTGCCCACGGCGTGGGCTGCGTGGGCGCTGTTTGCCGAGCCGCCCGATCCCCTGCCGCCGGAGCGGCTTCTGGGGCCGGTGTCGGAGTTCGATCTTGCCGCCCTGTGCGATCTGGAACAGCCTGCTGCCGTGCCATAAAGCGGGCAAAACAAAAACCCCTGTGCCGGAGATCCGGTACAGGGGTTTTGTTCGTCAATCAGAAAGCAATCAAGCGTTCTTGTTAGCACGCTTTGCCATACGGCTGATCTTGCGGCTGGCGGTGTTCTTCTTGATGACACCCTTAGCGCGAGCCTTGTCGATCGCGGAAACAGCAGCCAGGACGGTTGCGTCCTTGTCAGCGGCATTCGCATCGATGGCAGCGTCTGCCTTCTTGACGACTGTTTTCAGGTTGGTCTTAATGGCCTTGTTGTGAGCCTGCTCTGCAACAGCCTGCACGACACGGTCCTTCTGAGATTTGATGTTAGGCATTCGTTCCACCTCCTTGGCTACCTATAACAGCGCACCTTATGATACCATATTTGTCGTATTAACGCAAGCGTTTTTTTGATTTTTGTTTAGAAAAGTTTGATTTTTGCCATACTTTCTGCGTACAGAGGGGGCATTTGACCCCAAAACAGGCAGGAGGGGCGAGAAAATGCGCTTTACGGATATGGCCGATGAGCTGTTTGGCACGGCAGAGGAGGCCCTGCCCGCGGGGGTGCGGCTGGCAACGGCAAAACGCGGCGGCGTCACCGTTACACGGGTAGAGATCGCGCGGGAGGGGCTCAGCCGGCCCCGGGGACGGTATGTGACGCTGGAGATGCCCAGCGTCAGCGTGCTGGACGAGCGGGACACCGACGTCATCGAGACCTGCGCGGCAGAGCTGCGGGCCCTGCTGCCGCCGGAGGGGCCGGTGCTGGTGCTGGGGGTGGGCAGCCGCCGCATCACGGCAGATGCGCTGGGCCCCCGCACGGTGCAGAAGGTGCTGGTCACGATGGGGCCGCAGCATGTGCTGCCGGTGCGCGGCATCCGGCCCGTGGCCGCCATTGCGCCGGGGGTGTCGGGCAGCACCGGGCTCACCCTGTGCCAGCTGGCCGGAGCAATGGTGGAAGCGGTGCGGCCTGCAGCCCTCATCTGTGTGGACAGCCTTTGCAGCACCGAGGGGGCGCGTCTGGGCCGCAGCATCCAGTTTTCGGACACCGGGCTGCACCCGGCGCAGGCAGACCACGCAAGGCATCTGGACGCCGGGATGCTGGGCGTGCCGGTGGTCGCAGCGGGCATCCCCACCCTGATGGAAGCGGAGGAGGGGGCGGATCTTGTGGTGACGCCCCGGGCGCTGGACAGCGTCATTGCCCACGGCTCAGCTCTGCTGGCAGCAGCCATCAACCGGGCCCTGCAGCCCCGGCTGAGCGTGGCGCAGCTGTGCTGGCTGACCGGCTGAAAACGTTTTTTGCAGAGCGTGGCGGCTGCAGCCCAAAAGTGCACAGCCCCTTTGGGATTCTGCGCTATTTTGCACTCGGCCCGGCATACAATGATAAAACAAGCCGGAAGGAGGTGCCGCCATGCGCAGCAGGACCCCGCTGCCCGCCCGGGGACAGGGGCAGGTCAGGCCATTTCTGGAAGCGGCAGTGCTGTTTGCCGCACTATGCATCTTTGCCCGCAGCGCGGCGCTGGGGCTGGCAGCGGCCATCACGGCACCGCTGCCCATGGCCGAGACTCTTCTCTGGTTGGGCCGGCAGTCCGCAGGAGAAACGGCATCCTCGGTGCAGGAGCAGGCAGAGCCGGAGGCCGCACCGCAAGGGCCCGCTTCTTCCCTGCCGCAGGCCGTGCAGGCACTGCCGGGCAGCATTGAGGACTATCTTGTGCCCCTGCTGGGGGAGGATGCCCGCCCGGCAGATGCGGGAAAGATCATTGAAAAGCAATATCCGCAGGGCAGCGGCGAAAAGTACATCCCCTGCGGGGCGGGCAGCATCAAGAACAACACCCGGCAGAGCGCGGCGGACATTGCGGCAGAGATCCAGAATCCGCTGCCCTTTGCCATCGAGCCGGACAGCCCCGACCCGCAGGTGCTGGTGATGCACACCCACGCGACCGAGGACTACCGTCTTTCGGCAGGGCTGTGGTTCGCCCCGGGCGACGGTGCCCGCAGCACCGACTGCAGCGTGAACATGTGCGCGGTGGGCCGCGTGGTGGCCGATACCCTCAATGCGGCGGGCATCAACACCCTGCACGACGAGACCCTGAACGACTACCCCAGCTACACCGGCAGCTATGCCCACCACCCGGGCCGTGGTGCAGCAGTATCTGGCCCGATACCCCAGCATCAAGGTGGTGCTGGACGTCCACCGGGACGCCATCGAGACCGAAAGCGGCTCCCGCTATGCCCCGGTGTGCACGGTGGACGGGCGGCAGGCCGCGCAGGTCATGATCATCTGCGGGTGCGATAACGGCACCACCGTCCGGCTGCCCGGCTGGCGGCAGAACCTGCGCTTTGCCGCCGCGTGGGAGCGCAGCATGGAGGAGATGTACCCCGGGTTCACCCGGCCGGTGCTGTTCAGCTACCGGTTCTATAATCAGGACCTGACCACCGGCAGCCTGCTCATTGAGATCGGCGGGCACGGCAACAACCTGAACGAGGCCCTCTACGCCGGGCAGCTGGCGGCAAAGGGCCTTGCCGCCGCACTGCTGGGCGGTGCTTGACAAAACGCCGCCAAAGTGCTATTTTTTAAAGGTCAAATGCCTTGATCGGGAAAAGTAGCGCGGGCCGTCCGGCCCAGAGAGTGCGGCACAGCTGAGAGCCGCGCCCGTGCGCCGCGCGAACGAACACCCGGGAGCAGCAAGCTGAACACGGCCTTTTGGAACGGGCCGCCAGTAGGTGCGCCGCAGGTCCTGCGTTAGGGGGACAGCGCTTTTTTTGAGCGCGTGAGCGACCGGACACTTCCGGTAATTCAGGTGGCACCGCGGACATTACAAGACAGCTTGTTCGCCCTGAACTTTCAGGGAGAAAAAGCTGTCTTTTTGTGTTATAAAGGAGAACTATCATGGAACGTACCGAGATCGTTTCGCTGTTCAAAAACACCCCCGCCGACGGCACCGAGATCACCGTCTGCGGCTGGGCAAAGAACATCCGAGACTCCAAGAACATCGGCTTCATCGCCCTGTCGGACGGCGGCTGCTTCAAGACCCTGCAGGTGGTGCTGGAAGCCGGCAAGCTGGCCAACTACGATGAGGTCATCCACACCGGTCTGTACAGCAGCCTGCGCATCAAGGGCAGGCTGGTGCTCACCCCGCAGGCAAAGCAGCCCTTTGAGCTGAACGCCGACAGCGTGGAGATCCTGGGCGACTGCCCCGCAGAGGAATATCCTCTGCAGAAAAAGAAGATGAGCATGGAGTATCTGCGTACCATGCCCACCCTGCGCCCCCGCACCAACACCTTCAACGCTGCATTCCGGGTGCGCAGCACCGCCGCTTATGCGATCCACAAGTTCTTCCAGGAGAACGGCTTCGTCTACGCACACTCTCCGCTGCTGACCGCCTCCGACTGTGAGGGCGCCGGTGAAATGTTCCGCGTCACCACGCTGGATCTGGAGAATGTGCCCAAGAACGAGGACGGCACTGTGGATTACACCCAGGACTTCTTCGAGAAGCCGGTCAATCTGACCGTTTCCGGCCAGCTGGAAGCCGAGGCCATGGCCATGGCATTCGGCAAGGTATACACCTTCGGCCCCACCTTCCGCGCCGAGAAGAGCTTCACCACCCGCCACGCCGCCGAGTTCTGGATGATCGAGCCGGAGATGGCATTCTGCGACCTGTCCGGCTACATGGACACTGCCGAGGCCATGACCAAGTACGTCATCCGCTACGTGCTGGACAACTGCCCGGATGAAATGGCCTTCTTCAATCAGTTCATCGACAAGGGCCTCATCGAGCGTCTGGAGCTGGTGGCAAACAGCGAGTTTGGCCGCATCAGCTACACCGAGGCCATCGAGATCCTGAAGAAGAACAACAAGAAGTTCCAGTTCCCTGTGGAGTGGGGCGTGGACATCCAGACCGAGCACGAGCGCTACCTGACCGAGGTGGTGTTCAAGAAGCCTGTGTTCGTCACCGACTACCCGAAGGAGATCAAGAGCTTCTACATGAAGCAGAACGCCGACGGCAAGACCGTGGCAGCCGCAGATATGCTGGTGCCCGGCATCGGCGAGCTGATCGGCGGCAGCCAGCGTGAAGAGGACTACGACAAGCTGGTAGCCCGCATGGACGAGCTGGGTCTGGACAAGTCCAGCTACGACTGGTACCTGAACCTGCGCAAGTTCGGCGGCGTGGAGCACTCCGGCTACGGTCTGGGCTTCGAGCGCATGATCATGTACCTCACGGGCATCCAGAACATCCGTGACGTGCTGCCCTTCCCCCGCACCGCATACGGCTTCTGAGTATGACGATTTGAATGCCCTCCGCTTGCGCTTTGGGCATATTCAGCGGAATGAATTTTTAATATTCGTGTTTGTCGCGGCCTGCGGGCCGCGACAAACTCATTTTCACACAGAGGCCCAAACGGATAGCTCCATTTGAAATTGAATGTTACAGTTGTCCATCACGATTTTTCTTGTGAAAATGACAGAGCGAGGCGGAGCTATTTCAAATTGTTTTTTTGTCCAAAATGGAGTATAATGAGACCATGAATATTCTGCCGCGGCTGCGGCTCAGATATGGGAGGAACCTTATATGAAGAAACCGGTACTGGTGGTCATGGCGGCTGGGGATGGGGGCCGGTTACGGCGAGGTGCCCCAGCCGTTACGGCGGCATGAAGCAGATCGACCCGGTGGGCCCCAATGGTCAGGTCATCGTGGACTATTCCCTTTACGATGCCCGCCGCGCAGGCTTTGAGACGGTGATCTTTGTCATCAAGCATGAGATCGAGGACGCCTTCAAAGCAGCCATCGGCGAGCGGGTGTCCAAGGCGATGCAGGTGAAATACGCCTTCCAGCAGCTGGACGAGCTGCCCGCAGGCTTTGCCGTGCCGGAGGGCCGTGTCAAGCCCTGGGGCACCTGCCACGCCGTTCTGGCTGCAAAGGACCTCATCGACGGCCCCTTTGCGGTCATCAATGCCGATGATTATTACGGCCCGGAGGCCTTCCGGGTGATGTATGATTACCTGTCCACCCACGAGGACGGCAGTTATTACGACTACTGCATGGTAAGCTATCTGCTCCGGAACACCGTCTCCGAGAACGGCAGCGTGGCCCGCGGCGTGTGTGTGACCGACCCCGACGGCACCCTGCACAGCGTGACCGAGCGCACCCGCATTGAAACGTACGAGAACGGCGTGCACTTTACCGAGAACGGCGGCGAGAGCTGGACCGACCTGCCCGGCGATACCCCGGTGAGCATGAACCTGTGGGGCTTCGGCAAAAGCTTTCTGGATGAGGCCGAGCAGCGCTTTGCAGGCTGGCTGACCGAGAATCTGCCCAAAAACCCGCTCAAGTGCGAGTATTTCCTGCCGCTGGTCGTCACAGAGCTCATCGAAGAGGGTAAGGCAAAGATCCAGGTGTTGCGCAGCACCGATAAATGGTATGGTGTCACCTATCGCGAGGACAAGCCGCTGGTGGTGGAGGCCATTGCCCGCAAAACGGCAGAGGGCCAGTACCCGGAAAATCTGTGGGCCTGACCATTTAAAATGCCCTCCGCTTGGCTCTGGGCACCCGGCACAACTTTTCTGTAAAAACAAAAATCGGAAACGACCGCAGTCGTTTCCGATTTTTGTTTAACGTTTAATTACTTATTTTGTCTGGGGGGGGGTAAGGGATGCCCCTTCATCCGAGAAGATCCAGAGCGTTTCATCGATATGGGAGCCGCTCCTGGAGTAGGGTGTCACCTTGACGCGGAAGGTGGTGCCGTTGGTCTTTTTATAGGTGTGCTCCACGATGTCGCCGGTCAGGACCTTGCTGCGGATATAGTTGTAGTCCTGCAGGTCCGCCAGACTCTCGCGGTAGGCGGGCTGCACCTGCGTATCACGGTACTGCTGCAGAACGGCGAGGAAAGAGCCGCCAGAGGTGCCCAGAATTTTCTGGAAATAGTCCGGGACGATCACGCCGCGCATACGGTCGGTCTTCAGGTCCACAACGAACACGCTCTTGAACTTGGGGGCGAGGACTCGCAGGAAGTGCTCGGCATCCCGCTTTTCGGTCAGGGTCTGCTCCAACTTCTCGTTCAGGCCGCGCAGCTGGCGCTCCTGACCGTTGCGGGCGTAATAGGCCTGCTTGTCCTGCCGCATGGCAGCTTCCGCCTGATTTATGGCGTCGTCCAGCTGGTGCAGGTCATTGGTGTTCTGGATGCCCACCGAGATCTCGTACTCCTTCTCGCGCAGGAAAGCACGCATTCTGTCCACAGACACCCACACACTGTAGGGCGGCTGGTTCGGGGTGAGGATCACAAATTCGTCACCGCCGATGCGGTAGATGCGGCTGGAAGCAAAGAACTTGCGGGCCGCATTGGCAATGAAGCAGAGCATGGAGTCACCGCTGCGGTGGCCCAGATGGTTGTTGATCTCGTGCAGGCCCACCACGTCGATGTAGGTGCACACCATGGAGTCGTATTCGCTGGACTGCAGCGTCCGCAGATCGGTCTCAAAGAGGCTGCGGTTCAGCAGGCCGGTCAGGGTGTCGTGGCTGTAGGAAAAGTCCAGCTCCTCGCTGAGCTGGTCGGCCTGTGCATCCTCACGCACCACCACGGTGGCCCAGGGGTTCTGGGCGCAGCAGTTGCGGCAGGGCAGGAACTCCATGGTGATCCACACGAACTGGCCGGACACGTTTTTGCGGAAGCGGTAGGCCTCCGGCTGCTGGGTGCTGAAAACAGCGGAGCGCAGGGCCTCCAGATCGGTCTGGTCGGTGAACATCTCCGCGTCGTCCGGGTGGATCACCTTGTTCGTCACCATGCGCTCACAGTAAGCGGCAAAGTCCTCCTCGGCGTCCGAACCCGCACCGGGCAGGCGCGGATCCCGCTTGATGACCCGGTATTCGCCGGTGGAAAGGTTCAGCAGGGAAAGCTCCAGCACATTATCCGCAAAGATCTGGTAGGCCTGCAGTGCCAGTGCGGTCTGCTCACTGTCGGAGACGGGGCTCCGGCGGTCACGGCGCAGCAGGTCGCGGCGTATATCCCAGTAATCCTCGCTGTTGGGCTGGGCCAGCAGGGCCTCAGCGTTCTCCACCGGCATGGGCTTGTAGAAATAATAGCCCTGCGTATACAGGCAGTCGGCGGCCTGCAGCATGGAGACCTGCTCCGGCGTTTCCACGCCCTCGGCGATAATGGGCAGGTTCAGGCGGTGGGCCATATCCACCACCGATTCCACAATCTGCACGCCCTTGCTGCGGTTCTGCTGGTTCATGTCGATGAGCTTCATGTCCAGCTTGATGGCGTCCACATTGGTGTCCTTGAGCATGTTCAGCGAAGAATAGCCGCTGCCGAAGTCGTCCATCATCACAGAGAAGCCCTTGCGGTGCAGGCCCTGAATGGCGTTTTCCACCAGAGAAGCGTTTTCGGCCAGCATGGTCTCGGTGATCTCAGCCAGCAGGAGCTTGGGTTCCAGCTGATATTTTTCCACAAGGTCGGAGAAGATCTGCGGCACATCCAGATTGACGATATCCACCACAGAAACGTTCACGGATACCGGCACAAGATTGCTGTCGCTTTCCTGCCACTTGTGCAGGGTCTTGCAGACAGATTCCCAGATGTACTGGTCCAGCTGGGTCACAAGGCCGGTGCTTTCCAGCAGGGGCATGAACTCAGACGGGGGCACGCAGCCGCGGGTGGGGTGGTTCCAGCGCACCAGTGCTTCCATGCCCACGATGGCGCGGGTCATGCTGTTGCACTTGGGCTGCAGAAAGAAACAGAACTCGTGATTTTTCAGGCCGTGTTCCAGCTCGCTCAGCAGCTGGCGCTGCTCCTTGATCCGGCTGAGCATGGTCGGCGTAAAGCGGTGCACACCGCCCACGGCCGGGCTGGGGTCTACCGATGCGATCTGCGCATAGCTGCACAGAGTCTGTGCGTCTGCGTCCGGATGTTCGACCACAGGGCACACACCCAAAGACAGGAAGGAGGTGACGTCCTGCCTGTGGCTGTTCACGCAGGTCTGCAGCTGGCTGATAATGGCCAGCTGCTGCTCCTTGTCGTCCGGCAGGCAGAGCACAAAATCGTCACTGCCAAAGTAGCCCACCGGAGAACCGGTCACCTTGCTGTGCTCCAGCAGAAGGGCGGCAAGGGACAGCATCAGGTTGCGCGCCTGCGGAGCACCGTACAGCTCGGTATACAGTTTAAAATGCTCGAGATCGATGGCGGCAACACACCAGTTCTCGCCCTTGTGCTGTGCCAGAAACTCCTGCAGCTGCTGCAGGAAGTCGTCTTTGCGAGCGATCCGTGCAAGCGCATCGGGCTGCGGTGCGCCGACATTTTCATTCAACTTTAGTTCTTCGGACATTGTAAACCCCTCGCTGTTAGACGTTTTCGACAAAATATGTCATTCTGCAGAACAGTATAACACGATTTTAAACCTTTGGAAATAGATATTTAAAACTTTATAACAAAAAAACGGAACGCCGGTCGGGTCCGGAAGACAGGGCATAAAAAGACCGCTGCACGGGATGCAGCGGTCTTTTGGGCGGTGGTCTCAGGCGTCCCTGCGGGTGTCGGAGCCGTCTTTCTTCGGTTCTTCTTTGGGGCTTTCCCGGCGGGCAAGACCAAGGCGCAGGGCCTTGAGTGTGGTCTTTTTCACGCCGTGCTTCAGGCCGGGGAAGGCGCGCAGCATGCGGCGCGGGCCCACGATGCGGGGGGTGCGCAGCAGCTGGGCCTGCATTTCGTCGCTGCGGGCCTGCAGCTCCTCGGCCAGCTGTTCCAGACGCAGCAGCTCGGCAGCGCGCTCCATCGTGCCCTTGGCGGCCAGCTGTGCGGCTTTGGCGGCTTCGGCGGTGTTGAGCTTGGCGATCTCGGAAGCATGCTTTGCGGCCTCGCGGGCCTCATCGGTCTTGGCGCGGACGGCGGCCAGCGTTTCACGCAGGGCACGCTTTTCCGGGGCGGCCTCGCGGGCCTCGGCGGCAGCAAGCTTGAGCTGCAGGCGCTGCTCGTCCAGCTTCTGGTCGGCGTTCAGGGCGGTGGTGCCCAGCAGCTGGGTCATGGCGTCGCTGACGGCATGGATGCTGTCGGCCAGCTGTTCCATGGCGTCCAGTGTCTGGGCCAGACCGGAGGCGGCAAAGGCCGTAACGACCACGTCTGCCGCGTAGACCGCATAGAGCACACACATGACGACAAGGCCAATAAAGGGCGGGACCATGTCCACAAGACCGGCGACGACCGGGTGGACGATGCGCATGACCACCAGCGTGCCCACGCCCCACAGCAGGCTGAACTGCAGGCAGATATAGCCGCCGATGTTGAAGGGAAAGTCGCTGTAGTCCCACCAGCGGGTGTGATAGAGCTTATACAGTGCCCAGCCGCCCACCAGCTCCAGCGCACTGGGCAGGATGACGCCGCCGATGTACAGCAGCAGGACACTGTCCTGCAGAGGGGTCAGGGTGAACAGCACGATGATCATGCCGAAGCCGTAAATGGGGCACACCGGGCCGTTGAGAAAGCCGCGGTTCACCAGCTGACCGGTGGTGGCGGCGGCAAAGATGACCTCCAGACACCAGCCGGTGCAGGAATAAATGAGGAAGAAGGCCAGCACATGGTACAGCGAAAAGCCGCACACTGTGGTGGTCGTGAGAAAATTGAGCATAAAACACCTCCCATGAGAATCATGCTGCTGTGCAGGTCAGTTCTGCTTTTGTACGATCTTGTATTCATCGCCCGGCTCAAAGAACGGGCAGGCGGCTGTGCTGCGGGAAAGATAGCGGGCCATCTCGTCCTCGTCCAGACAGCCGCCCTGAGCACAGTACCAGCTGCCGTACTCGTCCTGCACATTGTTCAGGCAGATCTCACAGGGGTCATTCATTGCTTTCGCCTTCCTGTGCAGCCCGGGCTTCGGCCTCGGCCGCTTCGCGGGCCTGACGCTTGAGGACCTTGGGCTCGATCCAGGTCACGCTGGCGGGGTCCGGGTTCTTGCGGGCGATCAGGGCCTTGATCTTGATGCCCATTTCAGTGAACATGCCCTCGTGCTCGGTGCGGATGTTCCACTCCGGCTCGTTCTCGTGGAGGTCGTAGGTCATCCACTCGATGTCGTAGCCGGAAGCGGGGAAGTATTCCAGACTGTCGCGGAACAGATCATCGTCGTCGGTCTTGAAGTAGATCTCGCCGCCGTCCTTGAGGAACTCGCGGTAGTTGATGAGCTGGCGCGGGTAGGTGAGGCGGTGCTTGTGGGAAGAGCCGTTCTTGCTCCACGGGTTGCAGAAGTTGATGTAGATGCGGCTGACCGTGTCCTCGGCGGTAATGACCCCCTTGATGCGCTCGATGTCGGTGCTCATGATCTTTACGTTGTCGATGGGGCGGCCCGCAGCCTGATAGGCGGCTTCGATCTTGCGCTTGGCGAGGATGAGCACCTTATCGGTGATATCGATGCCCAGATAGTTGTTTTCCGGGTGGGCGCAGGCCAGCTGGGAGATGAAGCCGCCCTTGCCGCAGCCCAGTTCCAGCACAAAGGGCTGCTCCGGGCGGGCGTACTGACCGTGCCACCTGCCGCCCCAGATCAGCGGCTCATGCACATGGAAGTCGGCTGCCATCAGCTCGTCGTGGGCATAGGGTTTGAAACGCATTCTCATAGTTTGTTGTTCTCCTTGATGTTGTGTGACTCCTTCAGCCGCCTTTGGCGGCAGCTCCCTCAGCGAGGGAGCCTCTGGCGAAGAGGGAAAGCTTCCCGTACTGCCAAAGCCTCCCTCATTGAGAGAGGCGGCATCGAGCAGCGATGGCGGAAGGAGTTATTTCGTCTTTCTTAAAAATTCCTCCACCTGTTCCGGTGCGGCAGCGCAGCTGCCCTGACAGATGCCGGGCTTGCCGCCGCCGCGTCCGTTCAGGGCGGCGTTCAGGGCTTTGGTCAGGGCGCGCACGTCGCCGTCTGCCTGCGCGATGCAGTAGCCGGTGCCTTTTTCGGTGGGGGTCAGGGCGGCGCAGAGACCGGTGGTGGCTTCGGTCAGGCGCACCGCCAGTCGGTGCAGGCCGTCCGGGTCAAGGCCGGGCACTGTGCGGATGGCGTCCTCACCGGGGCCTGCCAGCTGGGCAAGTGCATCGAACAGCTGAGAACATACGCCAAAGTGTGTAAACTTAAGCGCAGTATACTCATCGTAGACGCGATGCACCGCCACAGCAGTCTGGTCGGCCTTGGCCGAGAGCAGCGCCCCGATGTCGGCCTGCCGGGCACGCATGGCCTGTGCCGCTTCCAGCGCACGGGCTCCGCATACCACGCTCAGCCGCACACCGCCCTTGTAGTTCTCGGATGCCAGAATTTTGATCTGTCCCACCTGACCGGTGGTGCGGGTGTGGGTGCCGCAGCAGGCGCAGACGTCCGCACCCGGGATGGTCACGATGCGCACCTGCCCTTCGATCTCCTTTTTGGAGCGGTAGACAAGGGCGGCAAGCTCCTCCCGGGTGGGGTAGCTGACCAGCACCGGCACATCCTGCCACACGATGCGGTTGGCGGCAAGCTCGGCTGCCTGCAGGCCCTCGGCAGAAATGGGCACGCTGGTGTCCATGCGCACAGCCTCGGAACCGATGTGGAAGCCCACATTCTCGGCCCCGAACATCTGGTGCAGGATGCCGGAGAGGATGTGCTCGCCGGTGTGCTGCTGCATTTTGTCAAAACGCCATTCCCAGTCGATGCAGCCGGAAACAGCGGTGCCGGGAACAGCGTTTTCCGACAGGGCGTCCACGCTGTGCCAGAGGATGCCGTCGCGCTCGTGCACATCGGTCACATTCAGCGTGGTGCCGTCCGGCAGGGTCAGGGTGCCCCGGTCGGCAGGCTGACCGCCGCCCTCCGGGTAAAACACTGTGCCGTCCAGCGCAATGCGCCCGCCGCCGGTCTTTTCGTCCGGCTCTGCGGCAAGGATGACGCTCTCGCACTGGGTGCGGAAGGCGTCCGATTCAAAGTATTTTTCTGTGCGCTGCATGGCGCGGGTACCTCCTGTTCAGGGTGCAGTTTGACGATTTAAAATGGCCGCCGCAGGCTCTGGCCATATTCAGCGGAAAATTATTTTTATTTCGGGATTCAGGAAAGTCTGCGGACTTTCCTGAATCCCATTTTCACGGGTGGGGTCGTAAAGGGAAACAGCCGCTGCAACCTTTAGCATCCTCGCCCTCTCAGGCGCTCCCGCGCAAGCCGTGACGGAAAGGGCAAGGACGGTTATCCCGTAAAAATAAGTATACCACGTTTTTTGCCTGTGGAAAATAGTCTGCGGATATGTTATGATAAGAAACAACGATATTCCCATAAAATGTTAAAAATGAGGAAGGTAATAGCATGCGTGAAAGTGGAATCCTGATGCCGGTGTCCAGCCTGCCCGGCCCTTACGGTATCGGCTGTTTTGGCAAGGAAGCCTTCGAGTTCGTGGATTTTCTGGTACAAGCGGGCCAGAAGATCTGGCAGATCCTGCCCCTGAGCCCCACCGGATACGGCGACAGCCCCTATCAGAGCTGCTCGGCCTTTGCGGGCAACCCCTATTTCATCGACCTTGATACCCTGAAGGAAGAGGGGCTGCTCACCGCCGCCCAGCTCAAGGCCGAAAAATGGGGCACGGACCCCAAAGAGGTGGACTACGGCACCCTGTACGTGAGCCGCTTTAAGGTTTTGCGCACCGCTTACGCCGCATGGCGCAAGCAGTGCGCCGGGCTGCATGGCTGTGCATATTACTTCCCGGATGATTATTATGCCTTTACCCTTGCCAACGAGGAGTGGCTGGACGACTACGCCCTGTACATGGCCCTGAAGGCTGCCAACGGCATGAAGAACTGGGTGGAGTGGGACAAGCCCTACCGTCTGCGCGACAGGAAGGCCCTTGCCGCCTTTGCCGCCGAAAACGAGGAAGAGATCGGTTTCTGGAAGTTCGTGCAGTACAAGTTTGCGGCCCAGTGGCAGGCAGTGAAGGCCTACGCCAACAAAAAGGACGTGCAGATCCTGGGCGACATCCCCATCTACGTCTCTGCCGACTCGGTGGATGCATGGGTGGGCGGCGCGCTGTTTGAGCTGGATGCCGACGGCGGCTTTGCCCGTGTGGCGGGCTGCCCGCCGGATTACTTCTCTGCCGACGGTCAGCTGTGGGGCAACCCGCTGTACAACTGGGAATACCACAAAAAGACCGGCTACGCGTGGTGGGTGCGCCGGGTGCGCCACGCACTGGGCATCTACGACCTGCTGCGCATCGACCACTTCCGCGGCTTCGATACCTACTGGGCCATCCCGGCGGACAGCACCACCGCCCGCACCGGCAAGTGGGAGAACGGCCCCGGCATGGAGCTGTTCGACGCGCTGGAAGCTGCCCTTGGCAAGCTGCCCATCATTGCCGAGGACTTGGGCGAACTGTTCCCCAGCGTGCGAAAGCTGCTGGCCGACAGCACCTTCCCGGGCATGAAGGTGCTGCAGTTCGCCTTCAGCGGCGGGGACAGCGAGTATCTGCCCCACAACCACGTCAAGAACAGCGTAGTGTATCCCGGCACCCACGATAACACCACCCTGACCGACTGGTGGGAGAACGGCGCTTCCGAAAAGGAAAAGGCTGCCGCTGCCGCTTACCTGCACCTGACCGGCGTAAAGCCCACCGCAAAGGAGCTGGCGGCCATCCGGACCGATGATGTCCGCATTGCTCTGCTGCGTGCAGCGCTGGGGTCGGTGGCCGACCGGGCCATCATCCCCATGTACGACTGGCTGGGTCTGGGCGCGGAAGCACACCTGAACACGCCCGGCAAGCTGGGCGGAAACTGGGCATGGCGCGCCGCAGACGGCTTTGCCGCCAAGGCACTGGCCAAGACCATCCACGACGAGTGCAGTGTGTACTGCCGCGTATAAACAGAAGGCACAGAGCGGCGGGCGCCTAGCAATTTGACGAAAATGTAAAAACTCCGGCAGAAAATTGTGCGTTTTGCTGGTAAAATCGGAAGCTGAATGGTATAATGTTGCTAAAGCGGCATTATGCCATTTTTCTTTACCTGATGCGTTCCCGGGATTCCCGGAAACAGAGCGGCGGGCGCGGGATGCATAATGCGGCAGATGGTTCCTGAACATATGGGGAACAGGTGACTGCACGCGGGATACGGGAGCGCCGCGTGCGCAGATGATGGGGAAAATTACATGAAGAAAGAATGTACCGAGCAGGATCTGCGGGAACTTGCACGCTCAGCGCAGGCCGTATTTGAGGCAGTGACCCTGACCGAAGCGCCGCGTTGTGACGGCTGGCAGGACGATGGTCTGCGGGTGGACTACGAGCTGCGCAATGGCCGTGTGGACTGTGTGCTGCACCGCAGAGTGGAAGCGGACGGCAAATGCTGGGAGCTGGAAATGTGCGCACCGCTGGCAGGCAATGTGCTGCCGGAAGAGCGCATGACGCCCCGGGAGCGGGAGCTGTGCCGCGAGGATATGAGCCACGATTTCCTTACCGGCGTGTACAACCGCCGCTATCTGGAAACGGTGTTTGCCCAAAAGCTGGAACAGTGTGCAGCGCAGGGCCGCAAGGCGGCTGTGGCGCTGGTGAGCATCGACAACGGCCAGAAGCTGCGGGACACCTACGGTCAGCCTGTGATGGACCAGCTGCACTGCTTTGTGGTTTGTGGGCAATCAGTGGAAAAAGAGCTTTGATACCCCTGCGGTCCGCGTGGTCTGCCGCCTGACCGGCAGCATCTTTGCGGTGGGCTGTCTGGACACCGACGGCAAACAGCTGGCAGAGGAGATGCGGAACCTGTATCAGCAGATGCCCCGGGAATGCATCACCACCACCGGCATGATGCGCCGGGTGCCCTTTACCCTGAGCTGCGGCGCAGCCGGGCTGGAGGATGTCTCCGCAAAGAACTGGCAGGCGCTGTACGAGCTGTGCGATGCACGCCTGCGGGAGGCACAGAACGCCGGCGGCGATCAGATGCGTGCAGAATAAAACCAGTGTATAAAATCCCCCTTTTGGCGCAGACTAAGGCCAGAAGGGGGATTTTTTGTATGGAAAACCAGAAGAACGACAACCTGAACCTGCTGGAAGCCGTGGTGCAGAACACGGAGATGGGCAAGAACACATTGGAACAGATCGTGCCGATGACCGATGATGTGCAGTTCAAGGCCGAGCTGCTGCGCCAGCGCAATGTGTACCACCAGCTCAATCAGGAAGCACACACCGCCATCGAGGCCTGCGGTGGCACCGCGCAGGGGCAGAGCGCCATGGCAAAGCTGAACACGAAAATGGGCATCGGCATCAAGACCCTGACGGACAAGTCCACCCGCAATCTGGCCGAAATGCTCACGCAGGGCAGCGGCATGGGGGTGGTGGACTGCGTAAAGGCCCAGAAGGATTACCCCAATGCCGCGCCCGGCGCAAAGCGCCTTGCCCAAAGGCTGCAGGAGTTTCAGGAGGACAGCCGGGTAAAGCTGGAGCAGTTCTTGTGAGGATGTGTTGCGGCGCATGAAAAAAGCGACCCCGCCCGTCAGGTACAGCTGCCTGACGGGCGGGGGCATTGCCGCAAAAGCGGGATATCCTTTTACAGTGCTTCCACCATTGCTGCCACGATCCTGGTGGCGGTGGCTACATATTCCGCAATGCTGAACTTTTTCACCACCAGCACCTCGTGGCCGTCCTCGTCAGCGTTGTCGCTCATGGCGCGCAGGATGACGCAGGGCACACCGTTCTTGGCGGCGATCTGGCTCACAGCGGCACCCTCCATCTCCACGCAGTCGGGGGCGCATTTGGCTTCAATGGCAGCCTTGGTTTCGCTGTCGCCCACAAACAGGTCGCCGGTGGCGATCTTGCCCACCAGTGCCTTCACACCTGCTTCGGCGCAGGCCTTTTCGGCGGCGGCGATCAGCTCCGGGTCGCCGGTGTATTCCTTGAGAAACGGCGGGTTCTGGCAGATCATATCCAGCTGGGCGTCATGGTACAGCACGGTCTTGCCGATGACCACATCACCAATGCCGATCTTCGAGGTCATATTGCCTGCGATGCCGGAGAAGATGATCTTCTCCGCGCCGAATTTTGTGATGAGCACCTGCGTGGTGGCGGCGGCATTGGCCTTGCCCATGCCGGCACAGCAAACCACCACCTGTTTGCCGGCCAGCGTGCCCTTGTGGTAATCCACGCCGCCGTAGGGCTCCACGGTGACGCTTTCCAACTTTGCACACAGCTGATCGACTTCATCGGGCATTGCGCCCATAATACCGAAAATCATAGGAAACCTCTTTTACGATTTTAAATGGCCGACGCGTGCGCTCTGGCCATATATAGCGGAAAGTTATTTTTGATTTTGTAAGTTCCAAAAGCCTGCGGGCTTTTGGAACTTACTTTTTCACGGGAAGGGGCGAAACCGAAAGCGGCATCTTTGCCGAAAATCAAACGTTGAACAGGAACTCGATCACATCGCCGTCGTTGACAACGTATTCCTTGCCCTCAGTGCGTTGCAGGCCCTTGGCCTTGACGGCGGCATAATCGAAGTTGTTGGCTTCCAGATCGCTGTAGCCAATGACGCTGGCGCGGATGAAACCGCGCTCGAAATCGCTGTGGATCTTGCCGGCAGCCTGCGGTGCCTTGGTGCCCTTGCGGATGGTCCATGCGCGGCACTCCTTCTTGCCGTCGGTCAGGAAGGAGATCAGGCCCAGCAGGTCGTAGCTGGCGGTGATGAGGTTGTCCAGACCACTGGCTTCAATGCCCATTTCAGCCAGAAAAGCCTTCTTTTCCTCGGGGGAGTAGTCGGCGATATCCTCCTCGGTCTTGGCGCAGATGGGAATGTAGCGTGCGCCCTCTTCCTTGGCGCGTGCGGCCACCAGCGGGACATACTTGTTGTTTTCGATGCCCTCCATCAGGTCGTCCTCGCCCACGTTGCAGGCGTACAGCACCGGCTTAGCGCTCAGCAGACCCATCTCGTGCAGCACGGTCTGCTGCTCGGCATCGCCCTCGTCAAAATCGAAGCTGCGGGCAGGCTTGCCGGCGCTCAGGTGGTCGGCCAGCTGCTGCAGCCATGCGGCTTCGGCGGCAGCGCCCTTGTTGTTGCCGCTCTTGGCAGCCTTTGCCATGCGGCCTGCGCGGTTCTGCACCACCTCAAGGTCGGACAGGATCAGCTCGTAGTCGATGGCGTCGATGTCGGCAATGGGGTCCACGGCCTCGGCCTTGGAAACATCCTCCACCACATGGATGATGTTGTCATCGTCAAAGCAGCGCACCACATGCACAATGGCGTCGCACTCGCGGATGTGGCCCAGGAACTTGTTGCCCAGACCCGCGCCCTGACTGGCACCCTTCACAAGACCTGCGATATCCACAAATTCCACGATGGCAGGGGTCTTTTTATTGGTCTGCCAGATCTCGGCCAGCTTGTCCAGACGCTTGTCCGGCACGGCCACGATGCCGCTGTTCGGCTCGATGGTGCAGAAGGGATAGTTTGCGGCTTCTGCGTTCTTGGTGGAGGTGATGGCATTGAACAGAGTGGACTTGCCGACATTCGGGAGCCCCACGATACCTAATTTCATAGTTACGATTTCTCCTTTTATGATGTAGATGATAAACAGCTATATTGTACGGATATAAGTTGTTTTTTGCAAAAACTGAATATGGCGTTGGGTGGGCAGATCGGATTCACTCACCCTTTTCTCACCCTTTTTGTGCTTCCTGCGCCTTTGCGAACTGCGCTACGGCTTTCTGCATGGAATCGTCGGTCACATGGACATACCGATCCATTGTTGTTTTGCTGCTGGCATGACCCAGCAGCTTTTGCAGGACTTTGGGCTGCATTCCACTCTCAATGGCGCGGGTAGCGTATGTATGGCGTAGAGCGTGCATACAGAAACGCTTGATCCCTGCATCATCGCACAGCTTGTAGAGGTGGGTGTCGTAGGAGCTGTTCTTGGCAGGCATTCCGGTACGCCAGTTGATGAACACTAAGTCGCACATAACCAGCTTCCGCTTTTGACCAGTCTTACGATCCATAAAGGTCAGGACAGTGGAGAGGCCTTCCGATTCGTTGCGGTATTCTCTGGTGTCATAGATTTCCCGCAGGATGTCGTAAGCGGTGTCAGTCAAAGGAATGGTACGGTAGCTGGATTCCGTTTTCGGAGGGCCAGCACGCCATTCGTCTTGCTTGTAGCGGAACTCCAAGGTCTTGTTGACCGTCAGGGTACGTTTCTCCCAATCGATAGCATCCCATGTCAGACCGATCATTTCACCAGTACGCAAGCCAGTTTCCAGAATCAGTGCGTACTGAGCATAGTTGTGGGAGCCTTTGGCAGCTTCCAGAAACCGTTTCTGCTCGTCTACAGTCAGAAAGTGGATGTCATCAACCGCCCGGACAGGTTTCGTATAGCGAACACCATCCATAGGATGACGGTCGATGAAGCCATTATCTTTGGCACTTTTGAAAAATGTGCCCATTGTCATATAGGTCTGCCGGATGGTTGAACCGGCGTAGTCGTCCTCCATGGCGTTCAAAATCCGCTGACAGTCGATCTGCTTGACATCGCGCAACAGCATAGAACCGATGAATGGCTGGATGTTGTGCTCGTATCGCTCACGATAATTCCGAACAGTGTTCGGAGCACGGTTGCCAACGACATCCCTGACCCATTGATTGAACCATGCGTCCACCGTCATATTGGGCGATGCCACAGTCCGACCTTCAGGGTGTAAGCGTAGATAGAGCTGTTCCTGTCGCCAATTCTTGGCTTCTGGCAAGGTTTTGAAGCAACGTTCCTCACGCTCACCACGGTAATTTCGGCAACGGGCGTAGTACAGACCATCTTTTCGCTGACCAAGCCCTTTTCCGAGTTGTTTCCCTTTAAGATTTTTGCCCATGTTTGCGGCTCCTTTCGAGATAAAAAGAGCCCACACAACACATTTTATTGTATCATGCGGGCGTGGTTTATGCAAGCCCTCCAGCGGGCGTTATAGGGTATCAGATGGCGTATTGCTCGTCCAAAAACTCCTCAAACTTCTTCCGCTTGATGAGTTTCTTAGCCCCCACGAACACAACGAACTTGCACCCATCCTGCAAGGCAAGCTCGGAAATGCGGTTTTGCCCTACACCAAAATAGGCAGCAGCCTCTGGAATCGTCAACAGCCACTTTTCATTGAGCGGCACGAACAGGACGGATTTTTTGATGGATGTATCGGTGTTCGGAAAGGGAATCGGTTCCGAGTTGAGATCGGCTGCAAAATTGGAAGCAGCGGTGGACATGTTGATGTTGGTATGAGTGCTCATAATGTTTTCCTCCTGAAATTAAAATTGAATGCGAAGCGGATTGCTTCATGATAAGCATATCTGCTTGAATTAGCGTACATTTTGCCTTATGGTGTGATAAGCGCTTGAAAGGAAATCTGCGCATCATCCTGTTGAATCAGTGAACTGAAATCCATGTTCGGGTAAGAAAAGGTTGCCGGGTGCACTTGTGCTGGTGGCCAAGAACAGTTATAATTACCATAATATGAGTTCATAGGAACGGATGTAAAAACGGCAGATCGAAACAGCTGCATTTGCTGGGATTGACTTTGCTCTTGTGGAGCAGAAGATTTATCACGAAGATGCAGCGGTTCAATGGAAGGCTCCGAAGGCGAATCCGGCAGCAGAGGGCAGGCGTTCTCCGTTACGGTTTCCGGTTTGCTGGGAGCGGCTTCTTCATCGTCACAGTCATCAAGAGCGTCCAACGGCAGAAGAAGATCAATCCGCGCTGGGGGCAGAATTGGCTCGGCATCAGAAGGCTTCGGAATCGCCAGCGGGCCATTGGCAGGAACGACATCCTCTGGTGACTTACTATGGACGACCAGTGGCTTGGTAGTCGGCGTATCAGAATCACCTACATAAACTGGGCCGGAGACCATGAACTCACCAACCTGAAGACTCTTTAGTATGGAAGTCAACTTGGTTCCACCTGACGAACTAATTAAACGGGCACACATACGAACCTCTTCATCCGCTGGCTGGAAGCACATCATATACTTGCACTGCTGAAGCAAAATCCGTTGCTCAGACTTGAACACACGAATGCTCTGGGCAACCAGCAGTGCGTACAGACCTTGTTTGCGGCCCTCACAGAGGATTCGCCCCAGTGCGTTGGAAGAGCGCAGTGGATAGTTGCTTAACTCGTCCAGATACAAAAAGGTAGGCGAAAAATCCTCGCGGGTGGCTTCTCGTAACAGTGCTGCAAAAAGCACCTCTTCAACGATATGTTGCGTGGATAACGAAAACGAGCTCAAATCCAGCAAGGTGATGCCGGGGGAAAACTCCATGTCACCATCCTCAAAAAGCTTTTGTGCAAATAGGGGTGCCAAGGCGTTTTCCAAACCGGGCGCAGAGCGTGAATGAGAACTCTTGATCTCCTGATGCAGGTATTCCAGCACTTCATTCGGAGCCGGTGAAGCGCGAAGCCCCTCTTTTAAAAGAGACCGCAATAGCTGTTCTTGTGCATTCGACAGAACGATAACGGATGTGATAGTATCAGCGAAAGATGCAGCCGCATCCGCTGGATTATCTGATGCCCCGAACAAATGCAGCTTGAGTGGCTCTTGAGACACGTCCTGACGATGTACATACGGTTCTAGTTCTACTGGAAAAGACACAGCGTGACGGTGATCTATGACTACGATCCGAACACCTGACTCCAGCAGCCCCCTTATAATATTGTAGGAAAGAGTAGACTTTCCTACGCCGCTTTTTCCACAGATAAAAATGGAAGCGTTCCCCTCCTTGAGTTTTTCGATGATTGTAACAGCTTTTTGATAGGTAGAGCCTATTTTCAACTTCATGGTTCCGTTCCTCCTGCTTTAATCAGAATCTTCATATTCGGTTAAGCAACTGCACTTCAAAGTCAAGAGTCGAGCATCTACATAGGTTCCGCTGTTAATGCGAATCTTTTTGGCAGTGCTGAACTCAGAGAGCAGATGCTCACTTTGCAAACGCGAAATAACATCGGATGCACTATATCCCGGTGCATACTCATGGAGCAGAGACTTCAGCAAAGACCCTTTCAGAAGGAAAGCATCCTTTTTTGGACGATGTCCCGTTCAGGGTCATAGCTGGAATCGACCTCTTCATAGCGTATAAAACGAATATCACCGGCTTCGCTTGCCGAAAAGAGTGCCTTGTGTAAAATTTCCTTTGCGTTGCAATCCAGCGAGCTGTCCCACTCGGATAAGCAATTATTGATGTATGCCTGACAGACCTCGTGTGTTGTTTGCGCTGAATCCGGCTGCTTAAGGAGTTTTAATGCCCAGCAAAGAACAGCGGATGAAACGCTTAGAAGCGCGATTTCATTCCGAAAGGCGCATTCTTCATCCAAGGAACCTAAAGCAGTTGTGTAGGATCGCTCAACGATGCGCTCAAAGGCATCTGGGTTGTGCTCAACAAGGGCACACAGCTTGCTAACAATTTCTGCCAGAGGCAGCATGGCTGCATGGCCTTCCTCATGAGGCAAGAACAGGCAGTGCTTCTGCTGCAACTCAGTAATGCCGTTCGTAGATACGATAAGGCACAGCGGAAAACGAGGATCTGTTTTAGTCCGCGTAATCAGTGTTGCAAAATTCGTTTTTGAACGATAGTCGCCAACGGTAGCTGTGAGCATCGGATCGTCACCGTAGACTGGTAACAAAGCTGCGATACTGTACTGACCAAGCATCTGATCAAATTGCTTCGGCTTGTTGTCAACCGTTAACCTTATATGAAGAGGGAAATCGTTGCCAGATATTGCAAAAAGGTATTTACCACCATTGAACTTGTCCGACATTCGTGTCTTGAGAACCGCCAAAATCTTTATTAGGACTAAGGGGATGGAGGTGCTTAGCAACGGGTCAGAGCAACAATCCTCTTTATAAGAAGTATAAATCCAGCGGTCGTCCAGATGAAACCAACCAATAGGCGGTATCAAGGCGGTTTGTTCAGTATCCAAGATGAAGCCTAAAAAACCAAAAAGTAAATCTAACTGCATCTTACTGTTCTCACTATAACAACAGCTTCCGCCAGCGGCGATAAACGCTTTATAGAATGCTTTAGCGGTGAATTTGTCTTTCTCAAATAACAGCCGGATTACAATACCGCGAGATCTTTTGAAAGATATCCCGATGAGATGTACTATTTTGCCATCAACGGCATACTCCTTGATTAAGATAGCGTGAAAGTCGTAACAGGTGGTGAGGCGTTTTTGGACACTATATTTATCGCCGGGATACCGAGTTTTACAGATTGCCGGACAACCACACTGGTCAACAAAGTATGAAACTGTGTCAAAGCGGTTAAAGGCTTTTTTGTACGCCTTTAGTTCCTCTTTTTCAGAAGAATTTACCCTTTGCAGAAGTAGCTTATCTTTCTGCTGGAACTGTTTGTCCTTTGCTTTCAAAAGAGATTGAACGGTTTCTTTGTCAAAAAACTGTTTGCCGCAGTCATCAAGAAAGCTGATGGCGGGAATCGATTCCTCTTGAACCAGAGGATAAGGATTTTCAGAAAATACGCGATAATTCGACATGCTCATGATTCTGAGCCCCTTTCATTTTGATGACATAAGCATATCGAAACTGTGCCTTGAAATCACTAGGAGAACTATCGAAAAAAATAAAAATATTTTGGATATAGTTTTACTTGAAAACGGATGAACATTGTGCAAGGGAGGAAATGCAAGATGCCTGACCGGATGAGCAATATTGTTTTGTTTGAAACGGAGGAAGAAGTAAAGGCGTATAAATCAGTACTTGAAAAGTGCTATGGAATGAATGTGGAAGTCTATGTAAGGTGCCTTCAAGAAAAATTTCCAAAACTGGAAGAATGTAGCATTGAAAGCCAATCAAGAGTCATTGTGATAAAAGCATTGACAACAGCATGGCTTATTACAGGTATGCAGCGGACAATTGATCAAAAAAACTTAAGTCAGTGTGATGCGGAAAGAATGATTATGAGCAACACATTGGCGTGTGTTGCATTGTCAATAAAATATTTGTGCGCTCCCCAAATTGAGTTTGCTCAACTTATCCAGGAAATACTAAAAAAGATTTCGGTGGAGTATCAAAAAATGAATCTGTAGAAGAATACATAAAAAATTATAACGAGAATAGAGAGCAGCTTATAGGGTCTATGGATAAAGATGCTTCGTTCTGTCCGCCGATTTTATATGCGCCAAGCACAGATGAAATCAATGGTTTTGCATTATCAAGTACAAAAAAGCTAGTTGAAAGAATAGAAATATATTTTCCAGAAAAAGTTGAAAAACAAAAAAGCAAAAAAACAGAAAGAACAAAAGATAAAAGTGGTGTTGTTGAGTTTGCGGCAAAAATGGAAAGATGGAGATCGACAGGGGAATCATATAAAAGTAAACTAAGTACACGGTTGAATGAACTTTACAGAAAAATTATTGAGAATGCTTATAATGCTAAGAAACAAAGAGTGGAAGGAAGTTCTGTAAGTGAGAAGGTCGTAGCTTACTATGCGGAAGAGTCTATATTTCGCTATGATACAATTTTGAATGTTGCAGAAAATCTAAATAACGCTCTTTTGAATAAAGACGTTAGTTATCAAAAGCTGGAAGAACAAATCCAAAAGACGATTCGGAGACCGATAACCTTTTATATCCGAGAATTCGACCGGGCGGAGTTACTCGATTCAGAAGATACGGTATCGCAGTTTTGTGATTATATGCGGACTGTGATGATCTTGATTATTGAGGGAATAAGCTGGTTGGAGACATATGATTCCAGAATAGAGTGTGCTACTAAGTTGATTTGTGATTATATTGATAGAAATTTTGAAAGACTTTTTGGAAAAGCATATGATAGTTTGGAAGGGAAAGGCTCACAAGACAATAAGGCTCATAAAATAAAAAAATGCCCACCGAATCGGGTGTACATATTGAATTTTATAATTGAATTGTATTCAGTGAATAATCGATACTACAAGAATGGCTGGGCGAACAGTTACGGGTGGTTTATCAAGCAAATTGGATTGGATCTTGGGTATAAAAATTCAGAGTTGGAGATTGAGGATGAGTCGATGATGTTTTCGGAAAGAATGTATGGGATGAGATATGATCCAGAGAAAAGAAAAATAAAAAGATGGAATCCGAAAAGTGAAGAGGGAGAATGGCAAGATATCTCGGCAGAGGTGATAAATCAACTTGCAACCGAAATATATAAAGAGTGTTATTATGGCATGTATGGATCAGATAATGACAAGGAATTCATGTGTCGTAAAATATGGCGAAAAAACGTGAAGAACAATATATGCGGGGACTTAAAGTTCCTTGGGATTGACCTCGCACCGGAAGAACTAGAAAAATTAAATGATGAGAGCGATTATCCAGAAGGATATATTGAAGGTGTACTGTGGGCACAAAAGCAAATTGATGAGGGCGGTGTCTTTTATAGTGTCTTCGGATGAAGATTCACTGAAGGAGGAAAGTTGATTTTGACTCAATTGATATAGTGCGATTAAGAGCATGTAATCAAAGGGGATTTTCGACATATTCAGAAAAAAATTAATTCAAAGTGCTCTAAAATTCCGGGCAGAGGCAAAATTTCAGAGCAAAATTTTTTCTAATTGTCGAAAATGCTTCTGTTGAAAGTAAATAGGAGATAACGAAAGGGGCGATCACGCGAGTGGTCGCCCTTTCTCTGTATCTGGTGTGATTTGACCTTCGGCAACATTATAGTAACCCACCAAAGGAGGATTTGCCGTTATGTTTGATTGCTATGACACTCTGATCACTCCAGAAGAAGTCGCTGATATGCTGGGATGCGGTATGAACACTACCTATAAGCTTTTGAAGTCGGGAAAGATAAAGGCCATGAGGATCGGTCGATCTTGGAGGATTCCTAAGAGAGCGGTACAGGAATATATTATACAAGAATCCCACCTGAAATCAGTTGGGTGGTAACATGAAAAAGCCCACATGGATGATGTTCCATGTGGGTTTTCTATTGCCTGAAAGTAGTGCTTGATGGAGTGATGTACATACGGGTAATCCAATGTTAATGCTAAATAATGTAAGGAGTAAAAGGAAGGTGGAAGTTAATCTTTATTAATGACACTAACATTAGGATAAAGCGGCTGAATGGAATAGTTGCAGTACAAACAGTCGCACAAGAGCAGCCGAATGTGTAGTGTATATACATTTGGCTATTCTTGCTAGGAGGGGGAGGCGGATGCCGTCATAAATAATATTTTATTCTATAAATTCTCATCTATATTTTCAATGATATTAATTTATCTTTATGAAATATATGAATAGAAAGAAGGTGCTTATAATGGGAAATATCTTTAGTATACGATTGACAGATGAAGATAAAGTTCATTTACAACAGAGAATGAATGAAACTGGTAAAAATGCCACAGAAGTATTTAAGAGCGCAATCTATTTTACCCAAATAGATGCAGACCTTGTTGATGAAATCATATCTAATATTGGATATTATGCGAGTAAAAAAAATTGGGAAGGGGTAAAAGAGGAGGTTCATAGATATGTGTTATATCGAACTCAAAAATGAGAAGTATGAAACTTTGGAAGATTTAAAACGGTTACTGCATTATATTCTTAGATTAGATAAAACAGCAGAAGATAGTCAAAGAGCGAATACTATAACAAATACCTTAGCAGGTTGTCAGCCAGCGATGATTCCCAATGAATATTTGTGTGATCCGAGTTCAGTTTATCATCTGATGCTTTTTGAAGTCAGGAGAAGACATAAAGGTATTCCGCAGTTTGCAAAACACCGCATTGTTTCCTTCGCAGCAACAGATTGTATTTTGCCACAGGATGTAGTATCTCTAGCAGAAAGAATAGCAAGTATCTATGCGAAGAACGGTTATATTACAGCCTATGGAATTCATGCGGATAGATTTAATGTACATATTCATTTTGCAGTTTGTGCAGTATCGTTTCAAACACAGAATATGTTTCATATTCAATGGAAATCTGAGTGGAATATGCTTGTAACGGTAACAAATCAATGGAAATCTGAGTTTGACGAACTGCTTCAAAATAATATCCAAATGAGGCAGTCAAGAGAAGCTGCATTGTATGGCGATGATATCGTTCGATACGGAAGCATTCCTCGGACAGCAAAAGGTCAAATGATTCAGAACAGAAAATCAAAACGCAAATAAGAAGGGAGAATACAATGGATAAGTTTGATGAAAAAGTTATCGGCTACGAATCTACGAAAGAGATTCTGCGTCAGATTCTGGATATTCTAAAAAGACCGGAGGTTTATAAAAGAAAGGGCATTTCTATTCCAAGAGGGCTGCTGATGGAATCTGATCCTGGTCTTGGAAAAAGTCTGCTGGCATCTATCCTGATGGAAGAGTCCGAACGGAAGCCCTTTGTTTTTCGTAAAACCAGTCAGGAAAACAGTTTTCTGGATGAATTAAGGACTGTATTTGCTATGGCAAAGGAGGAAGCACCTAGTATACTGCTCCTAGAAGATTTGAACCTCTATGTAGAATCGAATTCTCCCTATGCGCCGGAATGGGCTTGTCTGCAAGCCTGTATTGATGATGCAAAGGATACAGATCTTTTTGTGATTGCTACTACTAACGATACAAGGTATATGCCACCATCCCTGTTGAGACCGGGTAGATTTGATTATGTAATCTATCTGCAACCTCCGATTGGAGAGAATGCAGAGAACATTGTCAGCTACTATCTCAGGGATAAAGATTTGGCAGAGGATGTACTGATTTCAGATATCGTCAAGGCTATGCCCAAGGTAAGCTGTGCTACACTGGAAACGGTAATGAACCTTGCTGCGCTGAACAGTGTCTATCAAGGTCATGAGCACATCCAGAAGGAAGATATCACAGAAGCTCTTCTTCAGGTGGTATATAAACTCCAAAAGACGGATAAGGAAACTGACTCCACAGAGCGTCAACTAATTGCAGTACATGAAGCTGCCCATGCAGTGGTCGGAGAAGTTCTTCACCCCGGAAGCATTGGAATTGTTACGGTTCGCGGAAACCAAGGTGTAATCGGTGGTATGGCAAATGGCTGTGCTACTTATGCACAAAATGAAGAGGAATTTCTGGATGAAGTGACCAAAACATTGGCAGGCAGAGCGGGTGTGTCTCTGATCTATGGTGTTATGGATATTCAGGCATCGGCCGATATAGAGCAAGCAGATAAGCTCATGGATATTTGGCAGTGTCACTTTGCAGGAGGTGGCTTCGTAGGAATTGAATCAGGGGACAACAGAATGTCTGAGCAGAGACTTTCTTATAATGAAGCCATCAAGTCAGCAAAACTGGAAGAGCTTTACCGAAGAGCATATAAGATTCTTCATCATAATAAGGAATTTCTGCTTGCTGTGCAGCATGGTCTTCTGGAACATGAAACGCTTTTGAACAGTGACCTTGCAAAAATTCGGGAATCTTGTATCTAAAACCTGTTATTCAAAATGATAAAACGGTCAAGTCCTTCATGGGCTTGACCGTATTTTGCTGCGGAATAGTTGAATTTTATCTTATATAAGAAACTACAAAAACATAGTCCGTGAGTGAGACGCGCGTGTCGAAAGTGAATTTTTGCAAGCGCCCCTGTAGCACACCCATTCTGAAAATGGGTGTGCCGTGAGAGGGTGCTCGCGGAAATTCGCTTTTGACACAAGCGGCTCACGAGCAGAAAAAAATTTTATTCCTCTTCTTTTATATATAGGAAGGAACGCAACATTTGAGAGACCGCTGTTCTTTGAGCAGGAGAGAGTTTAGCCCAGAGATCAAGAATTTCCTTTTGATCGGGGGTTAAGTAAACAGAGTCTTCCTCCTGAAAGAACTGGGAAAGCGAGATACCAAGGCCGGAGCAGATTTTCTCAAGAGAAGCTACATTGGGCTGAAGATTCCGTCTGCGCCATGTAGAAATGGTAGATTGTGTCAGACCTGAATTCTCTGCGAGGGCATACTCAGACCAGCCACGGGAAAGGCGTTCCCGCTCAATACGGCCTAGGATATCAAATGTGGGCTTCTCTCGTTCCATGGTTCAGCCTCCTTAGATAAATCGTAGTGTGTACTTACGATTTTATTGTGATGAGACTTGACCGATAATTATATAAGTCGTATACTTTTGACAGTATATATCGAAACAAAGGCGAGCATTTTGGAAAATCGACACAGAATTTTTGGGATTTTTTCCAATAAAAACGAAGATGGACTGTTTTTGTCTATCATATTTGCTATAATAAAGAAAAAGGAAAAAGAATTTCCACGCAAATAATATAAAGCATTTCGATAAAGTGGAAAGGGAGAATTTTGCAATGGAGAAAACAGAGTTCCTTCCGAATGTTCAGACCGAAGAGAAAAAAGAAAACTCAGCACCTGTCCAGAGCGGCGCAGTTAACGCAGACATGAATGCAGCGGCGCAGCAGACCCAGATGGACAAGTTTCAGGCAGCGCAGGGACATGGATATGCCGCCGAGCAGGCGAACAACCTCTATGATATCCTGACCGGTAAGGATGCAAAGATCGTGGGCGGCGATAACGCCAAGGATGGCCCCGACCGCATGGTAAACGGTGTCAACATCCAGACCAAGTATTGCCACGATGCCGCTTCTTCTGTACAGGCGGCATTTGAGAACGGCCAGTATCGCTATGTTAATGCGGACGGTTCCCCGATGCAGTTGGAAGTGCCCGCTGACCAGTACGAAAAAGCCGTGGAATTGATGGCAAAGCGCATTGAGCGCGGCGAAGTTCCGGGCGTCACAGACCCGGAGCAGGCAAAGGAGATCGTCCGCAAAGGCAAGTTTACATACCAGCAGGCAGTCAACATCACAAAATTCGGCACGATCGAATCCATCGCCTTTGATGCAGTGAATGGTGCGATCATCTGTACCAGCGCATTTGGCATAACGGCGGCATTGACCTTTGCACAGCATTGCTGGCAGGGCGACCCGATGGACGTTGCAGTGGAAGAAGCTGCTTACTCCGGTTTGCAGGTGGGCGGTGCTGCATTTGCAAACTCAGTGATCACCGCGCAACTTATGCGCACCGATTTACCGAAGCTTTTGCAGGGGCCAACGGATGTGATTGTCGATCTGCTTGGACCGAAGGTTTCTGCTATACTTGCAAATGCACTGCGGGATGGTGCAAATATCTATGGTGCCGCAGCGATGAAAAGCCTTTCCAAACTGCTGCGGTGTAATTTTGTCACTTCCACCGTTATGACTTTTGTGCTCTCTGCGTCAGACATTCGCAATGCCTTTTGCGGACGGATCTCCGTTAAGCAGCTGATCAAAAACATCACAACCGTTGGAGGAGGTATTGCAGGTGGCATAGTTGGCGTTGCTGCGGGACAGGCCATTCTGGGGCTTGCTACCGGTGGTGCAAGCACTTTGGTTAGCGGTGCTGTAGCCGCAGTCAGCGGTATGGCGGGCGGCATGGCCGGAAGCAGCGGTGCTCATGCATTGGTCGGGCAGTTTGTTGAAGATGATGCCGTGGAAATGACCCGGCTGATTGAAGACGCATTTTGCCGGCAGGCGCAGGAGTATCTGCTGAATCAGGACGAGCTGGAAATTGCACTGGATGAACTGAACATGAAGCTGACCGGCGAAAAGTTGCTGGACATGTACGCCAGCCCAGACCACGAAGCCTATGCAGAGCAGTTTGTAAAGGAGATCGTTGAGCGCACCGTGCAGGGCAGATGCCGTATCTATATGCCCACCGAGGCACAGATGATTCAGGGCATTGGCCGCGTGGTGGAAGATGCTGAACATGGAACCGGCATTTTTCAGGAAAAGTCCGGCCAGCGTCCCGACCCGGTTGCTGTTGGACGTGCGCTGACCGGCAAGGAGTATGCCCAGCGTTCTGCCCGGAAAGGCTTTTATGCTGCCCGGCAGATGAACACGGCCCAGACGCAGGCGGAGAATCGGCTCCGCAAAATGGCTGACGATGAACGCCAGTATCAGCAGAAGATAACATCCATCCGGCAGGAACGTGCCGGGATGAAAAATGAACTTGCAGAACTTATGGGAGGTATTGAATCATGTGCACTGAATTGACTGTAATTCCTTCTTCCGCATTGACAGAGCAGGAGCAGGCAGATTTGAACGCCAGCATTGATTCTATCATTGCGGCGCACAAGAACAACCGGCAGGAAATCAACCGCCTTGTTTTTGAGAGCGTTTCTGCCATGACGGACAGCGAAGGCTATGAGCAGCAGCTCTCCAGCCGGAGAGGCCTACGTCGCCTTTGGGGTGCGATCACCGGCAGCAACAAGCGCTTGCAGGATAAGATCAACAGCAGCCGTGCAGCAGCACAGTTTGCCGCCCAGACGACCCTGCAGCGCCTTTCGGAACAGAACCTGCTGACCTTTGACCTGATTACTGCTGTCAATAACAAGCTGAATGCTTCCATGACTGCGGTGGAGGGAGAAATCAACCAGATCTATGCGGCGCTGATCCAGTTCTTTAAACAGAATCGCAGTGATATGATCCAGCTGGAAAATCGTGTGGCGCGGCTGGAACAGAACGTCAATCTGCTCAACTGGCAGAATTCCGTCGAGTACCAGATGCTGGATGGTGTGGAGTATGTTGATCTGGACGATGCTTCCAAAATCGTCTGCATGGTGCGTGATTTCTACGATATCACCGGCGGCGAATGGCGCACCTCTGACCTGCTTTTGCTGAAAACGGCTATGAGCACCATTGACATTTCTCCGCGTGGAAACATCCGCTACTATGACTTCATCGACCGTGTAGCCGGTGACGAAAAACTGCTGACCAAACTGCTGGGAGGCAAGCACATCCAGCGCCTGCCGGAAACCTATCTGGTGCCGCTGCTGGGCATCAAGAAGCTGGAACTGCTGGACACCGATGAAGCTTACATTGTGGATACTGTGGAAAATTCGCTCCAGAGCGCAGGCGTTGCCGCAGACCGTCATAAGCTGGAAAACAATCTGGTGCAGAACTATGTGGCGCAGGAAGCACAGGTGAATCTGGATACCGAAGTCAACAACTATGACCTGACGATGGAAATGCTGTTCAACCTCCGCTCCGCCGAGGACTCCGGCCTGTTCTTGGAAGAAGTTGTGCCCGAGGTGCAGGAAGTGGAACCCGCAGAGCAAATAGAGGAAAACGCGAAAGCGGCAGAACAGGAAGCAGCGGAAAAGCTGGCAGAGGAAGGCAAGGCCGCAGAAGAAGAGTTCCTGAAAGCAAACTTTGAAGATAGTGTTCCGCAGCTGGAAGACCTGTCCGAAAAAGGCTATGCCTGTGCCAATGGGATGCTTTTCTGGGCGTATTATTTTGGGTACGAGGATTACCCCAGTGACCCGCAAAAGGCGTTGGAATATGCGAAAAAAGGTTCTGATGCAGCAGACCCGATCTGTGGTCTGCTGTATGCGACTTATTCGGATATTTCACAGGACGAAAAACTTGAACTTCTCCGCAAGGTTCGGAAACAAGTTAGCAAAATGGCAGATGCAAATGATAGTTTTGCAACACTTGCACTGGGTGTGTGCTACTTCCAGGCCCGGCAATATGATGAGGCACAAAAAGCACTCGGTTCGTATGAAAAAGCTGGCGGCGTACTGGCCTATGAAATGCTCGGACTGATGAAGCAATATGTGGAAAAGCAGGAGAAAACAGCTCTGACATATTATAAAACAGCGGTAATGAATAAAATTTATCATGCGTATGTTCTAATGGGAACGTTGTATCGCGCTGGGTATAATGATAGAGACATTGCAGCAAAGTTGGGAACGAAAAGCTATCTTTGTTTTAACAAAGCGCGCGATTGTTACAAAAAGGCGTCTAACTATAATCAGTCGGAAGGATCCTATGAAATGGCGCAAACCTCTATGCTAGGTTCCGAGGAGTATGACAAATGGTGCGCAATAGCAAAAAAACAGGGCTACAAAGAGGGTATGAAGTCTTGGACAAGTGATATTAAAGAATTTAATAAATAAACAATAAAAAGATAGTCTATTATTGTCCATCTTCGTTGTTATAATGGAGGTAAACAAAGAGGAGGACAAGCCAATGACAGCAGATACCTTAAAAACCACCCGCGTGCTGGAGCTTTACCAAGCCTTTCTTTCCGGCAAGCTCATCAACAAGCAGGAAGCCGCAGAGCAGTACCATGTAAATGCCCGTTCTATCCAGCGCGATATTGACAGCATCCGAGATTTTCTGGCAGAACAGTGCGCCAAAGAGGGCATCGTCCGCAGAATCGAGTACGACAAAAAAGAAAACGGCTACCGTCTGGTCACGCAGGAGATCGAGCAGCTTTCCAAAGGTGAAGTTCTGGCTCTGTGCAAGATTCTGCTGGAAAGCCGAGCCTTCACCAGAGAACAGGTGGAAAAGCAGCTGCAAATCATTCTGAACCTCTGTGTGTCCCAGAAGGAAAAGGCAGAGGTCGAATGGTTCATCAGCAATGAGCTGTTCCATTACCACGATCCAGCCCATGCAGCCGTTGACCCGGACAATCTGTGGATGGCGGCGCAGGCCATCCGCAACCAGTCGGTATTGGAAATCGAGTATCAAAAGCTGAAAGACCACCAGATCGTAAAACGGACGGTTGAGCCGGTGGGGCTGATGTTCTCAGAGTATTATTTCTACCTCATGGGTATCATCACAGACAGTTCCACCAGAGAGACTTTCCACAAAAAGAACGATCCTTATCCCACCATTTACCGGCTCGACAGGATACATTCCATCAAGGAAACCGGCAAGAAGTTCTCTGTGCCCTACAAAGACCGCTTCAAAGAGGGCGAGTACAAGAATCGCACCCAGTTCATGTTCGGCGGAGAGCCGCAGACCATCCGCTTCAACTACTATGGCCCCTCGGTGGAAGCTGTTCTGGACAAGTTTCCCATGGCAAAAGTTGTGGATAAACAGGAGGGCGTGTGCTCCATTGAAGCCGAAGTCTTTGGCACCGGCGTGAAAATGTGGCTGCTCAGTCAGGGCAGCAAAGTCAAAGTGACTGCGCCGGAAACACTGGTGCAGGAAATGAGAGCAGAGATCCAGAAGATGCAGGAGGTGGCAGACAAAGCGTAATTTTCGTGGAAGTATCTCGAAAAAAGAACGGAGGCTTTATGAAAAGAGGATTTTCGATTTTTCTTGCGGCGGCAATGCTGCTTTCCATGACAGCCTGCGGCGGCAGCGCAAACAGTGCGGTTTCTGCTGAAAGTGCAAGTGCCGTTGTGGAAAGTACAGCGGCAGCAAATACCGGCGTTATGTATGATTTCTACCGCAATGTCGGAGAAAACCTGAAAAACGGTGAAGTGGACGGTTATGACGGATATTTCACCGATTCTGCAATGACCTTCCTTGCGGAAAATGATGCACTTTTTGAAAAGAACGAATGGCTGCCCGATGAAGAAGTAAATAAGATCGATGCGGAATTTGATCTTCGGGATGTTCTGAAAAATCCAGACCGTTATACTTCGCAGCTCTTCTACGGTGGCGGAATCATTGCAGATATCCGGGAAGAAACGCTGGATGATGGTACATATGTAACAGAAGGACTGATTCTTTGCAATGGAATCAGTTCAGAGGAGTATTGCTATTTTATATGCAGCGGTTCGGTCCCTCTTTATGCAGGCGATAACGCCGTGTTTGTAGGGCTTCCGCTTGGCGTCGGTAATGTTGATCTTACCAATAATACAAAACAGCGATGCGTTTACGTTGCTTGCGCGTATATGCAGAGCGCAGAGGATGCAGTGAACAGCGGAGCGCTTTTGCCAGATGATACATGGGAACCTGTGGATGACAGCAACAGTTCGGATGACGAACTGAATCCAATCAGCTATGAGGATAAAGTCATCAATGAGGTCTATGGTACGGTCTGGGATGGCTGGGAAAACTATGATCCGGATCATCCTGAATGGGATGAGATCACCTATGGCATGGTCATGGATTATCTGTTTGAGGATTCCACATATTATCAGTGGAGTTATGATGCAGCAACGAACACTGTGATATTGGAGGGAACTTACACTACATTCGATTACACAATGGGCATGGCAGATGAACCGACTGCTTGTGATGTAAAACTGTCCTTTACACAAATCACGGCCGGAGACTGGATCGTTTTGGATTATAGCGGTGATGAATTTGACACGGTGGACGAGTTTTTGCAGACGGCGTATGACTTCTATTATCAAGGTAACTGCTATTAAACCGCGGCATAATACATAAAAAATAAACAGTGCGGGGTGACATAATGCCACTCCGCACTGTTTTGCTTAGGTAAAGGACTTGAGCACTTCTTTCAGTGCTTCACGCTGCTCCGGGGAAAGCTGAGCCAGAAGTTCTAAAAATTCCTGCTGCTCCTCCGGAGTGAGCCTGTTCTCCGGCTCAGAATGATTTTGGCGGTTCATAAAAGATACTTGCTCCTTTCGGCAAATCCTGTTCAGCCACCAGTTCGGCACGAATCTGACGCTTATATTTATAATAGGTATTCCGGGCAAGACCGGTGAGCTTCATGCACTCGGAATCGTCAAGTGTGCCGCCAAAGGTCTTGCAGTGGGTGCGGAGGATCTGCTTGGCTTCTCTGGCTTTCTTTGTTTCAAATCCAGTGCCCTTTTTGCGGCCAACCTGCTTGCCGTTCAACCGAGCAGTCAAAAGCCCCTCACGGGTACGCTGGTGCAGATCGGCAACTTCTTTTTCGGACTGCTCAAAGGCCAGCTTGATCTGCTCTTTTGCCAAGGCCATCAAATATTCGTTGATGCCCTTTAAGATGAAGTCCACGTTTGTCCCTGTCATGGCAATGCTGCCAGACAGGGCTTTTTTGTAGGTCTCGGTGTCGATGTGGTGCTCTTTCAAAAACACCAGCCGGATGCCCTTGTGGTAAAGGTCTTCGTACAGAGTAAAACCTTCTTCTGCATTTCTGGACATCCGGGATACTGAATCGAATACCACCATATCCCCGAATTTCAGAACCCGGTAAAGCTTCAGCCATTCCGGGCGAAAAATGGATGTGCCAGTATAGGCTTCCTGCACGATATGGGCAGTCGGGTATTCGGCCCTGATGTTGCGGATCTGACGGTCAATGCTCTGCTTTGCCGTAGAGATGCGGCAATAGCCATAGATGTTCATGCGTCTCCTTTCTGGCTCAAAGATAACGAGCGACATTTTTAAGACTGTATTTTGCAGCTCGAAATAGCCTGAAAACCGCTGATTTTAATACAAAACAGAATATACGGTATTTTTAATACAGTTTTAGTGGGCATAGGCAGTCATAAAATCAGAAATGGTAGTACACGGCTCATGGTCGGCGGTGCCCTCGCCATCCAAAGGAGCGTAGTTCCAGTCGGTGTCCTCGTCAATATATCGCCGCCCACCGTCCGGCAGTTCCAGCGGTTCCGCAAGGATGATGGTGCCCCAGTGGTTGACCATCACAAAGGGCGCAATCTCACAAGGGATGCCCCGGCACTCATCATCATGTCGGACATCGTAGGCATACAGACCATCCGGGACAGTATCTCTCTTGATGCGGATGCTGGTGAACAGTGCAGGCTTTCCGCAAACTGTAATCTCCTCGTAGTATTCGGTCATTGCATTAAAGGTCATAGGACGTTCCTCCTTAAATTTCAATGATAAAAGCTCTGAATTTCTCTTTGTAGAAGTCCATTGCGCTCTGCGGCAGAGAAGTCATATTTCCTTCGTTGTCGCATCCGGCCAGAAATCCCGGCCCGGCAAGAACATCGGCTCCATCCCACAGCGGACGATTGAGCGGCAGGCCAAGCAGCTTGCCTTCATCGTTGCAGACTAGTGTGACCTCTGAAACGGTGTCACTCAATGTGATGCATTCGATCAGCCCGCCTACAAATTTCTGCATGGCTTCAAGGGTGTTGTCCAGCTCGATTTCCTTTGGCAGCTCCATTGGCAGGAGCGCAAGGACTTTGATTTTTTCTTCTTTCATCGTAAAATCTCCTTCTCCTTATGCTACGTTTAGCCTTGTAGCCTTATAGCAGTCTGCGCACATCCCCTCATGGGTAGCTGCAAATTCTGCCGCCTGCATGATGGAGCCATCCTTCAGCTTGACCCGCTTGATAGGCTGGTTGCACCGGGTACAGATGCAGGGCACCGGCGGCTGTTCCTGCTTTTGGCTGGTAGATTTCGGTTTCAGCTGCTTTTGTGGCTCCGCCTCCGGCTGCGGTGCAGCATCTTCCGGCAAATCCTCTCCGGCATAAACGTACAGGCCAAGGCCAAACATAGCAAGGTTCTTCACTAAGCACCGCATGATAGCTTTATTCACATCGAACATAGAGGCTGCTTCTACGGTGCGCTCTTCCATGCCGATCTTTTCACGGCGGCGGGTCTGCGGATTGTAGTCCCATTTCG
>OBVI01000226.1_pt1 | contig 27658 bp, 33 predicted proteins | sample 1476021 | NCBI WGS metagenome assembly OBVI01 (sample SAMEA2579981, study PRJEB22360) | human gut metagenome
TATACCATCAGGCCGCGGCCGGTGCGGTGTTCGGCCTGCCGTTGTTCGGCACCGCAATGGTCACGGTGCGCACCAGCAGATTGCCGCTGCTGATGGTGTCGGTACCGGCCACAGCCTGCACCGTGCCGGAAAGGGTCTCAAAGGTACCGTTGAGCATGACCTCTGCAGCCTGACCCACGGCAAAATTGGAAGCATCTGCCGCCGGGAATTCCAGCGTGAGCAGCAGGCTGGAATCGTCCCGCACGGTGGCGATCTCCTGCCCGGCGGTCACGTAGTCACCGGCCTTGACCTTGATGGAAGCCACTGTGCCGCCAATGACACTGCGGATGTACTGGGCATCGGCGGCATCGTCGTAGCTGCGCTGCGCCTGCTCCAGAGCAAGCTGAGCCTTTTCCACGCTGGTGGCAACGTCTGAGCTGTCGATGGTATACAGCACCGTTCCCTTTTCGATGGTATCACCCACCTCGAAATCGGCGGTGAGCACGGTACCCTTCACCAGCGACTTGACCGTATAGGTATTGGCTGCGGAAATGGTTCCGGAACCGCTGAAGGTGTTGGTGATATCACGCCGTTCCAGCGCCGCTTCCACATACTGGGTGCTGGCCTGCACGTCCTTTTTGCTGGTTTTGGGCAGCAGCACTACAGCGGCCACCGCCGCCACGCACACCACCGCCGTGATCTTTTTCCAGTTGTGCTTCAAAAACTGTTTCGGGTCTTTTTTGCCCGGCTGCGCCGCCGGGCTATCAAATCCCAGCAGCTCCTGGCCTCCGGCAGCTGCGCCGGCTCGCTGTTTTTCTTTCGCAGCATTGTATCGCCCCTCCTGTATTGTGTACAGCGGTGGTACTCCCCCGCCAATATCTGGAAGTATACAGGATGATTCTTAGGAAAAGGAGCAGGAATTTCTTAAGAGTGGTTAAGATGAAAAAACACGGCGTCAGCTTTTCCATGGGGAAAGCCCCTGCAAAACCACATCCTTTTCCGCACCGCCAAAGCTGAGAGGGTACAGCAGCCGACAACAAAAAAACTGCCGCACTCTCATGCAGCAGTTCTAAAGTTACTCTTTTGCTATTTTGAACAGCAGCGTCATGCGGAAAATGCCCTCCGGCTGCTCAATGCGGCAGATACCCTGCATTTTTTCCATCATGGTTTCGATGCTGGGCAGGCCCACCTTGGTGCTCTCTGAGGAAGCAGGCACCGGTAACACGCAGTTCTCAAAACAAAGCCCCGCTCTGCTTCCCTCCTGCACGAAGCGCACGACAACATCCCTGTCCGGATCTGCATACTTGAGCAGATTGGAGGTGATGTTATCCAGAATGCGGCGCACATACTGCCCGCTGACCGAGAGCAGCACGTCTTCCTCGCCCAGTTCCAGCGCGCAGGCAAAGCCGCGCTGCTGCAGCGTTTCCACCATTTCCGTGAGCGGCTCTTCAAACACGGCTGAAAAATGTGCGGGCGGGTCCAGCACGGCCACGGTATCCCGGGTGACCAGCGCATACTCGAACAGATTATCCGAAAGCTGCTTGATCTGCCGGGCCTTCGCATCGATCTTGTTCAGGTAATTGTCGGCCTGTTCCGGCGTTTCGTACTTGCGGCAGCGCAGGATCTCGGTATACAGCAGCAGGGTGGTCAGCGGTGTGCGCAGGTCGTGAGACATTTCGGTGATGAGGTTCTTCACCTTGGCCGATGCTTGTGCCTCCTCTTCCTGCTGCTGGCGCAAGGTCACCCGCATGGAGTCCAGACAGGATGCCAGCGTGGTGATCTCATCGCTGCCGCGGATGGTAATGGGGTGATCCAGATCGCCGCCCTCCATGGCCTGGATCTCCTCGCTGAGCTGCACGACGTAGCGCACGATCCTGCGGCAGTGCAGCAGGAAGAGGCTCGGGAACCACCATAAGATGCACAGGGGAAGCAAGATTTCGCACCCGGTGCCGTAATAGGTATTGAAGCCGTTGTAATAGAGCATCGCGCTCACCTCGCCGTCTGCAAAGGTGAGCGTGTAGCAGGGCAGCCAATCGTAAAAGTCGGTCTTATCCACCAGAACACCCGGGTTCTGATCCGATGTGCCGTTCTGCGGCAGAAACGAGATCATCCCGTCTTTGGGTGCAAACGAAGAGTAGATCATCGTCTGGCCCCGGTAGAGTTCCAGCAGGGTATAGCGCCGCTTATGGCTCCAGTCTGTCAATTCCTTTACATCGGTGCTGGCAAGATGATGTTCGGTCACATAGCTCTGCAGCTCCTGCACCTGTTTCTGGGTGGCGTGCTGCTGTACCTCCGTGCGGCTGAACCAGAAGCGCAGCCCCTTGGCAAGCACCACCTGCGATACCGTCAGCAGCAGCACGCTTTCCAGCGCCGGCAGTGCAATGATGCGTATGAACTGCTTTGCAAGGCCGTGATGCTCTTTCATAAGCGGCCTTCCTCTCCGGCAGCAAAGCGGTAGCCTTTGCCCCACACGGTACAGATACGGGCGGGTTTTTGCGGATCATCCTCCACCTTCATGCGCAGATTGCGGATGTGCACCATCACCGTGCCGTTGGAGACATAATAATAAGGCTCGTTCCACACCGTTTCGTAGATGACCTGGATGGAATAGATGCGCTGCGGGTTCTGCATCAGCAGCCGTAGGATCTTGTATTCGGTCTCGGTCAGGTCCACCTCCCGCTCATCCACCCATACCCGGTTGCAATCCAGCGCAAGCCGCACGCCGTGCGCTTCCAGCGTGGTGTTGCGCGGCTTCTGCGGTGCCTGCTCCTTGCCAAGATAGACGCAGTACCGGCGCAGCAGTGCCTTGACCCGGGCACTGAGCTCCGTAAAGGAGAAGGGTTTTGCCAGATAGTCGTCGCCGCCCGCAGTCAGGCCCAACAGCTTATCGGATTCCTGCGATTTTGCGGTGAGGAACAGGATGGGCACCGTTGAGCTCTTGCGCAGCTCCTCACACACGCGCAGGCCGCTCATACCCGGCATCATGATGTCCAGAATGACAAGATCCACCTCCGGGTTGAACAGTTCCAATGCCCGCAGGCCGTTTTCCGCTTCCAGAATATGATAGCCTTCCCCTGACAGCAGGATGCGTACACCGTCCCGGATGTCCGGGTCGTCCTCCACGATCAGAATCGTCTGTCCTGCCATTCTCTTTTCCTCCCAGTTTTCATTCATTTCTTTCAGTATACCAGCCCACTGCCGCGTTTTCCACGAAAGATTTCTTAGGAAATATTAAGAGAATATTTTTGAATCATTCTTTAGCGGCCTCAATTCCGCTGTATCTCTTCCACCAGCGGCAGATAGTCGGCACAGTATTTCTGGTACAGCGGCTGCACCAGCTGCCGGAAGTTCTGCATTTCTTCTTCGGGCAGCGGCAATTCCCGGCACCCACCCGCCAACGCCGCTTCGCGGGCCGTTGTTTCCTCCTGTGCCCAGAGCTGGCGCTCATACTGTGCCGATGCCCGGGCGCATTCCTGCAGGATCTGCCGGTATTCCTCCGGCAGTGCATTCCATGTGCGGCCGGAAGCAAGCTGCACCTCCGGCACGCGGCTGTGTTCGTCGGCCATGTAGTACCGCGCCACCTTGTAGTGCTCCATGGAATAGTAGGCTGGCCAGTTGTTCTCAGCAGCATCGATCTGTCCGGTCTCAAAGGCCGAGTAGACGTCACTGTAGGCCGAAGTTTCCGGCACTGCACCCAGCAAGCGGATCATATCGATCACGATCTGGGAGTCCTGTACACGGATGGTCTTGCCCTGCAGGTCGCTCAGGCTGCGCACCGGCTGACGGGCATAGAAGGAGCGGGCACCTGCGTCATACCAGCTCAGGCCCACCATGCCCTGCGCGGTAAAATCCTGCAAAAACGCCTCCCCGATGCTGCCATCCAGCACACGCCACATATGGTCGGCATCCCGATAGAGGTACGGCAGCAGCAGCACATTGAGCCGGGGCAGATCATCGGCGGCCACCGACAGTGACACACGCGCAAAATCCACGCCGCCAATGGCAAGTTGCTCCCACACCTGCTGCTCTGAGCCGTACTCGCCGTTCGCCTTGACCTGAACGGCCACCCTGCCCCCGGTCTGCTGCTGCACAAGGTCTGCAAAATACTGCGCACCCTGCGTAGTGGGATACCCGGCAGGCTGGTTGTCGGCATAGGTCAGCACAAAGTCCGGCACGGTCTGCGGCTGCGCGGCACAGCCTGCCAGCTGCAGCGCAGCAAGGCCCAGCCCGGCCAGAAAAGTCCGTCTGCGCATCTTGTCTCACTCCCCTTTTGCTGATAGTATACCGCAGCGGCACAGGTTCGTGCAACAGGAAAAGGCGGTGCCCGCCGCAAAGCAGGTACCGCCTTTTAGGAGAAGAAAAAGGAGATGTCTCAGTTACATCAGGCCCATTGCCTGAGGCAGTGCGGTAGACACTGCCGGGATAAAGGTAACCAGCAGCAGACCGCCGATGATGGCCACATAGTACATGAGCATGTACGGCATGACCTTAGAAAGAGAGGTGCGGCCCACCTTGATGCCCACGAACAGTGCATTGCCCACGGGCGGAGTGATATTGCCGATGCACAGGTTATACACGAGGATCAGACCGAACTGTACCGTGCTCATGCCAAAGCTCTGGCAGATGGGCAGGAACAGCGGAGTGAAGATGAGGATGGCTGGGGTCACGTCCATGAAGGTGCCGGACACCAGCAGGATCACGTTCATAATGAGCAGGATCACGTACTTGTTGCTGGTCAGACTGAGCAGGGCAGCCGCCACAGCATCCGGGATCTGCAGGAAGGCCATGACCCAGCCCAGAATGTTGGAAACGCCCACCAGAAACACCACCATGCCGGACATCTTGGCAGAGTCCACAATGATCTTCCACAGGCTCTTCAGGTTGATGGAACGGTAGCAGAAAGCCAGCACCAGCGCGTAGACGACCGCGATGGCAGAGCCCTCGGTGGCGGAGAACACGCCGCCGATGATGCCGCCGATGACCACGATGATCAGGGACAAAGAAGGCAGGGCGCGCAGGGTGCATACGCCGAGATTTTTCCAGTCGAACTTGCCGGGAGTGCCTTTATAGCCCAGCTTGACAGCCAGCAGCACGCCCACCACACAGCAGCACAGTGCCCAGATGATGCCGGGGATGTAACCGGCCATGAACAGCGCAGCCACAGAGGTGCCGCCGGACGCCAAAGAGTAGGTGATCAGAGCGTTGGACGGCGGGATCAGCAGGCCAGAGCAGGAAGAAGCGGCGTTGGTGGCAGCAGTAACGGCAGGGTCGTAGCCCTGCTCCTCGGCACCGTCGCGGATCATGGAGCCGACGGCGGCAGCCGCGGCGGAGGCGGAACCGGAAATGGCGCCGAACAGGGCGTTGGTGCCGATGTTGGTCACCAGCAGCGCGCCGGGCAGCTTGCCCAGAATGGCCATGACGAAATCCACCAGACGCTTGGCGATGCCGCCCTGATTCATGATGTTGCCCGCCAGAATGAAGAACGGGATAGCGGTAAGGCTAAACTTGCTCATGCCCACAAAGGTGCGCTGAGCAGCCGTCAGCACAGCCACGTTCAGGTCGATGGAAGAAAGGATGGCAGTCAGCGAAGAGACTGCAATGGCGTACGAGATAGGCACGCCGAGAAACAGCAGCGCCAGCAGCACTGCCAGGATCACGAGTAATGCTTGAATTGCCACAGCTTAGTCCTCCTTGTTTTCCTTGTCAGCATCGGCGGCCATTTCGGCTTCCACCTTTGCAAAGTCTGCATCCTCCGGGGCATCCAGACAGATGGAACCGTTGGCGATGCCGATAATATTCAGCACGGAATATACCAGAATGATCACGCCGCAGACCGGCATGACCCAGTAGAACACACCCACGGCCACGCCCAGCGAGGAGGTCTGCTGGCCCATAGCCAGCTTGGACACCTGAAAACCGCCGAAGACCAGAATGGCAGCAGAGAAGATGAAGGCGATGACCTCAGCAAAAATGTGGAACGCCTTGCGCATGGTGGGGTTGAACCGGTCTACAAGCACGGGGATGTTCATGTGGCCGCGCTCACCGGAAACGATGGTAGCGCCCAGCATGGTGCTCCAGCCGAACAGATAGCCCACCAGCTCTTCCGACCATGTGGAGGGCGAATTGAAGATGTAACGGACGATGACCTGATAGGTAGTCAGCACCACCATGACCGTCATGCTCAGGCCTGCCAGCAGGTTGAGCAGCTTGTTCAGAGTATTTCTCAGTTTTTCCATGACGCTCCTCCTCAGTCCGCAGTATGGGCAGCGTTGTGCTGCTGGATCCGATCATAAATGGGCTGCAGCTCCGGATTTGCTGCCAGCACGGAATCGTGCAGGGGGGCCATGGCCTCCTGGAACGGTGCAGTGTCCGGATAGATGAAGTTGACATGCTGCTCATTCTCAGCCTTGTCCTTAGCCTCGGCCACAGCATCCTCCCATGCATCCTGCTCGGTGCTCTTCACGATCTGGAAGCCCTCTTCAAAGATGGCGCGCTCCTCGTCGCTGAGCCCGTTCAGGAAGGCGTAGTTTGCCACCAGAAGATCCGGCACCATCTGGTGCATATCGTAGGAGTAATACTTGCAGATATCACCGTGGCCGTTATCGGTCAGGGCCAGCTCGTTGTTCTCGGCACCATCCAGAATACCGGCCTGCAGTGCAGTGTACACATCACCGAAGCCCATGGGGGTGGCGGTGCCGCCCAGCAGGCGCATCATTTCCACGTTGGTGGGCGACTGCTGCACGCGGATCTTCAGTCCCTTCAGGTCGGAAGGCTGGTTGATGGGGGTCTTGATGGTGTAGAAGTTGCGGGTGCCTGCGTCCAGCCATGCAACCGTTTCCAGACCGGCCTTGGAAGTGGTCTTGAAAATGGGGTCGGTCACCTCGGGGTCGTCCATGGCCTCGTGGTAGGCTTCCACGCCGGAGAACAGATACGGCAGGTTGAAGATCTGGTACTTGGCACTGAAGGTCTCCATGATGGCAGTGGATGCCACCACAAAGTCGATGGCGCCGGTCTGGGTCAGCTGCACCATTTCGGTCTGAGAGCCAAGCAGCTCGCTGGGGTACACTTCCACGCGATACTTGTCGCCCAGTTTCTCGTTGATGTAGTTGGCAAAGGCTTCCAGACCCAGATGATCCGGGTGGGTCTGGGACTGCACATGGCCGATGCGCACGATCTTGCGGTCATCGCCGTCGGAGCCTGCTCCGCAGCCGGTGAACATCATGCCGCTGGTCAGTGCCGCAGCGCCCATCAGCGACAGAAACATTCTTCTCTTCATGAATTGCATCCTCTCTTTTCTCTCTTTTTCTATGATTAGATTTTAACAAACCGTAAATTTTTGCGAAACCGGATTATTTTGCGAAACGCAGCACGATTTTATCTTTGTTGTATCCAAGTACAATTTTTGCATCCATCAGACGAAAGAAACTGGCAAAAATAAAGAAGCACCCGTCCTTCTCCTGCTGACAGGCAGGAAAGAACGAGTGCTTCTTTTCTATCCGTTTTATCCTTGTACCGCTTTTTCCGCTGCGGCCATGCGGTACTCCGAAGGGGTCTGGCCCGTCAGGCGCTTGAACACCCTTGTAAAATAGTTGGCGTCGCTGTAACCCACAGCAGCGCCGATATCCTTCAGGCTCAGGCGCGGGTCCAAAATCAGCTGGCGGGCCCTGTTCACCCGGTATTCATTCAGGTAGGCCGAAAAGTTCACCTTGAAACACTGTTTGAACAGCTTGCAGAAGTAAGCATCCGAGTAACGCAGGGCAGCTGCGGCATCCTGCATGGAGATGTCTTCCCGATAGTGAGCATCGATAAAGCTGCCGATCTCGGCCCGGATGATGGCGGTGCGCATATCCCCGTCCTCCTCTGGGCGGACAGGCTCCTCCGGCACAGGAGCTTGCAGCGGGCGGGCAGGCAACTGCACCGACACCTGCCGGATGGCTTCCTCCACCGCAAACACCAGTTCCTGCTCGTTGTAGGGCTTGAGCAGATACTCCATGGCCCGCACGGAGATCGCCTGCCGCGCGTAGTCGAACTTATCAAATCCGGTCAGGAACAGGATCGCACAATTTTTGTCTGTCTCGCGGATCTTGCGGGCCACTTCCAGCCCGGTGAAGCCAGGCATTTCGATGTCCAGAACCGCCACCTGCGGTGCTTCGCGGGCAAAGAGCTCCATGGCTTCCCTGCCGTTTTTCGCCTCGTACAGGCTGATCAGATCCCCCAGATATTTCTGCAGCGTCTTGCACAGCACCTTGCGCTCGATCAATTCATCCTCTGCCACCAGCAATTTGCACTTCACGAAGGTTCTCCCTCCCTTTCTTCCGTCCACTGCGTCTGTGGGATCTCAAACCGCACCACTGTGCCGCGGCCTGCGCGGCTGTATACCTGCATTTTGCCGCCCGGATACAGCATCCCGATGCGGCGGGAAATATTGCCAAGGCCAATGCTGCGGCCGGTCTGCTCGCTCTGGGCGATCCGGGCCTGCAGGGTATCCAGTTCCTCTGCCGTCATTCCCCTGCCGTTGTCTGCGACCGTGAGCACCAGCACGCTGCCCTGCATCCATGCCCGCAGCAGGATGCGCCCGCCTTCCTCGCAGGACTTGAGCCCGTGAGAGTATGCATTTTCCACCACTGGCTGCAGTATAAAGGACGGCACCAGCACCGCCGCAGGCTGCACCCGGATGCTCTTTTCCACCGTAATGCGTCCATCGAATCGCATCTGCTGCAGATAGATATAATCTTCCAGCCCGTCCAGTTCCTCTTCCAGTGTGATCTGCTGACGCTTGGTGCGCAGATTGTGCCGGAACAGGCTGCCCAGATGCACGATCATCTGGTCGGTGGTGGAAGCGTCCTCCAGCCGGGCCATGCAGGAGATCATGTTCAGGGTATTGAACAGGAAATGCGGGTTCACCTGGCTCTTGAGCACTTCCAGTCGGGTGTGTTCCAGATCTTTTTCCAGTGCAAGGTTCCGCACCTCTTCCCGGTGCAGGGCCTGCTGGGTGCTCAGCTGCTGGGCCATGGCGTGCTTCATCTGGTTGAAGGTGCCTGTCAGCCGCCCCACCTCGTCGCTGCTTTTTATCGGCAGATCCGGACCGGAAAGATCCCCCTCGGCAATGCTGCGGGAAGCCTGCGCCAGCTCCAGCAGCGGGCGCACCACCACGCGGCTCAACCCCCGCACCAGCAGCACCATCAGTGCTGCCGCCGTCAGGAACAGCCCCAGATACAACCACGGCAGGTGCCGGATGTGGGCCGCCGTGCTGCTGTAAAGAGTATTTTCCTGTTCCAGTGTGGCCTGCGTCAGCCGCAGTGCATACTCGGCAAGATAATCCTGCAGGGCCATCACATGGTACATCCGTTCGATGTAGGTATCCGCTGAGGGTGAAAGCCGTAAAAAGGCGTCCCGCTCCTGCCGGTAGCCCTCGTAGCCCTGCAAAAGGTTCCATGTGCGGGCATAGCGTTCCGCACCGATGCGGGCATAATCGAAGGGCAGGGCCGCAAGGCTCTGTTCGGCCGCAGCGCAGGCGGCAGTGTAGGCCTGCTCACTTTCCGAGGTGGGCTGCCGCACATAGCGTGCAAAAGCCTGTGTTTCGTTCTTGATGGCATCCTGCACCGTGTAACAGGCGGCGTTGTCGGCCAGCAGCGCGTCAAAGGCGCGCACGGCCCACTGACCCACCACCGTGGCGATGCCGTTGGAAAGCATCGTTACCAGCAAAATCGCGACAAGCCACGCCGTGACCCTGCGGCGCAGGGAGATCCCGCCCCGCGTAGTTTTGTTCGGTGCCATACGCTCCCCTCCTGCCCTGCTGTACCCAGTCTTTCGTTTAAGTATACCGATTTCCCGGGGAAAGTGCAACCAAAAAGCACCGGCTTGTGCAAAAAAGCCGGTGCCTGAGGGCAGGAATATTCTACAGGTTCAGCAGCACATTGGCCCGGAAAACGTTGCCGCCCGTTTCCACCGTCAGATTGCCGTTATACCTGTGCACGGCCGTTTCGACGGAAACAAGGCCGATGCCCTGTCCGTCATGTTTGGTGGAGTGCAGAACGCGGCCCTGCTTTTTCAGCACACCATCGTAGCGGTTCTCCACCATCAGGCCCATCATGGCCGGACTGAGCATCCGGGCCAGCACCTTGACCTGCCGTTCTTCCGGCGGCAGCTTCTGGCTGGCATGGAGCGCATTTTCCAGCAGATTGCCAAGAATGGTGCACAGGTCGGCTTCCGGCAGGGGCAGGAATCTGGGCAGTTCCAGTTTCCATTCCACCGGAATGCCCTGTCTCCGGGCCTCATAGTCGTAGTGGCCGGCAAGCGCATCCACCGCAGCGTTGGCACACAGGGTGGGCCGGGCATCGCTGAGCTCGCTCTCGTACTGGTTCAGGTAGCTTTTCAGTTCGTCCAGCCGCCCGGCATCAGTCAGGCCGGAGATCACATGCAGGTGCTGGCGGAAATCGTGCCGCAGGTGGCGGGTCTGTTCCAGATAGCTGCGCAGCTCCATATAACGGCGGGACTCCACAGCCAGCAGCTGGTTTTCACGATCCAGCTGAGAACTGCGAGTGTATTCCTTTGCCACGTGGTACATCTCGTACAGCAGCAGAAAGATGCCCAGCAGTGAGATGCTTACCGCCAGCACCGCGATGATGCGGATGCGGTTCATCAGAACGATACCGATTTCCTTCGGCATGCAGAACACCAGAAACGCCGCGTACAGCGCCGGCAGCGGCCATGCCGACTCCCAGAACGCTTCGCCGTGGTACTCCTGCAGCAGCCACCGGCTCCAGCGCACTGCTGTAAAGCGGAAGATGGTGCTGAGTATCACCGAGAGGGTCAGGCAGATGACCGAGGTGCTGGGCAGAAACACCGGCAGTGCATTGTCCAGCTCGGCTTCCGCGTTCAGCACGATGGCAAGCAGGGTACACACAGACATCATCACTGCCGACACCGAGAACAGAAACATGGTCTGACTGATCGATACTTCCCGGTCGGTGCGCCAGCGCAGCAGCCAGAAGCTGATGATGAGCAGCGGGATGAGCAGGAGGTTCGTTTCAATATCCAGCATGCTGCACACCGCTGCGCCAGCCAGACTCATCAGTGTGATCACCGATGCACCGATGGCATAGGTTTTACGCGGTGCACGCAGGTGCTCCTGCAGCGAGGCAAGGCAGAGGTATTCTGCCGGATACATCATTGCAAATTCCAGAAAAAAACGTCCAAACAATGCAAAATTCACAAACGTTCCTCCTCTCCGGGCTCACATCTGCCGCTGCATATTGCGGAACTGATACTGCGTAAACTGTGCCAGCAGGCTTTTTTTATCCTTCTGCCGCACTGGCAGGCGGGCTCCATCCAGCATTTCAATGCATTCACCGTCGAACCGCAGCACCTTGGACATGTTAATGATGACCCCTCGGTTGCACACCAGAAAGTCCGGCTGGGTCATCAGCTGTTCCTGCACCTGTGCAAAGTTTGCCGCAGCGCGGCACTCGCCGTCATCGGTAACGACCTTTACAAAATGGTTCTGGGCCATGGCATAGTGGATCTTTTTCAGCGGCAGATGCACGGTCTGGCGGGCAATGCGCACCTCCAGCTCCGGCTGCTGCCGCCCCAGCACCCGCTGCAGCTCCCCTGCCAGATGGTCAAACTTTTCTTCTTTATACGGTTTGAGCAGGTAGTCGAACGGATGCACCGGAAAGGCATCCCACACATACTCCGGCGAGGATGTCACAAACACGATGAGCAGCTCCGGATCTGCGGCGCGCAGCTGCCGTGCCGTCTCGATGCCGTTTGTGCCTTCCATGCAGATATCCAGAAACACCACCTGATATTCCTCGCCCGGAAATTCCTTCAAAAAATCGTCTCCGCACACAAACCGCCTGCAAAGGATCTCTTCCTCGCCAAATGCCTTTTTCAGCAGTTGTTCCAGCCGTTCGGCATCCGGTTTCTGATCTTCCACGATCGCTGTCCGCAGCTTCATTGCTGCACCCCCTGTTCCTTCCACGTCCTGATACTTATATTATAGCACAGCTTCCGCATTCTGTGGCCAGTGATTCGCGCACAAAACAGGGCGATTCACGCAGGATACAGGGAAAAACAGGCAGTACACCGTCGCAGGAAGTGCTGATTTTTTGTTCAGACCATTGACACTCGTTAGCAGGTTTGCGTAAGCTGTGTTCCTTATACGGCGCGGTCTTTCGTTTTGTTTGCAGATTCAGATGAACCGCAACGATTCTTAACAAAAGCCGAATGTTTTTGCCAAGGAAAGTTGGTCGCAAAGAAAAAGACTTTGTGCTATACTGTGTTAAAAATCATTGCAAAGGTGGGAATGTCATGACCCCTGCAAGAAAGCTGTATCTGGATAACATCCGCTGGATGACGGTTGTTTTGGTGGTGATCTACCATGTGGTCTATCCCCAGCAGTGCATCCATCTCCTGCGCCGCATTCTCATAGCGGCTGTTCTGGTGATGTACCAGAATGTAGTCCACTTCCTTTGAAAGCTGGAAAGCCGCTTTTGAAAAAAGCCTTTGGGAAAATTACAATGTCACCCCGGAATACTACGAAGATCTGGGGGGATGGTGTCTATGAGGTCTACGTCAAAATTGATGGAAAAACCGTGCCCTATGTTTGCGTAGATTCTGCTACGGGAGACTATCACGGTTAAGCTGAGCACGACTGGGGAAATCAGCCTGTGGAAAGCATTGAAGTAATTATGGACGCTGTTGGTCTGCGCTAACGATTTTGCTTCCATTGTCTTAAAAAAAAATCTTGACAATGGGAACTTTTTTGATTATAGTAGAACTAACAAATATTAGTTAGTAAAGGGCGAAGGAAAATGGAAGATACCAAACAGCGCATTCTGGAAAAGTCTCTGGAACTGTTTTCGGCCAAAGGATACGATGCCGTCAGTGTGGGCGAGATTGCAAAGGCGGTGGGCATCAAGGCTCCATCGCTTTACAACCATTTCCCCAGCAAGCAGGCGATTTTTGATGCCATCGTAGAATCAACGGCTGCCCACTACGAAAAAGATACGGGCAGGACCGACATTCATGTGCAGAATGTTAAGCAGGACTGCCCTACGTTTTCTCATATTTCGGAGCAGGCTCTTGCGGACAAAGTCCGGCAGATCTTCCTGTATTCTTTGCACGATAAAACCATCAGCCAGTTCCGCAGGATGATGACGTTGGAGCAATTCCGTTCCCCCAAATTTGCCGAACTGCTTTCCAAACGCTATGTAGATTGGATGATCTCCTACCATGCAGGCATCTTCCGTGCGCTGGTTGCAAACGGCGAAATTCGGAATGAGGACCCGGATACACTGGCATGGATGTATGTTTCCCCTATCATCGTCCTGCTGAGCGTCTGCGACCGTCAGCCGGAACGAGAATCCGAAAGCCTTGCAAAGCTGGATGCCCATGTAAAGCTGTTCTTCCGTACCTTTAACATCGAGGGAGGTGAAAAATGAATACGGCAGATGAAAAATGGATCTTGTGTCTTATTTGCGGAGCAAAGACGCAGTGCCGGTTACGGCCCTGCCGTAATCTGCACTGCGTCTTTTTAATCCTCTGTATACGCAAACAATTCTTCCACCGTGGTGTGAAAGACCTTTGCAATGTCCATCGCCAGCTTCAGGGATGGGTTGTACTTCCCTTTTTCAAGGTTGACAATGGTTTCCCGGCGCACCCCGACCAGCTCGGCCAGCTCCGCCTGCTTGAGATCGTCCCGCTCCCGGTATTCTTTCAGTTTTGTGACCAGTGCCATGCTCAGAGTCCTTTCTCGTCCATCAACCAGAATGCAACCGTGCGCACGACTTCGATCAGGATCAGCGTTCCCATCAGGCAGTAGCCGATGACCTCGGTGGTAAGCACGAGCCGACCGATGGCACAGGCAAAGCCAATCCCAATCAGGGCGGCCATGCAGACCTTCAAGCAGATGCTGTCGCACCGGTGGAGATTGGCTTCGGCCATTTCGTCGGCAGCTTCCTGCTTATATTTCCGCACCCGGATAGCGCGGAACACAAAATACCAGAACGTGAAGCCACCTACAATGGTCTGGATGGTGGGATAAAAATCCTTCCAGTCGTTCCGTGCCCACATCCAGTAGTAGAGCGCGACCAGAACGGCAAAGATGATCTTGCCGGCGACCAGTTCTTTCAACGTGACTTTTTTCATAGGAAAGTTCCTTTCTTGTGAATGAAGATATACCATACATTGAAATGAGGTGAGAAATTTCGCACATCTTGTGTGATAAATATATCACATGGCGCAGAGCATGTCAATGGCAAATGTGCGAAAAATATAACTTTTTTTCCAGAACGCATGACGAACTATGATTTCAAAGGAGAGCTTTTTGAAACACAACAAATTTGTACTGGGACTTGTGGGCTGACCGGGAGGTCTGGCAAATACCACAAGCCACGCCTCCCGAAGACGAACGGGCACAGATCTTCAGGAGGATATTACCATGAATCGTGAAAACAAACGTAAGACCTTTGAAAAAGGTTACTATAAGACCCACGCCTGCAACGATACCTTTACCTGCAAAGTCTGCGGGCGGGTCTGCACCCCGCAAAATGCCGGGAGCGACCACCGCAACCATTGCCCCAACTGCCTGTCCAGCCTTCATGTGGACGAAGAACCCGGCGACCGTGCCTCCGACTGCGGCGGCATCATGGAGCCGGTGGCCGTCTGGGTGCGCAAGGGCGGCGAATGGGCCATCATCCACCGCTGCAAACGCTGCGGAAAACTCAGCTCCAACCGGGTGACGGCAGACGACAACCCAATGAAGCTCATGAGCATTGCCATGAAGCCGTTGTGCGCTCCGCCGTTCCCGCTGGACTATATTGAAGAAATGACCGCCTTGATGGGCGGCGATGGACGGATGCGATAAGCCGCAGCCAAAAACGAAAAGGCCGCTGTGTCGGAGAAGCGCTCTGCGACACAGCGGCTTTTTGCAACTTACCCCCTGATTTTTACAACTTACCGCACCCATCATGGAACAATCGGGCGTTCTGTGCTATATTCTTTACAGGGAAAGGAGTGAGGACATGAAGATAACGGTGGAACAGATCTCTCCAGAGCGAGCGGAAGAAGTTTTGCTGCGGTGCCACGACCCCAAAGAGCCTTGGGTGGAGGAGATCCAAAGCATTGCTGCCGGACAGATCACCGTCAACGGTATGGCAAACGGGAAACTGTGTCGGCTGAAACTTGCCGACATCTATTATTTTGAAGTGGTGGACGGAAGCGCTTTTTTCTACTGCCAGAAAGAGGTGTTTTCCAGCAAGCAAAAGCTCTACGAATTTGAAGCTTTGTGTGTGGGCACCATGCTGTTCCGGTGTAGCAAGTCCATGATCCTGAACGCCGGGAAAATAGATTATGTCCTGCCCTCTCTTTCCGGCCGCTTTGAGGCGGTTCTGGACAATGGCGAAAAAGTGATCATATCCCGGCAGTATGTCAGCACGCTTAAACGGCTGCTGGGACGATAAGGAGGAGCATATGAAAAAGATCGAATTCTGGCTGCATCGGTTTGTTTTTGTGTATGGACTTATCATGCTCAGCACCTTTTTCATGTGTCTGCTATTCAACCCTACCAGCGAACTTCCCGTTGTCACGTTTTTTGGACGCTGCATCCTGCTGACGCTGGTCAGTATGCTGACCCTTCTCATCTATACTTCCGGCGAAGAATTGAGCAATCGTGCATGGTGGATTCGCACCCTCCTGCACGCAATTTTGTTGGAAGCAGTGCTGCTCCCTCTTGCCCATAACTGGGGTTTTTGGTACAACACGCTGGATGGGCTGATCTACGGCACGTTTATTCTGGCGGCAAAGGTAATGTGGCATCTTATCGACTTCGGACAGAGCTTTTATATGGCTGCAGCGCTGAACGAACAGATCCGGAAGCGCAAGCGGGAGGAGATCCAGAAAGAAGGGTCGAACAATGGATAAAATGGATTGGATACGCTGCCCGAAGTGCGGCAGCAAAACACGCACCATGATCCGGGAGCATACGGTACTGGAAGATTTTCCGCTGTTCTGCCCCAAGTGCAGGTATGCCTGCGTGATCCGCTTCAAAGACGGAAAAATGGAAGAAGCTGTGCTGGAAAAGGCCTAAGGATATAGGAGGATGCTTCGATGGACTATATCAGAGTTACCAAAGAAAACATCGACAAGGAACACATCTGTTGTGCCATGTCCGGCCAACAGAGCCTTGCCAAGAAGGAATGGCTTAAGCAGCGCTTTGAGGAGGGACTTGTTTTTTACCGCAGTGCAGAGCGCGGCAAATGCTTTATCGAGTACATCCCGGCAGAAAACGCATGGGTGCCCATTGATGCGGCAGGCTGGCTTTATATCAACTGTCTGTGGGTCTCCGGCTCCCTGAAAGGGCACGGCTATTCCAGCGAACTGCTGGAAGAATGCCTTCTGGATGCCAGGGCGCAGGACAAAAACGGCGTTTGCATTCTGTGTGCCGAGGGGCGCAAACGGGAGTTTCTCGCTGACCCCAAGTTTTTGACCCATAAGGGCTTTAAGGTTTCGGACATCTCCGATTGCGGTATCAACCTCATGTACCTGCCCCTCGCAGAGAGTGCCCAGCCGCCAAAATTCAAGGCCTGCGCCAAGCATCCCAAGGTGGAGGAAAACGGCTTTGTCCTCTACTATACCGACCAGTGCCCCTACACCTATTATTGGGTGCCAAAGGTGCAGGAGGCTGCAGAGGAACATGGGATCCCGTTCAAAGCCATCCATATCACAGAGAAAGAGATGGCTCAGAATGTGCCTGCACCGGTCACAACATACGCATTGTTCCGGGATGGGAAGTTTGTGACCCAGAGCATTCAGTCGGACAAGAAATTTTTGAAATTGGCAGGCGCAGCGGATTGAACAAATTGGGAGGAATATTATCATGCAACATAGCGCACTGGTCGTGATTGACCTTCAAAACGACATCACAAAAAACTACAAGGAAATCATCGAAAAAGTCAACACGGCTATTGACTGGGCAGTTAAAAAGAACCTGTGGGTCATTTACATTCAGCACAACAATTTGTCTGCGGGAACAAGGACTTTCAAGCCCGGAACCCGTGGCGCAGAGCTTGTGCCGGAGATGAATGTCGTATCCGAACATATCTTTACAAAGACGAAAAGTAATGCACTGACCAGCGAGGCTTTCACCGCCTTCCTTCAGGAACACGGCATTACCGATTTTTATATTGCCGGTGCTGACGCAACAGCCTGCATCAAGTCTACCTGCTATAACATGGCCAAAAAAGGTTATACCGTTCATGTCCTGTCGGACTGCATCACCAGCTACGATAAAAAGAAACTGCCCGAAATGCTTGCATATTATGAAAGCAAGGGCTGCGCTGTTGTGGAACTTCATGAGGTTACGCAGTGCTGACAGAATAAATAGCCGATACATTACCTGTTTCTTTTAAGAGGAAAAAATGAAATACGATCAAACGATTATAACCCCAAAAGGACTGGCAGTCCACATCCGAAACGGCGTGGCATCCGATGGAAGCGCTGTGCTTGATCAGCACTGGTTTCATACGAAGGAGCAGATGCAATTTCTGGATAACTGGATAAAGAATAGGAGCCCCTGCAATGAAACAGAAAATAAGGACGGCCTCACTTCTCCTGCTTATGGTTCTGGGAACCGGGCTGGTGCTGATGGCTTGCGGTTTCAAAAGCCTTGCTGACAGCCGCATAGCAGGCGCAGATCCTTACGGCCTGAATGTTGAAAGCATGACAGGAACAGACAACTACCAGATGGAACTGCAGGAGGGCGAAGTGCTTGCGGTCCATTTTGAAGCGGTAAGAGGTTCCATGTGCACGGGAATTCAAGCGCCGGATGGAAGCTCTTTGTATCAAGGCAACGGAAAAGGCGTGACGGAGTTTACGGTAAATATTCCCGAAAGCGGTACATACCCCATTTTCGTGGAGGCGCATCGCGCAAAGGGAATCATCCAAGTTCAGCGAAAAGAGGAAAGAAATTGAAAAAACTCTACGAGAAAAACGAGCTGATCCTTGCGCTCCTGTGGATCGTGGTTTACTGCGTCCTGCAATCTCTGGCAAATCCGCTCAACAAAAGGATCGGAATCGGATACTCGGCAAGTGCTGCTTTTTGCATCTTGCAGGCGGTCATTCTTATTGCCTTTATCCGAAAAAAACATTTGCAAAAGCGATACGGGCTTTGCAAATCGCCCGTTCCCGCTTGCCGATTTCTCTACTATGTGCCGCTGCTTCTCTTGGCATCCGGGAGCCTTTGGAACGGCATTGCGCTCAATTATTCACTGCCAGAAACCATTTGCCGTATTGTGTGTATGCTATGCGTTGGTTTCTTGGAGGAAATGATCTTCCGGGGCTTACTGTTTGCAGCGATTGCAAAGGACAATGTCAAGTCTGCCATTGTCATATCAAGCGTAACTTTTGGCATCGGACATATCATCAACCTGTTCAACGGCAGCGGTATGGAACTGGTCAACAACCTGTGCCAGATCGTCTTTGCAACCGCAGTGGGTTTCCTGCTGGTCACGATTTTTTATCGTGGCGACAGCCTGCTGCCCTGCATCCTCGTCCATTCCGCCATCAACACCCTTGGTACATTTGCCAGCGATGCTGGGCTGACTATGGAAATGCGCTTGCTGCATCTCGGTGCCCTGATTGCAATTACGGTTGCCTATACCCTGATCCTGACAAGAACGCTCCCGAAAAAAGCAAAGGAAATACACAAATGATGACTTTATATAAGAAAAGTATAGGAGGGCAGAAGAATGAATGGTCAAGCCAGCATTACCGCCCTGATGAGTTCCTTTGGACGGGCGTTTCATACGGAAAACGAAGTGCATTTTCTAAAATCATTTTACAGAAAAGAAATCCGATTGCCAAGCACAAATCAACGACATTTCATACAATTCATACTACCATGTTGTCAGTCCACATCTCACACTGGCTAATGACCGTGCTGATTGCCGTATCATATGCCACCGGTGGATACTTAAATTTTTTCAGTAAGTGTTTCACCATCTTACGCATACTCGCACGGGCAGTTTCTTTTTTCTGCAGGTCTATTACGCTCGCATTACTGAATTTCTGCGTTTCCAGCCATCTCCATTGCAGCGTTCGATTGACACAGGTTGAGTTACAGCAAACACAACGGGCGGCTCTGGTAACAGAGCTGCCCGTTGTGTTCGTTTATGAAAAGGAGAACTTAGATCTCATACCACTTGATCTCGTTGGCATCCAGATGCAGAGCAAAGCTGCTGCCGCCGGTGGTGTAAACGGTGGTGTCCTGCGGCTCGTACGTGTTGTTCACCACACAATACTTGCCGTTCTTGACGTAGGCGTGAACTTCTACATTATAATTGGAGCTGAACCATGTATGCAGCTCTTCCTCACTGTGGGCGCTCCACAGGATAGCACGGTACAGGGTGCGGCTGTTGGCAAAACTGTAAGGCACACCGCTGATGTACACGGCACGACCCTTGCCGAAGTCGTGTGCCGCCATCTGCACTTCTTTGTTTCGCTGCACCAGCACTTCGGTGCCTTCAAGGGCGTAGATGTTCTTTTTGCCCTCGCCAAAGTCCACGGGTTGGTCGGCGTCCTGCAAGATAAAGTGATCGGGGTGCTCCTCCCAGTTGTATTTGTCGTAGTTGAGGGTGAAGCCGTTTTCTTCCTCCACGCCCAGCACGCTGGCAAGCTGGAGAATGTGGCCCTGATACGGGTGACCGGAAGGCTCACCCACGCCGATAAAGCCGCCGCCGTTCCAGACGAACTTGCGGATAGCGGAGGAGATCTCCGGGTCTTCCCACCAGATGCCGCCGGTGTGTGCGGTGTCGGCATCGCCGACATTGATAATGACATCCAACGAATCCAGCAGATGCGGGTCGTTCTTGATATCCTCAAAGCTGATAAACTTCACATCAAAGGGCGCACCGGACAGCATCTCAATGACACCGGCATAGCTATAGTTCTGCTTGTAATAGAGGGCGTGATGCACCATGTGACAGCCCCAAGCCCGCATTTTACCCCAACAGTTCAGCACGGCCACTCGCTTGACACAGTAGGGTGTGGTGCCCTTGATGTTCTCGTACAGTTCGCGGAACTCGTTGCAGACGCTCTCCACGTAGTCCACGAACTCCGGGAACTGCAAGGCCAGTTTCAGATAGCCGCCATAGCCGATGCGGTCGATGGGCTTGCGCAGGATAGCGCGGCGGGCTGTAACCCAGTTCTCCTTGGCTTCCCGCACCGGGTCGCCGCCCTCGTGGAAGGTGTCAGGGAAGAAGTACGGCAGGAAACGGCCCTCGGTGTACTTCACGCCCTCAATGTCAGAGATCAGGCGCAGGGTGGAGCCGTTGCCCACGCTGCCCACTACGGCATCCAGTCCGATGGTCTTGAACTCCGGCATGAAAGGTTCGGTGCCGATCCAGTGATCGCCGAGGAACATCATGGCTTCGCACCCGCACGCGTGGGTGATGTCCACCATCTCCTTGGCAAGCTTTGCCACCTCGCGGCGCTGGAAGGCCTGAAAATCCCGGAATTCCTTGCTGGGTACCCGGTATTGGTTGTTATAGTAGCCCTGATCGATGATGTACTCCGGGCGGAACTTGTAGCCCACTTCCTGCTCAAACTGGTTGAGGATATAAGGGCTGACCGAAGCAGAGTATCCATACCAGTCCACGAACTTCTCACGCTTCAGCTCGTCGAAGATCAGGGTGAACTGGTGGAAGAAGGTGGTGTAGCGGATGACGTTTACATAGGGGTGCTCTGCAATGAACTTGCGCAGGCGCTCCATGGAATACTTGTGGGTCTTGGGCTGACGCACGTCAAAGGTGATCTGGTGCTCAAAATTCGTCCAGCCGTTGGTGGTAGCGTTGTACATATGCACCGGATCCCAGATGAGGTAAGCCAGAAAACTGACGGTATACTCATGGAACGGTACGGCCTGTACGGTCACACTGCCGTCGGCGTAGCTCCACTGCTCCGGCGGCACGGGCTGACCGGTGGTTCGATCCATGACCTCCCACCAGCGGGTGATGTCGTCGTTGGTGTTCACCTGCATCAGCTCCGGGCTGATGCCCTTCATCAGCGGGATGGTCACGGTGTCGCCGGGGGCGGTGTAAAAGCCGGTCATGATGTAGCACTGCTGTACCTCGTCCGGGTTTGCCTTTGCCCATGCGTTGTCCTTGCGGGTGGTATAGTAAGTGGAGTAGATCTTGGCGTCCGCATCCTTGAGCTGCTGCGGGAAGTCAGTGCCGTCGCAGTCGCGGATGGCATCAGCACCCCACTTTTTTAAGATCTCCAGCGTTTCGGGCACAACGTCCAGGTCTGTGGGAATGGTCACGCGCCCGGACTTTCTTGTTTCATCCATAGTTTACCTCTCTCTTATCCTTAATCCTGATAGGTCGCATTGTAAATGGCCAGCACAGCCAGCAACAGTACCACGCCCACCAGCATGATGCCAAGCCCTGCCAGCTGTCCGGTCATTTTCCAGCCGGACACCACCAGCACCAGTGCCAGCACGAACAGCACCAGCATCAGTACCATGCGCAGGGCGGGATGGTTTTTCCAATATGCTTTCATCGTCTGTCACCTTACCCTTTCAGACCGCCCACGGTCATGCCCTGCGTCAGCTGCCGCTGCACACAGATATACAAAATCAGGGTGGGCAGCATCACCAGCACCAGACCGGCATACATGGTGCCGTACTGCGCCGCACTCTGCTGCGCCTGCATCAGGTTCAGCAGGCCGACCGGCAGGGTGCGTGGTGCACTGGTAGAACTCATGAGGGTCATGGAAATGATGTACTCGTTCCAGAAGGACAGGAAGTTGAACAGAATAATGGTGATGATGGACGGCTTCGCCATGGGGAAAATAATGCGAACCATGGCAGAGAAATAACCGGCACCGTCGATGTAGGCAGCTTCCTCAAAGTCGTGCGGCAGAGTGGCGAAATAGCCCGACAGCAGATAAATGGTAAACGGCAGAGCCGTTGCCGCATAGACCACGGCCAGAATGAACAGGTTGTTCAGCAAAAAGCCGCTGCCAAAGTGGCTCTTCAGCCAGACATCGCCGTCCCGCAGCATCAGGAAGATGGGCACCACGATGTAGTTGACGTTGATGAACAGACCTGCCATGAACAGCGTGTTCAGCAGCTTGCGGCCCTTGAACCGGAAGCGAGACAGGCAGTAAGCAGCAGGCAGCGCAATGAGCAGAAGCAGCACCAGTGCCAGTGCGGTAACTACAACTGAGTTGAGCATATATTCGCCCATCTTAGCCCCGTTCCATGCGTTGACAAAGTTCTGCCAGTAGAACCCGGCAGGCAGCGCCCACGGGTTGCCGTAGAACTCGGAGTTCTGCTTGATGGATGCCATGAACACCCATGCCACCGGCACGATGATGGTCACGGCCAGCAGGATCAGCACAAAATAGATAAAGAACTTATAGAGACCTTCCGCCGAGCGGGAAGATTTTTCTTCGGTTTTCTGCATTTTCTTCCCTCCTTAAAATTCCAGCGGGTCACGGCTGGTGGCCTTGTTGACACAGGCAGACAGTGCAAACGAGAACAGGAAAATGACGACGCCGATGGCCATGCTGTAACCATACAGGCCTGCGTCTTTCTGGCTGTACATATAGTTCAGCGCAACGTCCGAAGCACCGTTCGGCCCGCCGCTGGTCATGGCCTTGACGAACAGGAACGCCATGTTGATGGTGGAGATGATGAAGAAGGTCAAAGTGGTGCGGATATTCGTCCAGATGAGCGGGATGGTGATCCGGAAGAACTGGGTCAGGCGGCCAGCACCGTCCAAGTTGGCGCTCTCGTACAGGCTGATGGGCACGGCAGACATGGAGGCCATGTACATGACCATGTAGTAGCCGATGGCCTGCCACACCATGGCAATGATGATGGAGGGGATGACCAGTTTTTCGCCTTTCCAGAGGATAGGGTCGGTCATATCCCGGAACAGGCCGATGATACTGTTCAGCATACCGTTTTCCGGTTTATAGATGGCCGAGAAGATGCCGGAGATGACGACCACGGACAGGATGTTGGGAATATAGAAGATGACGCGGAAAAAGTTCTGCCCTTTGATCTTCTCCCGGGTGAGGATGGCCGCAAACACCAGCGCAAAGGCAAAGGTAACGATGGTGACCACCACCACCAGCAGGATCATATTCTGCATGGAGCGGATGAACTGGGCGTCCCGCAGCAAATGCTGGAAGTTTTTAAGCCCCACAAAGGTTTCGTTGGGAGAATAGGCACCCCGCTCATACAAACTCATGCGGAACACGTTGAGGGTGGGCAGGATCATAAAGAGGAAAAACAGGATGGTGGCCGGTGCCACGCAGAGGAACACGAACCGTTTGCGGCTCTTGTCAGATTTCATAGACAAACCGCTCCTTTCTATTGGAATCCCAAAACCACAAAAAGCGGAGGCGGCCAAAACCGCCCCCGCTGGGCAGGGTTCAATTACTCAATGATGTTAGCGCGCATCTGGTCGCTGGCGGACTTGATGCCGTCGATCCACTGCTGCTCGGTCATGTTGCCGGAGACCAGCGAGTTGACGGGATCGAAGAACACGGTGCGGACTTCCACGCCGGGGATCGCGGTAAAGGAAGCAAAGTTGCCCATAGCTGCCTTTGCGCCGTTATCATAGATGGAGTAGAACATCTTGTTGTCGCCGTCCAGATCATCGGCAATGCCCAGCACAGGCTGGATAGCACCGCTCTCGGCAAACAGCTTACAGGCTTCATCGCTGTACAGATAGGCTACAAACTGCTTGGCTGCATCCAGATGTTCTGCACCCGCCGGGATCCATGCCTGCTCGAACCAGGTGTAGCTGTACTGGTCGCCGCCGGCCTTGACAGCGGGCAGGGCGGTCATGCCCCACTCAAAGCCGTCTGCACGGGGAGCCTCGGCCATCTCGCCCACGATCCAGGTGCCGTTGGGCATGAACAGAGCCTTGTTGTCCAGCACCAGCTGCTGATTCTGGGTAAAGTCCTGATCGTTGGCCTGTGCCGGAGTGATGGGATTGGTGTAGGAGGCCAGCTTAGTCACGATATCAAAACAGGTCTGTGCCTCGGCGGTGTCCCAGATGCCTTCTTCGTAGCGGGTAGCCTTGTTGAAGAACTCCGGGCCGCCCGCAGCGTACATCAGTGCATAGAAGAAGGCATCGAAGTAGCCGGTGGTGGGGTACGTGAACAGGTAGGTGCCCTCAGCGGCAGCCTTGTCGCCCAGTGCCCACATCTCGTCCCAGGTCTTGGGCACATCCCAGCCCTTTTCCTTCAGGAAACCGGCGTTGTAGAACAGACCGCAGGGGCTGTAGAACATGGGCGCCAGATAGGTCTTACCATCGCCGTAGGGATTGGTCAGAGAGGTGTCGGTGAAGCCGCCGGCGATCTTCTCGCTCACCTTCTTGCTCTCGCCGGGCACGGTCATGCTCAGCACATCGGTGATGTCGGCGATCAGGTTGCCCTTGATAAACTGCTCGGTCAGAGCAGCTTCACGGCCGGTGGCCAGATGGACCACGTCGGGGTAGTCGCCGCCCTGCATGGAGGGGCCGATGACATCTTCCAGATTCTTGTCGGTGGTCAGCTCCACCTTGATGCCGGTCTGGGCGGTAAAGGCATCGGTGACTTTCTGCCACATCTCGGAACCGTAAGCGGTCTCAATGGCGGCGACCTTGATGGTCACGTCCTCAGCGGGAGCAGCGGACGATGCAGCGGCGGAAGAAGCCGTGCTGGAAGCGGTAGAGCTGGAAGAACCGCCGCAGGCGGCCAGACCCAGTGCAGCGGCACCCACGCCAGCCGCTTTCAGAAAATTGCGACGAGAAATGCGTTTCATAGTGTATCCTCCATCATAAAATTCCGTTCAAAACACAGCCGGGGCAAACAGGCTTCGTCCGAGAGGGCTGTGGTTTTTTCTGGTTCCAATATAGAGGTTTTTACGGTTTACAGCAAGGTCTTTGTTGTTTCATTTTTTAGAAATATTGCTTTTTGGAAAATTCTTTCAGCAAAAGCACTAAAATTGGTCGGATTGTTTTGGAACATTTCCCCATCTGTAACCGATTTGACATATTTTTGCACGCTATCAAAGGCAAAAGTATTGATCCTATCCAAAAATCAGGGCTTGCATTTTTTCTTCATTGCCTCTATAATAAGAAAAAAACGTACGAAGCAACGCATCGTTTTTAGGCTCGTATTTTTAGTATCTTGCTTTTATTTTTATGTTTTTTGTTCTTCGCCTCAAAAGGAGCCATTTATGAGTACCGAGCGATTTGATATCCGCCATGCTCCCGCTCCACGGGAATCCTTCCGGCTGCTGTACATCAGCAAAAGCAAATTTGGCGGCGATTGGAACAGCACTGCCCACACCCATTCCTGCACAGAGCTGTTCTACTGTCTGAGCGGAGAAGGTCAGTTTTATTTAAGCGGTCAGCTTTATCCGGTCAAACCGGATGATATGATTATCGTCAATCCGCAGGTAGAGCATACCGAGTTGAGCCTGAATGCTTCACCGCTGGAATACATTGTATTGGGCGTTGCTGGCATCGAGATCTTATTTGGAAAATCAGATTCTTCCTACGCCATATTCAACTGCCGGGAAAATCGGGAGCGGATGGTGACGCTGCTCCATATGCTGCTGGCCGAAGCAGACCGCAGTCTGGACGGCTGCGAAACGGTCTGTCAGGATCTGCTGGAAGTGCTGCTCATCTGGCTGGTGCGGTGTACCACGCTTTCTTTGCAGGTAGAGGAAACGCCCCGCTCCGACAGCCGGGAGTGTGTGGAGATCAAGCGGTATCTGGACAGCAACTACCGCGAAGATATCTCGCTGGATACCCTTGCCGAAATCGCTCACATCAACAAATACTATCTGGCCCATACCTTCCAAAAAGAGTATGGCATCTCTCCGATCACCTATCTGAACCGCCGCCGCATTGAGGAAAGCAAATATATGCTGGGCAACACCGGTTACAGTCTGGCGCAGATCAGCGAGTTGATGGGCTTTTCCTCTCCCAGCTATTTTTCCCAATGCTTCCGCAAGGCGGAAGGCTTGACCCCCAATGAATACCGCCGTCAGGTGCGGCAGGGACAACGCCCTGCCCCGTCAAAACGGCATGAAGTATAACGAAAACGAGGAATTTATGATGAAATCCGTTACCCTTTCTCTGCTCCAGTCTGCTGCAAATGCCTTTGATTTTGGCGGGCCTGTGCTCTGCGATGCTCACCACTATGGTGAGGGGCATATCAACGACACCTTTGTGGTCTGGCGGGAAGATCATTCCAAACGCTTTATTTTGCAGCGCATCAACACAGATACCTTTACTAACCCGGTGGGCCTGATGGAGAATATCTGCGGCGTGACCCGGCATCTGCGGGCGAAAATTCTTGCCGAGGGCGGCGACCCAGCACGGGAAACGCTGAATGTCATCCCAACTTTGTCGGGGTCGACTTGCTATCTGGATGCAGACGGCGGCGCATGGCGTGCCTACGACTTTGTAGAAGATACCATCTGTTTGCAGCAGGTCGGCAGCGAAACCGACTTCCGCACCGTGGCCGAGACACTGGGCAAATTCCAGAACCAGCTGGAGGATTACCCGGCCTCCACCCTCCACGAAACCATCGCCCGCTTCCACGACACGCCCAACCGCTATGCCAATTTTGAAAAAGCCCTTGCCGCCGATGCACTGGGCCGGGCAAAAAATATCACGTCGGAAATCGAATTTATCCATGCGAGGGAGCAGGACTGCCATGTCCTGCTGGATCAGCTGGCAGCTGGCGAAATTCCTCTGCGTGTCACCCACAATGACACCAAGATCAACAATGTCCTCATCGATGCCGCTACCGGAAAAGGCATCTGTGTCATTGACCTCGACACCGTGATGCCGGGACTTTCGGCCTACGACTTCGGAGATTCCATCCGCACCGGTGCCAACGACTGCGCTGAGGACGAACCTGACCAGAGCAAAGTCCATTTTGACCTGCATCTGTACGAAGTGTTCGCCAAAGGGTATCTCTCCACTGCCGGGGCATCCATGAGCATGGCAGAAAAAAAGAGCCTTGCATGGGGTGCAAGGCTCATGACGCTGGAATGCGGCATCCGTTTTCTGACTGACTATCTGGAGGGCGACCATTATTTCCATATTGCTCGTCCGGATCACAACCTCGACCGCGCCCGCACCCAGTTCACACTGGTGCGGCAGATGGAAGAGGTTTTCGATCAGATGCTGGAAATCGTCTGCCCGGACAATCACTGATTTCGCAATCTCCTCCATTCGGATACAGCAAGAAGCATGGACGCTCTCCTTTTCGGGGGCGTCCATGCTTCTTTTTACAGCTTATCCCTACACACCCATCAAATCGTCCTTTGAGGACGCTGGGAGCGTCGAGGACATGATGCGCTGCAGCAAATTATGAAAGCCCTTTTCAGCCCTGACCAGTCACAATCCCCCTATGGCTATCATTGTAGCTGTAAATAGAAAAAACAGCTCAAGCAGCCTCCTATAAGTCCTACTATCACCGCTTTGCCGCAATAATTTTTTTCAAATTATCTTGACGCACCGTTCAATGCATGATATTCTCTGTCACAAATCTATGATTTCAGATTTCATCTTCCACGGACACCTGCATGGAACTTGTCGGGGCAAAGCCCCTCCATCTGCTAACGCAGACCGTTCCGTCGCTTAAAAGCCCCACTGGGGCT
>OBVI01000228.1_pt1 | contig 26839 bp, 25 predicted proteins | sample 1476021 | NCBI WGS metagenome assembly OBVI01 (sample SAMEA2579981, study PRJEB22360) | human gut metagenome
CATCGGCAGGGTCAGCACTGCCGCGCCGAACAGGGCGGTGAGCATCTGACGGCGGGTCACAGGCGGGCCTCCCGAATCGTCTTTGCCGCCTCTTTGCGGTACTGGGTAGGCGTCATGCCGGTGCGCTTCTTAAAAGTACGGGCAAAATAGCTGGAATCCTCGTAGCCCACCATGGAAGCCACCTCCGCTGCCGAGCGGAACGGGTCGGTGAGCAGCTCCTTGGCGGCGTTGATGCGCAGTTCGGTCAGGCAGTCCAGAAAGTTGGTCTTCTGGTATTTTTTGAACTGTGCGGAAAGATACGCCGGGCTGATATGCAGGATCTCGCTCACGCTGTCCAGTGAGAGGTCGAACATATAGTTATCCTCCATGTACTTGCGTACGTGGGCCATGACCAGTGCGTTGCGGTCATTTTCCCCTGCTTCGGCGGCATCGCCCTCCGGGTCAGCTTCCGGCTCCGGCTCCACCGGAGCCAGCTCGGCAAGGCGGCGGCCCGCTTCGATCTGGCGCATGGCCTTGCGGATCGATGCCTCCACCTCGTCCGGGTTCACCGGTTTGAGCAGGTAATCACAGGCACCCAGATGCATGGCCTCGTGGGCATACTGGAACAGGCTGTAGGCCGTGACGAAGATCACCTTGCACTCCGGGCGCTGTTCCAGCACCGCACGGGCCGCATCCAGACCGTTCATGCCGGGCATTTCAATATCCATCAGGATCAGGTCTGCGCCCCACAGCACCGCCGTATCCGCCGCCTTGCGGCCGTTTTCGGCTGTCTCAATGGTGATCTCGTGCTCAAAGCGGCGGGCAACGATATCCGCCAGAGCTTCTCTTTCCAGTACTTCGTCATCCGCGATCAACAGGCGAATCATTCCTCAAACTCCTCCTCATTTTCCACCAATGGCAAGTACAGCACCACCGCCGTACCACGTCCCGGATGGGACCGTATCACAAGGCGGCTGTTCCGGTCCAGCAGACGCAGACGGGCCGCCACATTATAGATGCCAATATGTTCCCAGCGCTCACCGGGCTGACTGAGCGCCCCGCGCAGCTGCTGTAATCGTTCCGGCTGGATGCCCACGCCGTTATCCACTACACGGATGCACAACAGGTGCTTCTCCCGCAGCGGGTTGACCCGGATGCGCACCACACCGCCCTCCTCTTTGGGGCAGATGCCGTGCTTGAAAGCATTTTCCACGACAGGCTGCAAAATAAAGGACGGTACCATGGTCTCGGTCAGATCCAGCAAATCGGAAATGCGCCATTCCATGCGCACACGCTCGCCAAAGCGGACGTGGTAAATGGAATAGTATTCATCCACGATGCGCACCTCGCGGGAAAGCGGCACCTGTTCGTCGTTGCTCATCAGACTGTAGCGCAGCAGATGCGAAAGCGCCATGATGAGCGCCTGGGTACGGTAGGCCGTCTCGGTGCCGGCAGTCTGCTGGATCACGTTCAGGGTGTTGAACAGAAAGTGCGGGTCGATCTGGCTGCGCAGCTGCTGCAGTCTGCTGCGCTCCATGCGGTTCTGCAGTTCCAGTGCTTCGGTCTTCTGGCGGTGCAGCTCCCGCTCGATCTCGTTTTTCTCCTGCAGGGTCGTCATCTGCTGAGCCATGGAGTGCTTCATAATGTTGAAGGACTCCGCCAGCCGGGCGATCTCCGGCTGCTTGGGCAGCGGGATATCCGGGATATCGAATTTGCTCCGGCCAATGGCGCGGGATGCTGCGATCATCTGCTGCACCGGCGTGAGCAGCCGCATGACCATCAGGCCACTGACGCAGCCCAGAGCTACGCACAGGGCCACCACGACCGTCTGCAGCAAAACAATGCGCTCGTTCAGAGCCGAGATGACGGTGTAGGAACCCTGTGCGTCCAGAATGGCCGTTTCCAGCAATTGCAGGGTGTACTGGCTCAGATAATCCCCACAGGGCAGGATCTTTGCATAGTAAAGCTGCGAGGCTGCAACGTCATTCCCGCTGCGCAGGTCGCTCTGCAGCTCTTCCAGCAGGCCGGTATAGGTCTGGTAGACGGTATCCACCGCGCCGTACAGAACCCGCTGCTCATCACTGACATTCTCCAGCTCTTCCAGACTGGTGCCGATGCGCCACAACCACGCATTGCAGGTCGAGGACGCAGACTGAAGCCGTTCCATGAGCTCGTCCGTTTCGCTGTTCTCCCAGCGGTAGTTTTCCAGCACGGAAATAGAGCTTTCCACACCGCCCTGAAAGCGGCTGATGGCATTGAAGCTGCCCATCTGTGCGTCCTGTACCGCCTGCACTGCTCTGGACTGGTAGCCATTGAGCGCGAGCTGCATGGCAAAGGCCGCAAAAAATGCTGCCAGACACAGGCCCATGCGCTGCTTGAGGGTAAAACGCCATTTGCGGTGCTGCAATACCTGCCGCCTCCCTTTGTTTTATAATAGTTTATTCTACCACGCATTGGGCCAGATTGGCAAGGTTTGTGCGGGTTTCTCTTGCCTAAACCGCGCAATTGTGATACGATGCCTATAAATACAAATAGGAGGCGACTCTATGTCCCATACCATTTCTGTTTCCACCACCATGGATGGACCCGGCTTCCATGATTTTGCCGTGTTTGACGCATTCCATCACCGCAAAGCATGGCTGCGTCCCGCCATTTTTGCCGCCATCATGCTGGCTTTTGCCGCCGTCTGCCTTTCGCAGCTGGGCAAGCGCCCGGGCGCCGGGCTGCTGGCCGCTGTGCTGGCCATTGTGGGCATCGGCCTGCCGGCAAGCTACTTTTACTCTTTTTTTCACAGCGTATCCAAGCAGATCCGGCAGATGCACCTGCCGCGGGCCTTCTACCGCGTAGAGCTGGCCGACACCGGCATCGCCGTGTGGATGTACGGTCAGCAGGACAAGCCCGAACCCACCAACCGCTACGCATGGGACAATTTTTACTGTGCCTACCGCACAGACAACGCTGTGTACCTCTACGTGGAAAAAGAAAAAGCCTACTTACTGAATGACCGCATGGAAGCGGTATGGCAGTTTTTGACCGGCATCCTGCCAAAGGAAAAGCTGCATGACTGCCGAAAAGCATAAGATCCGGCATACATACAAGCAAAAAGAACTGCTGATGAGATATCAGCAGTTCTTTTTTGTATATAAAAAACCCACGCTGCGGCAAAGCAAAGCGCAGCGCGGGTGCGAAGATATCTTAAATTATTGTGTCAGCAGATCAACGGGCCAGCGTATACTTGTGCAGAGTCTTGCGCACAGCGCCGGGGCCTGCAAACAGTTCCTTGGCCATGGACTCGATCTTCTCGCCCAGACCAACGGCATACAGATCCACACCGAACACGTCAACACGGCTGTACAGCTTCTTCAGGCAGCTGAAGTCCTGCTCGCCTTCCTTGACCTCCAGCGGAGCAACGATGGCCTGCAGTTCAGCCAGCAACGGATCGGTGGAAGGCTCAAAGGCCTGACCATTGTCGTCGATGCCCTTCAGGTAACGGGCATAGCCTGCCAGCACCAGCGGGATCAGGATCAGGTTGCCCTTGTCCAGACCACGTGCCTCGTATGCCTTGATCGTCTCGCCAAAGCGGATGGCCAGCTTCTGAGAGGTATCGGTTGCAATACGCTGGGGAGCATCGGGCATGAAGGGGTTGGGCAGGCGGCGGTTAATGACAGCGCCGATGAACTCATAGGGGTTCAGCACGCCGGGATCAACGACCACAGGCATGGCCTCGATATAGCCGATCTTCTGGATGAAAGCACGCAGATCCTCGTCTGCCATCTCGGCAGAGATGAGGGTGTAGCCCAGCATGCAGCCATAGATGGACATGGCAGTGTGCAGGGGGTTCAGGCAGGTGCAGACCTTCATCTTCTCGATCTTATCCACGGTCTCGCGGTCGCAGTACAGCACACCGCCCAGCTCCAGCGGAGGACGGCCATTGGTGTAGTGATCCTCGATGCACAGGTACTGGGTCTCCTCGGCGTTGACGAAGGGTGCAGTGAAGGTGTGCTTCTCGGTGACGATGGTGTAGTTATCCTCAAAGCCGTCGTCAGCCAGCATCTTCTGCACCTTGGCGTCCGGGCGCGGGGTGATCTTGTCGATCATGCTCCAGGGGAAGGTGATCTTGGTCTCGTCCTGCACATAGGCCAGGAACTCGGCGGGCACCAGACCCTGCTCCACCCACTTTGCGGCGTAGGTGTGGACAGCATTCTTGACCTTATCGCCGTTGTGAGAGCAGTTGTCCATGCTCTGAACGGTCAGGGGCAGCTTGCCGGCCTTGAAACGCTCGTACAGCAGAGCAGTGACCTTGCCCATAGCCAGCACGGGGGTCAGGCCGCGCTCCAGATCAGCAGGAGCAACGCCGTAGCCCTTCTCGGTAATGGTGAAGGAGATCATCTGCAGGCTGGGGTTCTGGAAGATCTCCACCAGACGTGCCCAGTCCTCGCCGAAGGAGTAGTCAGCCTTCAGGCTCTCGGTGACGGAAGCCACGACCTTCTTCTCGATCTCGCCGGTGGACTTCAGGCAGACCAGCAGGCTCATATTGTCGTAGGGACGATAAGCCTTGTCGATGATCTCGTAGTCGAAGCTCTCGGCCACGATGACACCGCGGTCATACTTGCCGGTGTTCAGTGCATCGTTCAGGATGGCAGCCGGGAAAGCGCGGAAGATGTTGCCTGCACCGAAGTGCACCCAGGTGGGTTCGGCGTGGGTCTTGGCCTTGACAGCCTCGATATCGAATTTGGGCAGCTCATAGCCCTTTTCTGCCCATTCGGCAGACAGATTGCCATTTTTGATCTCAGACAGCTTCATAATTATCAGCCCTTCTTTTTCTCTTCATCCAGACGATCCAGCAGATCCCAGACACCCAGCATATACTGGACGCCCAGAGCACGGTCATACTTGCCGTAACCGGGACGGCAGCTGCCGGGGCCTTCCTCCCACAGCTGACGGCCGTGGTCGGGACGGATGTAACCCTCAAAGCCGCAGTCATGGTAAGCACGCAGCACCTCGATGATGCCGGTCTCGCCGCAGCAGTCGCGGTGAGCAGCCTCGGAGAAGTCGCCGTTGGGGAAGTGGTGGATGTTGCGGATGTGACCAAAGGCAATGCGGTCGCAGTGCTTGCGCACGATCTCGGCACAGTTGTTGTTGGGGTTTGCGTTCAGGCTGCCGGTGCACAGGGTCAGGCAGTTGTACGGATCATCCACCATGCTCAGGAAGCGGTCGATGCTCTCAGCATCCACCAGCAGACGGGGCAGGCCGAAGATATCCCAAGGGGGATCGTCCTGATGGATGGCCATTTTGATGTCGCACTCATGGCAGGTGGGCATCAGTGCTTCCAGGAAGTACTTCAGGTTTTCCCAGAGCTTTTCCTTGGTGACAGGAGCATAGGCCTTGAACAGCTCGTCCAGCTTTGCCATGCGCTCCGGCTCCCAGCCAGGGAAGGTCATGTTATACTTCTCAGTGAAGGACATGATGTACTCGGCCATAGCCTTGTAATCATCCTTGATCTTATCCTTCTCGTAGAACAGTGCAGTGGAGCCGTCGCCCACGGGGTGGAACAGATCGGTACGGGTCCAGTCGAACACCGGCATGAAGTTGTAGCAGATGACCTTGACGCCGAACTTGGACAGATTGCGGATGCACTGCTTATAGTTTTCGATGTACTTGTCGCGGGTGGGCAGGCCGATCTTGATGTCATCGTGAACATTGACCGACTCGACCACGTCCATATCAAAGCCGTAGGCGTGGATCTGATCGGCTACCTTCTGGATCTCGTCGATCTCCCAGATTTCACCGGGCATCTTGTCGTGCAGCGCCCAGACAATGCTGGTCACACCGGGGATCTGCTTGATGTCGCTCAGGCTGACGGGATCGTTGCCCTCGCCATACCAGCGCCAACCCATTTTCATAGGCATAGGAAAATCCTCCTGTTTTATATTTTTTGCTTTGCATTTTCCGCGCAGCCGTGTGCCGCGCTCTTGTACTTATATTCTAGTATATCAGTTCATTTTTTTCAATGGACGCATTGCCGGATTTTAGTGTTTATTCTTGTATACTTTAGACAAAAAGAACAAAAATCTCCTCTCATGCAGGCAAAAATCCGAAAGTTCGTTTAGAAATTCACGATCTTTACGCCCTCGCGGCGGGACAAACAGCTCCCCTTCTGCAAGGTATTTCTCCCCTGCCCCACAAAAAATCCGCCGGGCACAGACACCCGGCGGACAGTTTTTCCTATATTGATATTACAGTTTCTGCTCTAAGACGATCTTGCAGATGCGGTCCACATCCTCCATGGAAAGGTCGGCATACAGCGGCAGGGTCAGCACCCGTTTTGCCACATGCAGAGCCACCGGCGTTGCGTCCACATCGTATTTACCGTGGAAGCACTCGAAGGTGTTGGTGAGCGGATAAAAATACTTGCGCGCGCCTATTCCATTTTGGGCCAGTGCATCCATTACCTCATTGCGGCTGGCACCAAAGAGATTTTCGTCAAACACCACCGGGAAGTAGGCGTAGTTGGACCTGACCTCCGGCTGCTGCACATTCAGGCGCAGACCGTCCACGCCTTCCAGATGCTCACGGTAGCGCTCCACTACGGCCCTGCGCTTGGCGATCTCCTCATCCACATGACGCAGATTGCACAGACCCATAGCGGCACAGAACTCGTTCATCTTGGCGTTAGCGCCCACGGCATCCACCGCTTCCGGGCCGTGAATGCCAAAGTTTTTCAGCTCGTACAGCCTGCGGCCCATATCCGGGTCCCGATAGCAGACCGCACCGCCCTCAATGGTGTTGAACACCTTGGTGGCATGGAAGCTGAAGCAGGAGGCATCGCCAAAATTACCGATGCCCTGCCCCTTATAGGTCTCGCCAAAGGTGTGAGCCGCATCGTACAGCACCTTCAGACCATACTTGTGGGCGATGCGCTCGATCTCTTCGATGTTGCAGACATTGCCGTAGACATGTACCGGCAGGATGGCACAGGTGCGGTCGGTGATGAGCCGCTCGATCTGGGTCACATCCATGGTGTAGGTCTCGGGGTCGATATCACAGAACACCGGTTCCAGTCCATTGCGCACGATGGCGTGGGTGGTGGACGCAAAAGTGAACGGTGTGGTGATGACCTCGCCCTGCAGATTCATGGCCTGCAGAGAAAGCTCCAGCGCCATGTGGCCGTTGGTGAGCAGCTCCACAGCAGGCACGCCCATGTACTTTTGCAGTTCAGCCTGCAGGGCTTTGTGTTTTTCGCCCATGTTGGTCAGCCAGTGGCTGTCCCAGATGGAGCGGATCTCTTCAATGTATTCTTCCATGCTGGGCATGGAGGAACGGGTAACAAGGATATTATTGTCCAATTCTGCTCACCTTTCCGTTCTTGATCAGAAAAGACTCTGCTGCGCAGACTTTTCCATTTCCATTTTCATATCCTGCAGCATCGAAATGTAATCATACTCAGGTTCGTACCCAAGTTCCCTACGGGCAGGGGCAATATCCATCACATACTGTGGTGCATTAGGTTTATCCGGGCGCATAATGATCTCAGATTTTTTATTCTCCGGGCCAAACACTTCTATCATACCCTCGATCTGTCGGAGCAGCGATGTTCCTACGCCGGTTCCAACATTATAATAGCCTTCTGTCCGGTCTGCGAAAACTGCCTTATAGAGCATCTGGCAAAAATCTTTGACATAAACCATATCCTTGACGCGGTTCGGGTCGCCCCAAACTTCGATCGTTTCGCCTTGAGCGGCTTTGTCAATTAAGATTCGATAACCGATTTTTCGATTCGTTCCATCAACATAGTATGTATCAATGGGCGAATACAGGTAGATCGTAGGAAGTCTGAAAATGAACCGTTTCAGTCCATACATCTGATGATAATTTTCAATCAGATCCACCGCAAAATCTTTGCTCATAACATAAACGGTATGATCCGATTTAAAGCTGAATTTTCTTGGCAAATCTACAGTCAACAGCGGGTCTTTCTCTGCATGGTCCTTGATGTCGCCAAAGCTTTGTGCGAACAGGATGCGATCCGCTCCGGTTTTTCGGCAAAATTCCAGAATATTCAGAGTGCCGGTGATATTCACATCAATATATTTATAGGGGTCGTATCCTTTCATCCTTGCCGGCATTGCGCCAGCAAGGTCCACCACCGCATAGATATCTTTGGGCAAGCAGTCGAATGCATTTTTCTGCGTGATGTCCACACGATAATACGGCACGCCCATCCGTGCAAAACGGTCCGTTTCCCGTGTACCGACAGCAACCACTTCATATTCACTGTCGTTGTAATGATCCAGGAAATAACGCACGAAATATGTCCCGGTATCACCGCTTGCGCCAAATACAAGTATTTTTTTCATTTTTCATTTTCCCTTATTCGCAAATCAACTGATACCGGCCCAGCATTTCTCGGACAGTGTCTGCTGAATTGAACATCATCACATCGACGATGGATAGATTCGGCTGAAATTCTCCGCCGAACTGATCGTAAGTGATCGATTCTGTTTTCAGAAAGCTAAGCTTGACTCCTTGCTGACGGAAATCCGCAAACGAGTAAAGTTCCTGTCCTCCGATGGCATTGTAGTATTCTGTCGCGCCCAAAAGCTTGCAGATTTCCAGAACCTTGTCCTGTCCTTTCAGAGTGCAGTCTTTTTCCAGCGTCGAAGAAACGATCAGTTTTGTCGTGATTCCCAGATATTTGTTGATAAGCCGGAAAGATTCGGCATTGTACTGTGCAAGATTTTCCTTTTCACTGGTAAGAATTTTCTCCATAAGTGGGAATACTTTATCATAATATGGGGCCTTGCTGTATGCCCGCATCAGCTGATCCAGATTTTTCCGGATCAGTTTTGGGTCATTGTTGACACCTACTTCGTTGATGTGTTTCATAGAGCTTGCACCAAGCATTGGTACATTAAAGTATTTTGGCTGGTCATTGACCAAAATGCGGTTCCGGTTAATCCAACCGCCCTTGATAAAATTCACATCATCATAAATCACATATTCATCGACCGCATTCATCAGCTGCCAATAACCAATGTACGGCACAAAATACGGTTGCATAATACCAAGTTTCACAGAAACGATCCGCTCCTTTGCAGAAAAGTATCAATGATATGTCTTGCATGCTAAAACTCTTCCCGTTTTGAGCCCCTGCGCTGTTCACTCTTCATTATCAGCCCACGGTTTTCTCTGAATCTTGGGCTTCACCACATTCCAGAGATATTCAAACGTATCCAGCTTCAGCAGTGCAGAACCGCCCAGATACACCGCTGCACCGATCAGGATCTGAATGACCAGCGTTACGATGTCCGGCAGATGTGCAAGATTGACCAGCCACATGCAGCAGCCCATGAAAATAGCCAGCAGAATGCTGGGCAGGATGTCTTTCAGCTGTTCCAGATAGCGATAATCCAGTAATTTTCTGTTCGGCCATGTATTGATGAGCTGGCTCAGCAGGCTGCTCAGGATCAGGCTGTAGGCCATTGCCATCACGCTGATGTGGTAGGTCAGCAGGAGCAGGGTCAGGCCCATGATCTTCTTGATGATCTCCAACTTCAGATACACTCCGCTGCGGCCCATTGCCTTGATCGCATTCAGGTTTGCCGTGTGGATCGGATAGAACATGTAGGTGATGCAGAAAATCCGCAGGAACGGTACACAGGGCAGCCATTTCTCGGTCAGCACCAGCCGGACGAGCGGTTCTGCACAGAAGAACATCGCCATCATCAGCGGCGCAATAACGTAAACGCAGGTCTTGATGGCACGGCGGGTCATGTTTTTCACCCGCGCAGGCTCATCCTGCACAGCTGACATTGCCGGGAGCAGAACGCTGTCAATGGAAGAATCCACGTTGACCGCAATGACATCCGGTGCAAGCATACCCTCATTATAAAAGGCAAGATCAGCCGATGTGTAAACGCGGCCAATCACAAGACTGCGCAGATTATTGTATACGGTATCTAACAGGGAGGAAGCCAGCAGTCTCCAGCCATAGGATAGCAGCCCTTTCAGCCGCTGCCAAGAAAAGACCGCTTTCGGTCTCCAATGCACCGTGAGCCAAAGGATCAGCGTATCAATGGCCGTGTTGGAAAGCTGCTGTGCCACCAGCGCCCAGACGCCAAACCCGGCATAAGCCATACCCAGCCCCAGAAATGCGGAGAACAGCGTACCGCCCAGCGTTGCAAAGAAAAAGCGTTTGAACAGCATATTGCGGGACACATAGGCCTGCTGGATGCCTTTGACACCGGAAAACACCAGCGTCAGGCTGGCAACGCGAACCACGGGCGTCAGCGAAGGATCTTTATAGAATGCCGCAATATAAGGTGCCGCAATGAACATTCCGGCATACAGCACCAGACACACCGCAAAATTGAAATAGAATACCGATGAAAAATCCAGATCGTCTGCATCTTTTTTCTGGATCAGTGCTGTACCAAGACCGCTGTCGATGAACACCTGCAAAATGTTGATGAACACCGCCACCAGCGCCGTCCTGCCGTAATCTTCCGGCACCAGAATACGGGCCAGCAGCAGCGTTACAACGGCTGTCACAAGCTGGGCACCGCAGCGCTCTGCAAAGCGCCAGATAAAGTTGTCAAGAATAATGTTCTTATCTTTTTTCATTTCGTTCTGTCTTAAACTCCGTCCGTACCGTATCCAGCACATGTATTTTCTTTTCCAGCGACAGTCCCATAAAAATGCCCAGCTGCGGACCATGCAAAAGGCATCTGCCGCCTTTCTGGAGAACTGCCAGCTGCAGCTGGTCACGGTTCGCCACATCATTTACCGCCTTCTGGTATTCGGGCGCAACCCCCTGTTCACGGCAGTACCGGCGGAGCTTTTCTGTAAAGTCCGTTCTCGCTTTCTGGCTGCAAATGCGCTGTTGCTTAGATGCGTTGTTCTGGTTCCGGGCAGTCCACGAACCGGCGGTAAACATCCGGTAGACAGACATGATATCCTTTAAATAGTGGATCTTCCCGTTCAGCCGCATATAAACTGCACGCGGATAATCGCCGAATCCATTTGCTCTGAGTTCATCCGGTATGCAGAACCACTCTCTCCTGCATAAAATCGAGGACGTATGGAAACAGGCTGCACTGTAATTGACGACCTCCTTGAATGTGAGATCACGATCCTGTTCTCCTTTATACATCGGCCACGAACCGCCCGTGCGGCAGTCCAACAGCCGGGTATTGTGCACACAGGCCGCATACCCCTCATGCGATTCCAGAAAATCCACCTGCTTTTGCAGTTTGTTTTCATCGCACCAATAGTCGTCGCCTTCACAGATCGCCGTATACTTTCCCTTCGACCGAGGGAAAAGAATGCTTTTCGTGATGAATACACCCTTAGAATACTGATTTTCAGTCTGGTAGACCGGTTTAATGATGTCCGGATACTTTGCCTCATATTCTGCGATGATCGCAGCCGTGTGATCTGTGGACGCATCATCATTTATAAGAACTTCGTACCGGAAGTTCGTCTTTTGATTCACGAATCCGTCCAATGCGCTACGGATGTATTTTTCATGGTTATATGCGATACAAAGAACGGACACCACTACATCATCGTTCATTTTTATCTCCCCCGATGCTTCAACCGCACCGTTGCTTTTCCATAGTTGTACTTATAATATCACATGTCCCGATGCATTTCAACTTATGCGTTTTTTCTGGGCATGAGTTTTCCGGCGATCTCCCCTCATACAACCGCTGTATCTATGCTTACGCCGGATTTTTTTCAAAAAAGGGAAAAAGAGCTTGACTATCCGACAGGAACGTGGTAATATATTCAAGCAGTCCGCAAGCACAGCTTCAAACCTCAGGAGTTGGATGGACAGCACGAACAGAATATGCGAGGGTGGCGGAACTGGCAGACGCGCACGTTTGAGGTGCGTGTGGTTTATCCTTGGGGGTTCGAGTCCCCTCCCTCGCACCATAGAGAACCCGCGAAGTTACGTTAAAAACTCGTAGCTTTGCGGGTTTTTCGTTTTTGGCAGTGGTCAAATACTGCCTGATACTGCCCAATACTGCCTGATTTTGCGGGGGCAGAAAAAACACCAACAACAAGATCCCCTCTCTGACGGTACGTCCAGAACAGAGAGGGGATCTTTCAGTTTTCCTTATTGATGCCGAACAGCCTGCGCAGGATCCCGCGCAAGGCCTTGGGGCTCTGGATTACAACTACCTGCATATGCTCTCCCCTGCCTTTCCGTTTTCTGCTCCATCCTATGCGGGCAGCAGACAAAACGTTCCGGCAGAAGCAGCAGGCATCAGTCCGGGATGGTCTCCACCGCCACCAGCGCACCGCTGCGGGTGCTGATGGTGATGCAGTCCGAACCTTCGGCGTACTCGTTGCTGACCCCCAGCGGATACGCGGCGGTCAGCTCTGCGTTATCCAACTCATAATAAGAGCCGTGTTCGCACACGCCCTCTGCCCTGCCCTCCATCGGAAAGGCCGAGAAAAAGAAATAATTCTCCTTCGGGTAGCGGCGGGTCTCGCCGGGCATCACGTAGGTGATGCGGCTGCGCTCGTCCAGCAGAGTGGTGCGCACGCCGCGCCGCTCCAGCCCAAGGCCTGTGCACAGGTTTGCAAGCGTATGCTCTACACGTCTGCCACCAAGGCCGCCCAGCAGCAGCACCTCATCAAAACCTTTTTCTGAGGCCAGCTTTGCGGCATACTCAGTGTCGGTATCATCCTTGACGTGGGGCAGAACGATGATGTCGTCATCCTGCTTTTCCGGGCAGGGGGCGGTGTCAAAATCGCCCAGGATGATATCGGGCTTACAGCCCAGCGGGACACAGTTGCGATAGCCTGCATCGCAGGCAATGATAAAATCGTCCGGCCGCAGGGCCTTTGCCAGCTCCGGCGTGACCGGGCAGGCCGAAATGATCACACAGCGTGACATGAATCTCTTCCTTATCCTTTATACTTTCGGGCGCTGCCAATCCTTCACGTCCTTGACTTCCTCGTACATGGCGCAGTAGCTGTCGTACCGGGTCTGAGAGAGCCTGCCCTCTGCCAGTGCCGCGCGCACGGCACAGCCTTTTTCGCTGCGGTGGGAGCAGCCGGTGAACTGGCACTGTCCCAGATAAGGCCCGAACTCCGGGAACGCATGCTCCAGATTTTCCTTGGAGATAAAACCGGCGCGGTTCGCTTCCAGACTGGCAAAGCCCGGCGTATCCGCAATGCGCCCGCCAAAGGCTTCAAAGATGGTCACCTCACGGGTGGTGTGGCGGCCGCGGCCCAGCTTCTGGCTGATGGCACTGGTCTCCCGCTCGGCTTCCGGCAGCAGATGGTTCAGCAGGGTGGACTTTCCCACGCCGGAGTTGCCGCAGAAGGCGCACAGCCGGCCATTGATCCACTGCTTCACCTCGTCCAGTCCTGCACCGGTCTCATAGTCGATGCGAATGAACGGCAGGGTGGATCTTTCGTAGGCAGAGCGCAGGAACTCTGCCTCTGCCAGATCGCCCTTGGTGCACACGATCACCGGCTGCACGCCCTTGTCCACCGCAATGGCAGAAAGCTTATCCAGCACCAGCGTGCTGGGGGTGGGCTGGGTGGTGCTTGCCACCAGAAACAGCAGATCGAGGTTTGCCATCGGGGGGCGCACAAAAACGTTCTTTCGCGGTGCGATCTCTGCAATGACCGAAACACCGTTCTCGGTTTCCAGCGTCACTTCGTCGCCTGCAACCGGCGTGATCTTCTGTTTGCGGAAGATGCCGCGGGGCTTGCACTCCACAATGCCTTCCGGCGTTTTTACGTAGTAAAAGCCGCCGATGCCCTTTGTGATATATCCTTTCATGTGCGCCTCCGTCAGCTCAGCAGCGAGGACCACCAGTCGGTCAGCGGAGTCTGGGAAGGCTCCCCGCTGCCCGCTGTGCCCTGCTCACCACTCGCTGTTGTGCTGGAGGAAGAGGAGGACGAACCACCGCCGAACAGGCCGCTCCACCAGTCGCCGCCTGTCGTGCTGTCGCTGGGTGCTTCCGGTTCCGGTGCAGGCTCCGGCCCGGCACTGACCACGATGTTCACTCGGCCATTCAGCTTTGCGGTAGCGCCTGCCGCCGGGTCCTGACTGATGACGGTGCCCACCGGCTGGTCACTGTACTGCTCAGACTGGCTGCCCAGACCCAGATGATTCTGCACCAGCAGGGTGCGGGCATCCCCGGCGCTCATGCCAATGAGCGAGGGCACCTTGGTGGTGGTGGCCACCTGCGGGCGGCTGATATAGATCACTACCGTGCTGCCTGCTGCCACCTGACTGCCTGCTGCCGGGTCGGTGCGGATGACCGCGCCGGATGCCACTGTGGTATCCACAGCCTGCGTCACCAGCACCGAGACTCCCAGATCTTTAAGCTGCTGCTCTGCATCTGCCTGCACATAGTTGGTCAGATCGGGCACCGTGACATACTGGGTGCCCAGACTGACAGTAAGGGTCACATTCTGGCCCTCACGCACCGTGCGGCCGGAGACCGGCGACTGCTTGTAGATATAGCCCGCCGCATAGTCACTGTTGTACTCCTGCTCCCAGGTAACACTGATCTGGCCGGAGACAACCTGCTCAGTGGCGGCAGCCTCGTCCTGCGTCATGCCGATATAATCGCCCAGCGTGATATCTGCTTTGTTGTTCATCAGGTTGGAGGAATCGTTCAGGATCATCCAGCACAGTGCAAGGCAGGCAAGGGCAAATGCAATGGTGATGCCCAGCAGCGCCGGAAGATAAATGGTACGGCGCTTCTTTTTGCGGGATGCAGTCTTTTTGCTGCGGGGCGCAGGTTTTTCGGCAGGTCGATTTGTGCGGTTCTGGCTCATGGTACGTTTCACCACCTTTTCGGGTGCGTCTTCTGTAATATATTTGTACTCGAACATCACGGAGGGATTCTGCACGTAGGCGTCCAGTGCATCCAGCATCTCGCGGGCAGAAGCATAGCGGTTCTGCGGCAGCTTTGCCATGGCTTTTTCGGTGATCTCCACCAGTGCGTTCGGTACCTCCGGCGCGATCTCGTGCAGAGACTTCGGCTTATCCGAGATCTGCTTGATGGCGACCTCCACCATGTCGTCTGCGTCAAAGGGCAGATGACCGCTGAGCATCTCGTACATCATCACGCCCACCGAGTAGATATCGCTGGTGCAGTCGGTCTCATCACCCTTGGCCTGCTCCGGGCTGATATAATGCACGCTGCCCATGGCCTTGCCGCTGAGCAGCTGATTCTCGGCCCGGGAGATGCGCGCGATGCCAAAATCCATCATGCGCAGCTGACCATTGTCCAGAAGCATGATGTTCTGGGGTTTGATGTCCCGGTGCACCACACCGTTGGCATGGGCGTGTTCCAGAGCCTTTAAGATCTGAGAGATGAAATGCACAGTCTCCCGGTTGGTCAGCTTGCCGCCGCGCTGGTTGAGGTACTCGCGCAGGGTCATGCCGTCCACATATTCCATCACGATATACTGCAGATCATCGTTCACCGAAACATCATATACCTTGACGATGTTCGGGTGGTTCAGCAGCGAGATGGCCTTGGATTCATTTTTAAAGCGGCGCACAAGATCCGGGTCATGCATATACTCCTGCCGCAGCACCTTGACCGCCACCACTGTCCCGGCGGGAACAGGGCCGTTCTGACCAAGCATGACCGCCTTGTAGACGTTCGCCATGCCGCCGGAGCCGATCAGCTCCTTCACCTCATACAGACCATCCAGCTTTTTGCCGATCAGGTTGTCCATCAGCGCACCTCCTCCACACACAGAAGCAGCGCGGTGATGTTATCCGGGCCGCCGTTTTCGTTGGCAGTGCGGATCAGCAGATCCGGCAGATCATAGAACTTTCCCGTGCGCAGCAGCTGTTCCAGCTGTTCTTTGGGCACCGCATTGGTCAGGCCGTCCGAGCACAGCAGCAGGATATCTCCGCTGTGCAGCTGTGCGGTGGCAAACTCCGGTTCCAGCCGGTAGTCCACACCCAGAGCACGGGTGATGATGTTCTTCTGGGGGTGATGCTCGGCCTCCTCTACGGTAATGGTGCCGCAGTCCACCAGCTCCTGCACGTAGGAGTGGTCGTGGGTGAGCTGGGCAAGCTGCCCATCCCGGTACAGGTACGCCCGCGAGTCGCCTGCATGGCACAGATACACCCTGCCGGAGCGCACCAGTGCGCACACCGCCGTAGTACCCATGCCTGCCAGTTCTTCCTCCCGCAGGGCCTTCTGGAACACAAAGCGGTTGGCGCTGAGCAGTGTTTTTTTCAGGAAGGTCTCTTCCTCGCCGGGCAGGCACTTGGAAGCATACTGCTCCTGAAAGCAGCGCTCAATGACATCACATGCGCTCTGACTGGCTTCCCTGCCGCCGCGTGCACCGCCCATGCCGTCACACACCAGCAGCCATGCGGCATCGCCGGGCAGTTCTCCTGCGCGATAATCGTCCTGATTATCCTGCCGGACCCGGCCGACATCCGTTTTTCCTGCAAGTTTCATAGGATACTCCCTCTATTTTACGCTTTCCCGTTCATTTCGTCCCGGCGCAGCTGGCCGCAGGCGGCGCTGATCTCGCTGCCAAGACGTCGGCGCACCGTAGCATTGACCCCAAGGCTTTCCAGCTTCTGCTGGAAGCGGCGCACATTGGCGGCATCGGTAGCCGAATACGGGCTGCCGTCCACAGGGTTGATGGGGATCAGGTTCACATGAGCCCCCATGCCCCGGATGAGGTTTGCCAGCTGCTTTGCACAGGCATCCGAATCGTTGACGCCGCGCACCATGGAATACTCAAAGCTTACCCGGCGTCCGGTGGTATCCTGATAGCGGCGCACGGCCTGCATCAGCACTTCCACGGGGTAGGCATCGTTCACCGGCATCATGCCGCTGCGGATCTCGTTGTTGGGCGCGTGCAGGGACACCGAAAGGGTGAGCTGCAATTTTTTCTCGGCCAGCAGATCGATCTTTGGCACAAGGCCGCAGGTGGAAAGACTGATGTTGCGCATCCCGATGTTGACACCCTCGGGCGAGGTGATATTTTCCAGAAATTTCATCACTTCGTCAAAGTTGTCCAGCGGTTCCCCGATGCCCATGAGCACGATGTGGGAAATGCGCTCGCCAATATCCTTCTGTGCGGTGTAAATTTCGGAGCAGATCTCGCCGGCTTCCAGATTGCGCACCCGGCCTGCCTGCGTAGAGGCACAGAAGCGGCAGCCCATGCGGCAGCCCACCTGAGTGGACACACACACGGTATTGCCGTAGTGGTAGCGCATGACAACGGTCTCGATGCAGTTGCCGTCTGCCATGCGCAGCAGATATTTTACGGTGCCGTCCTTTGCTTCCTGTCGGCGCTCGATCTGGGGTGCTGCGATATAGAAGCTTTCTTCCAGCTTTGCCAGCAGGGTCTTGGGCTGGTCGGTCATAGCAGAAAACTCGGTGACCAGCTTCTGCTGCACCCAGTGGAAGATCTGCTTTGCCCGGAAGCCCGGCTGGCCCATCGCTTTCAGTTCAGCGGTCAGCTCTGCCAGTGTCAGGGAAGAGATACAGCGTTTTTGTTCCATTGTGTTCTCCTATTGGTTTTTACGAATAAGCTGCCTGTTTCATTGCAGCTCTCACCCGTTTTTCTGCATGGCGCACAGGAAAAAGCCGTCCATGCCGGTACGGGTGGGCACCGAAAGCGCACCGTGCTCCCCTGCCGTCATCCCGGCGGGCAGCGCCACGGCGGGCTTTACCACCGTAAACTCCGGGTGATGGACCAGAAATGCCGCGATCTGCTGCTGGTTCTCTGCCGGGTCGATGGTGCAGGTGGAGTACACCAGCCTGCCGCCCGGTTTGAGCAGCTGTGCCGCCGTATCGAGGATGGCCGACTGCGTGGCCAATAATTCAGCTTCGCGGGCCGGTTCCAGCTTTTTGTAGCGCAGATCCGGCTTTTTAGCCAGAATGCCCAGACCACTGCAGGGCACATCTGCAAGGATGCGGTCGGCCTGCGGCAGAGCCGGGTTTCCCTTGGTGGCATCACTGCACAGGACTTCCACATTGGTCAGTCCCATGCGTTGCACCGTCGTGCGGATCAGACCCACGCGGTTCTCGGCAGCATCGCAGCTGTAGAGCCTGCCGGTATTCTGCATCTGTTCGGCCAGCAGGACGGTCTTGCCGCCGGGGGCCGCGCACAGGTCGATGACCGTTTCACCGGGCTTTGCTTCCACGCAGAGCGCTGCCAGCTGGCTGGCCTGCCCTTCCACATGGAAATATCCCTGCCGGAACAGCTCGTTTTCCGCCGGGCTTCCCTCAAACCGGGCCAGCACACTGCCGGGCATAACGCCGGGCTTCGCTTCCTTTGCTCCGGAAGCCAGCAGCTTTGTGCAGAGTTCTTCTGCGCTTGTCTTCAGCGGGTTTGCCCGCAGGCTGGTCATGCCGCCATCGGCTTTGTAGGTGAGGATATCCAGTGCTTCATCCGGGTAGTTTTTGTGCAGAAATTCCGCCACATCCCGCCCGGCAGAGCCAAGCACCATGAGCCGCTCCACTTCGTTTTTGAAGCTTGCGGTGCTCAGGTCGTAGCTGCACGCCTTGCGCAGCACAGCGTTGACCAGACCGGATGCGCTGGATTTTTTGAAGGTGCGGGTCAGCTTGACCGCTTCGTTCACCGCTGCGGATACCGGCACCTGCATATAGCGGGCCTGTGCCAGCGCGGCACGCAGGATCTCGCGCACCGGTGCATCCAGCTTTGCAAGGCCCTTGGGCAGGAACTGGCACAGGATGTGATCCAGCGTGCCCTGATGTTCCAGCACGGTATAGAAAATGGCACTGGCAAAAGCTTTATCGCGGCCTTCCAGCTGCTGGCGCTTGAGTTCGGCATCCAGAACAAGGTTGGAAAAACCGGCCTGCTCCTGCCGCACCAGCGCCGCCACAGCTGCCGCGCGCGGATTTGCCGCCATCAGAGGATATCCCCCGCCTTGAGGCGCTGACCGGCAGCAAACGCGGTGCCGTCCATGGGCTTTTTGCCCTCCGGCACCACCTGCAGCAACTGGACGGCCCCCTCACCGCAGGCCACGGTCAGCGGCTTTGTCGCCAGCACCGTGCCGGGCGCTTTGCCGGAAGCTTCCACCGCACGGCACTCCATCACCTTGAGCTTCTTTCCGCCGGAGGTGATGAACCATGCACCGGGCCATGGGTTCATGCCGCGCACCCAGTTGTGGATGTGGGCGGCAGATTCGGTCAGGCGGAACTCCGCCATCTCTTTATTGAGCATGGGGGCAAGGCAGGCGTTTGCATGGTCCTGCGGCTGTGCAATCAGCGTGCCGGCAGCGATGGCGGGCACCACCTCACACAGTACCCGTGCACCCACGGCGGTCACGCGGTCAAACAGCTCGCCGCTGGTCTCCTCCGGGTCAATGGCGATCTTTTCACAGCAGAGCACATCGCCGGTATCCAGCCCCTCGTCCATCTGCATGATGGAAACGCCGGTCTCGGTGTCGCCGTTCAGCACGGCCCACTGCACCGGAGCGCTGCCGCGATACTTGGGCAGCAGGGAGACGTGCAGGTTGATGCAGCCATATTTCGGCGTTTCCAGCACTGACTTCGGCAGGATGCAGCCATAAGCCACCACCACGATCAGCTCCGGGGCCAGTGCGCGGATATTTTCATCTTCGCTGCCGTCCCGCAGGGTACGGGGCTGGAACACCGGCGTGCCGTGGGCAAGCGCCACTTCCTTCACCGGCGGTGCGGTCAGCACCTGCTTGCGGCCAACCGGCTTATCCCGACGGGTATACACTGCACAGATGTCATGCCCGGCAGCATACAGGGCTTTCAGGCACTCGGCGGCAATATCCGGCGTGCCCATGAACAGAATGCGCATCAGTTGTTTCCTTTCGCTTCGCGGGCAGCTTTTTTGCCCTCTTCGGTATCCTCATAGAAATACTCGCTGGACTGCATGATGGTGATGCCGTCCAGATGGTCGTTCTCATGCTGGATGCAGCGGCCCAGCAGATCCCCGGCTTCCAGCTCAAACCACTCACCGTGGCGGTCCTGTGCGCGCACTTTGACAGCAACAGGGCGGGTCACGGCGCCGTTGTGGCCCGGGAAGGACAGACAGCCCTCATAGGCGGTCTCCTCTTCCTCGGATACGGCCAGGATCTCCGGGTTCACAAAGTCGATAAACTTGTACTCGTAATCCTCCGGGATCTCCTCCGGGGCATCGGTGGTGTCCCACACCACAAACAGGCGGCGCAGCATGCCCACCTGCGGGCCGGCCAAACCCACGCCGTCGGCGGCGATCATGGTCTCGTGCATGTCATCCAGCAGGGTAGCCAGACGGTCATCAAAGGTAGTCACGGGACGGCAGACCTTATTCAGGATGGGGTCGCCCTCTTTTACAATGTTACGGATTGCCATTTATGGTACCTCCTAATCAGATATCTCCGTCCGAATGCAGATCCACCGCAACGGTGGCCTTGGACGGAAGTTTTTCCTGTTCATACAATTCCAGTGCGCTGCGCACGAGGTCGCGGAAGCGGCGGTCGTTGCGGCACTTGATGGTAAGCTTATAGCGATAAGTGTCGTTGATCTTCTCGATGCTGCCGGGGGTCGGCCCCAGCACCCGCAGGGGCAGGTCCGGCTGTTTTGCTGCCTGCTGGCCCAGAAGAGCCGCAAAGCGCGCTGCGGCCCTTGCCGTCTCGATCTCCTTTGCACCTGCAAAGCCGATGACGCACAGCCCGCAGAAGGGCGGGTACAGGCCCAGTTTCCGGTAGGCGATCTCCTGCTCGAAGAAGGCGTCGTAGTCCTGCGCGGCGGCAAGGTTCAGCACCGGGTTATCGGGGTCAGTGGTCTGGATGATGGCAAAGCCCGGGTCTTTGGCCCGGCCGCTGCGGCCTACCACCTGCGTGATGAGGCTGAACACGTTTTCGTAGGCACGGAAGCCCTGCGCAAACAGCAGTGAATCGATGCCCAGCACGCCCACAAGGGTCACGTCCTCAAAATCCAGTCCCTTGGCCACCATCTGGGTGCCCACCATGATGTCGTATTCGTGATCTGCAAATTTTGCCAGCAGCTTTTCGTGGGCGTCCTTGGCCGCGGTAGAATCCTGATCCATCCGCAGCACCCGGGCATCCGGGAAGAGCTTTGCAAGCTCTTCCTCCGCTTTCTGGGTGCCGAACCCCCGGTACTGCAGCTTGCCGCCGCAGGTGGGGCAGACGGTGGGCGGTTCCATCTGACTGCCGCAGTAGTGGCACAATACCTTATGCGCCGATTTATGGTACACCATGGGCACGCTGCACTTTTGGCACTTGAGCACCTCGCGGCAGTCCTCGCACTGGGCCATGGTCTGGTAGCCCCGGCGGTTCAACAGCAAAATGGTCTGCTTGCCTGCGTCCAGATTGTGGCGGATAGCGTCCTCCATGGCAAGGCTGATCTCCCGGGGGTTGCCCGATGCCAGCTCGGCGCGCATGTCCACGATCTGCCCCTTCGGCAGATGGAACCGTCCGCCCCTTGGGGAGGGGGGTTCCCGCCGTAGCGCTGGGTGAGCCGCACCAGCTGGGTGCGGCCATGCTGGGCCGCGTAAAAGCTCTCGGTGCTGGGGGTGGCGCTGGCCAGCAGAAGCAATGCACCGTTCTCCGCCGCACGCTGCCGGGCCACCTCGTGGGCAGAATAGCGGGGCGCAGACTCCGAACGGTAGGTGTGCTCCTGCTCTTCATCGATGATGATGAGCCCGATGTTTTCCAGCGGCGAAAAAATGGCACTGCGGGTGCCCACCACAATATCGGCACCGCCGTCCTGGATCATCTGCCACTGCAGCAGACGTTCCGTGTGGTTGAGGGCAGAGTGCTGCACCGCCACCCGGCGGCCAAACTGGCTCTTGAGCCGCAGGATCATCTGCGGCGTAAGGCTGATCTCCGGCACCAGCACCAGCGCTTTCCTGCCCTGTTCCAGACAGTGTGCGATCAGCTTTAAAAACACAAGCGTTTTGCCGCTGCCGGTCACACCGTACAGCAATGCCGAGTGGGGCGCATCATCCTCCAGCTTTGGCAGCAGCGCATCATAAGCCGCCTGCTGTTCTGCCGTCAGGCAGATGGGCTCGTTTTTGAGCGGAATAGACGAATACAGGTCGATGGACTTGTTCACCTTGCTGCATTCCAGCACGCCTTTGGCGCACAGATTATCCAGCACAGCACGGCTGATGCCCTTGTCCTCCAGCTCGTTCAGGGTGCGGGGCCCGCCGCCCAGCAATGCCACTGCCGCCAGCTGCTTGGCAGTCGGTTTAGGCTTTTGCGGCAGCCCGCCCACAAGGCGGTAAGAGTTCTCTGTGTGGCGGGTGAGCTGCTTTTGCAGCACCGGCGTCACACCGTCTGCCGCCACAGCGGGCTTGTACTGCGCACCATAGGGAATGACCGCCTTGACCGCTTCATAATAGGTGCAGAAGGTGCGTTCCTTCAGAAAGTGCACCAGACGCAGCAGCTCCGGCGTCAGACAGGCCGAAGCCGGGGCCACGTCGAAAAGATATTTCAGCTTTGCACTTTCCGGTTCGGCATCGCAGGCCAGCACCACGCCCATGCGGGCACGGCTGCCCCGGCCAAAGGGCACCAGCACCATGCTGCCCAGCTTTACGGTGTCCTGCTGGTCCGGCATGACCGCGTAGGTATACAGCTTATCAAAGTGGAAGGTCGCATTGCTGACGGCAACGCCTACCGTTTTGGGCATTCGTCCAGCTCCTTCAAATGTTATTCTGCGCTTTCGATGCGGCGGCAGATTGCCTCATACAGTGCATCGGCGCAGGTATCGACCCGGTCATTGACCAGCTTCAGGGTGAATTTATCCTGCTGGGCCAGCTCCTGCCGGGCCGTAGCAAGACGTTCCTGAATGCTGTCCTCGGTCTCGGTGCCGCGGCCGCGCAGACGGCGTTCCAGCTCCTCCACCGAGGGCGGCAGCAGGAACACGGTGGTCGCGCCGGGGAACATGCGGCGAATATTCGCTGCGCCGTGCACATCGATGACCAGAACGACCACCTTCCGGGCTGCCAGACGCTTGTCCACCTCTTCGCGCAGGGTGCCGTAGTAGTTGCCGTTGTAGAAGTTGTGCTCCACCACCTGATCGTTCTCGATCAGCTGCCGGAACTGCTCCCGGGTGCGGTAATAATAGTCCACGCCCTCCTGCTCACCGGGACGCGGTGCACGGGTGGTGGCGGAGACGGTCTTTTCGATCTCCGGGTGTGCTTCGCGCAGTGCCTTCACCACGCTGTCCTTGCCGGTGCCTGCCGCACCGGAAACTACAAACAGATATTTATCATTCGCCATGGGACGGTTCCTCCTCTACTGTCACTCTGCTCTCCTGCCCTGCCGCGCGGTTGGCCACCGTTTCCGGCTGGAGCGCCGAGAGAACCACGTGATCGGAATCCATGATCAGCACCGCACGGGTGCTGCGGCCATAGGATGCATCGATCAGCATCCCGCGCTCCCGCGCTTCCTTGATCAGACGCTTGACCGGGGCCGAGTCCGGGCTGACGACAGCCACCACGCGGCCCGCACTGACCATATTGCCAAACCCGATGTTGATCAGCTTCATAAATTCCTCCGGATCTTACTACATCATTCCAGATTCTGGATCTGTTCACGGATCTTTTCGATCTCGGCCTTCATGTCCACCACGATGCGGGTGATGTCCAGATCCTGACACTTGGAACCAATGGTATTGGTCTCACGGTTCAGTTCCTGCGTCAGGAAGTCCAGCTTGCGGCCCACCGGCTCGTTCAGGGCCAGAATGTCCCGGTACTGTGCGATATGACTGCGCAGGCGGACGGTCTCCTCGTCCACAGCAGTCTTGTCGCCAAAGATGGCGGCTTCGGTCAGCACGCGGGCATCATCGATATCGCGGTCTTCCAGAATGACCTTGAGCTTTTCATACAGACGGGTGGTGTAAGCCTCCACACGGCCCGCGCTCAGGGTCTCCACTTTGCCGACGCATTCCTCCAGAAAATTCAGGCGGTTCTCCACATCGGCCTTCATCTTGGCACCCTCGGCGGCGCGCATTTCCACAAAGCGATCCAGCGCCTGTGCCGTAACGGCAGACACATCCTCCCACAGCTGTTCCTCGTCCACATCCGCATGGCGGGTGGTGAGCACATCCGGGAAGCGGGTGATCACCCCGGCAGAGATATCATTTTTGACGCCCAGCTGCTCGGAGATATCCCGCATGGCCTGCTGATAGCTGCGGGCCAGTTCCATGTTGACCGCAACCACGGTATCTGCGGCATCTACATTCTGTACAGTCATGCTCAGCTCCACCTTGCCGCGGGTGATGCGTTCGTTGAGCTGCTTTTTCAGTCGGCTGTCCAGATAGCTGCAGGTGCGCGGGATGCGCGAAGAATACTCAAAGTAGCGAGAATTGACGCTGCGCAGTTCCACCGTGATCTCACGGCCATTGCGCACAGCAGTCCCACGGCCAAAGCCGGTCATGCTTAAGATCATAACGTTCTCCTATTTTCTGTTTTTCAATGTTTTTGCATACAGATTCCGGTATATGTATCCGCCTTTGGGTGCACAAGCCCATGTTACGATACATATAGCTTCATTTTACTATTCTTCGGCCCAAAATTCAAGGTGCACTGTTGTGCATTCCGGCCAAAATGCCCGCAATGAACGCCAATAAGTAAAAAAGCTCCGGCACAGAATCCAAAGATTTTGTGCCGGAGCCTGTTTCAGTTGGTTTTGTACACACAGGTAACGCTTTTCTGGATCAGATCTGCGTTCAGCAGGGTCTGCTCCACCCAATGAACATTCACTTCAATGGTATCGCGGGAGACCTCGTATTCTGCAGCAATGCTGTCCATGCTGCGGTATTCATGACGGTAGATCAGGGTCAGCACCAGCTTATCCAGCATGGTGATCTTGGTAAAGCGCAGCTTACGCTTATGCTCCCTACGATAAGCGTCTTCCAGTGCTGCCAGCATCCGGTCAAACTCCTGTTTTCCAACGCCAAAGGTCAGCACATAGTCCCGCTCCGTAAATTCTGCAAGGCGCTGGGCAGTAACTTTTCTCATAGGGGTCCCCTCCTTCTTTTGTGGCAATATCCGAATGCCGCGCACATCCATTTTTATCCATTATAGAGTGGGGATGTTTTCAAGTCAATGCGTTCATTGCCTTTTGGGGAAGATTTTTGCAAAAACATTTTCTGCCGGTTTACACGACCCATGTCATCTCCTGCCCACCGCCCTGCTATGCAAAAAGGGCCTCCCACTCACAGCGGGAAGCCCTTAAAATACCGTTACTTAGACGGGGTGAGACTGATTGGCGTAGTCCACATGATCGCCATCAACGCCCTGCTTCTTGGCATTACGCTTGTCGAAGAACTTGGGTGCCACCTGCGGGAACATTGCGTAGGTCAGCACGTCCTCTTCCTGCGTTGCCCACTTGGCAGCTTCCGCCTTCAGCTTGTCCATTTCGGGAGCAAGCGTATCGGCAAAGCGGCAGGTGATGGGCTGCTCGTCGCCCAGGATCTTCTTGGTGAACTCCGGCTTGATGGGAGCGGGAGTCTTGCCATAGTCGCCATGAACCAGGCCCTTGAACTCCTTGGTGACCATCTTGTAGCGCTCACCAAGGATAACGTTGAACACAGCCTGCGTACCAACGATCTGGCTGGTGGGAGTGACCAGCGGCGGATAGCCTGCATCCTCGCGGACACGGGGGATCTCAGCCAGCACTTCATCCAGCTTGTCTTCCTTGCCGGCATCCTTCAGCTGCTTGAGCATGTTGGAGAACATGCCGCCCGGCACCTGATACAGCAGGGTGTTGGCATCAACGCCCAGACTCTTGGGGCTGATCTGGCCGTTGGCGATGTACTTTTCGCGCAGCTTTGCAAAGTATGCGCGGACAACGTTCAGCTGCTTCAGATCCAGACCGGTGTCATAATCGGTACCCTGCAGGGCAGCGACCAGACTCTCGGTGGGCATGTGGCTGGTGCCCAAGCTCAAGGGGCTCATGGCAGTATCGATGATGTCGGCACCTGCCTCGATGCCCTTCAGGATGGACATGGAAGCCAAACCTGCGGTGTAGTGGCTATGGATGTCAACAGGGATGCTGACGGTCTCCTTCAGCTTCTTGACCAGATCGTAGCAGGTATAGGGAGTCAGCAGACCGGCCATATCCTTGATGCAGATGGAGTTTGCACCCATCTCCTCCAGAGTCTTGGCGTAGGCTGCAAAGTACTCGTTGTTGTGCACGGGGCTCAGGGTGTAGCTGATGCAGCCCTGCACATGAGCGCCTTCCTTGTTGGCTGCCTTGATAGCAGTCTGCAGGTTGCGCGGATCGTTCAGTGCATCAAAGATGCGGATGACATCGATGCCGTTTGCAACAGACTTCTGCACAAAGTACTCAACGGCGTCATCTGCGTAGGGACGATAGCCCAGCATGTTCTGGCCGCGGAACAGCATCTGCAGCTTCTGGTGGGGCAGTTCCTTGCGCAGGATGCGCAGGCGGTCCCAGGGATCTTCGTCCAGGAAGCGGATGCAGCTGTCGAACGTAGCGCCGCCCCAGCACTCCACGGAGAAGTAGTTGATCTTATCCATTTCCGGCAGGATGGGACGCATCTCATCCATGGTCATGCGGGTTGCCAGCAGAGACTGGTGGGCATCGCGCAGGACGACCTCGGTAACCTTGATCGGCTTTTTGGCCATGATTGTCACCTCTCCCTTAGTTCATGGAAACCAGAACGTCACCGGAGTTGACGGTGTCGCCCTTGTTGACGTTGATGGAAGCCACAGTGCCGTCCTGCGGAGCAACGATCTCGTTCTCCATCTTCATAGCCTCCAAGATCACCAGCACATCGCCGGCCTTGACGGATGCACCGGCCTTGACCTTGACATCCAGGATGTTGCCGGGCATGGGAGCCTTGACGGCAACAGCACCGGCAGCGCC
>OBVI01000248.1_pt1 | contig 24201 bp, 16 predicted proteins | sample 1476021 | NCBI WGS metagenome assembly OBVI01 (sample SAMEA2579981, study PRJEB22360) | human gut metagenome
TGAAGTGGGGCCCGATTTTGGAAAAGATTGATCTGGTCATCATCATCAGCCAGTCCGGCGAGACCAGCGACACGCTGGCAGCACTTAAGCTGGCCAGGAGCCGCGGTGTGCCGGTGCTTGCTATCGTGAATGTGGTGGGCAGTTCCATTGCGCGCGCGGCCGACTACGTGATGTACACCTATGCGGGGCCGGAGATCGCTGTGGCTTCCACCAAGGCTTACACGGTGCAGATGTGTGTGCTGTATCTGTTTGCCCTGCGTCTGGCCTATGCGCGCGGCCGACTGAGCGAGACGGAGACCCGCCGCTATACGGCGCAGCTGCTGCATGCACCGGAGGTCATCAAGCCACGTCTGGCAGACTGTGAGCAGATCAAATATCTTGCCAGCCGCTATGTGAACACCCAGAGCTGCTTCTTTATCGGGCGTGGCTTCGACTACGCACTTTCGCTGGAAGGAAGCCTTAAACTCAAAGAGATCAGCTATGTGCACTCGGATGCCTATGCGGCAGGGGAGCTCAAGCATGGCACCATCAGTCTGATCACGGATGGCGTGCCGGTGATCGCACTGGCGACCCAGAAGCAGGTATACGAAAAGACCATTTCCAATGCCAAAGAGACCCGCAGCCGCGGCGCAAGGGTGTTGCTGTTCACCACAAAGGACGCCGTGGTGCCCGAGGGTGTGGCCGATGCGGTGGTCCGGCTGGATGAATACGAGGATATCCTGATGCCGCTGCAGCTCATTGTGCCGCTGCAGCTGTTTGCCTACTATATGGCTGTTCTGCGCGGCTGTGATGTGGATAAGCCGCGCAATCTGGCAAAGAGCGTGACGGTGGAGTAACGGCACAAAACCGCACTGGAAAGGCCCGCAGGCCGCTCTGAGAAGATGCGGACGCCGGACCGATGGATAGAACGAAAAAAGCTCCCCTCTCTGAGCTGTCAGAGAGGGGAGCTGCTGTTTTTATAGAGCTTCCGGCTTACCAGAACCAGTAGCGCTTTTTCAGCACGATATAGGCGATGCCGATAATGATGATCGTTACGCCGCCGGCAATGAAGAAGGTCCAGTTGATGTTGGCAAATTTCAGGTTCTGATTGGTCAGCAGATAATGGCCGGCGGTATCTGCTGTGATGATGCCGTCCGTGTAGCTGTTCAGGTACTGCCACTTGCCAGAGGTGGGGTTGTAGAGATACAAGCGGGTATAGGTGCTCACATCCAGATCGATGCGCACCGAGCAGGGGAGGGCTTTGCCCTTGTCCAGCTCAAACTCAATGCCCTCCTTGCTCTCGGTCAGCACGAGCATGGTATCCAGTTCACTGGTGGTGCTCTTGACGTTGCTGCCCGCGATCTGCATGGTGTAGCCGTCGCCCACCACGCACAGGGTCTTGCCGGTGGTGCGCAGGGCGTTGAGGATATCACCGGTCACAGTGGGAACTTCGGCCTGCGTAAAGACGATCTCGTTGTCCGTGCTGTCCTGGATCGCCTGCACCACGGGATCGATCTCAATGGGAGTATCGTCCTCCGGCTTTGTGGTGCTGCTGTCCGAAGATTCCTCCGAGGAAGCGGCAGAACGGTTGACAATGACCGTGACCATAGCAGAAGCCGTGCCGTTGGAGACCGTGATGGAGGTTGCACCGGTCCCCACAGCTGTGATCACGCCGCTGGGGCTGACCGTGGCAATGTTGCTGTTGGCGGACTTAAAGGTGAACTTCTGAGAAGCAGAGGAAGGCTTGACGCTGGCGGTCAGGGTGCGGGTGGCACCGGGCTTGAGCACAACGTAGGAAGGATTCACTGTGACGACCTGACCGCTGTTGGAAGAACCGGTGCTGGCGGTGCCGGTTCCGGTTCCGGAGTTGGGAATGCTCATGACCGTAACATTGGTGGTAGCAGTCACCGAACCGCAGGTAGCGGTGATGGTGGCAGTACCGGGGGCGACACCGGTAACGCGGCCAAAATTATTCACCGTGGCTACCTTTTCGTTGGAAGAGGTCAGGGTGACGGTGGCATAATTGGAGGCCGAGGTGGGCCGCACCTGCAGCTGTGCCGATACCGAGTTGCCGACATAAATGGTATTGGAGGACAGGGAAAGATCCATTTCGGTCACGATCATGGAGGAATCCATGGAGACCACGATGGTGTAAGCACAGATCTGATTGCCAGCAGCAGCTGTGATACGGGTTGTGCCCACACCCACGGCCTGCACAACACCGGTGTTGCTCACGGTCAGAATGGAGGTATCGTCCGATATATAGACCACCGAATCGGTAGAGTTGCGGGGACGCACCACGGGGGACAGCTGCTGAGAAGAACCCAGCAGCATATTGGCGGTATAGCTGCCGGCTTCAATGCTTTCGGCAGGTACATTCTGATCCCACGGCATGGTAATGCCGCTCAGGGCGAGGCCGGAGACCGGGCTTGCTGCGGCCGCAGACACAGCTGTGCCGCAGGCCAGCAGGCAAAACGCTGCCGCACAGACGGCCAGTTTTTTTGCGGTTGATTTCATAGTAAGTATACCTCTTTGGGGTGATTTGGCAGCGGCTGACAGTCCGGTTTTAATGGAACAGAACACCCAGTGCTTCCATTGCGTACTCAAAGTAAGTGATCTGGTCATACTCCACACGGGCGGTAACGCTCATGCCGTTGGAAAGGTCTACCTTATCACCGCTCTTGCTTACCACGTAGGTGGTATCCGGCTTGATGGTCATTTTGTAGTAGGATGCATTGGTGCTGGCGGTCACATCGCTGTCGATCGCGGTCACGGTGCCGGTCAGGGTACCGTAGGAGTACTCCGACAGGCCGGTGATGGCGATCTTGCAGGGGTCGCCCACATGCAGCAGGGGACGGTCGTTCACATTGACCATGGCAACGACCTCCAGATCGTCGTTCTCACTGGCGACAGTAGCCAGCGGAGAACCGGCGCTCAGGACCATGCCCTCCTTATAGGGGGTATCCATGTGGATCACACCGGAGGTGGGAGCATAGATATAATAATCGTTGGCACCGGTGTTCAGGGTATCGATCTGGGCCTGAATGTTGTCCACGTTGCTCTGCGCACTGGTGATGCTCTGGGAAATGGACTGCATGGTGGAGTAGTACAAGGCCTCCACCTCGCTCTGGCTCTGCTCCATCATGGTCTTGATCTGAGCATCCGAATAGCCGGCAGCCTGATAGGCAGTAGCGTCAAAGGTCTTTTGCGAGACCTGACTCTTATAGGTCTCGTACTGGTAGTAGTAAGGCTGATCTTCCGGGTTCGTCTCGCTGAAGTAGTTGGTGTCGTCCTGCACGCACTGCAGCAGCTTATTATACTGGTCCAGCTGGGTCTGGTAAATCTTGAGCTGGCTTTCCAGATTGTCCTGCTGCATATCGATGTCGGTGCTCTTGATGTGCGCCACAAGGTCGCCCTCGTTCACATAGCTGCCTTCCGAGATATACATTTCGGTGATGGAACCGGAATAGCTGGACATGATGTAGGTCTTGTTGCTGGCCTGCACGGTGCCGGTGTTCTGACTGACATAAATGCGGTTGGTCTGGGTGCTCCACACCAGAAGGAACACCATAAAGATGCCCACCAGAATGACAAAGGCGTAACCGTAGGGCGGCACATCCCTGTCCAGCATGATACGGCGGTCCTGCAGGTCCGTCAGGCTTTGAACTTTCATTGTCATAGTTATTTGGTCTCCATAAAGACATCGATCACAGCATCGTCAGAATCCTGATTGACATAGATCGTATAGGAAGTGCCGGTCAGCTTCTGGTCGTTCTCAAAAGCGTGGACCTGCAGCTTGTAGGAGGCCAGCTGGCTGTTTTCCATGGGTCCGGTGTAGTGGGCGTACAGGCAGTTCTTGACGCGCAGGATAGCATCCATGTGATAGCCCGGGTCCATCTGAGGGATGAGCTGGGTGGCCTGCTGCATCATGTACAGGTGCATCTGATGATCCTCGCCCAGTGCAAAGGACTGGATGATGGGGCCGATGGGCTGAGCGTTGTTGCTCTTGATGAAATTGTGCATCTGGGTCAGCACCACTGGCAGGCTGGCCATTTCTTCCGGACGGATCTCGCGGGAGAGCACATTGGTGAGCTTGAGGGTCTTGTTTTCAGCTACTTTGATCTCATTCATGATAAATACCTCTGTTTCGTTTCAGATTTACTTTACATCGGCGTTAGATAAAATGTGCCCGGAGGCGCTTTGTCTCCGGGCACACCATAGTAAGGCATTGTCACCTGAGCAGGCCGCGCCGCTTCAGGGTAACACCATCTTCCTTATTCAGGACAGACGAGACAAGCAGGTCTTCTGTTGTCAGCATCGATGGCCCTGGCAGTCATATTATGGAACCGGAACTCCATCCGATCTCAGCATATCAATAGGTGATCGACTCGCCGTCGTCATCCTCTTCCACGACAGCCTGCATGACAGGCTGCTTGGGTTCTGCCTTTTTCTTGCTGCGGTAAATACCCTGCTGCATGTTCCACAGCTCGTAGTATCTGCCTTCCTTGGCAAGCAGCTCCTCATGGGTGCCGCGCTCCACGATCTGGCCGTGATCCATCACCAGGATCATGTCACAGTCACGGACGGTGGACAGGCGGTGAGCAACGATCAGCATGGAACGATCCGCAAGCTGGTCATAGATCATGTTGAAGATCAGGTTTTCCGTTGCAAAGTCGAGGTTGCTGGTGGACTCATCCAGAATGTAGAGGTTGGAATCCTTCAGGAAAGCACGAGCCAGTGCAATGCGCTGCTTCTCACCGCCGGACAGGCCGTTGCCGGCTTCCTCCAGATAGGTGTTGTACTGCAGGGGCAGATGACGGATAAAGTCGTGCGCATCGGCCTTCTTGGCAGCTTCCTTGACCTCGTCCATGGTGGCATCCATGCGGGAAACACGGATGTTGTCATAGATGGTCTTGCTGAACAGCTCAACGTTCTGCGGCACATAGGAAATTGCGCGGCGGACAGAATCGTTGGTGTATTCCGTCAGGTTCACGCCATTGAAATCGATCTCGCCATCCTCCGGCTCATAATACTTGAGCAGAAGCTTGGTGATGGTGGACTTGCCGCTGCCGCTGCTGCCCACCAGAGCCACCTTTTTGCCGGCCGGGATGGTAAAGCTGATGTGATCCAGCGCAGGGGCACGGTTGCCGTAACGGAAGGTGACATCCTTGAACTCGATGTCGCCCTCCACCTTTTCCAGATCCGTGCGATCCTCGTCGCCGGCAGTTTCAGAAGGATAGTCCATGATCTCGGTCAGACGCTTCATGGAGATGTTGGCTTCCTGGATCTGCATCTGCAGACCGATCAGGTTGCTCAGCGGAGAAGTAAAGTAGGAAGACAGGGTGCTGAAAGCCATATAGCCGCCCAGCGTCATTTCGCCGTTCAGCACCTGACTGATGCCCACATAAGTAGTCAGCATGCCAAAGATCATGGAGATGAAGGCGGAGATCAGACCCTGTGTGGTGCTGATGCGGCTGGAACGCAGGCTGATCTTCAGGCTCTTGATGTATTCACGCTCGAGGTTTTCCAGCTCGGTGTCCTCGTTGGCGTTGCACTTGACGGTCTCAATGCCGCGCAGGCTTTCGATCATCTGGCTGTTCAGTGCAGCAGACTGCACCATGGTCTCTTCGTTGATCTTCTTATACGGCTGCTTGTAGATCAGCACCAGCAGAATGCTGACCAGCGCCATGAACAGCGAAATGGAGAACAGCATCGCGTTCATGCGGAACAGAATGATGCCGGTGATGATGGCCATGGAGATATCCATGATCAGACTCAGCGCAATGCTGGTGAAGATGGACTTGATGGTGTTAGCATCCGAATAACGGGTGGTGATATCACCAGTCTTGCGGGTGGCAAAGAACTTCATGGGCAGGTGGAAGATGTGCCCGAAGTAGCCCATCATCAGCGGGATATCGATCTTGATGGACAGATGGATCAGCACCCACTGCCGCACAAAACCGATCAGAGTATTGGTCAGGCTGACCATGCTGAACACGAGGATCAGTGTGACCAGCAGATTATTCAATCCGTAGGGCAGCACCTCATCCATCAGGATCTTGTTGAACATGGAGGATGCAATGCCGAGGATCGTTGTGATCAGAGAGGCAAAAATTGCATAGAAGAAAAGCTTTTTCTGCGGCAGCAACAAATCAATGTAGCGCTTGAACATGCCGCCCTTTGCCACCTTGCCGCCCTTGAACTCCGAGGTGGGGTTCATCAGCAGCAGAACGCCCGTAAAGTTCTTGTAGAACTCATCCAGACTGATCTTTTTCAGCTCTGTGGCGGGGTCGCCGATGATGACATAATCCTTGCACTTGTGCTTTTTGCCGTTCTTTTCGTCTTCCTTGGCAGATTCCGACTCCTTCAGCATGTGCTTGCGGCGCTCACCCTCATCCTTGATGGTGGTCTTTTTAAAGACCACCACAAAGTGGGCCAGACCCTGGTCGGTAATGACCTGTGCGATACAGGGCAAAGAGAAATCGCTGAGGAAATTTTCACGGTCCACGCGAACCGCTGCGGTGGAAAAACCCAACTCGTTAGCGGCTTTCTGCAAACCAACAAGGTTCGTGCCTTTCAGGTCAGTGCCCATCATATCGCGCAGGCGGGTGATGGTAACTTCCTTTTTGTAATGGAGGCACACCATTGCGAGGCAGGCAGCCGCACAGTCGGTAGTGTCATGCTGCCGGACGTAGGTATAACGCATAGATGCTTCCTTTGATCATATACAAATTTATTCAAACGACTGCAGAACACTTCCAAGGGAAGCGGACGGCAGCAGCTCTGACAACGCAAAAAAACACAGTCTGTAAGCAGTATAAAAACCGGTGGCTTACCCCGTCCTGCGGAGAACGGCGGCAAAGCACCGGTCAGCTGTTGCTAAAAATGGCAAAATGCCCATGGAACTGTGTACCGGACTTTGGAAAATCAGATACTAATTCCCAAAGAACATAAAAAGTATACCACAATGCAACATCTTCTTCAAGTGGTCAATTTTTAAGAAATCATTAAGCTGAATGCTTTTTTTCTGCATAGATGCTGCATTTTTCGGGGCTGTGGACAAAGACCGGAGATGGCGGGGCGGAGGAGAAAATCCATGCGGCATCAGCTGCCGGCTGCAGCACAAATAAAAAGAGCAATGTCCGTAAGGAACATTGCTCTGCTTTGGCGCCTCTTGCCTGACTCGAACAGGCGACACCCTGATTAACAGTCAGGTGCTCTAACCGACTGAGCTAAAGAGGCAGATCACAGTTGTGACTGCGAGAGATATTATACCGCATAAGAATGCCTTTTGCAAGCCCTTTTTTACAAAACCAGAAATTTTTTGCAAAAACAAAAAGCCCTGCGGCGTTTTTGAAACGCTGCAGGGCGGGAAATGCATATTATATAAGGGAGCGGAACGCTTACTTCAGCTTGCTCTTGGCCTTCATGCGTTGCTCATGGTTCAGAATCTGCTTGCGGATGCGCAGATTCTCGGGAGTGACCTCCAGCAGCTCATCCTGTGCCAGGAACTCCAGACAGCCTTCCAGACTCAGCTTGCTGATGGGGATCAGGCGCAGGGCATCGTCAGAGCCGGATGCACGGGTGTTGGTCAGATGCTTGGTCTTGCAGACGTTGACATCCACATCCTCGCCGGAAGCGGTGTAGCCGATGACCATGCCTTCGTAGACCTTCTCGCCGGCACCCACCAGCAGAGTGCCGCGCTGCTGTGCGTTGAACAGACCGTAGGTGACGGCCTCGCCGGTCTCAAAGCTGACCAGAGAACCGGTGGAGCGGTTGGCAATCATGCCGGCCCAGACATCATAACCGTCAAAAATCTGGTTGATGATGCCTTCGCCGTGGGTATCGGTCAGGAACTGGTTGCGGTAGCCGAACAGGCCGCGGCTGGGCATACGGAACTCCAGACGCACGCGGTCGGTGCCCAGAGATTCCATCTGCTGCAGGATGGCCTTGCGCTGGCCCAGACCGGTCATGACAGCGCCCTGATACTGAGTGGGCACATCGATGACAACATGCTCCATAGGCTCATAGGTCTTGCCGTCGATGACCTTGGTCAGAACGTGCGGGGGAGAGACCTGCAGCTCATAACCTTCGCGGCGCATGGTCTCGATCAGGATGGACAGATGCATTTCGCCACGGCCCATAACGCGGAAGGAATCGGTAGTGGCAGAATCCTCCACCTTCAGAGCAACGTCCTTCAGCAGCTCCTTCTGCAGACGGTCACGGATCTGACGGCTGGTAACGTACTTGCCCTCACGGCCGGCCAGCGGGCTGTCATTGACGGAGAAGGTCATTTCCACGGTGGGGTCGTTGATCTTCACAAAGGGCAGCGGCTCCACATTGGAGGGGCTGCACAGGGTGTTGCCGATGGTCACATCGGGCAGGCCGGAGAAGGCCACGATATCGCCGGCGGTGATGTTATCGCAGGGCTGACGGCCATTGGCCTGGAAGTCGTACAGCTTGGTCAGACGGCCGCGCATCTTCAGATCCTGATTGTGCCAGTCACAGACGACAACTTCCTCGCCCACCTTAGCAACGCCGTTCTGGATGCGGCCGATGCCAATGCGGCCCACAAAGTCGTTGTAGTCCACAGAGGACACCAGCATCTGGAAGGGAGCCTCGGGGTCGCCCTCAGGCGGCTTGATGGTGCTCAGCAGAGTATCGAACAGGGGAATCAGGTCGGTGCCGGGCACATCCGGGTCCAGGCTTGCGGTGCCATCACGGCCGCAGCAGAACAGCATGGGGCAGTCCAGCTGCTCATCGGTGGCGCCCAGATCCATCAGCAGGTACAGCACCTCATCGATGACTTCCTTGATGCGGGCGTCGGGACGGTCGATCTTGTTGATGGCCACCACCAGGCTCAGGTTCTGCTGCAGAGCCTTCTGCAGCACGAAACGGGTCTGGGGCATGCAGCCCTCGGCAGCGTCCACCAGCAGCAGAACGCCGTTGACCATCTTCAGCACGCGCTCGACCTCGCCGCCGAAGTCGGCATGGCCCGGAGTATCGACGATGTTGATCTTGACGCCCTTGTAGGTGCAGGAGCAGTTCTTGGCCAGAATGGTGATGCCGCGCTCACGCTCGATATCGCCGCTGTCCATGACGCGCTCAGCCACGACCTGATTGTCGCGGAACGCGCCGCTCTGACGCAGCATTGCGTCCACCAGGGTGGTTTTGCCGTGGTCAACGTGAGCGATAATGGCAACGTTGCGCAAATCGTTACGAACCATAAAATTCAACCTCTCTATTATTAAAACTCATAAAATACGAACGAACGTCATACAAACCTAAGTTTATAACAGAAGAGGGTGGTTTGTCAAGATTGTATAAAAATTTTTTCAGTCTTTCGGCAGAATGCCCGAGAAAAGCGGCGTGATTTGTGCGGCGTGTCCCTTGAAAATATGCTATACTAAGGGTGCAAAAGCAAAATGCGGAGAACGGGGTTGCGAGCCGGGGGCTTTTCCCGCGAAATTTCGGGGCTTCCAGCTCCCGCCCTATTGCCCTGTGGGCAACAGGGTCCCACCCTCGGATCATTCGCTGGGAAAACTCCCGGCCCTCAGCCCGGAGAAGTACCGATAAAATGCTGCAAAACCGGAGGTGTTTTTATGAAGATCACGTTTCTGGGCGCGAACCATGAGGTCACCGGAAGCTGTACGCTGATCGAAGCGGCCGGACGGCGCTTTCTGATCGACTGCGGCATGGAGCAGGGCAAGGATGTCTACGAAAATCAGCCCATCCCGGTTGCTCCCGGGGAAATCGACTGGGTGCTGGCTACCCATGCCCATATCGACCATACCGGCATGCTGCCGCTGCTGGTGCGCAACGGCTTCCGGGGCAACATCTATGCTACAAACCCTACGGTGGAGCTGTGCGGCATCATGCTGCGGGACTCGGCCCATATTCAGGAATTTGAAGCCGAATGGAAAAACCGCAAGGGCCAGCGTTCCGGTGCAGAGCCGGTGGAGCCCATGTATACCGTACAGGATGCCGAAGCGGCCATGAAGCTGTTCAGGGGAGTAAACTATGAACAGCGCGTGGAGCTGGCGCCGGGTATTGAGGCGCGCTTTGTGGATGTGGGCCATCTGCTGGGCTCGGCCAGCATCGAGCTGTGGATCACCGAGGGCGAAAATACCACAAAACTGGTGTTCTCCGGCGATATTGGTAATACGGACCAGCCCATCATCAGAGACCCCACCTACATCAAAGAGGCGGACTATGTCTTTATGGAGTCCACCTATGGCGACCGCAGCCACGGTCCAAAGCCGGATTATGTGAACGAGCTGGCAAAGATCCTGCAGCGGACCTTTGACCGCGGCGGCAATGTGGTCGTTCCCAGCTTTGCGGTGGGCCGCACGCAGGAGATGCTCTACTTTATCCGTGAGATCAAGGAAAAAGGGCTGGTCAAAGGCCACGGCAATTTCCCGGTGTACATCGACAGCCCGCTTGCCATTGAAGCAACGCGGATCTTCCGGGATACCGACATGGAGTGCTTTGACGAAGAGACCCGGGCCATGCTGGCAAAGGGCATTGACCCCATTGCGCTTCCGGGCCTGCGGGTGACCGTGACCAGTGATGAATCCCGTATGATCAACGCAGACCGTGTGCCCAAGGTCATCCTCTCGGCCAGCGGCATGTGCGAAGCGGGCCGCATCCGCCATCACCTCAAGCATAACCTGTGGCGTCCGGAGTGCACGATCCTGTTCGTGGGCTATCAGGCGGTGGGCACGCTGGGCCGCACCCTCATTGATGGCGCAGTCAACGTCAAGCTGTTTGGTGAGCCCATTGAGGTACAGGCGGAGATCTGCCAGCTCACCGGAATGTCCGGCCATGCGGACAGGGAGGGCCTGCTGCGCTGGGTGGGTGCCTTTGAGCAGAAGCCGAAGCGGGTCTTTGTGATGCACGGCGACGACGAGACCGAGGATCACTTTGTGGAGACCCTGACCGAACAGGGCTTTACCGCCTGCGCACCCTACAATGGGGCACAGTGGGCCATTGGTGCCGAGGGTGCTGTCTGTCTGCAGGAGGGCTCCCGGGTGCGCATTGAGCACAAGGCATCCGAAGGGCAGAGCCGTGCCGCCAGCGTGTTCCAGCGGCTGGTCAGTGCCGGCAAGCGCCTGCTGCGTGTCATTGAGCACAACGAGGGCGGTGCCAACAAGGATCTGGCAAAGTTTGCCGACCAGATCAACGCCCTGTGCGACAAGTGGGATCGATAAGGCAAAACAATACAAGAACAATGTTCGCCGTTTCCACAAAGGAACGGCGAATTTTTTGTGCAAACCGGTGTCTGCCCAGCCCGTGAATGTTCTTCCCTGACATAAAAATACCCCCGGAGCGTGCAGAGTTTTGGCTCTGCTCTGCCTGCTCCGGGGGTATATCATTTTGTGTCGTCTTTCAGAAAAAGCTCACCTGACTGCTTTCCGGCAGGTCGCCCAGGGCGCCCACCTGACGCAGGCGGTCCAGAATGCTGCTGCCGACGCCGGACGCCTGTTGCAGCTCCTCCACCGAGATATACTCTTCACCGTGGATGGTGGCACGTTCCAGCGCTTCGGCGGCGGCACCGCCCAGACCCTTCAGTGCACAGAAGGGCAGGCGCACCTTGCCGTCCTCCACCACATACTTGGAGCCGCGGCTCTTGCCCAGCTCAATGGGCAAAAACTCGTAGCCGCGCACCAGCATCTCGTTGACGAGCTGCAGGCTGACCAGCACATCCTCGTCCTTGGCGTTCTTCTCTTCCTTCAGGCGGCGCTTGACTTCTTCCATGTGGGCACGGGCCACTGCCGCACCGCCCACAGCAGCCTCGTAGTCGATATCGTCGCCGCGCACGGTAAAGTACACGGCATAGAACTCCGGCGGGCGGTAGATCTTGAACCACATCAGGCGGATGGCCGACATCAGGTAGGCCACAGCATGGGCCTTGGGGAACATATACTTGATCTTGCGGCAGCTCTCGATGTACCAGTCCGGCACCTCGTGCTCCCGCATGGCTTCCTCCCAGCCATCCTTGAAGCCGCCCTTGGCTACCTTGCCCTTACGCACAGCCTCCATGATATCAAAGGCCATCTTGGGCTCCAGACCCTTGCGCAGCAGGTACAGCATGATGCTGTCACGGCAGCCAATGACCTCGGCAATGGTGCAGGTGCCGCTGCGGATCAGCTCGTCTGCGTTGCCGGTCCACACATCGGTGCCGTGGGACAGGCCCGAGATCTGGATCAGTTCGGAAAAGTTCTTGGGGCGTGCCTCCACCAGCATACCGCGCACGAAGTTGGTACCCATTTCCGGGATGCCGAAGGTGCCGGTCTGGCTGTCGATCTGTTCCGGGGTCACGCCCAGCGCTTCCGGGCTGGTCAGCAGGCTGTACACCTTGGGGTCGTTCATGGGGATGCTGTCGATGGGGATGCCGGTGTACTCCTCAAAATACTTGTAGAAGGTGGGCATATCGTGGCCCAGCTCGTCCAGCTTGAGCAGGGTGTCGTGCAGATACTTGAACTCGAAGTGGGTGGTCAGCAGGCCGCCCGCCACGTCATCCGCCGGGTGCTGGATAGGGCAGAAATCGTAGATCTCGTAGGTGTCCGGCACAACGACCATGCCGCCGGGGTGCTGGCCCGTGGTGCGCTTGACGCCGGTGCAGCCCAGAGTCAGGCGGTTCTCCTCGGCGTGGTTCACCGTGCGGCCGCGCTCGTCCAGATACTTTTTCACATAGCCGTAGGCGGTTTTGTCCTGAATGCCGGATACGGTGCCTGCCTTGAACACATTGGCCTTGCCGAACAGCTCCTCGGTGTAGCGGTGCACGTTGGACTGGTACTCGCCGGAAAAGTTCAGGTCGATATCCGGCTCCTTGTCGCCGTAGAAGCCGAGGAAGGTCTCGAAGGGGATATCGTGGCCGTCCACCAGCATCCGGGTGCCGCAGTGGGGGCAGTTTTTATCCGGCAGGTCAAAGCCGTCATCCACGCTGCCATCGGTGATGAACTCACTGTGCTTGCACTTGGGGCAGCGATAGTGGGGCGGCAGGCTGTTCACCTCCGAGATGCCGGAGAAGTGGGCCACGGCCGATGAGCCGACCGAACCACGGCTGCCCACCTGATAGCCGCCCGCGTTGGAGTAGGCCACCAGCTTGACCGCAATGACGTACAGCACGGCGTAGCCATGGCCGCAAATGGAGTCCAGCTCCTTCTGCAGCCGCTTCTCCACGATCTCGGGCAGGGGATCGCCGTAATCACGCTTGGCGTGTTCCCACGTAGCATCGCGCAGCTGCTGCTCTGCGCCCTCGATACTGGGCGGGTAGGTGCCGCGCGGGATGGCACGAACATTGTTGTCGATCATCGCCGCGATCTTGCGGGGGTTCTTCACCACCACCTCGTAGGCTTTTTCCTTGGGCAGGTAGTAGAACTGTGCCAGCATATCCTGCGTGGTGCGGAAGAACAGGGGCGGCTGGTTGTCCGCATCCTTGAAGCCGTTGCCCGCCTGCAGCACGGCACGGTACGCCGCATCCTCCGGCTCAGTAAAGTGCACGTCGCCAGTGGCAATGACCGGCTTGTGCAGATCTTCGCCCAGCTTGATGACCGTGCGGTTGAAGTTTTTGATGTCCTCTTCGCTGTCCACCTTGCCGTCCCGCACCATGTAGGCGTTGTTGCCCAGAGGCTGGATCTCAAGGATGTCGTAGTAGGCGGCGATCTTTTTCAGTTCCTCGTAGCTGGTGCCATCCACGATGGCCCGGTACAGCTCGCCGGCTTCGCAGGCGGAAGTGAGCAGCAGGCCGTCCCGGTATTTGTTCAAAAGGCTCCGGGGCACCCGGGGCTTTTTGAAAAAGTAGTTCACATGGGCTTCGCTGACGATCTTGTACAGATTTTTCAGGCCCATCTGGTTCTTGACCAGAATGATGAGGTGGTAATACTTCTTTTTCAGCACCTCGCGGTTGCCGCCAAGGCCGGTGTTGATCTCACTGACCTTTGCTACCTGCTTTTCTTCCAGATCCTTCAGCATGACACCAAAGATACGGCCCAGCGCGGCAGAGTCCTCACAGGCACGGTGGGCCTCGTAGGCAGGCAGCTCCAGATGTTTGTTGATGGTGCCCTGCTTGTAATTGTGCAGGCCGGGGTACATGGCCTGCGCCATGGTCAGGGTGTCGATATAGGTCGGCTCCAGCCTGATGCCGCTGCGCTTGGCGGCGGCGCGCAGGAAACGCATATCAAAGGCGTGGACGTTGTGGCCCACAAGGATGCGGTCTCCCGCAAATTTGAGGAAGGCTTCCAGCGCTTCCTTTTCGCCGGGAGCATCCGCCACCATTTCGTTGGTGATGCCGGTCAGCTCGGTGATCTTGGGGGTGATGGGCTTGCCGGGCTTGACAAAGGTGTCAAATTCCTCCACCACCTCGCCGTTTTTCACGATGACGGCACCGATCTCGGTCATATACTCCACGCCCGGGTCAAGGCCGGTGGTCTCGGTATCAAAGACACAGAACTCCCCGTCCAGCGGCTGATCTTTCACGCCGTACACGCAGGGGATCATGTCGTCCACAAAGTAGGCTTCGCATCCATAGATCAACTTGAAATCCGGATCGGATTTATGGATATCGTCCGCTGCCAGCATGGCTTCCGGATAGCCCTGACACACACCGTGGTCGGTGATGGCAATGGCCGGATGCCCCATGCGGTGGGCCAGCTTGACGATGCCGCCGGGGTCGCAGAAGCCATCCATGCTGGAAAGCTTGGTGTGCAGATGAAGCTCCACCCGCTTCTCCGGTGCGGTATCCTCCCGCTTTTTGCGCTCCACGATGAGCACATCGTAGGGATAGACGATATAATCGTGCTCGTACTTGTCGTAGGAGCAGTCGCCGCGCACGATGAGGGTGGTGCCCTTGCCAAGGCTCTCCCACTTGGAGCAATCCTCACCTTCCTGCGCACGGATCTTCAGGTTGATAGAGCCCTGATAGTCGGTGATGGACACGGTGTAGATCTTGCGGAAGTTGCCTTTGACCTCCGAGAAGAACACATCGCCCCAGATGACGCACTTGCCGCCCTCACCGCCCAGATCCTTCAGCGGAGTGAGGTTCTTGGGGGTGAACATTTTGCCATGGAAAATGGTGACAGGCTTATCGGTCAGATCCAGACCATCCACCTTGATGGACGGTGCGGTGTTCTTTTTCTCGAACTTGACCACCGGCGGCGCGATCTTGCGCTCCAGCTTTTCCTCCAGCTGATGCTGCTCCGCCTCACTCACGGTGCTCTGCAGTGTTACCTGCGGCGTTACCCCGGTGTGCGCCGCAATGCGCTCGGCAAGCAGCTTTTCAAAGTGCATTTCCTGCAAAAATTTTGTGCCATGGCACACGCCGATGGTGATTTTCTGGCCAACGATCTGGATGGTGCACCGGTCCAGAAAGCCGTTGATGGGCACGCCGTCCCGCTTCATTTCGTCCATCAGGCCGCGCAGAGCGGTTTCATCCAGCATGGCATAGCCAAACAGGTTCTGGATACGCAGCTCAAAGCCCTCATAGTCCGGCTGCAGGGATGCCAGCAGCCGGGCACAGAGATCTTTGTCCAGCGGCGCACCGCTGCGCAGGGTAAAGATGACCTGCCGCTCCTGCCGCAGCATCTGCGCGTGCTCCACAATGACCTGCCCGAAGCAGGCCGCAAATGCCGGGTCCACCATGAACTGCGGCCACAGGTTGGATACGAGTGGTGTCACAAATGGTACTCCTTTTTATACAGCACAAACTGCCGCACCCGTTTTTTGCAGGTGTGGCAGCAAAAATGTGGTTTTATTTCTTTGCAAGTTCCTCTGTTCTGAAAATCTGGTAGCCCTCATAATGATAGCTTGCATCAATACCCTTCATATACACCTGACGGTCATTGATCTGTTCCGTCAGTGCTTTATGCAGCAGTACCTTGATTTCCAGATCTTTCACCGGACTGCGCTCCATGGCCATCAGATAGTCGCTTTTATCCACGCGGCTCCAATCCACCACCTGATGCAGTTCTTTTTTCAGGATGCAGTCCAGCCAGATGCGGGTACTGCGGCCATTGCCTTCCCGGAAAGGGTGCGCCACGTTCATTTCCACATATTTTTCAATAATTTCATCAAACGTAGACTGCGGCATCCGGTCAATGCTTTCCAGTGCCGGGCGCAGATACATGACCGGTGCAAAGCGGAAATTTCCCTTTGCGATGTTTACGGTGCGCATCTGACCGGCAAATTCATAGATATCTTCAAACAGATATTTATGGATCATGGCAAGGCCTGCAAATGTTCCTACCGGAAAAGTATCCAGCAAACCCGTATCATACAGCGCCAGCGCCTTTTGTTTGCTGATTCTTTCCTCTTCACGGGCAAGCTCCAGTTCATCGGTCAGGCCCAGTTTATTTTGCAGTGCCATAGCATTCTCCCACTTTACAGTTTATAGATCTCATCCATGAACTGATCCAGAATGTTGTCTCCGGTCAGCTTTTTGATGGGTTTGCCATGGATGAACAGCACCGCCTCGCCCTTGCCGCCGGCAATGCCGATGTCTGCTTCGCGGGCTTCACCGGGGCCGTTGACCACGCAGCCCATCACGGCCACCTTGATGGATTTTTTGCAGCCCTGCAGCCGCTTTTCCACCTCGTTGGCGATCTGGGTGCAGGGATACTGGGTGCGGCCGCAGGTGGGGCAGGTGATGACCTCCGGGCCCGCCACCGGGAAGCCTACGGCACGCAGGATGTTGTAGCCGGCTTCTACTTCCTTTTCCGGCTCTGCCGCCAGCGAGACACGGATGGTATCGCCGATGCCCTCCAGCAGCATCCCGCCGATGCCCATACCGCTCTTGAGCAGACCCATCTGATAGGTGCCTGCTTCGGTGACGCCCACATGGAGCGGGTAATCTGTAACTGCACTGAGCTGGCGGTAGGCCTCCATCATGCGGGGCACATTGGAGTTCTTGATGGAAATGACGATGTTGTTGAAATCGAATTTTTCCAGCAGGCGCACATGGTACAGTGCGCTCTCCACCATGGCCTCCGGCGTGGGTGCGCCGTATTTTGCAAGGATATGCTTTTCCAGACTGCCGCCGTTCACACCGATGCGGATGGGGATGTTCTTCTGCTGGCAGGCATCCACCACCGCCTTCACCCGGTCGTCGTCGCCAATGTTGCCGGGGTTGATGCGGATCTTGTCCACACCCACATCTGCGCAGGCCAAAGCCGCCTTGTAGTCAAAGTGGATGTCTGCCACGATGGGGATGTTCACCGCATTCTTGACGGCTTCGATGCACTTTGCATCTGCCGGGCTAGGGCAGGTCACCCGCAGGATCTGGCAGCCGGCAGCTTCGCACCGTTTTGCCTGAGCCACATTGCCCTCAATATCCTCCACCGGCACATTGAGCATCGTCTGCACCGCAACAGGATTCTTGCCGCCGATGGTCACATTGCCGATCTTTACTTCCCGCTTTAATTGCCGCATAGGGTTCCCCTTTCTTTTACATTGCACCGGTCAAAAGCCGGATGATATCATTGTAGGTTGCAAAGAGCATCAGACCGAACAGCAGTGCAAAGGCTGCAAGTGTCAGCCAGCTCTGCAGCTTTTCCGGCACCGCATGGCCCGTGACGCCCTCAATGACCAAAAACACCACCTTGCCGCCGTCCAGCGCAGGGAAGGGCAGCAGATTGAACACGCCCAGATTGATGGTGATAAGCGCCAGCAGCTCCAGCAGGTCCTGCCAGCCGTAGCTTGCCGCCTGCCCGATGGCGGTCACGATCCCCACCGGGCCGGAGAGGTTGTTGATGCTCTCCCGTCCGCGCACAAGATCTGTCAGGGAGGTGAACGCGATGTGCCCATAGTACAGGGTGCTGTTCCACGCTTCGCTCAGCACATGGAGCGGTGTTTTCGGGATGCCGTATACCGTAAAGCCGAGACTTATATGAGTCTGGCCGTCCTCGTCCTGCCAGGTATCGAACTGCACGTCCGGCAGTTCCACCTTCTGGCCATCCCGCTTCACGGTGAACCGGGCGCGGTACTGTTCGGTGCGCACCAGCTCATAAAGGATGTCATTGGCCACAAAGCAGCGCCTGCCGTTCACGGCAACGATCTCATCGCCCGCCTGCAGGCCGGTCTGACCGCAGAGGGCGCTGCCCTCAATGGAGTAGATGACTCTGCTGGTGATGGGGCCTTCCTGCGCTGCCACAAGAATGACCAGCACCACAAAGCCCAGCACAAAATTCATGAAGGCACCTGCCGCCATCACCAAGGCACGCTGCCATACCGGGGCATCGTTCAAAGGGATGCCGGTGCGCTGCTCCGGCGGGATGGGGCTTGCGGTCTGCTCGTCACGGGCTGCTTCGGCCTGCTGGCTCTCGGGGCTTTCCTCGCCCTCCAGCGCCACATAGCCGCCTACCGGCAATGCACGCAGGCTGTACTGAGTGCCCTTATAGATCTTCTTCCACAGAGCCGGACCCATGCCGATGGAAAACTCGTTGACCTGAATGCCGCAGAGCTTTGCCACCGCAAAGTGCCCGAATTCGTGTATGGCGATCACCGCGCTGAACACGATCAGTGCGGCAATCAGGGTAATGAAAATTGACATTGCGTCTCCTAAAGATCAAAGATGTGCGCGCACGAACTCCCGTGCCATGCGGTCACACTCGTACACATCGCTGAGGGTATAGTCCCCGCCAAAGCTGTCGCTGTCCACGACTGCCTCCACCAGACGGCCAATGTCGAGGAAACCGATCTTGTCCTCAAGGAAGAGTCTGACGGCTTCCTCGTTGGCACCGTTGGCGGCGCAGGGGCCCAGGCCGCCCTTCCGGATGGCCTTTTTGCAGGCGGCAAGACACCGGAAGGTCTCGTCATCCGCCACATCAAAGGTGAGCACCTTCAGCGCGGCAAAGTCCAGCTCCGGCACGACGCCCGGCACCCGCTTGGGGTAGGTGAGGGCGTACTGGATGGGGATGCGCATATCCGGCACGCCCAGCTGTGCGATCACTGAGTTGTCGCTGAACTGCACCGCCGAGTGCACGATGCTCTGGCGCTGGACAACGATCTGGATCTTTTCCGGCGGCAGGCCGAACAGCCACACGGCCTCGATCAGCTCCAGACCCTTGTTCATCAGGGTGGCAGAGTCAATGGTGATTTTTGCCCCCATGTTCCAGTTGGGGTGCTTGAGGGCGTCAGCTTTGGTCTTGCCGCGCAGCTCCTCGGTCTTCATCCCGAAGAAGGGCCCGCCGGAAGCCGTGAGCAGGATCTTGGTCAGGCTGGGGGCGCTCTCCTTATCCTGCAGGCACTGGAAAATGGCAGAGTGCTCACTGTCCACCGGCAGCAGCTTTACACCATGCTTTGCCACGGCCTGTGTGACCAGATGGCCGCCAGTGACAAGGCTCTCCTTGTTGGCAAGCGCCAGATCATGACCGCTTTCGATGGCGCACAGGCTGGCACCCAGACCCGCAATGCCCACCACGCTGTTCAGCACCACATCGGTGCCGTCCAGTGCGGCCAGCTGCTTGAGCCCCTCCGGCCCTACCAGCAGCCGGGGTGCATCTGCACGACCGGAAAGCTCCGCATCCAGCCTGCGGGCTGCATCCGGATCGGTCATGCAGACATAACGCGGATGAAACTCCTCGATCTGCTGCAGAATTTTATCCACATGGCTGTGGGCGGAAAGGCCGAACACCTCGTACCCCTGAGCCCGGATCACATCCAGACTCTGGGTGCCGATAGAGCCGGTAGAACCCAGCAGCGTGATTCTTTTTGACATCACACATTCCCTCCCTTAATAGTAGAACACCGCCGTAATGACCATGGTCACAAAGGGCGCAATGAACATCACACTGTCAAAACGATCCAGAATGCCGCCGTGGCCCGGGAAGATGGTGCCGTAATCCTTGATACCGCACTGGCGCTTGACCACACTGGCAAACAGGTCGCCATAAATGCCCAGCACCGCGGCCACGCAGCCCAGCAGCGCAATGATCACATACATGGAAACGCCAATGTTGGAGCGGGTGAAGGCTTCCATCCGGTTTGCTGCCACCGAGTACACCAGCGTGATGATCACACCAAACACCATGGTGCCCAGAACGCCGCCAATGGCACCCTCCACGGTCTTTTTGGGACTGACCACCGGGCAGAGCTTATGTTTGCCAAAGGCACGGCCTGCAAAGTAGGCACAGGTATCGCCGCCCCAGGCAAAGCAGAGGATGAGCAGGATAAAGAACACCGCATCATAGCCGTACTGCTCCACCGGCAGCAGTTCCTTGAGCCGGATAAAGGAATAGAAGCAGAAGATCACGATGCCGGAGAACATCAGCAGGCCGCTGGCCTTCTGATAGCTGATGGTGCCGTTGCGCACCACCAGATAGATGGCGTAAAACGTGACCAGCAGAAAGGACATCGGCATCACCAGCCGCCGCATGACCTGATAGTTGCTCGTCATGACCAGCAGCGTATACGGCACCAGAACCGCATACATCAGCCAGTCCTTCTTTTCAAAGCCGAGGGCACTGTAGATCTCGTGGATGGCGATCAGCGTAATGGCCGCGATGACCAGATTAAAGATCAGGGTGTTGAAGGTGAACATCACGCCGATCAGTACGATGATGCCCACGATCGCAGTAATAACACGTGTTTTCATAGGTTGGATCTCCTTTTCACCGGTCGGGTGCCGCACCCCTCTGGATTAAGTTTGGCTCCGGCAAAGCCGCCGGGCCGTCCGGTCCCTGCACCGCGTGCAGGAGGTCTTGGGTTTACAGTCCGCCAAACCGGCGGGAACGATGGTTGAATTCCTCAATGGCGACGTCCAGATCGCTGCGGGTGAAATCTGGCCACAGAACGTCCATTTCCACCAGTTCGGAATAGGCTGCCTGCCACAGCATAAAATTGGAGAGCCGCTTCTCTCCGCTGGGGCGCAGGATGAAATCCGGGTCCTTCTGGCCTTCGGTATACATCGCGTCGCTGAGCATCTGCTCGGTGATCTCTTCCGGACGGATCTCACCGGCCGCTGCCCTTGCAGCCAGACGCTGCGCAGCGCGCACGATCTCCGGGCGGCCGCCGTAGTTGATGGCGATGTTCAGAGTCATGCCGGTCTTGACCGAGGAATCCGCTTCCAGCTGATCCATCAGAGCCTGCAGCTTCGGGTCCAGCACAGTGCGGTCACCCATGAATTTGATGCGGATGTTGCGGTTCTTATAGTCAAAGCCTTTCAGCAGATATTCGCCGAACAGCCGCATAATGGCGTTGACTTCTTCCAGCGGGCGCTTCCAGTTCTCGGTGGAAAACGCATAGAAGTACACCGACGAAACGCCCAGTTCGTCACAGTAGTCGGCAATATCACTGAAGACCTCTGCGCCTTTTTTGTGGCCCGCAGTACGGGGCAGGCCCCGGTTTTTTGCCCAGCGGCCATTGCCATCCATAATGATGCCGATGGAAAGCCCCTCGGCAAACTCTTTCGGATGCTCCATTCCTTCCTCCCGGCGGTCAGACCGCCTCCAACAAAAGTGCCGCGCACCACAGAAGCATAACTCCTCACCAGCGCACGGCACCTTGCGTTCTTTTTGACTTTATGCAGCCGATCAGACGGACATGATCTCCTTCTGTTTCTCTTCCACTGCAGCATCAATGTTCTTGATATACTTGTCGGTCAGCTTCTGGACATCCTCTTCCATGGTCTTCTGGCTGTCCTCGGTCAGTTCGCCGGCCTTCTTCATTGCCTTGGCCTTGTCCATTGCCTCGCGGCGGATGTTGCGCACGGCGACCTTTGCATCCTCACCCAGCTTGGAGACCTCCTTGGCCAGCTGCTTGCGGCGCTCCTCGGTGGGAGCGGGGAAGTTCAGCCGGATGGTAGAGCCGTCATCGATGGGGGTGATGCCCACATCACTTGCCATGATGGCCTTGCTGATGGGGCGCAGCAGGGTGCGGTCCCAGGGAGTGATGGTCAGGGTGCGTGCCTCGGCAACAGCCACAGATGCCACCTGCTGAATGGGCGTGGGGGCACCGTAGTAGTCCACGCTGACCTTATCCAGCACAGCGGGGTTTGCGCGGCCTGCGCGCACAGCGGCCAGCTCGCGGCTGAGATGCTCGACCGAGCTCTTCATCTTTTCTTCGTAAACCTTGGTGTTGCTGCTCATTGTGGTAGTCTCCTGTTCCTTTTTATCTCAGGGCGGTGCACAGAGCACTGCCCCTATAATGTATGTCTGCTGCGGGCTTCTCAGCCCTCGTAAACCAGCGTGCCCACATTCTCGCCCTGCACGGCACGGGCAATGTTGTCCGGGTCGGCCAGATCAAACACGAGGATGGGCAGCTTATTGTCGCGGCACAGGGTCGCTGCAGTGCCGTCCATGACAGCCAGCTGATCCTCCAGCACCTTGGTAAAGGTAAGGGTATCGTACTTCTTTGCATCCGGGTACTTGTGGGGGTCCTTATCGTAGACGCCATCCACCATGGTAGCCTTGAACATTACATCCGCGCTCACTTCCACAGCGCGCAGAGCGGTAGCCGTGTCGGTAGAGAAGAACGGGTTGCCGGTGCCGCCGCCGAACACGGCGATCTTGCCCTCGTCCATGGCGCGCAGGGCCTCCTTGCGCGTAAAGGGCTGTGCCACCTGCGGCATCGTGATGGAGGTGAACACCTCGGTGGGGACACCCAGCTGCTCCAGCTTGTCGGAGACAGCCAGTGCATTCATCACCGTTGCCAGCATGCCGATCTTATCGGCCAGAGTGCGCTCCATTTTGCCGCTGGAACGGCCGCGCCAGAAGTTGCCGCCGCCAACCACGATGCCAATCTGTACGCCCAGCTCGTGTGCTTTCTTCACGCCGCCGCAGATCGCGTCCATGGTGGGTTCGTCAAAACCCATGCCCTTTTCGCCGCCCAGTGCTTCACCGCTGATCTTCAGAAGGATACGCTGATATTTCAATGCCATAATCCAAACACCACCTGTTTATATTCCGTCGGGTCTATGCCCGGCATTGTTATTCAAGTATATTTTACAATAAAACCTGAATAAAGTAAACAGGAAATCTGCGCGGAAATCCGGAAGCTTTTATGAACGGCTGCGCAGACCGCGCAGCAGCTGCTTCATTCCGGGCGGAATGCGGCGGCTTTCCACCGCTTTCTGGATGGCTTTGTTGTGGGTCCACAGATCCAGCCGCTTTTCTGTGAGCCACGGCAGCGCGGCATCCGGCTGCTTTGCCAGTGCCGTGGCAAAATACCATGCCCGCATCATATTGATATAGTATTCCGTGCTACGCACATCGGCCACCCATTCCAGATATTCCGGCCGGAATGCATCATCCAGATAATAGCGCATCAGCATCTCCATGCCGTAGCGCACGGTGTATGCCTCACCCGAATCCAGCCAGCGGCGAATGGGCACCAGCAGCTCCTTCTTGTGCTTCGCAAACACTTTGGGGCAGAAGCAGTCGCAGGTAGCCCAGTTGTTGATGTAGGGCAGGAACGCTTCCGTTTCAGCCAGCGCCCTGTCGTAGTCCCGGATGAGCTCGATCAGGAACGCGTGGAGGTTGTTCTCTTCGTAGTATCCATGCGGCAGGGCCTGTAAAAACACCTCGGCCTGCGCTGTGCCCGCGAGCTGTTTAGCCAGCCTGCGCAGAGCCGGAACGCGCACGCCGATCACCGTTTCCGGCGGCACGGTGGGCATCAACGCACTGTGAAAGGTGCGGTATGCTTCATCCTGCAAGGCAAACAGCTGCGCACGAATGATCTCTGCTTCCGGCTCCATCCTCTCTCCCTCCATTCTTTTCTATTGTAGCAGAGCCGTATGGAAAAGCAAGGCCGTTCCGGCATTCTTTTCCGGTGCTTTAAGGAACATACAAAAATTGGGCTGGACATTTGCGCCGGAACATGCTATAATATCGTTCGTAAATGCGGGCATCGTACATCGGCTAGTATATCAGCCTTCCAAGCTGAGGAGGTGGGTTCGATTCCCATTGCCCGCTCCATACAGAAGAGACGCTGGTTCGTTCAGAACCAGCGTCTTTCTTTATACTCTGGCCCCACTTTTGGCCTCACTTCGGATTTTGAAAGTCAAAAAGCCCTTGCGAAATCCAAAAAGAAAAGAGCCGGGCGGCTGCCTTCCAGCAGCTTCCCGGCTCGATTTTTTCTCGATCCCAGATATGGCAAAAGGGGAAAGCTCCGCTTTTGCGATGGAAATAGAAGGAGTTTTTACTCCACGCTGATCATATAATAGTAAACGGGCTGGCCGCCGCGGATGTGGCTGGCCTCCCCATGATTGGGGGACCTTTGCTGCTGCCG
>OBVI01000259.1_pt1 | contig 23441 bp, 29 predicted proteins | sample 1476021 | NCBI WGS metagenome assembly OBVI01 (sample SAMEA2579981, study PRJEB22360) | human gut metagenome
CTGATAGAATACCTCACCCTTGGGCGTGACGGCGGAGAGCAGCCGCAGCTCCTCGGTGCCGGTGCCCTCGGTGCGCGGCAGCACCCGGGCGCACAAACGCTTGACGTAGCGGCGCACCTTGTCAAAATTGGCACTGCATGCCTCGGCCCGGCGGCTGTCCAGAAGCAGACTGCCCGCCGAAGCGATATACCGCGCCGCCCGGCTGCGCAGGATGGCGTTGCGGGCAAACAGCGCTTTTACCTCCTCAGTGTGCAGATGCAGCTTTTCGGCGTCGATGGTATGATACAGGCTCACTACCACCTCATCCGCTCCCGGGGCATCCGGTTCCACCACGTGGGGCGCGGTGGCGTCCACAATGGCCCGGTGCTGCCCGGGCAGGATCACGCCGTCCAGACTGTCCGGGTCGCTGGCACAGTGGATGCGCTGGGTAAGCAGGCCGTTCTGCTCTGCAGCACGGGCCAGCCGCTTCATCAAAGTGGATTTGCCGCAGCCCGGCCCGCTTTTGATCAGGTACATCTGCATCCCGGGTTCGCGGCGCAGCGGTTCAAAGTAGCCCTTGAATCCGGCAGGTGTGGTCGCACCCAGAAAAAAATCAATGGGATCGTGCCGTGTGGTTTCCATAACTGAACACCTCTCTTTTGCTTTACAGTATGCAAAAGGGAAGGGTTTGGTTCGTTCTTATTGATAGGTATGGTCACACACCTTTTCAATGGTCTCCCGCAGGGCGACAAAATCCTCGAAAGCAATGGGTTTATTCTGCGGCTGACGCAGCAGGGCAGCAGGGTGGAAGGTGCCCATGAACAGGATACCACCTTTCTCGATGAACTGCCCGTGCTCCTTTGTCACCGAAAAGTCCGGGCGGATCATCCGCTGCGCGGCAATGCGGCCCAGACAGACCACGATCTTTGGCCGCAGCAGACGGAACTGCTCCCGCAGCCAGGGCATGCAGGCTTCGCTCTCGGCGGGCAGCGGGTCCCGGTTCTGGGGCGGGCGGCATTTGACGATGTTGGCAATATAGCAGTTCCGGCTGCGGTCCAGATCGATGGCGAACAGATATCGATCCAGCAGCTGGCCGCTGCGGCCCACAAAAGGCAGACCCTGTTCATCCTCGCTCTGGCCGGGGCCTTCGCCTACAAACAATACTTCGGCATTTTCAACACCCTGACCGAACACCACGTTGGTGCGGGTCTTGCACAGCTCGCAGCGTGTGCAGGCCAGACAGCCCGATCGCAAAGTTTCCCAATCCATGATGATACGATCTCCTCTTGAAACAGTATGATATTTTATTCACAAATAGAAACGCTTTTTCTCCTAAAATAATAGCACAAAAAGCTAATTTTGTCTTGAACTTTTTGCCGGGTGTGCTAGAATAAAGAAGAAAGGCATCCTTGTGTCCAACAGACGCCGGGATGCGAATATTGGAAAGTTAATTCGGAGGTAATCACAATGGCTGATATGTTTGCACCGCTGGTAGCACAGCTGAAGGCAAATCCCAAGACGATCGTTTTCACCGAGGGCAATGATCCCCGCATTCTGGAGGCTGCTGCAAAGCTGCTGGCTGAGGGCGTGCTGAAGGTCGTCATGGTGGGCAACGAGGCTGAGTGCAAGGCTGCTGCCGCCGCCGGTAATTTTGATATTTCCGCTGCCGAGATCATCGACCCTGAGAACTACGCAGGCTTCGATGAGATGGTCAACACCATGGTGGAGCTGCGCAAGGGCAAGCAGACCGCTGAGGAGTGCACTGCTCTGCTGAAAAAGTCCAACTACTTTGGCACCATGCTGGTGAAGATGGGCAAGGCTGACTGCCTGCTGGGCGGCGCTACCTACTCCACCGCCGATACCATCCGCCCCGCCCTGCAGCTGGTCAAGACCAAGAAGGGCGCACATCTGGTGAGCTCCTGCTTTATTCTGGACCGCGACTGCGGCGAAGAGGGCCTGAAGCGCATTGCCATGGGCGACTGTGCTGTCAACATCGACTACACCGATACCGTTGATAAGGCTACCGGCGAGGTCAAGGTCTCTGCTGCTGCAAAGCTGGCTGAGGTCGCTGTTGAGACTGCCAAGACCGCAAAGCTGTTCGGCATTGACCCGAAGGTCGCAGTGCTGAGCTTCTCCACCAAGGGCTCCGGCAAGGGCGGCACGGTCGCTCTGAGCCATGACGCTGTCATCAAGGCTCAGGAAATGGATCCCGAGCTGGCTGTGGACGGCGAGCTGCAGTTTGACGCTGCCGTTGCTCCCGAGGTTGCACAGGTCAAGTGCAAGGGCAGCAAGGTGGCTGGTCAGGCCAACACCTTCATCTTCCCCTGCATCGAGGCCGGCAACATCGGCTACAAGATCGCCCAGCGTCTGGGCGGCTACGCAGCTTACGGCCCCATCCTGCAGGGCCTGAACGCTCCCATCAACGACCTGTCTCGTGGTTGCAACGCAGACGAGGTCTACAAGATGAGCTTGATCACTGCCTGCCAGTCCTAAACTGCCGACCGGCTGAATAGCGTTTGTGTTTTCAAAGACTGCCGTACTCTTTTGTGCGGCAGTCTTTTTTTGCGTGAGAACGATCAGGAATGCCCTCCGCAGTGCTTTGGGCATTTTCACGAGAGAAGTCGTGAAGAAAAATAACCCGATTTATCTTGCCTTGCGATAGAATAGTACCATCTATTGTTTCAGATACCGTTTCCGGTTGCGACCCCTTCGGAACCTCAAATATTAAAATGCAATTCCCTGAACAATGGCCAGAGCGCAGCGGAGGCCATTTTAAATCGTCCGGCGCGGCTTTTTTGCACCGGCAAAAACCGACCGTGCCCCTCTTGCAATCTGCCTGCGTTTATGGTACAATATCCTAGCATTCAATGAATGTGTCGGACAGCGCCTGCTGCGTGGTTCGGCATACGGATGCGGGTCCTGTACGATGGATTCGCTGTGAACCAGGTCAGGTGGGGAACCAAGCAGCCTTAAGCAGTGCGTTCGTGCGTTTCAGTAAGCCTGCATCCGTATGCCGAGTTACGCAAGGCGGGGACAAAACCCCGTCGTGCGCTGTCCTTTTTGTTTGCAGATTTGCCGGGAAGGGGGAATAGACCATGTATCGCGCATTGTACCGTAAGTGGAGACCCCAGCGCTTTGAAGACGTAGTGGGCCAGCGGGCCATCGTCACCGCTCTGAAAAATCAGATCACGGCAAACCGTGTGGGCCACGCCTATCTGTTCACCGGTGTGCGCGGCACCGGCAAAACCACCTGCGCTAAGATTTTTGCAAAGGCGGTCAACTGCCTGCATCCGGTGAATGGCGACCCCTGCGGCGAGTGCGAGATCTGCAGGGGCATCGACAACGGCAGCATTCTGGATGTGGTGGAAATGGATGCCGCCTCCAACAACGGCGTGGATGATATCCGCGACCTGCGCGATGAGACTGCTTACACGCCCAGTGCCTGTAAATATAAGGTATACATTATCGATGAGGTGCACATGCTGTCCACAGCAGCCTTCAATGCACTGCTCAAGACACTGGAAGAGCCGCCTGCCCATGTCATCTTTATTCTGGCAACGACCGAGATCCAGAAGGTGCCTGCCACCATTCTGTCCCGCTGCCAGCGGTATGACTTTACCCGCATCGGGCCGGAGGACATTGCCCGCCGGGTGGAGTATATCGCAGGGGAGGAAAAGCTGGAGCTGACCCCGGACGGAGCCGAGCTGATTGCCCGTCTGGCAGATGGCGCACTGCGCGATGCACTGTCCATTCTGGACACCTGCGCCGGCGTGACGGCGAAGATCAACGCAGATGTGGTGCGCCGTATGGCCGGCGTGACCGACCGCAGCTATTTGTTCCGTATTTCGGATGCGCTGGAAGCGCAGGACGGTGCTGCGGCACTGGCACAGCTTGCCCAGCTGCGTCAGCAGTCGGTGGACGTCAAGCGCCTGACAGAGGAGCTGATCGCCCACTATCGTGCTCTGATGCTGGCGGCACTGCCCGGCGGACAGGCCCTGCTGTCCGGTGTTTCGCCGGAAGAAGAAGCCCTTTATCTGGAAAAAGGCCCTCAGCTGGGACAGCGGGAGGCCATCCGTGCGATCCGTGCTCTGGGCAGTGCGCTGGAGCACATGACCCGCGGCAGTGACCAGCGCATTGAGCTGGAACTTGCTTTGTTCAGCCTTTCGGAGCCGCCTCAGCAGATGCAGGCGGTACCCGTACAGGCCGTGTCTGCCCGTGCGGCGGCTCAGCCTGCAGTAGTGCAGCCGTTTGCTTCGACACCGGCGGGGCAGCCCCTTGTCAGAGCGCCCTCCGACGGCTGCTTTGCTTCGACACCGGCGGCGCAGCCATTTGCAAGTGCTCCGTCCCGGTCTGCTCCGACCACCGAACCGACACCGGCACAGCCCCAGGAAGCTGTTCCGGTGCAGTCGGCGGTGCCTGCTGCATCCGCACCGCAGACTGCAGAGCCGGAACAGGCAGAAATATCTCCTGCTCCGGCGGAGGAAACACTGCCGCTTCCCGAGGAACCTCCGGTGCAGCAGACAGAAACTCCTTTGCCGTGGGAGGAACCACCCGCATCGGTGGAGCAGCCCGCTGCCCCGGAATCGGTTCAGCAGCCGTCTGTCCCGCCGGTGCAGGAAAAAACGGCAGACCCTGTACCCGGCAAGTCCGATAAGACGGTACAGGAGGGGATCGCTCCCTTCCCGTACTGGGAGCAGGTGGTGCAGCAGCTGCAGGAAAAAGACCCCATGCTGTACACCTACCTGCGCAAGTCAAAAGCCTATTTCGACGGTACCCGTGTGCTGATCGACGGCGGAAAGACCTTTCGGGATTTTATCCGTGCTAATAGAGACAGTCAGCGGCTCATCAAAAAGCTGATCGCCAATGTATCCGGTGTGGCAGTGCCCATCGGACCCTATGAGCCCAAAACGGCAGGCAAGGCTGTTTCCAATGCGGAACAGTCTCTCAGGGCACTGGAAAAGCTGGGTCTGGATGTGTCCATTGAAGATTCCGCAAGAAAAAAGAGATCATAAGCAATAAAACCCTCTCAGGCGCATGCGCGCCAGCTCTCCCGAAGGGGTTGGCTGAGAGGGTCAATAAATAAAAGGAGTAAACCAACTATGAAAGCAAGAATGCCCGCAGGCTTTGGCCGCCCCGATATGAACGCCCTCATGCGTCAGGCACAGAAGATGCAGGAGGACATGAAGGCAAAGCAGGCCGAACTGGAAGCTGCTGAGTACACTGGCAGTGCTGCCGGTGAAATGGTCACGGTCAGGATGAATGGCAAGCACGAGGTGCTGTCCATCAGCATCAAGCCGGAGGCTGTGGACCCGGATGATATTGAAATGCTGGAAGATATGGTGGCTGCAGCCATCAATGCTACCGTCAAGCAGGTGGACGAAACGGCCGAAGCTGAAATGGGCAAGCTGACCGGCGGTATGAACATCCCCGGTCTCTGATCCGGCAGGAGGGAAGAACATGGGCTATACTGCAGCCCCGCTGGAAAAACTGATCGAAGAGTTCAGCAAATTTCCGGGCATCGGGCGCAAGGGTGCTACCCGTATGGCATATCAGGTGCTGAGCATGTCGGATGAAGACGCTGCAGCTCTGGCAGGTGCGATCCAGGGTGCTCACACCAAACTTCATCGCTGCCGCATCTGTCAGAACTATACGGAGGCAGAGCTTTGCCCCATCTGTGCCAGCACAAAACGGGATCCCTCTGTCATCTGTGTGGTGGAAACGCCCCGCGATGTTCAGGCGTTTGAGCGCACCCGGGAATACCATGGCCTGTACCATGTGCTGCACGGCCTGCTCAGCCCGATGGACGGCATCACCGCAGAGCAGCTGTGCGTCAAGGAGCTTCTGGCCCGCTTGGGGGATGGCAAGGTGAAAGAGGTCATCATGGCCATGAACCCGACGGTAGAAGGAGAGGCTACTGCCATGTATCTGGCAAAGCTCATCAAACCGCTGGGCATCAAAACCACCCGTCTGGCCTACGGTCTGCCGGTGGGTGCAAGTCTGGAGTACACAGACGAGACCACCTTGTACCGTGCACTTTCTGGCCGTGGCGAGCTGTAATTTGGAAATAATTTACAGTTTCTTCAAAAACAGCTCTTGCAAAACCGTGAAAAAATGGTATACTGATACAACAGAAACGGAGAAAGGAGGCGCGCAGCATGGCACCCACCAAAGAGCGTCCGGCAACCAAAACCATCGCCACAAACCGTGAAGCGCGCCACGAGTATTTTGTTCTGGAAGCGCTGGAAACGGGTGTGGAGCTGAAGGGCACAGAGGTGAAAAGCCTGCGTGCCGGAGGCGTCAACCTGAAAGACAGCTGGGTCGATATTGAAGATGGTGAGCTGCTGGTGAAGGGGATGCATATCAGCCCCTACGACCACGGAAACATGTTCAATCAGGACCCCATGCGTGTCCGGCGTCTGCTGGCACACAAAAGTGAGATCCGGCGGCTGCACCAGCAGTGCAAGCTGCAGGGCTACACCCTTGTGCCGCTCTCGCTTTACTTCAAGCATGGCCGCGTAAAAATGGAAGTGGGCCTTTGCAAAGGCAAAAAGCTCTACGATAAGCGTGCAGACGCCGCACAGCGTGACGCAAAGCGTTCCATTGACCGTGCCATGAAGTCCAACGGCAAGTATTATTGATCCTTTCAGACCGCTTCCTGAAGCGGAACTTTTCCAAAGCTTTCTGCACACCGCAGGGTGTGCTTTATAAGGGGGCGTAAAGGTTTCGACGGGGAGAGCGAGGTCTGGGCAGCGGGTAGCAGTGGGGGAACTGCTCTATAACTCCTCCAAAAAAATTAACTGACAATAACAATTCTCAGTTGCTCGCAGCCTGAGTGCTGCGCGTTCCGCCCACTCTTGTGTCGTGTGGGGCCGGGGCGTCCTTTAGACACAGCACCTGAACGGACCTAAGCTTTGCGGACCGGCAGGAACTCATGAAGCTACCAATGCGCTAGCCTGACGATCGGCGTGGCGCGGCGGGAATGTTGTAGATCGCCTGCACCCGGAGATACCTACACTGAACTCTTTTCGGACATGGGTTCGACTCCCATCGCCTCCACTAGTAAAAATCACCTAGAAACGCAAGTTTCTAGGTGATTTTCTTTTTCTGTACCACACTATTTACCACACTTTTGCAAGTGTGGGCAGCTTTATCCCTGTCTAATCTCGATTTTCCAGCCCTGTTTTTCGGGCGGCAGCGGCACACCTTCCTTGTCGTGGTTCATCTTCTCGTCAAGGTCGCACAGGGTCAGGAAAGCGTTCTTGACGTCGGTATAGTCCCACTCGGGCATTTGCATACCACAGCGGGGACAGGTACGGCCAGCGCCCTCGTCCCCCACTACCTCATTATCATAGCGCGGGAAGTCTTTGCCGCAATACGGGCAGATAAGATGCAGTTCAAGCATAGCTTTACGCTCCTTCGTTCTTGTTGAAAATAAGACGGTCAAGGCTGTATGCAACGCTGTCTATTGTATGGTTCTCCGCGTCTGGCACACTGGGCAGAAAATTGCCGTCCTTGTCCGTGTCGTACTCATATTGTGAAAACTCACGGTAGATGTTGGGTGTGCGTTTAGGGTCAACTACAAGCGTCCGCTTTTGCAGCCACTTGATGCGGTAGTTTACACAGCCGGGGTGCTTGGTGCAGGGACGCGCCTGCAAGCCGTATGTGCGCAAGTCCATGATGCTCTTGGGCTCGGCGCAGTCGCAATAAATAACCTGTTCCGGGGCTGTTTCTGCGCCTGTGATGGGGTTCTTTCTAGTTTCGCCCACATGGTCAAGGCTGTGCGCCCTGATCTCAGCGGCAAGGGCCTCATTCGACAGGCCGCGCTTGTAAATCTCATCCGCAAAATAGATGGTTTCGGTGCTGCGGTCATAGAACAGCGCTACAACAGCGGCAGGGTCAGATGCAAAGCCGAAATCACAGCCCACATAGCGGTAACACTGCATTGCAAGCTCTTCGTCCGCGATCTCTCGCACTTCCAGCGTGGTGAACACCTCGCCGCCGCTGCCGGTAGGGATGCCCAGATACTCATGATCGTACACTTTGGGATTCAGAGCTTGGATGCGCTGGGCTTCGTTCAGAAACACCTCTCCCAGCCATTCAGGCGGCACCTGGGTGTAATCCGTGTGCAGGGTCAATGCTTCCTCGTTGGGCTGCTGGACGAACTTATTTGCCCAGTTATTCAGGGACACAGGCGGGTTGAAGCTGCGGAACACCACAGGCTTGCCGCCACGGCCTACAGACTGCATTACAGAGCGTACAAAATTTTCACCGGGCAGCTCGGAAAATTCCTCGAACCATACCCACCGAAAGAAGCCCTTTGCAGGCTTGATGGACTTGATCTTGCTGTTATCGTCCAGCCCTCGAAAGATGATCTGTGCGCCTGTAGGAAGGTAGGTGCAGCGCATAGGGGACACAGTGCAGGCCCACAGGTCAGACACGCCCAGCGCGTCAATAGCCCATTGGATTTGTGCAAACACGGATTCCCGCAATGTGCTGCCCCACCGTCGGAACACCACAGCAGAGCCGGTGCCGGTGGGGTCTTTCTGGATGCCGTCCACGATCTCCAATGACACAAAGGACGATTTGCAGGAGCCGCGCCCACCGGGAAGATTGTAGTAGGTGTGTGCATCGGCTGCTATATCCGCGTGGATAGCGTGGTATACAGCCGCTTCGTGCTCGGTGGGGTCGATGCCCTGCACGCGCTCAAACGTGGCAGCTCTGGCCGCTTTCCGGGCCTGTAGTGCCCGGATGCGCTTTTCCAGTCGGTCAAGCTCCATTCGCTTCCACCTCGTCCAGCAGCTTTTCCAGCTCTGCCAGCTTCTTCTGCTGTTCGTCAATGCGGATGCAGTTTAGAACGCTGTTGCAGCAATTTGTGATAGCTGTTGCCCGCTGCGGGTCGATCTGGTTATTCAGCAGCATATTTGCGATCTTGGACAGCGTGCGGCGTACCTCTGCGGGAGTTGAAAGTTTGATCTTCAAATATACTCACCTCGATACAAAAAGGGCGCACAGGTTGCCCCATGCGCCCAGATGATGCCATATCAGGCGATTGCCTGATAATAGATAGCCTTTGCCTTGTTTTCCAGAACAAACGCGTCGTAGTAAATACGGCCCTCTACCAGACTGCCAGACAGGAAAGGCGGGTCAAGGTGAATCTTGTACTCTGCCAGCTTGACCGGGGCCACAGTAGCCACGGGATGCGCGATCATGAAGCCGAACTTCTCGGGCAGGCGGTTGGACGCGATCTTGACCACGTTCAGGCCGTCCAGCTGGGCAATAACGCCCTTCTTGCGCAGTTCTGCACCAATGTCCTGATTGTCAAAGGTGGCCTTGGACTGCTTCAGGAGCGTGTAGGCGGTGGGTGTCAGAATGAGCACGCGGTCAGATGCGGGCACCTCAGCATCATCCATCTGGGCATTTGCCGTGATGATCTGCGTATAGATGTTTTCAGCGGTCAGGGCTGCGGCTTCCGGCTTAATGCCTGCATTTGCTGCCATCACGCTGTAAACATAGGAGTCAATCTCCGGGAACACCTTCTCACGCTGCTGGCGTGCCAGAGCGCTGGCTGCCGCAACCTGCATCTTGGTTTCGTCCGTGTCCATTTTGTCCACCTCGAACGTGAAAGAACGATCTTTGTTGATCGTGAATGTCTCGGTGGTGGCCTGCAGGGTGCTGATCGTGCCATACTGGGACTTGTTGCCGTCCAGAATGGGGCCGTTGCGGTTGAAGTCCTCCATATCGGTGGTTTTGACCTTATACAGCTTGATGGTCTTTGCACCGTCAAAGCTGAAATCCTTGTTGGTTACAAGGCTGGTCTTGCTCTCGGAGTAAAACTGTTCGTCTGTATATGCCTGGAACTGGGTTGCTAACTCAATAGCCATTTATAGATCCTCTTTCAGTTGTTCAGACCGAAAGCCCGCTTTAACTCAGCGTCTTTGTCTTTGCCCTGAGAAAGCCACATCGGCGGGGTGTCCACCTTTGCACCGGTGGTCGTGGTGGTGACGGTGTACCCGTTGCCGGTGACGCTCTGCACCGCCTTTACAGCAGTCTTGAACGCTTCCGGGTCGCTGGTGTCCAGCTTATCCAGCAGCGCCGTGCTGATATGGTTATCAGTCAGATACTGCTTGCAGGCTTCCCGGGCTTCCCACTGGTTGAAGCGCTGGCTTTTGGCTTCCAACGCTTCCTCGCGGGCTTTCAGATCTTTTTCTCGTGCGTCAAGGTCGCCCGCGCGCTCGGCACTCTTGGAGCGCTCACGGGCAAGCCGATCTGCAACGATGGAGTTTACTTCGTCTTGGGTAAAAGTCCGTCCAGAGCCGTTATTTTCGGCCTGCTGGGCGGCGCTGGGGGTAGGGTTGGGATTCTCCATTGATAGCACCTCATTTTCCGTATGAGTAGACGTAAAAAGCAGCAGGCGGCAAACCTTATGCCGCGCATGGTGTACCGGGGAAAGGAAAAGCCCGGTGCAAGGGGTATGTCCGCTCCTGCAATGCTGGGCGCTCTGATCGTGGGTCATGGCACACCCACAGCCAGACCGTGCAGCAAAGAGCAGTCAGGAGCCGGACGGCGCTATAAGCCGCCTGCTATGCTCAGTATACCACATTGCGTTGTAAAATGCAAATATAATGCTATACAATGTCACTTTATTGCCGCATTGCGTTTTTGCTTGGACAGCAGCAGGCTGTATTGTCCGTAGGTCATGCCCATAGCATCAGCCATTGCGGCAGCTTCACCCAGTGACAGCGGTTCGCCGTGTTCCGCATGGTATGCGGCCCATGCCAGAGTACGGACGCGGGCCCGTTCCTTTTCGTCCTGGGCTTCCCATGCTGCACATTCAAGGCAGCGGCTTTCATTGGCAAAATGCCACATCACAGCCCCACAGACAGGGCACTTCTTGAGCTTCTTCGTCATGGTATAGAATGACCTCCGGCAAATAAAAAGAGCGTGCAGCAGCCTTTCCGGGGCTGTAACACGCTCTCAGGGGTGGGGGTGGCGCTATGTACTCCACGCACCACCGTTAAATTTTACGCGTTGTAATGGTCTAAAAGAGCGTTTGTATCACGCTGCTATTGTACCATAAAACGGACATAACTGCAAGAATTTCACCGTGTAGTGTCATTCTTCGGCTGCTTCCTTCTCGTAGTCGTTCAACCATGCTTCCACAGTAGGAATATTCATCGGCGGCGGGGCAACAACGGTGTTGGTCGCTGCATCTGCGATAAAGAAAGTGAAAGTGTGCTCGTCAAAACGGACGTCCAGACCAAAAGTATGGGCACGCTTCATCTGCTCAATAAGCCGGATCATCTCTCGCTGTTCGTCCTCGTCCAGCTTCTCAAAAGCCACGCACAGGACTTCTAAAGATTCTTCTCTCGTCATGTTGCAAGCCCCCTTACCGGATGCCGTTGAACCACATCACAGCGGCACCGAGGAAACAAACCAGGGCGAACGGGCCCACGACAGAAAATTGAAAAGCGGTGTAACCAATACATTGAAAATTCCTCTTCTTTCTGATAAAATGAGGGCGGGAAACATTACTGCAATGCGTTGTCCCGCTATTTGCCGCCCCTCCCTGTTGGCGCAGGGAAAGGCGGCTTTCTGTTTGTCGGCGGTCTTAATCAGGACGGCATGGAATCGTCTTTGACAGACTTCACGAGTTCTGTAAACTTCTCCGGGGTCATGTCGTGGGTGAAATCCGTATAGGCTTCAACGCCGTTCTTCACACCTTCCTGCTCTGCCTGCGCCATCAGATCAGCGGCCAGCAGTGCAATGGTGTTTTTATCCACGGTGCTGACGGGCAGGTCATTCAGAGCGTTCATCAGGGCATTCGCCGCATTAACCAGCGGTTCACACTGCATACGGACTTCACGCGGGATGATGAGCAAACCTTCTTCGCCCAAAGAAATGCCGAGAATGTCAACGCTGCAAGGCTTCACACTGGGGGCTTCTTCCTCGTCATAAAGCAGCGTTGCGATGATCTTGCCATCAGGTTTGACCGTCAGCAGGTCGGATGCGTCCGGGTTGGCGCTTTCAAACACCAGCGACACATTGCCCAGCCCATCGGGTACAATGTTCAGCAGCTTCTCACCCTGCAAGCACTCAAGAATGGTATCGCGGTCAGTGGAAATAAACGACTTCATGGTTTCGTCCTTTCTTCGCCACTACTGGCGAAACAAAAAATTATAAACACGGCCAGACTAGGCCGGGTTGCCGTTGGTTCAGCGGATAATGCCCTTCGCAAAAGTCCAAACAAGGTCAAGCTTCTCAACGCTGGCCTTTTTCAGCAGTTCCACGATTACCTCAACATAGCGGTCGCGGTTTACCTGCGTGTCGTTCACAAAATCACCCCCTCACGCCGGACACTTCCAGCGGTTTTCCCGGCCATCCGGGACGGCAAGAAAATACTGGCCGTTCCCGCTGGCTTGTTCGATGCGGCTTGCAATCGGTGGGGCGATGTCCTCAAGCCGTTCCGGCGTCCAGCAACTAGAAATGATTGTGATTTTCCCGCTGCTGCACCGGGCGTCGATGACTTCTAAGGCCCGGTCAAGATCGGTCGCGCTGGGCATTCCCCTGCTGCTCACGACGTCCAAAAAGCCATCCAGCCACAACACATTGCAGCCCTTGGCCGTCTCGATGAGCTGCCAGTCCTTGGAGCTGCGCCGTGCAAAGCTCTTCCACGGCTGGAAGTTCAGGCCGCTAGAGCCGTTGGCCATGAGGTGGTAATAAATTTTACTGCAGAGGTGGCTCTTGCCGGTGGCAGTCTGGCCGCCGATGTAGAAGCATCCAGCGGGGCGCTGGGCAAATTCTCCGGCCTTGCGGTGGAGCGTGCGCTGCCATGCTTCGTTGTCCATGTAATCGCCGTAGCGGGGCGCATTGCCCGCCCTGCGTGCATTGTCCTCCTGTACTCGAACAGAGCCACACTCCGGGCAGATGGTCAGTAAGCCGTGGAAATGCTCGTCATTTGACCAGATGTCCATAACGTGGCCGCTGCCATTGCAGACCGGGCAGGGGCTTCCGTCTGGGCGGTTGTACTCTCGCACTCGAATCTGTTTCAGTTCGTCCCAAGTCAAAGTTTATCATCCTCTCTTACTGCGTCCGGTGGGGCTGCATTAGCAGCAGCCCACTCCGGGCGCTTTATGCTGTTCAAAAATTTCTGTCGTGCTGCTTCCGTTGCCGCGTCCCTGTCGCCATTGTCTAAAGCACTACCTAGCGACGCCATGCCGCCCCTAGCGCCCTGCATGGGCGCATAGGCGGTTGGCGGCGCGGTCGGGCGCTGCTCTTCTCCTTCTCTTTTTTCTTTTACCTTCTCGTTATCCTTTTCTTTCTCCTTCTCCTTATGTAAACCATTGGTTTCGGAGTCAGGAAAACCAAAAGAATCATTTTTAGACGGTCTGCCGCCATTTGTTCCAGCATCATAATGTGACTTGGCAGCGTCCAGCATAGGCTTTACTAACGGCCAATAGCCCACAATGCTCTTTGGCAGCGTCGGCTCTTTGCCAGTTGTTCCGTATTCGATGATGGCTTCGTAGAAGGTAGCACGGAGTTTTGGCGGCATTGTCTGAGCGGTTTCGCGGAATGTAAAATAGAACGGGAAATACTTCCGGGGCAAGCTATCACCCTGCCTTTGTCTTGGGCGACGGCTCGAAGAAAAACTCGCCGTACTGCTCCCGGGGGATGTTCAGCACCTCAGCGACGCGCTGAATCTCCCACGTCGTGAAAGGCTGCTTGCCCATCATGCGGGCGCAGAGCGTGCTGGGTGCCATTCCTGCGGCCTTTGCCACCTCGTTTTGTTTGAGGTCGCACTCGACGAAGCGGACGCGCAGCCGTTTGAATAAACGATACACGGTCAGTCTCCTTTCTCTATCAGCTCATCCAGCGGAGCACCCAGCGCGTCCGCAATATGACGAGCGGTCTTTTCACTAATGTTACGTCCATTGAAGGCAGCTCCCACCCAACGCCGAGACAGTTCCAATCTTTGAGCGAGTTCGAGTTGTGTTTTCCCTGTAACAAGCAGAGCTGTTTTTACTCTCACAACATTGAAGCGCATTGTATATTCTCCTTTCGTAAAATTATATCGTGAAATTCTATTTTGTAAATTCCACAATGCAATTATATTCCAGTTTGGGGATTGTGTCAATACTTATTTGAGAATTTTTTCTTTGTGTGGTATACTCTTATCGAAAGGGGGATTCTAAAATGGGTGTCGCTATAAAAATAGGAGAAATTGCAAAAGAACGAGGAATCACCTTAAAAGAATTGAGCCGAAGGGCTGACATTCCATATACAACGCTATACAATGCTGTAAAACGAGATAGTAAAATAGATATGGAAACGGCGCGGAAGATTGCCGCCGCTTTGGGGACCTCTGTGTTAGAGCTTGACCCAGATGTTAGCGAACGCAGTGAACTTAAAGCTTTTAACGAGTTAATTTCCCTTGTTGCTGAAGATGAAGCAAACGGAAATTATCAGCTTTCAGAGAATTCAAGTGACCTGAATTCAATTAGGTTACAGCTTCGCGAAAAGTGGATTCCTTCCATTTCGGCGAAATATAATGTGTCGCCGGAACTTTTAAGAACATGGGTTTCTTATTCTGGTAAAGATGAATTATCCGATGAGTGGTCTAAGAATGCAATATGGATTGAATCAACTGATAAGCAAAAGGCTCGTTGGGCTTTTCGAAAACTTCCAAACGACTGGCGCAAAGAAACTGCTATTAACTGGCAAATCGAGATTTTGAAAAATCGTTTTAAGCAGAATTATAACAATGCCATGTTTGAAGCCCTTATGCAACTTTATCAGGATAATGATGAATATACAAAGGACCTCGCAGACCGATTAGAGGGTCTTGTCTATAATCTCCCAGCCACAGATCCCGATAAAAAATAAAGCCCACTGCGCAGAGCACAGCAGGCGGCGGGGAGAGCGGAAAATTCCGCTGTCAAGGGGTCTGCGCAAAATCGCGCAACCCACTGACGGACAATCATTGACATAGAAAGAAGGTGAACCAATGGAATTGACCATAGAGAACCTGCGCACACTGGCTCAGGGCGGGCAAATCTTTCTGACAGCCCACTCACAGGCCCGGCTTTATGAGCGCGGTATCCTGCTGGCAGACATTCGGCAGGCCATCCAGAGCGGGAAGATCATCGAATACCGTCCGGATGATTACCGCTGTCCGTCCTGTTTAGTGCTGGGGGTCAATCTGGCAGGCCGCTGGCTGCACGTTGTGTGCGGTGTTCATGAGGGTGCACTGTGGATCCTCACAGCCTACTGGCCAGATCTCGACCACTGGAACGCAACGTATACTGAACGAAAGAAGAAAGGGGAATAAATTATGACTTGCTTTTTCTGCAAGGGCGAAATGAAGCCCAGCACGACCATTCACACGGTGCAGCTGAAGAACTGCGTTGTGGTTATCAAAAATGTTCCCTGCATGGAGTGCGAACAGTGCGGTGAAGTCGTGCTGTCTGCCGATACAGTGGAAAAGATAGAGCGCATTTTGCAGACGGTCGAAAAGGCTGTTGCTGAAATTACCGTGGTCAACTTCCCGGATTGTGCAGCATGAGCAGGCGAACGAACAGCGCCGTTTGGCAGGAAGCTTACAGCCGGTGGCGGGTGGCGGTGCAGAAAGACGGCGTGCGCCGGTATTTTTACAGTAGCACTCCCGGCCGCACAGGCCAGCGGGAAGCGAACCGCAAAGCTGATGCGTGGCTTGAGGACGGCATAGGCGCGAAGGTGGGCAGGGTAGAGGATGTGTATAAACTCTGGATAGAGGGCTTAAAGCAGACCACCAGCGCAAGCAATTATGAACCGATCGAGAGCCGGTGGCGCACCTGGGTGCTGCCGATCATCGGCAAAAAGCGGGTCAATGCCCTTACAGATGCAGACTTGCAAGCCATCATCAACAAAGCCCACGCGGCAGGCAAGAGCCGTAAAACCTTGCAATCACTCGCCGGGGATCTCCGTGCCTTCTGCAAATACTGCCGCAAAAGCAAGCTGTCCACCTATCTGCCAGAGGATGTGCAGATACCCGCCGGGGCGCGTCTGAAAGGCAAAAAGGTCTTGCAGCCAGATGATCTAATAAAGCTGTTCACGCTAGATACAACGCTTTACCGGGGCAAGCGCGTGCCAGATGATTTTATTCATGCGTACAGATTCGCGGTCTTGACCGGCCTGCGTCCGGGGGAGCTGGTGGGCTTGCGCTGGGCAGATATCAAAGGGAGCACAGTCAACGTTTCCCGTGCCGTCAACGTAAAAGGGCAGGTGACGCGTGGAAAGAACGAAAATGCTTGCAGGTCGTTCGTTCTGCCCGATGTTGCAAAAGCCGTCTTGGATGCCCAAAGGGCTGTTACCGGGCATTGTGAAAGCGTGTTCTGTCTGGAAACAGAGCGCCGGTTTTATAAGCGCTGGAAAGTGTTCTGCGCTGCCAACGATTTGCAGCCGGTCAGCCTGTACGAATTGCGGCACAGCTTTGTTTCCGCAATCAAGACGCTGCCCGCCGGTGAGGTCAAGGCGCTTGTAGGTCACTCCGAAGATATGGACACATACGGCATTTACTCCCACGCCCTGACGGGTGAGGATGTGCAGACCGCGCAGGCCGTCAATGCGGTATTTATGAAGCTGTTACACGGCTGAAAAATACCACAGTTTTTACCACACTTTCGGATTTTAGGGAACTGGGTGCGGTTCTATGTGCAGAATTTAAGCCCATAGAAACGCCACATTTTCAGCCTGAAAATTGCGATTTTTTCACGATAGAACGGCGGGAATTGGTTCGACTCCCATCGCCTCCACCAAATGTGAATCAGGCGAACCCCGCCACGATCTGCTTCGTGGGCGCGTTCTTCGTCCTGACCATGCCGCTCTTCGAGTGGTAAAAAATAAGCACTCGGCTTTCGTTGCCGGGTGCTTATTTTTTGCTCGCATCGTTTTGACAGAATGCCTCTAAAAGAGATCAATCTTCGGCATGAAGTTCCTGCTCTTTTTCGTTGAAGCGTTCCAGAAAGCTGTGCTCCACACCTTCGGACTTATAGCCCGGCATGGTGTCCAGCGCCACAGCGTGGATGCTGCGGAAAATGCTGTTTTCGATGTTGGGGTTCTCACGCTTCAGGCGGCGCAGCAGAGTCTTGACCTCCTGCCGTTTGGAACCGCCGCCGCCGTTGTCGCACATGGTGCAGTTCTCCGTAAAACGGCAGGCGCACTGGATGAATTCCAGTTCGTTGTAGCGCTTCCAGGCCAGAATGTCCTCTTCACGGATGCAGTACATCGGGCGGATGAGGGTCATGCCGGGGAAACTGGTGCTGTGGAGCTTGGGCGGCATGGCCTGCAGCTGGGAACCGTAGAACATGCTCATCACGGTGGTCTCGATCACATCATTGAAGTGATGGCCCAGCGCGATTTTATTGCAGCCCAGCTCCCGGGCCTTGCTGTACAGGTGGCCGCGGCGCATCCGGGCGCAGAGGTAGCAGGGGTTTTTGTCGGTGTTGTTGGCTACGGCAAAGATGTTGCTCTCAAAAATCGTTACCGGGATGTGCAGCAGTTCGGCATTGCTCTCGATCTTCTGGCGGTTGATCTCGTTATAGCCGGGGTCCATGACCAGAAATACCAGTTCAAAGGGCACATCGCTGTGGCGCTGCAGCTCCTGCATGAGCTTTGCCATAAGCATGGAATCCTTGCCGCCGGAAATGCACACGGCAATGCGGTCACCGGCCTGCACCAGTTCGTAGCGCTTTACCGCCACGATGAAGGGTGTCCACAGCTCTTTGCGGTATTTTTTGATGATGCTGCGTTCGATCAGCTGATAGGGCTCTAAAGTCTTTTTCATGGGTCACCTCATAGATCTCACTGGGTCAGAGTGCTGTAACAGGCATCGAAGGCCTGCATAAAATCGTCGAGTTCCTGTTCGGTGGTCAGGTGGCTCAGGCTGATGCGCCACGAGGACAGTGCGTTGCGCCGGTCATGGCTCACGGCAAATACCGCTCGGGAGGGCAGGCCGTCCGAAGAACAGGCAGATTTGACCGAGACGCAGACGCCTCTGGCATCCAGCTCCCGCTGGAACACGGTGCCCTTTACGTTCTGCACGCTCAGGTTCAGGATCTGCGGCACAGCGCCTTCTGGGTTGTTGATGCGCACTTTGGGGTATTTTGCAAGGACGGTGCGCAGGCGGGCGTTCAGGGCGCGGATGTGCTCCACCCGGGCGGGCAGCTCGGTGACGGCCTTATCCAGCGCCAGCGCCAACGAACAGGCAAGCGCCACGGTGGGGGTGCCGCTGCGGTAAATGGTGGTGCTCTCGCCGCCATGGATGAGCGGCTCCAACGCAAGGCCGCGCCGCTTGACCAGCACACCGATGCCGTTCAGCCCGTAGAACTTGTGGGCAGTCAGGCTCATGGTGTCGATGCCTTCAAAGCTGACCGGGAGCTTTCCGATGGCCTGCGTGGCATCCACATGGAAATGGCAGTGGGGATAGACCTTTAAGATCTCTGCGATCTCGGCCACCGGCTGCACCACACCCAGCTCGCTGTCCACGGCGGTGACGGCCACTAGAATGGTGTCCGGGCGCAGCAGTTCTTTCAGGTGGGCAAGGTCCACCGTGCCGTCCTGCCGGATGTCCAAGAGATCGATCTCATAGCCCTGCTCCTGCAAAGCGGTCAGGCTGCCGCTCACCGAGGAATGCTCCAGCGGCGTGGAAATAATGTGTTTGCCATGGTGGCGCTCCAGCCGGGCGATGCTCTTGATGGCAAAGTTGTTGGCTTCGCTGGCACCGGATGTATAGATGATCTCGGCGGGCTGCACATTCAGACTGCGGGCAATGCTCTGGGTGGCGGCGTCGATGGCAGCCTTTGCGGCAGTGCCTGCTGCATGGCGGGAATTTGCATTGCCCGGGCAATTGCGCTCTACTTCGCAAAAGCGCTGCAAAACCGCTTCGTCTACCGGGGTATTGGCGGAATAATCCAGATAGATCATAAACTCTCCTGATAATTCTTTTATAATACAGATTGCAATGGTAGGTTATATTATAGTGCGATTTGGGTTGGATTGCAAGAGAGCAGGCGCGATCTTCCAGGCTGGAAATACAGGAGAATTGTGCAAAATGGTTGCACACGGGCCAAAAGTCTGCTATAATCTCTTGAAGGACTGCCCGCTGCGGCCTTTTGCGGGGCTTGGGCGGCGGTTTGGAAAGAGCCTGAATGAAAGGGGGAGCGCACCATGCTGCATAAGAATCATCGACTGCGCTGTATTGCACTTCTCATTTCCGGGCGGAATCATTGTTCCCAAATTTCAAGGGCATTGCCGTTTTGCTGACGGCGGTGCCTCTTTTTTTGGGCTGCGAGTTCTGTAGGAGGCAGAAAAACTTCATGAGTGAAAAGATCGATTACTCCAAAGGCGTTTACGACGCGCGCCAGCTGGGCGCAGGCCGTATGTTCATTCTGGGCGTGCAGCACATGTTTGCCATGTTCGGTGCAACGGTGCTGGTGCCGCTGCTCACCGGCCTGAGCGTTTCCACCACCCTGCTGTGCGCAGGTCTGGGCACCCTGCTGTTCCACCTCATCACCAAAAAGAAGGTGCCTGCTTTTCTGGGCTCTTCCTTTGCGTATCTGGGCGGCTTCTCCATCGTGGCCCCCATGCTGGCTGATGCGGACGGCAACCTGACCGTGGCCAATACCAAGATGCTGCCTTATGCCTGTGCAGCCATCGCATTCTCCGGTTTGGTGTATCTGGCAGCCAGCGTGCTGATCTCCACCTTCGGCATCCGCCGCATCATGAAATTCTTCCCGCCGGTGGTCACTGGCCCTATTATCATTTCCATCGGCCTGATCCTGGCCCCCTCTGCTATCAACAACTGCCAGTCCAACTGGATCCTGGCCTTTGTGGCGCTGGGTACCGTCATTGCATGCAATATCTGGGGCAAGGGCATGGTCAAGATCCTGCCTATCCTCATCGGCGTGCTGGTGTCCTACGCAGTGGCGCTGGTCACCGGTGCGGTGGATTTCCAGCGCATTTCTGAGGCAGCATGGGTGGGCATCCCCCTGCATAGGGAGGCCATGGGTCTGTTTGCCATCGACGGCAGCCCGGAGTTCATCAGCGCACTGTTCACCATCATCCCCATTGCACTGGCAACCATGATGGAGCATGTGGGTGATATCGCCGCCATCAGCGCTACTGTTGGCCACAACTATATCAACGACCCCGGCCTGAACCGTACCCTGCTGGGTGACGGTCTGGCAACCACCATGGCCGGCCTGCTGGGCGGCCCGGCCAACACCACCTACGGCGAGAACACCGGCGTGCTGGCTCTGAGCAAGATCTACGATCCGCTGGTCATCCGCATTGCTGCCGTGCTGGCCATCATCCTGAGCTTCAGCCCCAAGTTTGAGGCTGTCATCAACACCATCCCTACCGGCATCATCGGTGGTATCAGCTTTGTGCTGTACGGCATGATCTCCGCCATCGGTGTGCGCAATGTGGTGGAGAATCGCGTGGACTTTACCAACAGCCGCAACCTGATCGTGGCCGCTGTCATTCTGGTGTGCGCTCTGGGCTTCAACTCTGTGGGCGGCGTCAGCTTTGCCGTTGCAGGCGTCACCATCAACCTGTCCGGTCTGGCTGTGGCCGCGATCGCCGGCATCCTGCTGAACGCTGTGCTGCCCGGCAACGACTACGAGTTCGATGCTGCCGATGGCTCCGAGGCTGCTTCCAGCAGCAACCTGCAGGTTTGATCGGACCTGACTGAAATACAGCAGTTCTTTCTGGGCACGCTTTCCCGGTTCCGCTTTGGCGGGGCCGGGGAGGGCGTGCCCTTTTTGGGGTGTGGACGGGTTTATTTTCAAAAAGTAGGAATAATTCTTAAAATTATCCTTGACTAACTAGGAATCATTCGCTATAATAGAGCCATGAGAAGGGCTGGTGAGTACCAACACCCGCACTTCAAAAACCAGTGAATGATAAAAGATAATGATGGAGGTCAATTCTTATGAAGAAATATGTTTGCACCGTCTGTGGTTATATTGCTGAGGGCGAGATCCCCGCTCAGTGCCCCGTCTGCAAGGCTCCTGCTTCCGCTTTTGTGGAAAAGACCGGCAACACCTACGTGACCGAGCATGTTGTGGGCATCGGCAAGGCTGAGGGCGTGCCTCAGGAGATCGTGGACGGCCTGCGCGCAAACTTTGAGGGTGAGTGCAGCGAGGTCGGCATGTATCTGGCAATGGCTCGTGTGGCTGAGCGTGAGGGCTACCCCGAGATCGCTGAGGCTTACAAGCGCTATGCCTACGAGGAAGCAGATCACGCTTCCCGCTTTGCAGAACTGCTGGGCGAGGTGGTCACCGACAGCACCAAGAAGAACCTGATGATGCGTGCTGAGGCCGAGTGCGGCGCATGCGCCGGTAAGATGGACCTGGCCAAGAAGGCAAAGGCTCTGAATCTGGATGCCATCCACGACACTGTCCACGAGATGGCAAAGGACGAGGCTCGTCATGGCCGCGGCTTCGAGGGCCTGCTGAAGCGCTACTTCAACACCGAAGTCTGATAAGGTTTCCCCGGTTATCCATTTGACCGCTGCATGGCTTTGCCGCTGTGCAGCGGTTTTTTGCTGCCTTCAACCCCCTGCGATGTCTGGTTGACAGGTGCCGCAGTGCCGGTTTATAATTTGTCATATCGTATTGCGAAACGCAGCAAAGGGGAATATGGAAAATGGAAAACGAACGACGAGCGCGGCAAAAGGCCCCGGCGGGCCGCTACGCCCTGCTGGACGAGCTGCGCGGGCTGGATCTGGTCAGCATGATGCTGTACCATGCCTGCTGGGATCTGGTGTTTCTGTTTGACGTGAATATGAGGTGGTATGCCGGTACGCCGGGCCGTTTGTGGCAGCAGACCATCTGCTGGGTGTTCATTCTGCTGTCCGGCTTCTGTGCGCCCTTTGGGCGGTATATGCTGCGGCGCGGGACTGTTGTATTTGGCGCGGGTGCTGTGGTGACGCTGGCCACGCTGGTGTTCATGCCGGAAGGTAGGGTCATTTTTGGCGTGCTGACCTTTCTGGGTGCGGCCATGCTGCTGACCGGTGTGCTGGAACCGCTGCTGAAAAAAGTGATGCCCGCTGTGGGCCTTGCGGTGTCGGCGGTGCTGTTTGCGGTGTGCTACCCGGTCGGCTTGGGCTGGGTGGGCCGGCACTCGCTTTTGCTGTATCTGCTGCATCAGCCGGTGATCTACGGCGTACTTTCGGCCGCGGCAGTTCTTTTTGCATAAAAGGCTTGACACAGCCGGGAAGCTGTGGTATTCTATCGGTGGTTAGAAGATACTAACCGAATGGGGATGCGTCTGCGTGGTTGGACGCATTTTCATGGAACATAAAGTTAGATATATCTAACTAATATTGATTTGAGAGAGGACGATCTTTATGAGCAAAGTAGCAGTCGTATTCTGGAGCGCAACCGGCAACACTGAGACCATGGCAAACTGCGTCGCAGAGGGCGCAAACGGCACCATCGTGCCCTGCAGCGAAATGAACGCCGCAAAGCTGGCTGAGTTTGATGCAGTTGCTTTTGGCTGCCCCGCAATGGGCGCGGAACAGCTGGAGGAGAGCGAGTTTGAGCCCATGTTCTCTGATCTGGAGGGCTCGCTGAACGGCAAGAAGATCGCCCTGTTCGGCTCCTACGGCTGGGGCGACGGCCAGTGGATGCGCGACTGGGTGGAGCGTGCTCAGGGCGACGGTGCACAGGTGCTGAACGGCGAGGGCCTGATCTGCAACGAGGCTCCGGACGATGATGTTCAGGCTGCATGCCGCAAGCTGGGCGCTGATCTGGCTGCATGGTAAGCCGGAGAAGCTTCTCTTGACAAACAGAGACTGCTGCGATAAACTATGAGAACACCGAAAAACGGTGTTTTTGCAGAGTTGAAAGTTAGTAAATGCTAACTTTCACGCAAAAGCAGCAGCCTCTGTACAGGATGCATCAAAACTGCGGCAGGGGACAGCAGACGGAAAGGTCTGTGCTCCTGCCGCTTTGATTTCAGAAGGCGGTGTATATGGCAGTGGCTGCAGCAATTGGTGTTACAGTAGGCTTTGCACTTCTGCGCAGTGTGGTGCGCCGCGCTGCGATCCGGTCGGGCCGCTGTAAAAAGGAATAAAACTACAGGAGGCCCGCCCCATGCAGGATACCCCAAAGGATCTGGACAAAAAACGCGCAGACGAAAAGCTGCTGGTCAGCGAGATGATCGCTCTTTACTGCCGCAGGCAGCACAAAACACCCAAAGGAACCCTGTGCCCGGAATGCAGGCAGCTGCACGATTATGCCCTGATGCGCATTGATAAGTGCCCATTCATGGAGACCAAGACCTTCTGCTCAGCCTGCAGGGTGCACTGCTACCAGCCCGCCATGCGGGAGAAGATCCGCACGGTGATGCGCTGGGCGGGCCCCCGGATGCTGCCGGTGCACCCGGTGCTGTCTATCCGGCATGTGGCAGTCACACTCCGGTCT
>OBVI01000262.1_pt1 | contig 23283 bp, 20 predicted proteins | sample 1476021 | NCBI WGS metagenome assembly OBVI01 (sample SAMEA2579981, study PRJEB22360) | human gut metagenome
GTGATCAGTAAAAGGCCGTGGGCATCCAGCTCCTGCTGGTTGTAGCCCTTATCCCGCAGGTACAGGTACAGGGCCTGTCCGTCATCGGGTGCATAGCCCAGCCCGAACCGTGCAATGGTCTTATCGTCCAGTCCGCGCCGCCGCCAGTAGGCCCGCGCCTGCCGTGCTTCCTCCACAGTGGAGTTCAGACAGGCATGGAAAAAGCGCGCGGCCTCCTTGTTCATGGAAAGGATGCGGCTGCGCATCCGGCCTGTCTTGTCGTCCTCCTGCGGTTCGGGCATTCCGGCCCGCGCCGCCAGCAGCTTGACGGCCTCCGGGTAATCGATGCTGTTGATCTTTCTGACAAAGCTGATGGCATCGCCTGCCGCCTGACAGCCAAAGCAGTAGAAGCTCTGGGTGTCCGGGTAGACATAGAAAGAGGGCGTTTTCTCGCTGTGGAAGGGACACAGACCACCGTACAGCCGCCCTTTGCGCTTGAGCTGCACATAGCTGCCCACCAGCTCTACAATGTCGGTGCGGCGGGTCAGTTCCTCAATGTATTCGTGTGGGATCATGGATCTTTCAAACAACCTTTCAAAGTTTACAACACATGCCATTTCTGCGGCACAAAAATTTCCTCAAAGGTCCGGATGGCAAATTCATCGCTCATGCCGCTGATGTAATCGGTGACGGCACGCTCTCTGCCCTCCTGATAGGCCAGCTGGACATAAAAGTTGGACATCTGATCGATGTGGCTCAGGTAGTACTCATACAGCTCCTCGATCACCTTGCCCACCTTCTGCTCCTCCCGCTTGGCGCTCCGGTCCACATACACCGTAGCGTACATGAAGTCGCGCAACGCGAGGAAAGCCTCGTTTTCCTCTGTGCCCACCTTCACATCGCCTTCGCTGTTGGCCAGAATGCTGTTGATCATTGTGGTGATGCGGGCAGATTTGGTCCTGCCCAGCACAGCCGTGCACTCTTTGGGCAGAATGTCCGGGTCCAGCACCCCGGCACGAACGGCATCCTCGATATCATGGTTCACAAAGGCGATCTGGTCGGCCATGCGCACGATGCGTCCCTCCGGCGTTGCCGCCCACGTTCCCTTGGTGTGGGTCACGATGCCGTTGCGCACCTCCCATGTCAGGTTCAGGCCCCTTCCGTCCTTTTCCAGCCTGTCTACTACACGCAGGCTCTGCATATAGTGCTTGAAACCATCCGGGCAGAGCTCGTTCAACGCCTGTTCACCCGCATGGCCAAAGGGCGTATGCCCCAGATCATGGGCCAGACTGATGGCCTCGGTCAGATCCTCGTTGAGCCGCAGGGCCCGGGCAATGGTACGGGCGATCTGCGAAACCTCCAGCGTATGGGTCAGCCGGGTCCGGTACAGATCTCCTTCCGGCGAGAGAAATACCTGCGTTTTCTGCTTGAGGCGGCGGAAGGCCTTGCAGTGCAGCACCCGGTCTCGGTCTCGCTGGAACACCGGCCTGATCGGGTCCTGTTCCTCCTGCACCATCCTCCCCCTGCTCTGGTCGCTGAAGGTCGCCCACGGTGCAAAAGTCATACGTTCGATCTCTTCCGTGCGCTGTCGTACATTCATACAGGATCCCCTCCTTTTTTCGGCATTCCCCCTCTCTGCTTCGGCACAGCCGATCCCAATTGCTGCGCCCGCGGCAATTGTAACACACCCGGTTTGTCGAAGGGGGAAATACCCTGTCGTTTCACAAAATTTTGCCCGTTTTTTTCAAAAGTCCTCTTATGGACGCAGTTTTTATCAAAAGGGTGCGTAGAAAGGTTCCGAGACATGGACCTGTGCTCCGCCCCGGGTCAGCTCCCGCAGCTGCTCCAGCAGCGGGCCTTCCGTGTGCTCCGGCATCTGCCAGCACAGAGTCACGCGGTCCGTGAACTGCGGTGCGGCCTGTTTTGCTCCCGCCGCATCGATGAGCAGCGAGGCCCGCTCATACAGCGAGTAGTCCACCGTCACGCTCAGTTCCACCACACTGCGCACCGTGACCACCTCGGCGTTCTCCAATGCCCGGGCTGTGGCCGTCGTATAGGCACGCACAAGGCCGCCGGTGCCCAGCAGCACACCGCCAAAATAGCGGGTCACCACCACGATCAGATCGGTCAGACCGCTGTGCTGCAGCACTTCCAGCGCCGGAGTCCCCGCCGTTTTTGCCGGTTCGCCATCGTCCGAGTAGCGTTCCCGGTTGCCTTCCCGCAGGCGGTAGGCATATACATTGTGCCGCGCGGTCCGGTTGGCCGCACGCACCTGTTCCAGAAATGCAACGGCGGCTTCCTCCCTGTCCGCAAAAGACAAGGATGCAATGAAGCGGCTCTTCTTCTCTTCGTATTCTCCTGTGGCCGTGCCACGAATCGTGCGGTAATCCTCCACGGTGGTTCCTCCTGCTTTTTATTCAGAATAAGTATAACATAAATCGGCCGTTGTGCAACCACCGCAGAACACGATATCTGTTTCATTTCTTTTCGGCCGGATCCTCAGCCCCCCCCCGGCTCTTAAAAAAGACAACAAAAAATCGGCTGAGCCCTGCGGCCCAGCCGATTTTTCTGAAGAAAGCATATGATTACGATGATCACTTGGTAAAGAGCTGGATCCACTGATGGCCCCAGGTGCTGGAGCTGTTGTAGTAGTAGCCAACACCCATTGCGCGGGCTTCCGGGTCCAGAATATTTGCACGGTGGCCTTCGGAATTCATCCATGCCGTTACGACCTCTTCGGGAGAAACGCTGCCCCATGCGGCATTCTCACCGGAAGCAGCATCGGTCACACCGTATTCACTGAGCACGGTGTACCACTTGGAACCATTGGGGCGCACATGAGAGTTCACAGTTGCGATCTCCTCAGCACGATGCTGTGCAGCTGCAGTGAGCTTTGCGTCACCCATGACCAGAGGCTGCAGGCCGTAGTTTGCGCGCTCTGCATTGACCAGATCCAGAACTCTCTGACGATAGTCGCTGGTGTAAGAGTTTTCGGGATAAGAGAAGATCAGCACCCAGTAGTTGTTGTAAACGCCGCCTTCATAGTGGCCCACGCTCATGGTGGTCGCATCTGCGTTCAGGATGCGCTCACGGGCAAAATCAATGTTCATCCACTGATCTACCGCTGCATCGGGGGTGGAAACACCCGCCATGTAGTCCTCGCCAATCGACACATCATCGATGCCATTCTCTGCGAAGACGGTAAAATCGCGCTGGCCATTGGGACGAACGTAGGAATAAGAAGAGGCCAGTTCCTTCGCGCGCTCCTGAGCAGCACTATTGTGGCTGCTATCACCCAGCTGGACAGGCTTCAGGCCAGCCTTTGCGCGCTCGCTGTTCACACGGCGCAGGAACTCGTTCTGGTAAGCTTCATCCTGATGGCTCAGGAAGGAGTTTTCTTCTTCCATCACGGAAGCTGTCTCAGGCCCGGCCTGTGCAGCATTTGCGGCAACAGGCTTGAGGGATGCGGCACCAAAAACCACAGCCATGGCCATCGCAGCGGCTGCGACCTTCTTTACGATCCTCATCTCAAGTTCCATAAGACATCCTCCGTAGGTTTTTGCAACTTGTTTGCAACACTACCGTTTCACAAGTGCAACTATTGTGCAACAATAGTATCACAAAAGTGTCTCATGGTCAAGGGATTCAGTCGTATTTTGATGAATAGTATAAAATTTTAGAACTTTTTTCTCCTAAAAAGCCCTTTATAAGCGCCTCAAACACGTTCTAAATGTTGTTTTATTGTTATGCAAATGTTGCAATCCGTCCTTTTTCGGAGGCTGCTCATGGCACTTTTTGTACGGAAATTCACTTTTGCAACACGATTTTGTTACGCTTTAATTGTGTATTTCCGTCTTTTTTTTTTAACTCAAAGCCGTTTTTCCATGTTTCGCTGCACTTTGTGTGCACTTTCAGACGCTGCTTTTTCTTCCTCTGGCTATCCCTGCACTGCACCCGCTCTTTTGCAGCACCATCCGCAACAAAAAACAGCGCAGACGGTTCTTCCGAACCCATCTGTGCTGTCCCTCCGTACAGTTTAATACTCTAACTCTTTGCTCTGACTGAACCGAGTATTACGCAAAACGCAACAAGCCCCGCCAAAAAGGACATAGCTCAAAGAATCGCCGAACAGAGCAAAAAGGCAGGACCTCTGGCGAAGCCCTGCCTCTTGCTGTTTTGTCCACCGTCTTTTATGCGTCACCTTAGCATTTGACAAACAAAAAAGAAGAGCGGCTCCGAAGAGCCGCCCTTCCACAATTCAGGCTATGCTATTGAAAAGATCTTGCTTCAGGCGATCACTGAGCAGCCTTTGCTGCCTCGATCTGCTTGATCAGCTCGGGCACGACCTTGAACAGATCGCCCACGATGCCGTAGTCAGCCACGCCGAAGATGGGAGCACCCTCGTTCTTGTTGACAGCGATGATGCACTCGGAGTCCTGCATACCAGCAGTGTGCTGGATAGCGCCGGAAATGCCCAGAGCAACATAGATCTTGGGGTGCACGGTCTTGCCGGTCTGACCAACCTGATGGTCAGCGGTCATCCAGCCTGCATCGGTGACGGCACGGGAAGCACCCACAACGCCGCCGCCCAGAGCAGCTGCCAGCTGCTCAGCCAGCTCAATGCCCTTCTGGACATCCTTGCTGATGCCGCGGCCGACAGAGACGATCACGTCTGCGCCGATCAGATCGACCAGCTTCTCAGCGGCCTTCTCAACGCTCAGGACCTCGGTCTTGATGTCCTCAGCAGCCAGAGCGAATGCGGGCTTCACGATCTGGCAGGCATCAGCCTTGGCCTGATCGAAGGGAGCCTTCTTCATAACGCCGGGACGCACGGTGGACATCTGCGGACGGAAGCGGGGGCAGATGATGGTAGCCATCAGATGGCCGCCGAATGCGGGACGGGTCATCTTCAGGTTGCGGTCTTCCATATCGAACTTCTGCTTGGACAGGTCGATGGTGGAGCTCTCCTTCAGGAAATCGATGTACTTTGCAGTGTCGATGTCCAGATGGGTAGCATCAGCGGTCAGGCCGGTGTGCAGACGAGCTGCGCAGCGGGGGCCCAGATCGCGGCCGATGTTGGTTGCACCGATCAGCAGGACTTCGGGCTTGTACTCGTTGACCATGTCGCACACGACCTTAGCGTATGCATCGGTGGTGTAATCCTTCAGCAGGGGGCTGTCGCAGACCATGACCTTATCGGCACCATAGCCGCCCAGCTCCTTGGCAATGCCTTCCACGTTGTCGCCCAGCAGCAGACCGGTGACCTCGCAGCCCAGCTCATCAGCCAGCTTGCGGGCCTCGCTCACCAGCTCGAAATCAGTGGGCATCAATGCGCCCTGGCGCTGCTCGCAGAAGACCCATACGCCCTTGTATTCGTTAAAATCAGCCATTGTAATCCTATGCTCCTTTCATCAGATCAGGTGCTTCTTGGCCAGGATACCAGCCAGCTGTGCGGCAGTATCGTCGCCCTTGAGCATGGTGCCTGCGCCCTTCTGCGGAGGAGTGAAGGACTTAAAGACGTTCGTCGGAGAACCCTTCAGACCAATGGTATCGACCTCGATCAGCGGATCGTCCTTCAGTGCGTTGTAATCGAACACTTCCATCGGCTTGTCGTAGCAGGTGAAGATGCCGTTCACGCTCATGTAACGGGGCTGGTTCAGCTCCTTGATGCAGGTCAGCAGGCAGGGAGTCTGCACCTTGACCATCATGTAGCCGTCTTCCAGCATACGCTTCACGGTCAGGGTGTTGCCATCCTTCTGGATGTCAGCCACATAGGTGACCTGAGGCAGGTGCAGCTTCTCAGCGATCTGAGGACCGACCTGAGCGGTATCACCATCGATTGCCTGACGGCCGCAGAACACAACATCCTCGGGGCCGACGCCGATCTTGTTGACGGCAGCAGCCAGGATCTGGCTGGGTGCGAAGGGATCGGAACCGCCAAACTCACGGCCGGAGACCAGAACAGCCTTATCTGCACCGCGGGCCAGCAGCTCACGCAGCATGCCCTCTGCCGGCGGGGGACCCATGGTAACAACAACGACTTCGCAGCCGGTAGCGTCCTTGAGCTTCAGAGCAGCCTCCAGAGCGTTCAGGTCATCAGGGTTGGTGATGGTAGCCATCGAAGCACGGTCCAGAGTGCCATCGGGCTTGACGGACACCTTGCCGGAGGTATCAGGAACCTGCTTTACACAAACAATTGCTTTCATTGTAACTCTTGCCTCCCTTACTTCAGCAGCGCGCCGGAAATGACCATCATCTGCACTTCGCTGGTGCCCTCGTAGATCTCAGTGATCTTGGCATCACGCATCATGCGCTCGATGGGATAGTCACGGGTGTAGCCGTAACCGCCGAACAGCTGCAGGCAGCGGCGGGTCACATCGCTTGCGGTGCGGGCTGCGATCAACTTTGCCTGAGCAGCCTCAACGCTGTAACGGACCTTCTTGCCATCCATTGCTTCCTGCTTCTTCAGAGCAGCAGCGTAGACCAGATACTTTGCAGCCTCAACGCGTGCCTTCATCTCAGCCAGCTCGAACTGGGTGTTCTGGAATGCGGAAATGCTGCGGCCGAACTGCTTGCGCTCCTTGACGTAAGCAACGGTCTCTTCCAGAGCGCCCTCGGCGATGCCCAGAGCCTGAGAAGCAATGCCGATACGGCCACCGTCCAGAGTAGCCATAGCCAGCTGGAAGCCGCGGCCACGCACACCCAGCATACGGTCAGCAGGGATGCGGCAGTCCTCAAAGATCAGCTCGCAGGTGGAAGAGCCGCGAATGCCCATCTTGTCCTCAGCCTTACCGACGGAGAAGCCCGGGTCGGTGCGCTCCACGATAAAAGCGGAGCACTGCTTGGTGGGACGGCCCTTCTTGTCGGGCACGATATCGGTGACAGCAATAACGATAAAGACGTTTGCGTAGCCGGCGTTGGTGATGAAGATCTTGGAACCGTTCAGGATCCAATCACCGGTCTCGGGGTCCTGCTTTGCAAAGGTCTGCTGACCCTGTGCATCGGTGCCGGCACCCGGCTCAGTCAGGCCGAAAGCACCCAACCACTCGCCGCTGCACAGCTTGGGCAGATACTTTGCCTTCTGCTCGGGAGTACCATTTTCATAAATAGGAGCAGCACACAGGCTGGTGTGAGCAGAGACGATGACACCGGTGGTGCCGCAGACCTTGCTCAGCTCTTCCACTGCCATGACGTAGGACAGCACATCGCCGCCTGCACCGCCGACCTCAGTCGGGAAATAAATGCCCATCATGCCGAGCTTGCCCATCTTTTCGACGGTCTCTTTGGGGAAGTACTCTTCCGCATCAACCTTCTTTGCCAGGGGCTTGACTTCGTTCTCAGCAAACTCGCGGTACATTTTCTGTACCATCTGCTGCTGCTTGGACAGAGTAAAATCCATCGCTATATCCTCCTAACGGGTCTTTTTCATTTACCGGAATTGCCCGGTGCAAACAAATTCCTCCCGGCCGTGTTTCCATAGTCGGGAGAAACGTTTATCAGAATTTACAGCTGGTCAACAGGGGTCTTGGTGCGGTCTGCGTTGTAAACGTAGAAGCCCTTGCCGCTCTTGCAGCCCAGGTTGCCGCCGCGGACCATCTTACGGATCAGCGGGCATGCACGGTACTTGCTGTCGCCGGTCTCCTTGTACAGCACGTCCATGATAGCCAGGCAGATATCCAGGCCGATGAAGTCGCCCAGCTCCAGGGGACCCATGGGGTGGTTGGCACCCAGCTTCATAGCAGTGTCAATGCCGGCGATATCGGAAACGCCTTCCATCTTGATGAAGGCTGCTTCGTTGATCATGGGGATCAGGATGCGGTTGACGACGAAGCCTGCAGCCTCGTTGACCTGAACCGGCTGCTTGCCGATGGCAACGGAGATCTCCTTGATCTTCTCAACGGTCTCAGCGGGAGTGTTGCAGCCTGCGATAACCTCGATCAGCTTCATGCGGTCTGCGGGGTTGAAGAAGTGCATGCCGACCAGCGGACGGCCAACGCCCTTGCCGATCTCGGTGATGGACAGAGAAGAAGTGTTGGAAGCGAAGATGCACTCAGGCTTGCAGATCTTATCCAGCTCGCCAAAGGTGGTCTGCTTGACCTTCATATCCTCAAAAGCAGCCTCAACGACCAGATCGCAGTCAGCGCACAGGTCTTCCTTCAGGCCCGGGGTGATGGCAGCAACGATAGCGTCTGCCTTTTCCTGCGTCATCTTTCCCTTGGCAACCAGCTTCTCGTAGCCCTTCTTGATCTTTGCCAGACCATTCTCGGCCCACTCCTGCTTGATGTCGCACAGAGCAACGGTGTTGCCCTCAACCTGTGCAAATGCCTTTGCGATGCCCTGGCCCATGGTGCCAGCGCCGATAACACCGATCTTCATAGGAAACCTCTCCTTTAATATCAAAAATTATGTAGTAATGGATTAGTTGTTGGTGAATACTGCCTTGGGCTTCGGCTTCTCACGGGACAGGAAGCAGCTCATGCCCTCCACCTGATCGTGGGTCTCGAAGCAGTCGCCGAACAGCTTTTCCTCGACCTCAACAGCCTTCTCGATGGGCAGGCTGATGCCGCCGTTGATTGCCTTCTTGCAGTTGCGTACAGCGATGGGTGCGTTCTTTGCGATCTTGCCGGCCAGCTTCAGCACGTTCTCCATCAGCTCAGCCTGCGGATACACGGCGTTCACCAGACCAATGCGCAGAGCCTCGTCTGCCTTGATGTTCAGAGCAGAGTAGACCAGCTGCTTTGCCATGCCCATGCCGACCAGACGTGCCAGACGCTGGGTGCCGCCGAAGCCCGGAGTGATGCCCAGACCAACTTCAGGCTGACCAAACACAGCGTTGTCAGAGCAGATGCGGATGTCGCAGCTCATTGCCAGCTCGTTGCCGCCGCCCAGTGCAAAGCCGTTCACGGCTGCAATGACGGGGATGGGGAAGCTCTCGATCATCAGGAACACATCATTGCCCAGCTTGCCGAAAGCCTCGCTCTCTGCCTTGGTCATGGTGCTCATGGAACCGATATCAGCGCCTGCCACGAAGCTCTTGTCGCCTTCGCCGGTCAGAACGATGCAGCGGACAGTCTCCTGATCCACAGCCTCAAATGCAGCCTTCAGGTCTGCCAGAACTTCGGGGTTCAGGGCATTCAGTGCCTTGGGACGGTCGATGGTGATGATCTCAACTGCGCCCTGCACCTCGGTTTTTACAAATGCCATTGTGAAAACCTCCTATTCAAATCTTATCAGTTATCATAAACAGCCCCCGGGCCAGAGCAGGCTCTCCGGTTCCTCCCCTGCCCGGGTCTGTCATTCAGTCAGGCTCTCCAGTAATGGAGTTTAGTCCATCTCAACGATGGTAGCGCAGCCCATGCCGCCGCCGATGCACAGGGTAGCCAAGCCCTTGTGTGCACCGCGATGCTTCATAGCATACAGCAGGGTGACCAGGATACGAGCGCCGGAAGCGCCGACCGGGTGGCCCAGAGCAATTGCGCCGCCGTTGACGTTCACCTTGCTCATATCAAAGTTCAGAGCCTGGCTGACAGCCACAGACTGAGCAGCAAATGCCTCGTTTGCCTCGACCAGATCCATATCAGCAACGCTCATGCCGGTCTTAGCCATGACCTTCTTGGTAGCAGCGATGGGGCCCAGACCCATGACCTCGGGCTCGACACCTGCCAGAGCACCTGCGACCCAGGTAGCCAGAGGCTTCACGCCCAGCTCCTTGGCCTTCTCCTCGCTCATGATGACCAGAGCAGCAGCGCCGTCATTGATGGCGGAAGAGTTGCCGGCGGTCACGATGCCGTCCTTGGTGAAAGCGGGCTTCAGCTTTGCCAGCACTTCAGGAGCGCTCAGACGGGGGCCTTCATCAGTATCGAACACGGTGTCGCCCTTCTTGCCCTTGATCACAACGGGAACGATCTCGTCCTTGAAAGCGCCGTCCTTGATGGCCTTGTCAGCCTTCAGCTGGCTGTTGTATGAGAACTCGTCCAGCATCTCACGGGTGATGGGGCTGTAGCCGTACTTCTTCTGATAGGTCTCATTGGTGCAGACGTTCTCAGCGGTCATACCCATGTGCTTGTTGAAGCCGCAGGCATCCCACAGAGCATCGTTGACCATGGTATCCACGATCTCGCTCTTGCCCATGGGTGCGCCCATGCGGTAGCCGTAACGAGCCTTCTGCAGTGCGAAGGGAGCCATGTCCATGTTCTCCATGCCGCCTGCGACCACGATATCAGCATCGCCTGCCTCGATCATCTGAGCAGCCATATTGACGCAGTTCAGACCGGAGCCACACACCACGTTGACAGTGACAGCCGGGGTCTCGATGGGCAGACCAGCCTTCAGAGCAGCCTGACGTGCAACGTTCTGGCCCAGACCAGCCTGAATGACACAGCCCATGTAAACATGATCGACCTGCTCAGGTGCGACGTTTGCACGGTTCAAGGCTTCCTTGATGACAATGGAGCCCAGCTCAGCTGCGGGAACGTTTGCCAGAGTGCCGCCGAACTTGCCAATAGCGGTACGGCATGCAGATGCGATAACGATCTTTTTCATGTGAATAGCCTCCTGAATTGTGTATGTGTTGCTTTTCGATTGCCTTTTTATCAAAACGCCCTTGGGCATTTCTGCAAATTATTTTTCAGGGTCTTTTCCCTGCCGGATCAGCGCATACTTTTCGTTGACCGCCTTTTCCACATTAGGGGTAACGAACTTGCCGATGTCGCTGCCGTAATATGCTGCCTCCTTCACGATCGTAGAAGAAAGGTAGCTCCACTTGATGCTGGTGGCAAGGAACATGGTCTCAATGCCGGGCATCAGTGCGTGATTGGTCTGCGCAAGCTGGATCTCGTTTTCAAAGTCCGTCACAGCCCGCAGTCCCCGTACCATCACCGAAGCGTGCCGCTTCTTGGCGAACTCTACGGTCAGGCCGTCGAAGCTCTCCACCGAAACATTCTGGATGCCTTTGCAGCACTCCTTGAGCAGCTCTACGCGCTCTTCTACGGTGAAGAGCGGATTCTTTGCGCTGTTGTTAAGCACTGCCACGATCAGATGATCGTTGATCTTTGCTGCGCGCTTGATAATATCAAGGTGTCCTTTTGTGACCGGGTCGAACGAACCGGGATAAACTGCTGTTGCCATCGTCTGGTGTCCTCCTTGAGCGCTGTGAAAAGCGCGTTTTGGTTCTGCCATGATAGCACTTTCCAGTCTTGGGTGCAAGATTTTGTGCAAGCTGTACGTTTTATCGTTAAAATTTAAACAATCAACGCTGTGCCACATCGCGGCAACTTGCTACGCTATAAGTAAATCACATCGTCAAAATTTTATCAAGTCCTTTTGCAAAGATTTTTGGTTTCACCGCACCAAACAATCCTCCGAAATTGCTCTAAATTTTGTAAATATTGACAGTCAGCCAAAATTTTCACGATAAACTATTGATTCTACACATTGTTAATGTTATAACTAAGTTGTGCAGGTCTGCCGAACTGTCCGGCAGCTTTCCCTGCTGTCTGTCAGGATACCACACGACTATGTCAGAGTTGTGTGCAAACTACCAAAAACCGGTAAATAACCTGCAAAGATCTGTCCGTGCAGGAAGTGTAAATGATAAATTTACAATTCCTTTATGTTATTATAGGAGAGGATGGTTTATAATGGATTTTACGGAACTGTATGCTCAGAAAAAAATGACCGCCGCTCAGGCTGCCGCACTGGTCAAAAGCGGTGACTGGGTGGACTACGGCTGGGCAGTGAACACTCCCGTGGCGGTGGATGCCGAGCTTGCAAAGCGTCTGCCGGAGCTGGAGGGCGTCAACTTCCGCGGCGGCATCCTGATGTGGGTGCCCGCGATCTTCCAGATCGACGACCCCGCCGCACACATGACCTGGAACAGCTGGCACATGGGCGGCATTGAGCGCAAGGCCATTGCACAGGGGTTCTCCTTTTACTCCCCCATCCGTTATTCCGAGCTGCCCCGTTACTACCGTGAGAGCCCGGACCCGCTGGATGTGGCCGTGTTCCAGGTGACCCCCATGGATGAGCACGGCTATTTCAACTTCGGCCCCAGTGCATCTCATCTGGGCGCCGTATGCGAAAAAGCCAAGAAGATCGTTGTTGAGGTCAACAAGAACATGCCCCGCTGCCTTGGCGGCATGGAGAACTGCATCCACATTTCTCAGGTCACCGGCATCGTGGAAGGTGAGAATCCCCCCATCGGCCAGATGGCCGCTCCCGGTGCTGCTACCGAAGTGGATCTGAAGGTCGCCAACCTGATCGTTCCGCAGATCCCCAACGGTGCCTGCCTGCAGCTGGGCATCGGCGGTATGCCCAATGCCATCGGCAGCCTGATCGCACAGAGCGACCTGAAGGATCTGGGCGTGCACACCGAAATGTATGTGGACGCTTTTGTGGATATCGCCAAGGCCGGCAAGATCACCGGTGCACGCAAGCAGCTGGACAAGGGCCGTCAGGTCTACGCCTTTGGTGCCGGCACCCAGAAGATGTACGATTACCTGAATGATAATCCGGAGTGCATGTCCGCTCCCGTGGACTATACCAACGATATCCGCAGCATCTCCGCACTGGATAACTTTATCTCCATCAACAACGCTGTGGACATCGACCTGTTCGGTCAGGTGAACGCCGAGACTGCAGGCCTCAAGCACATCTCCGGTGCCGGCGGTCAGCTGGATTTCGTTCTGGGCGCATACCTTTCCAAGGGCGGCAAGAGCTTCATCTGCCTGTCCTCCACCTTCTTTAATAAGAAGACCGGCCAGATGGAGAGCCGCATCCGTCCCACGCTGGAAAACGGCAGCATCATCACCGACACCCGTGCCAACATCCACTACCTGTGCACGGAGTTCGGCTGCGTGAACCTGAAGGGCCTGACCACCTGGGAAAAAGCTGAGGCCCTGATCAACGTTGCACATCCCGACTTCCGCGAAGACCTTATCAAGGAAGCCGAAAAGATGCATATCTGGCGCAGGAGCAACAAAATCTAACATGTGTCGTGGGTATTCCTGCTGCCTGCGGCAGGAATGGAGTTTATCACATGATGGACAAAAAGCCGCACATCAAGCCCTATCTTTACGGGATGCTGGCCGGGTTCGGAGCGATCTCCCTGAGCATCATCTTTTTCTTCCTGATCTACCGCTTTGACGGTTTTGGCAACGCGATCTCGACCCTGACCGGCATTCTGATGCCGTTCATCTACGGTGCCGTCATCGCCTACCTGCTCAAGCCCGTATGCAACACCATCGAGAGCTTTCTGCGCCGCTTCATTCCGGAAAAGATGCATGGTCTGGTCAATGTGCTGTCTATTACACTGACCATCCTGTTCGGTCTGCTTCTCATCTACGCTTTGTGCATGATGATCATTCCGCAGCTCATCACCAGCGTGACCACCCTGTACTACACTGCACAGCGCAACCTTGCAAAGTTCGTGCAGTGGGCGAATCATGTGGAGTTCATTGAGAACAACCAGCAGATCATGAACATGCTCAACTCTGCTTATGCCACCATCAGCACCAATTTCGATGATCTGATCAAGACCCGGCTCCTGCCCTCCATGCAGAACATCGTCAGCGGTGCCGCCATTGGTGTGCTGAACGTTGTAACGGTAGCCAAGAATCTGGTCATCGGCATCATCGTGGCCGTGTACATGCTGGCCAGCCGCAAGCGCTTTGTGCAGCAGGGCAAGCTGGTGCTCTACAGCATCTTCAAGCCCCGCTGGGCAGAGCTCATCAAGGAAGAAGTGAAGTATGCCGATAAGATGTTCGGCGGCTTCATCAACGGCAAGATCATGGATTCCGCCATCATCGGCGTGCTGTGCTATATCGGCTGTCTGATCTTCAAATTTCCCAGTGCACTGCTGGTGTCGGTCATTATTGGTGTGACCAATGTCATCCCCTTCTTTGGCCCGTTCATCGGTGCGGTTCCGGCTACCCTGCTCATTCTCATCCAGAACCCCATCAAGGCACTGTGGTTCGTGCTGTTCGTGCTGGTCCTGCAGCAGTTGGACGGCAACGTGATCGGCCCCAAGATCCTGGGCAACACCACAGGTCTTTCCAGCTTCTGGGTCCTGTTTGCCATCCTGCTGTTCGGCGGTCTGTGGGGCTTTGTGGGCATGATCGTGGGTGTACCGCTGTTTGCTGTCATCTATGACATCATCAAAAAGCTGGTCATCCACGGCTTGAAGCGCAATGCAGAGCTCGACATGCTTCAGACCTACCACGACGATTTCGGCGACCCGGAGGACGATGCTTCGCCTGCCCCGGAACCGTCTGCCGAAAAGCAATAAGCATCTCCCCTGCCCTGTATCACAAAGGCCCTGCGTTCGAAAGAACGCAGGGCCTTTGCTTTTTATGATGATGTTTGCCGAAGATTACTTTTCAATGGGCTGCGAGGGCTTCCAATCCTTGTAGTTCTCGTAGCGGCTTTCGCGGATCCTGGTGTGGGACCAGATCTCGTCCGCAGTGGGCTGCCAGTTGGCGGCGTAGCTCTTGCACTTCTCGCACAGGTGCTCCACGCTCTCCGGGGACTGCAGGTCGGTGCTGTGGGCACCGGTCTCGTGCACCATCTTCTGCAGCAGTTCGGGGTTTTCCAGCATCGGGCAGGGACGCAGATGGTTCTTGTTGAAGGGCTGGCCGTTGTGATAAGCCATGAACAGCGGGCTGTGCAGGATCTCCAGAATGCTCTGGTCGTGGATATTGGCATTGGAGTAGTGGATGAACACACAGGGCTCTGCATCACCGGCCGAGTTGATGTGGAAGTAATTGCGGCCACCGGCAATGCAGCCGCCCACAAACTCACCATCGTTCTGGAAGTCCATGGGGTGGAACGGGATATCGCAGGCCTCCGAGCGCAGATAGCGGATGCGGTCGATCATATATTTGCGCTGCTCCGGGGTAGGCATCAGCTCCGGTGCTGCCTCGTTGCCCACGGGCATGTAGTGGAAGTAGAAGCCGAAGTGCGCCCCCTTCTCACACAGGAAACGCATGAACTCGTCGTTGGTGACAGCTTCGATGTTATCACGGGTATAGCAGATGGAGGTGCCGAAGATGATGCCGTACTTCTTCAGCAGATCCATCGCGTTCATGACAGCGGCATAGTGCCCCTCACCACGGCGGGCATCGTTGGTTTCCGGGGTGCCCTCGATGGACAGCATGAAGGCAATGTTGCCCAGACGCACCACCTCTTTGCAGAAGGGCTCATCGATGAGGGTGGAGTTGGTATAGATGGCAAACTGCACATCATTGTGTTTCTCCGCCAGCTTCAGGATATCGGCCTTGCGCACCAGCGGCTCGCCGCCGGTCAGCATGTACAGGTATACGCCCAGCTCCTTGCCCTCGGTAACGATCTTGTCCATATCCTCAAAGCTGAGGTTGTTCTTGTGGCCATACTCGCCAGCCCAGCAGCCCACGCAATGCATGTTGCAGGCAGAGGTGGGGTCGAACAGGATCAGCCACGGAATGTTGCACTGGTACTTCACGCGGTTTTCGCGGATGGTCTTGGTGCCGCGGAAGAAGGCTTCATAGCCCAGATTCAGCGCCGTGGTGCGGGCCACATTGGGGTCGGTCTGATCCAGCACGCAGTTGATGAGCTTGGACCACTTGCTGTCGGGGTCGGTCAGTGTCTGCTTGGCGTGCTCGTAGGCCTCGTCGCTGAATGAGCTGCCATAGAACTGCTTTGCAACATCCACCAGCTGTCCCACGGTTTTCTGACGGTCTTTATCGGCATGAGAAAGCACCACGTCCACCATTTTACCAACGGCAGCGCGCTGCATTTTATGAGTCAGGTTCTCAACAGAAGTATTCATTATCCTTTTCCTCCAAACAACATTTTCGGAAATCTCTTTTGCTGCCGACATCATACCATTTTTAACAAACGTGCGCCATAAACAGAAAAAGCGCCGTGATAGAAAACCCATCACGGCGCAGATTATGATAAAATTTTGTCGTTCTTCCGGTTCAGCTGTCCTGTTCCAGATGGATCTTATTGCTGGCAAGGCGGCATAACGCGCGGCGCAGATCCCCCTGCAGCATCCGTCCCGTACGTTCTACCATCAAAGCAGGATCCGTTTTCATGTCCCGGCGGATCCATTCCAGCCCCACGCCCACCAGCGCATATTTGTAAAAATCCACCACAAACTGCTTGTCATCGTCCTGCACGGTGATATCGCGGCATTCGCGATCCGCAAATTCCTTCAGCATGGGGTCCAGAAGCTTGTAGAGATACTGCTCTACCTGTTCACGGCCCACAGAGCGGTATACGTTCAGCACCAGTGCTTTGTTATCCCGGATCTGGTGCAGGATGTCCAGAAACGCTTCGGTCCATGTATCAAAGCTCTGGCAGCCTTCCATCGCCTTAGTTGCATCTTCCGTCAGGATCCAGTCCACCAGGTCGTAAATATCCTTGAAGTGGTAGTAAAAGGTCATGCGGTTCACGCCGCAGTCCTCGGTGATATCGTTGATCGTGATCTTATTGAGGGGCTTTTCCAGCAGCAGCTTTTTCAGCGATGCTTCCAGTGCCCGCTTCGTTGTTTGTGACACAAAAACCTTCCTTTCCCGACCGTAGAAATTTTTCCCGCTGCGTACGGCGATTGGCAGCTTTGTACATTAATAATACCGCAAAAGCCGTCCCGATTGCAAGCATTGATTCTGTCCATTTTGTAAACAAAGAACGACTTCCTGTGTTTCACTCCGGCAGTTTCTCGCTTCAAAAGCCATTTTTCTTCCCCCAAAAGACCCTTCCGGCGGTGTGCAATGCCTGCAAAAGCGGCTTCTTCCGGCAAAAAAGCGGAAAAGGCCCTTGATTTTATATCTCTCTGCGCTTAGAATGGGAGCAGACGGCTGTGAATTAAGTGCTGTTTTGAGGGAGGGTACAAACTATGATGGATACCATTGGTTTTCTGGGCTGCGGCAACATGGGCGGAGCCATCGCCCGTGCCGTTTGCAAAGCTGTTGACCCTAAGAAGGTTTTTCTGGCAAACCGCACTGCGGCCAAGGCGCAGGCACTGGCCAAGGAACTGGGCTGCAAAACGGCCACCAATGCTGAGGTGGCCGGTGACTGCGACCTGATCTTTCTGGCCGTGAAGCCTCAGATGATGGAAGCACTGCTGGAGCCGCTCAGATTCACGCTGGACGAGCGCCCCAAGCGCTTTGTGCTGTGCAGCATGGCAGCAGGCCTTTCGATTGCCCGCATTCAGGAGCTGGCCGGTGAGGACTTTCCTGTGATCCGCATCATGCCCAATACCCCGGCATCGGTGGGCGAAGGCATGATCCAGTATTGCTCTTCCAACGTTACCGCAGAGGAAGAGGAAGCGTTCCTCAAGATCATGGCTCCTGCGGGCCGTCTGGACGCCGTGCCGGAGAGTCTGATCGATGCTGCCAGCTGCGTTTCCGGCTGCGGCCCGGCATGGGTGTACCAGTTTATTGAGGCTCTGGCCGACGGCGGTGTGGCCTGCGGCCTGCCCCGCACCAAAGCGCAGGAATATGCCGCACAGATGGTTCTGGGCAGCGCAAAGCTGGTTCTGGAAAGCGGAAAGCATCCCGGCGAACTCAAGGATGCCGTATGCAGCCCCGGCGGCAGCACCATTCAGGGCGTGCGCGTGCTGGAAGAGCGCGGCCTACGCGGTGCGGTGATGGATGCCGTCATCGCCTCGTACAATAAGACTAAGGAAATGGGAAAGGGTTAATGGAATCATGCGCATCGTTGTGAAAGTAGGCACTTCTACTCTGGCATACGCCACCGGACGGCTGAACATCCGCCACACCGAACAGCTGGTCGAGGTTTTGAGCGACCTGAAAAACGAAGGCCACGAGGTCATTCTGGTGTCCTCCGGCGCCATCGGCATGGGCGTAGGCAAGCTTTCTCTGCCGACCCGCCCAAAGGATACCTCCACCAAACAGGCCTGTGCCGCTGTGGGACAGTGTGAGCTGATGTACACCTACGATCGTCTGTTCAATGCCTACAATCACACTGTGGCGCAGATCCTGCTCACCGGCGTGGACGTGGAGCACACTGAGCGCCGGGTGAACTTCCAGAACACCCTGTCCCGCCTTTTGGAGCTGGGTGCACTGCCCATCATCAATGAGAACGACACCGTTGCCACCGATGAGATCACCTCTATCGGCGACAACGACACACTGGCGGCCATCGTGGCCTGCTGTGCACAGGCCGACCTGCTGGTGCTGCTGAGCGACATCGACGGCCTGTACACGGCCAATCCCCACACCCACCCGGATGCAAAGCTCATCCCGCTGGTGCGGGAGATCACCCCTGCGGTGATGGCACTGGCCGATGGCGCGGGCTCCGCCCTTGGCACCGGCGGCATGGCCACCAAGCTGCGCGCCGCCCGCATGGTGACCGGCAGCGGTGCCGACATGGTCATTGCGAACGGTGCGCACCCGGAACTTTTGTATGACATTGCCGCGGGCAAGCCCGCAGGTACCCGCTTTACCGGCCACAAGGAGGACTGAACCTATGACGACACAGCAAATTCTGGAAGCGGCCCGCAGCGCCAAAAGCGCCCTTGCACTGGCCGATAACGCTGCCCGCAGCACTGCCCTGCTGGGCATGGCGGACGCTTTATGCGATGCGCAGAACCAGTCTGCCATCCTTGCCGCCAACGCCGAGGACATGGCTGCTGCCAAAGGGCACATCAGCGATGTGATGCTGGATCGTCTGGCCCTGACCGTTCCGCGCATCGAAGCCATGGCGCAGGGCATCCGCGAGGTTGCCGCTCTGCCCGACCCGGTGGGCCGGGTGCTGAACCGGGTAGAGCGCCCCAACGGCCTTGTGATCGAAAAAACTGCCGTACCGATGGGTGTGATCGCCATCATCTACGAGAGCCGTCCCAACGTGACCAGCGATGCCGCTGCCCTTGCCATCAAAAGCGGCAACGCCTGCATCCTGCGCTGCGGCAAGGAGGCATGGCGCAGTGCCAATGCCATCGTCACCGTTCTGCGGCAGGGCCTGAAAAAGGCCGGTCTGCCCGAGACTTCGGTCTGCCTGATCGAGGACACCACCCATGCCTCTGCCAACGCTCTGATGACCGCCGTAGGCTATGTGGATCTGCTGATCCCTCGCGGCGGTGCAGGGCTCATCCGTGCCTGCGTGGAGAACGCCAAGGTGCCCTGTATCCAGACCGGCACCGGCATCTGCCATATCTATGTAGACGACACTGCCGACCTTTCCAAAGCACTGGACATCATCGAGAACGCAAAAGCCAGCCGCCCCAGCGTCTGCAACGCCGAGGAGGTGTGCCTTGTGCACTCTGCCATTGCCAGGGAGTTTCTTCCCCGTCTGGCTCAGCGGCTTGGCCCGGACCGCATTGCAAAGGATCTGCATCCGGTAGAGCTTCGTCTTGACAAGCGCGCCGCCGCCATAATCGCTGGCACGCCTGCCGGCGAAAAAGACTTTGACACCGAGTTTCTGGATTATATCCTTGCCGTCAAAGTGGTGGACAGCGTGGAGGAAGCCATCGATCATATCGCCCGGCATTCCACCGGCCACAGCGAGGCCATCCTGACCCGGACACAGGCCCACGCGGATCTGTTTACCGCTGCTGTGGACAGCGCCGCTGTGTATGTGAACTGCTCCACCCGCTTTACGGATGGCGGCGAGTTTGGCCTTGGGTGCGAAATGGGCATTTCCACCCAGAAGCTCCACGCCCGCGGCCCCATGGGACTGGCCGAGCTGTGCAGCTACAAATATATCATCCGCGGCGATGGACAGACACGCTGAACCCACCTTCCGCGTGTGAAGATCGGGAGTGAGCGATTTCTCCATTCAATTCATCATTTGGCAAAAGGATCTGAAAAGCTTTTTCAAATACAGGCTGGTGCAAATTGCGTCAGCCTGTATTTTTGTTTCACACAGACAGACTGTTTTTGTATAAAATACAATTTTTGAATTTTGTTTTCAGCAGACCCATTTAAATCGTTCCCTGATATGGATGAATGTATCCCAGTTTACTGCACTTCTCACAAAGATATAGTCTTACTTTTTCCATTTTGTTTTGTAAAAAGTACAAAAAACCCCTTGACAGCCCCTATTTCGATGCGGTAAAACTATATTGGAAGATTTGATAACGATTTCACTTCATTTCACTTTCCAATGAGAAAGTTGTTCGTCACACACAACACTATACTTGGAACAAAGGAGAGAGCAATATGACGATCGCCATTCTTGCACATGATTCCCGTAAAGAGCTTGCACTGCAGTTCTGTACTGCTTACAGTGCCATTTTGTCCAAAAACACAGTCATTGCCACCGGTACCACCGGACGGATGCTGGCACAGACCACCGGTCTGCCGGTACATTGCTATCTCTCCGGAAAACTGGGCGGTGTGCAGCAGATCACTTCCCGCGTTGCCTGTGACGAAGTGGATCTGGTGCTGTTCTTCCGCGACCCGCTGAAGGCAGACGCTTCCAGCATCACGGAGCAGAATCTGCTCCGCCTGTGCGACATGCACGGCGTACCCATTGCCACCAACATTGCCACCGCAGAGGTTTTGCTGCGCGGTTTGGATCAGGGAGATCTGGATTATCGAGAGGGAATGCATCCGGCCCTTGTGGAGCCTGTGCCTGCAGCCATGCCCCGCCGTGTGACTGCCTGATTTTGTGTATAGAGTATTGGGAAAGAGCAAGGCTGCTGCAACAGCCTCCTACGAAAAATGAGATAGACTTCCCCGGAAGGGGTCGCCTATCTCATTTTTTTGTAAGCTGAAATTGTGGGAAACCACAAATGAATATTCGGATTAAAGTCAGCAAATGGAGAATCAAGTGATAACCGTCCGCATTGACTCCGTTGCACAATATGAGTATTGCAGCCAGGATTACAGCTGGCTTATCCGATAATCAACAAAGGCGGCGGCTTCCCTTATTGTGGGAGACCACCGCCTTTTGCTGCGTCTATTGAGGGGGATAACGCGACAGCCTGCTGAAAAACCGAGCGGCAAACATTCCTTTTTGAAAATGGTGTAAAGTCAAAAGTTGGGGGTTGTATAGGAACCGCCTGCAAAAGCCTGAAAACGGTGCAGGCGAAGCAATGCAGCCCCCAAAAATCGGCTTCAGCAAAAAGAAAAGCACCATACTTCCTACGAAGTACAGTGCTTTTTGGTGGAGAATACCGGGATCGAACCGGTGACCTCTTGCATGCCATGCAAGCGCTCTCCCAGCTGAGCTAATCCCCCAGATGTTCGTGCCGTGCCTGACGACAGGTGTAATTATACCAGCGCTTTGCCGGATTGTCAACCATTTTCGGAAGATTTTTTCCAGAAATTTTAAAAAACAAAACCCCCGCACAGAACAGTCTCCCATTCTGTGCGGGGGTATGTGTCAGCCCTTTGGTTTCCCTCTGGACACGAATCTATTCTTATTCAGAACAGATTAGACCTTGTAGTTCCAGTACTTGCTGTTCAGGCCGGTAGTGACCTCAGCCTGAGAAACTTCCAGTTCAATGGGTTCAGAACCCAGAGTGTAGATCGCTGCCAGACCGCCAACAACACTCAGGCCAGCGTTCAGGATACCCAGAGCAGCGCCCCAAGCGCCATTGCCGTAGGTGTGGGTGCCCTTGTCGTATGCGCGGTGCACGGTGTTCCACACGCCGCCGATGAAGTCGCCGGGGACGTAGTGGCCATCGAACACGCTGTCGAAAGCAGAGGAAACATAGCTGTTCAGGAAGGTGTTACCGATGATCTTGATCATGTTAGCGGAAACATTCTGCCAGTTCTGGACGGTCATAGCGGGTGCCAGGTAATCAACCAGAGAAGCACCACCAACAACATAGGTCAGTTCGTTTTCTGCAACAGCAGAGAAGTTTGCAGGCATCGTCATAATAATATTACTCCCCTCATAATCTAAAGCCATCCCACAAACCCCTTCAATAGGTTTGCGATTACTAACTATGGCTACTGTACTATACCACATTCTCCCACAAAATTCAAGTATTTTCTTGAAAAAACAGAAAGAGTGCTTGCTTGTGAAAGTCCGGTCTCGGAGTCTTTACCGGGCTTTGTTTTCTATCACCGAAAATCACTCCCATGCTCTGCCCGCGCACCACCATTGCAAAAACAAAACCCCCGCACAGAACAGTCTCCCATTCTGTGCGGGGGTATGTTAGCCCTTTGGTTTACTCCTCAGAGCCGTAATCTTCCATCAATCAGGAAAATTACTTGTTGTTGTAGTCGAAGTAACCAGCGTTCAGAGCCTTGGAGCCAGCGGTCTTGCACTCGATGCCGATGGAGCCGCTGCCCAGAGTGTAGATAGCAGACAGACCGCCAGCAATGCTCAGAGCAGCGTTCAGGATGCCCAGACCAGCGCCCCAAGCGCCGTTGCTGTAGGTGTGAGCGCCCTTGTCGTATGCACGGTGCACGGTGTTGAACACGCCGCCGATGAAGTCGCCGGGAACGTAGTGGCCATCGAACACGCTGTCAAAAGCAGCACCAACGTAGCTGTTCAGGAAAGTGTTACCAACGATCTTGATCACGTTGGTAGAAACATTCTGCCAGTTCTCAGCCTTCATAGCGGGTGCCAGGTAGTCAACCAGAGAAGCACCACCAACAACGTAGGTCAGTTCGTTTTCTGCAACAGCAGAGAAGTTTGCAGGCATCATCATAATGATATTACTCCCTTCAAAATTAGAAAAAATATTTCACAAACCACTTTGTGTGGTTCGCATCCCGTATCTAGGATGGCAATAATATACCACACTTTCCAGAAAGATTCAAGTACTTTTTTGAAAAAAATGTGAAAAGTGTGATAACTTGTGAAAATCCGGTCTCAAAATCTTTACAAAAGCCCGGGTTTTCAGCGCATCGACATGGTTTTTTCTGCAATTGGAAGATACTGGAATGTGTGAGGGCTTTTCTATGAAAACTGTGATCTATCTGGATGAGCTGCTGCTGACGAACTTTCTGGCCGCAGCGATGCTGCTTTTGTGCACCGGGCTGCTGTGTGCACGGCAGTGCAGCGGCCTGCACCTGCTGGCAGGCAGTGCGGCAGCAGCGGCCTTCTCGCTTTGCATCCTGCTGCCGGAGCTGCCCGGTGCGGCGGCGGTGCTCTGCAAAGCCTTTACCTGCGGTGCCGTTGTGGCCGCTGCCTACGGTGTGCCCGGCCTGCGCAGCTTTGCCCGGCTGTGCGCGTGGTATCTGCTGCTGAACCTGCTGCTGTGCGGAGCGGCAGTGTTGCCCGGCGTGCAGAGCGCGAACCTCTGCGTGTACTTTGCCCTTTCTCCGGGGCGGCTGCTGCTGTGCTGCGGGGCCGTATCTGCCCTGCTGCGGGCGGTGTTATTCTGCTTTGGCCGGGCAGGGCCCC
>OBVI01000270.1_pt1 | contig 22278 bp, 20 predicted proteins | sample 1476021 | NCBI WGS metagenome assembly OBVI01 (sample SAMEA2579981, study PRJEB22360) | human gut metagenome
GCTGTGCAACAGTATGGTAAGGCGCTGGCCGTTTGTGGGCCAGCGCCTTTGTGTTTTCAATATAGCTTATTTTCCAAAATTGTCAAGCCCATGCACTTTATCTGCGGCGCCTTCTCTTTTTGAGGCTCAGCGAACCGCCGCCGGCCGCAAGCGTGAGCACCATCATTGCAAACAGGATGAGCACCAGTGCGCACAGCAGAAGCGCCGTTGCCTTCATGTCGGTGCGGAAATCAGAGACGTACTCCCGGTGGGTCACAAGGTCCACCGTGCCCACTTCATCGCCGTCCAGATACACGGTGGCTGTACCCACCACACTGCCGCTCTTGACGGTGGCCGCAATGCTCTCCGGCAGGTCGAAGGAGTAGGTAACGATATCGTCCGCGTGACCGTAGCCGCTGACCGGCGCAGCGGCATACAGCGCCACCGCCGGTTCGGTGCGGCACTTGGTCAGCGCCACGGTGGTGATCTCGGTCTGGGTGTCCACCAACGGACGGTCCGCAAAGCTCTCAAAGGCCCAGTCGAACAGATCATCGCACTCGGCAAAGAGGTGGTCCGGCGTGTCGCAGCCAAGGATCACCAGCCCGTAGGTGTGGCCGTTCTTTTCCGCAAAGGCCACGATGCAGCGGCCTGCCAGCGTGGTAAAGCCGCCCTTGACCCACCGGACATACTCCCGGTAGTTGGCGCTCTCGCTGTTCATCAGGCTGTTGGAGCTGCTGATGGTGTGCTCAGCCTTGCGGAGGTTCGTGGCCGGCAGCACATAGCTGGCGGTGCCCGCCACCTGTGCAAAGGTCTGGTTTGCCGCACAGGCGGCGGCGATCTTTGCCAGATCCTGCGCGGTGGACACGTTGCCGTAGTCAAACAGGCCGTGGGCACAGGTAAAGTTCGTGCCGGTGCAGCCCAGCTCCTGGGCACGGGCGTTCATCTGCTTGACGAAATCCAGCACGCTGCCGCCCACATCGTAGGCAATGACGCTGGCGGCGTCGTTGGCGCTGACGATGAGCATGGCGTTCAGCAGGTCGATGCGGCGCACCGTCTCGCCGATGCGCAGGCCTATGGTGGTGCCGTTGGCGTTCTGGATATCCCGGAACTCCTGGGTCAGCGCGGTGGGCACGGTCACTTCACCGTTCAGGTCCTTGCCGCTTTCCAGCAGCAGCAGGGCCGTCATGAGCTTGGTCAGGCTGGCAACATACTGCTGCTGGCCGGCGTTCTGGTTCAGGATGGTCTTGCCGGTGTCGGCGTTGAACAGGTACACCGCCTCGGTCTCGCTGGCGGTCTGGATGGGCATGGGATATACCGCAAGGCCCGGCAGTGCAGCAGCAGCGGCCAGTGCCAGCGTGAGCACCAGCGCCGTCATACGGCGGAAGATGGTGTTTTTGAACATGAGCGTGCCCCCTTGTATCTGCTTGCCGACGCGCGGCAAAAATTTTTGTTTTGAAACAGCTCCTACTTGCCGGAAAGGCTCTGGCTTGCTATACTACTTTAAAGAATACCATAAACCAGCCAAAAGAGAAAGAGAGAAAGGCGGTTTTTAACAATGTTTCTGTCCTTTTGTGGAAAAGTTCCCCGCAACGAGGGGGCTGCATTCGTTGCGCCCAACGCCACCGTGCAGGGCGATGTGATCCTCAAAGCCGGTTCCACGGTGTGGTACGGTGCAGTGCTGCGCGGCGACGACGGCCAGCTTATCATCGGCGAGAACTCCAACGTGCAGGACAATGCCGTGCTGCACTGTGATGTGGGCGGAGCCGTGACGCTGGGCAGGAACGTCACCGTGGGCCACAGTGCGCTGGTGCACGGGTGCACGGTAGGGGATGGCAGCCTCATCGGAATGCACGCCACCCTGCTCAACCACTGCGTTGTGGGTAAAAACTGCATCATCGGCGCGGGTGCACTGGTGCCGGAGGGCATGGTCATCCCGGACGGCTCGGTGGCCGTTGGCGTGCCCGCAAGGGTCATCAAGCAGGTGAGCCCCGCACAGGTCGAGGCCAACCTGCACAACGCCGCCCACTATGTGGAGCACGGCAGAGTGCACGCAGCACAGTGCAAAATGGATTGACCCCCGTTTTTAGCCATGGTATACTGTACAAAAAGCCCTTGTTTTGGGGCAGGAGGTAGAAAGCATGAAAAATCTTTCAAGACGCGCATTCCTTAAACTTTCCGGCGCAGCACTGCTTGCGGCAGGGCTCACCGGCACCCTGACCGCCTGCGGCGGCGGCAAAGATGTTGAAATTCCCGGCACCGTAAATGGCATTGGCTATGTGAGCGGCAAGGCGGGCCGTGAGATCATTGGCACCGATGAATATGGCATCATCCATGTGGTCAAGGTGGTTGTCACCCTGAAAAACGTCAGCAGCCGTGCCGTCACCCTGACCGCCGACAACTTCCCGGCTGAGATCGACCAGTCTGCTGCATCGCCCATCTACTTTGGCTTTGCGGACAACGCCAGCGGCGACAGCTGGTGGACCCAGAAGGACTACGAATTGCAGCCGAACGAAGAAAAGACCTTTGTGCTGGTCTACCGCATCAGCGACACCGCTTATAAGAGCTGGTTCCAGCTGGTGCACACCGTGGAGCTGACCTTTAAGAGCGGCCACCAGAAGGTGACCGGCAGCTACTCCTCCGAGACCGGTGAGCTGGTGGTGGGCGAAGTAGAAAAGGCATAAGGGAAAAACTGCGATTCAGATTGACACTTTGCACCTTGTCTACTATAGTGAAAGTGACAGTCTGCCGCATTCTGGAACTACCGGAGCCTTTGCGCATTGTGCGCTGTTTGGTCGTTTTTCAAAGCCGGATGAGTTTTTAAAGAAAAGTTTATTACGGGATGATTTTTCACAGAAATGTAATGACTTTTTGAGGAAAATGGGGTATACTATCAATTGTGGAGCACGCGGGGCCGCAACCGCGTCTCTACACATGATTCCTCCTCACACCAAAGCAATACCCCAAACAGAGATTCCCTCCGGTGTACCGCAAGCGCTGGGGAGAGTCTTTGTTTTTATCCGCTTTTGTATTTTATGATTTCCTGCGTGAAAAGGAGAGGTTTCGTTATGTCTGAGCTTATCACCCGCCGTACCTTTTTAAAGACCACCGGTGCTGCTGCACTGGCCGTTGCCGCAAGCGGTATGCTGGCAGGCTGCGGCGGTGCGTATGCTTCTACCCCGGATGGCTTGGTGGCCGCCGCCGTTGATAGCGACAAGGTTGTTGACTTTGGCGCCTTTACCGCCAATATCGGCCGCTTTGACCAGTGGACTTCCAGCTCCATCTACGAGGGCGGTGAGCGCCACAATTACCTCTACGCTGCTTTTGCTGTCAGCACTATGAGCAGCACCGATTCTATTACGATCAACACTTCCGATTTAACGTTTGCGCACACCGGCGGCAGCAAGGGCACCGTCGTGGGGCTTGGCTACAAGGGCCTGAACAGCGATAAAACGGATTATGTATTCAACACCTCGCTTTCCGTGGGCAATGCTTCACAGAAGACTGTGATCCTTTTTATTGATCTTGGCACCATTTCCAATTCTTCGTTCCAGAGCCTCTATACGGGCCAGATGACCCTTACCCTTAAGAAGTCCGGCAAAACGGCTGTCTTTACCTACACCGGCCTGCAGGATGCCCCTTCCAGCAGGATTTTCTAACCATGCACAACGCCCCGGAAGAACGCAGATGCTTCTTCCGGGGCGTTTTTTGCCTTTACAACGCTCTGAACTTTGCCGCAAACACGCTGAGCACGATCTTGGGGTTCACCTGTGCGCCCAGACGCTGGATGGCGGCATCTGCCAGCCGCAGGGCACGCCGGGCGGCATCGCCCTGCACCGGTGCGTGGGGGCTTTGCCGCAGGCCCGCTGCCGCCACCGCACGGAAGTCCGTCAGCAGGGCGGCGGCACCGGCTTTGTCCTTCTCATACGGAGCCAGCAGCACGGCGGCGGCATAGCTGTCACGGTCGGCTGCGGTCTTTGCCAGCTGCAGCGCCTTTTCCACCTGCGCCGTGCGGGCTTCGTCCTGTGCCGCTGCAAGCACCGTGCCGATGTGCCCGTCGAACAGCTCGCTGTACAGCGCGGCGGTCTTTTTGTCCACCCCCTGTGCGGTGCAGTAGCGGGCGCACTGCTCCGGCGGGACCGGCGCCACGGCAAAGCTGATGGAGCCGGCGCGAGGCGAGCGAATCGGCTGTGAGCAGGAACAGCACCCCCTCCGGCGGCTCTTCCATCACCTTCAGCAGCGCGTTGGCGGATTCCTCGTTCATCTTTTCCACGTGGTAGAGCAGCACCGCGCGGCCCTCAGCCGAAAGGCTGGTGTTGAAGATCTCGCTGCGCATGGCCGTGACCTGACCCACCAGATACCGGCCGCCTGCGCCCATGCCGGTGACCGAGATCGCCTCGCGCACGATGCCGGTCTCCACCTGACCGCTGTCGCGCTTGCCGGCCTTCGCCACCGCACGGCAGCATTCGCCCCGCAGAAGGGCCTCAGCGGGCGCTCCGCCGGCAGGGTAAAGATAATCGGCCGCGATGCAGCGGGCCGCAAAACCGGCCCCAAGGCCCTTTTCGCCCACCAGCAGCACGCTGTGGGTCAGGCGGCGGGCTGCCAGCATCAGCTGCACGCTGCTTTTCAGTTCTGCGTTGCCTTCCATGCGGTCCAGCATCATGGTTTTTCTCCTTACCTTCTGTTTTTCCGCTTCCACTGCTCCCGGCGGACCCATGCACGGATGGCGCGGTAGCCCATGGGGCCAAAGAACAGCCAGACATTCGCCATGCTGAGCAGCAGGCTCAGCTTCTGGGGCAGCGGTGCGCCCAAAAAGCTCAGCACCCACAGGATCGCCGCAAAAAAGCCAAAATACTTCACCCGGATAGGGATCACAAAGAACAGCAGCACCTGTACTTCCGGGTACAGCATGGCAAAGGCCAGCAGCAGCGAAAGGGACAGGCAGTAGGTGCTGCCGCTGACGCCGGTGAGCAGGCAGGCCAGCACAGTGCCCAGCATCCCGGACAGCAGATAGACCGTATAGCGGAAATCGCCCCACTCCCGTTCCAGCGCCGTGCCGATGAACCAGGTAAAGTAGATGCCCAGCACTGCACTGAGGATGCTGCCGCCATAGGAGGGGATAAACACAAAGGTGATGATGCGCCAGATCTGGCCGCTCAACAGAAGATATCTGCTGAGGGACAGCCAGACGCTGATGGTCTGGTTCACAAACAGCTCGATGGCCAGTACAAGAATCTGTCCGCCCACCAGAATGTTGGTCAGGTTCGGGATGCCGAAACGCCCATATCTGCGCTCCAGCCGGTTCAGCCAATTGTTCATAGGGTGCCTCCCTCAATTCGGAAATGTTTTGCCGCAGCTTACTTCTGTTATTGTACCATGATTGGCCGGGGCATTCAACACTGTTGAAAACCTCTGCCCCCAAAGCCCGGAAATACAGCTTTCCTGCCGCTCTCCGGATGCCAAAGCACAACCGAAAATTGTATGTAATTTCCGGTCTGGAATGAACTTTTCACTTTTTCCACCGGGTTTTCAACCGCTTTTGTGAAGAAAAGGTCGGGTTTTCCGTGATGTTTTCCACTTTTTCCACTGGGTTTTCAACAATAAAAAGGGATCAGCCCTATACGCACCGTAATTCAGGCAGCCGCTTTCTGGAAAGTTTTGGATGAAAATGCAGGCATTCTGCCTTTTATAAAAAAGAAAGTCGAAGGATTTTCTTTGCATTCTACAAACCGTTCCCGAGCGGCGATTTATTTTTCTCCAATCTGGAATGGCTGGCCCCAAGTTTTCAACACCGGGCCGCTGCCGTTTTTCCGTGTGGAAAAGGCGGGGAAAATTGCAGTTTTCCACACCGGAAAAGCTGCTGCTCGCGGGCGCGCCGGGAGCAAACTCCCCCAGTCTCGCTGCGCTCGACAGCCCCCTCTGGGATGGGGCCTTTGGCAGTACGGAAAAGTTTCCGGCTAAAGTGCAAAGCTTGCGGCGCGCCAGAGGCTCCCTCTTTGAGGGAGCTGGCAAAACCGTCAGGTTTTGACTGAGGGAGTTGGCATCGCGCAGCGATGACTGAGAGGGTTGGATGCAAAAATAAGCCCTCTCGGGCAGACAAAGTGCCTGAGAGGGCTTATAAAACCATATTTTACGCCTTAGCAGCGGCGCACACTAGGATATGCAGCGACACAGGGGTCAGTACCATCCCTCTAATTGGACATACACCGCAACATAGGTCTTACCATCCATAACACGGGTGGCAATATCATACTTCCTGATCTTGTTCAAATATCCTTCCTTAGTAAGGTAAGTAGGTCCGTACTGCGTCATATTTTCCGGGGTCAGCGCAACTGCCTTAGCTTCCGAAACACCAGGAATCCATGCATGCGGGTCTGAGAGGATTATCCAATACCAGGGCCCAATTCCTTGCTCACCTTCATCCCAGCCGTCTCCGGCTGTGAACTTCCCGTCCTTGCCGATTTTTTCCAGAGCAGCCAGCATCTCCGAGTGTTTGACGTTGACTTTCTGTACCGTTTTGCCCTCCGGCAGTTTGTTGTTGACCTGCTCTACGAACCAATCTTCGTATACCTCGCCAATGGTGGGCTGAGGTTGTTCCGCTGCGCCGCAGGCGGTGAAGAAAGCCAAGGCCAGCACCACGGCCAGTAAAAGGGCTACAAAGCGTCTTGTCTTTTTCATGATACATCTCCGGTAACAAAAATACAGGTTCTATCCAACATACTGGAAATCAAACGACCTCCTGTTATTATTTTACACCATCACACCCGTGGTGTGTCAATTGACAGAGCATATAAAATATCGCCGTCCTTTTGGGCAAATGCGTCAAAGGGTTGGATGCAAAAAATGCCGGGCAGTCACTTCAAGACTGTCCGGCATTGCTCTATTCTTTACATCATATTGTGGAATACCAGCTGTGCGATCTGGAAATACAGGATCAGGCTGCAGGCGTCCACGATGGTGGTGATGAAGGGGGTAGCCATGATGGCCGGGTCTGCACCCAGCTTCTTTGCAGCCAGCGGCAGCATACCGCCCACCAGCTTTGCCAGAATGACGCTGAAGAACAGCGACACGCTGACCACGATGGCATAGCCCATCACGTTGGCATACTGGCCGGGGAAGAGGAAGGTGTACATCAGGTAGATACGCAGGCCGTTCACGATGCCCAGCACCGCGCCCACGATGGCCGACACCCGCAGCTCCTTGCCCAGCACCCGCACAAAGTCGGCAGGCTCTACCTCACCCAGAGCCAGACCACGCACCATCAGGGTGCTGATCTGGTTGCCGCAGTTGCCGGCGGTATCCATCAGCATGGGCATGAAGGAGACCAGCAGGGGCAGCGCGGTAAAGGCTTCCTCATAGTGGGTGGTGACCATGCCGGTAAAGGTAGCAGAAAGCATCAGGATCAGCAGCCATGGGATGCGCTGCTTTGCGTGGGTCCAGACGCTGGTGCCAAAGTAGGTGGTGGCATCGTCATCCGGCAGAATGGCGGCCATCTTCTGCATGTCCTCGGTGCTCTCGTCGGTCAGGACGTCGATTGCATCGTCGATGGTGATGATGCCCACGAACATGCCCTCGTTGTCCAGAACGGGCATTGCGGTAAAGTCGTAGCGCTGCATCTCACGGGCCACATATTCCTGATCGTCCGTGACCTTCACTGCCACCACGTTGTCGTCCATGATCTCGGAAACGGGAATGTTCCTGTCCGAAAGCAGCAGGCTGCGGGCAGAGACAACGCCCTTCAGGCGGTTACGCTCCACCACGTAGCAGGTGTACACGGTCTCTGCGTTTTCGCCCTGTTTGCGGATGGCATCAAAGGCCTGCTCCACGGTCATATCCTCCCGCAGGCGGACATACTCCGGGGTCATCAGGCTGCCGGCAGAGCTTTCGGGGTAGTTCAGCAGCTTGTTCAGGCTCTCACGGGTCTGCTTGGAGGATTTCTCCAGCACCCGCTTCACCACGCCTGCCGGCATATCCTCCAGCAGGTCGGCGGCATCGTCCAGACTCATTTCCTCGATGGCGCTCACCAGCTCCACGTCCGAAAAGGCGTTTACCAGATCATCGCGGGCCTCGTCGGACATATAGGCAAATGCTTCGGTGGCCACTTCCTTTTTCAGCAGACGGAACACCACAAGGCGGTTGTTCTCGTCCAGCTCTTCCAGCAGCTCGGCAAGGTCGGCAGGCTGCTCTTCCTCGGTCACTTCGCGCAGCTTGACGTACTGCTTTTTGATGAGCAGCTTGAGCAGGCGGCTCTTGGTCAGCATTTCGGGGTTGGCCTTGACCTCTTCGTCGTTGGCCTCCTCTTTCTCGGCCTCCCGCATGTCCTGCTTGAGGTCCTCGGTAGCTTCATCGTTCAGGTCCTCGGCCAGCTTCTGACGGACTTCGGCAGGGATATCGGCAGGCAGCTCCTGCACCGGCAGCGCCTGCTCCGCAGCATCAACCGTCAGCTTCTTTTCTTCCATATCCATTGGGCGTTCCTCCTCAGTTTTTACGGCACAGGAGCAGCTCCTGTATCCGGAGGACGCAGCAGATCGGGAAACAAAAAACGCGCCGCCTTGCCTGCCGGAATGCCGCCAAACGCCGCATTCTGCGCACACAAAGCCGCGCCTTCCTCTGCTCTGTTTTGCGGAAAGACACACCGTGGAAGCGGTGCTTTTCCGCAGGACTCAGCGAAGGAGGCGAACGGTTGGGGGAAACGCAGTTGTTTTTGTTTTCTGATCCACCGCGCCGGTGGTTCTACTTCGACTATGATCCGGGTCCATTTTCCTGCGTTCACCTCCAAGTTTTCATATTCATTTTTATTATAGCGCCGCCAAAAAACGGGGTCAACCCTAAACCATGGATTTACATGAATTTTATTTTATAAAAACACAGATCTTATTTTTCTTTTGTGTGAAAAGGCAGTTCGGCAAAGCCCGCAGCCTTTGCTGAACTGCAAGGATAAAAATTACCGCTGAGAATGCCAAAGCACTGCGGCGGCATCGGAAGATCGTTTTTTGCCAAAACAAAACACCCTCTTCCGTGTTGCGGCGCACGAAAAAGGGTGTTTTGTTTGGATATTGCCTTGGTGTGAGGAGGAATCATGTTACACGGGAAACGGTTGCGGCCCCGCTTCCCATGGCAAAAGTATAACAGCTTTCACAATTCAATTCGTTAAGAAGCTATGAAGAAACTGTAAAAAGGAAATGGTATCTTTTGGAAGATTTTGTGATAACATTTTTTGATTGACCTTCGTTTTTTCACATGCTAAAATGGAACTGTAAAAGCAGCTGTAAGGGAGGGCATCTTATGAGCGACTGTGCTTTTTTGAACAACAGCGGCAATTTTACCTCGTTCACCTACGCTGGAAGAACGATTCGGTTCCGCACACCTTCTTCTCTGGAGCGTTACACGGATATTCTGGAGTGGGACAAGGGCTATCTTGTGGTCATGGCAAAATACAAAGGTGCCCCTGCAGAAGAAGAATACATTGATCTGGTTCCCATCCTGAACAATTTGTATATTGATGCTGATGCTTTTTTAAAGCCGATCCGAAAGGTAGAGTTGCAGTATGCCTGATATTTTAAGCATTGCTGACCATGCAGATATGATCGTAAATGGTTATGCTTTTTCAAAAAGCAATGATTCCGTCCGTGTTCTGAATCTGAATAATCCTGCCAGCGCCTGTGTATTGTCTGCCGATGGAAAGATACTGGAAACCACCATGGATGATATCGAGTTAGACATTGTTCAGGACTATTACAGCCGAAACCGGAAACATCTGGAGGAATCGTAATGCCAAAATATTATGATTTCAAGATTTGCGGTTACTATCTTTATTTTACTGCGCACTGCATTATTGAATGTATGCACGTCCACGCCAGTGACCGTAAATTGACTGAGGGCGGTTCTGCAAAATTCTTTGTAAAAAGCAATGGTGACACCGTAATACAAAACCGCGGGGTCCTGACCGACAGGGAACTAAGCAAAATTCAAAGCTTCATCAAAGACAACTATAAAGAAATGTACCTCAAGTGGGCATCCATGAGTGAAAACGGCTTCTTTGGAGAGAACTGACGCAAAATAATATTTTATAATTCAGCAGAGGCTGCTGCATCGGATAACGTGCAGCAGTCCCTGCTGTTTTTTGCACAAAAAAATACGCCCCGGTCACCTTGCGGTGAGCGGGGCGCTAAAACGAAGCTCGTTTTTACTGCGGCAAGATCCCTGCAAAGCAGGTCTTATGCAGCAGGCGGAGCAAGGTATCTGCAAAACAGACCTTATACTCCTGACACACGCGGGGTGTGCTTTCAAGGACCCTCGCGGGCGCTTTGGTATCTCATATCCCGCTGCGGTGCTTCGCACGGAACAAAGCACCGCCCGGGAAGTGAAATCAGATAGAACTCGTATGGCGAATGCTGTACTTCAGCACATCACCTGCATGGATGGATGCGTTTCTCCGCTTCGTACCGCTGCATTGCGCAGTAACCGCCGGTACGGGGCAGCCGCCCTCTTGCATTGTGGGGCTAAGGTGCCGCAAATATCTGCATCCAAAGCGCAGAAGAATGCTTACTTGTACAGGTCGACCAGACGGGTCAGGTGCTCGTAGCGGTCGTTAGCAACCTGCTGGTTGCGTGCGAACAGCTCCTTAGCACGGTCGGGGAATGCACGAGTCAGGCGGCTGTAACGGGTCTCGTTAGACAGCAGTGCCTGATACTTCTCGTTATCCACAGCCTTGGAGGTCAGGGTGAACGGATTCTTGCCCTGAGCCTTGTTTGCCGGGTTGAAGGTGAACAGGTTCCAGTAACCGGCCTCAACTGCCTTCTTCATCTCGTTCTGGCAGTTGGTCATGCCGCCCTTGACACCGTGCAGCTCGCAGGGAGCGTAGCCGATGATCAGAGACGGGCCGGGGTAAGCCTCAGCCTCAGCGATAGCCTTGACAGCCTGAGCCGGGTTAGCACCCAGTGCGATCTGAGCAACATAGATGTAACCGTAGGTCATAGCGATCTCGGACAGGCTCTTCTTGCTGATCTCCTTACCAGCAGCAGCGAACTGGCAGACTTCACCAATGTTGGAAGCCTTGGATGCCTGTCCACCGGTGTTGGAGTACATCTCAGTATCGAAGACCATCACGTTGACATCCTCGCCGGAAGCCAAAACGTGGTCCAGACCACCGAAGCCGATGTCGTATGCCCAGCCGTCACCACCGAAGATCCAGACGGACTTCTTGGCGATGAACTGCTTGCTCTTCAGGATCTCTGCAGACTTCTCGCAGCCGGCAGCAGCAGCCTTCTCCAGCTCAGCGATCAGGGCCTTTGCGGGCTCGTCGTTGGCCTTGGTGTTGTTCTTGGTTGCGATGAACTGCTCGTAAGCAGCCTTCAGCTCAGCAGAAGCCTTGTCGGAACCAGCAACCTCAGCGATCTCCTTGATCAGGTTCTCGCGGACGGTCTTCTGGCCGATGTACAGGCCCAGACCATGCTCTGCGTTATCCTCGAACAGGGAGTTGCACCATGCAGGACCATGGCCGCTGTCCTTGTTGACGGTGTACGGAGAGATGGAAGCGGTGCCGCCCCAGATGGAGGAGCAGCCGGTAGCGTTGGAGATGTACATCTTCTCGCCGAACAGCTGAGTGATCAGGCGAGCGTAAGAAGTCTCGGCACAGCCTGCGCAGGAGCCAGAGAACTCCAGCAGCGGCTGGTTGAACTGAGAACCGATGACGGTATCGTCAGCAAACTTGGAAGGCTTCTTGGAGATGTTGGCCACGCAGTAGTCGAACACTGCCTGCTGATCGGCCTGGCTGTCCTGCGGCACCATGGTGATAGCCTTGGTGGGGCAGACGGTGACGCACTCGCCGCAGCCCATGCAGTCCAGAGGAGACACAGCCATGACAAACTTGTACTCGTTTGCGGGCTTGTTGTCGCGGCTCTTGGTCTGTGCAGGAGCAGCTGCCAGCTCGTCGGCGGTCAGCTGGAAGGGACGGATGGTAGCATGAGAGCAGACGAATGCACACTGGTTACAGCCAACGCACTTTGCAGCATCCCACTCGGGAACGTTGACAGCGGTGCCGCGCTTCTCGTATGCAGAAGCGCCCTGCTCCCACTCGCCGTTTGCATTTGCCACGAAGGAAGAGACAGGCAGGCTGTCGCCGTCCATACGGGCAATGGGCTCCATGACATCGCGGATCTGCTTGACCAGTTCCGGACGGCCGGTGAGAGCCTTGGGTGCGGGATCAGCCTCGGGGTTGGACCAGGATGCGGGCACGTCCACCTTGTGGATGGCGTCAACGCCTGCATCGATAGCCTTCCAGTTCATCTCAACGACGTCCTGGCCCTTCTTGCCGTAGCTCTTCTGAGCTGCCTGCTTCATGAAGTTGACGGCATCCTCGATGGGCATGACGTCAGCCAGCTTGAAGAATGCAGACTGCAGGATGGTGTTGGTGCGCTTGCCCATGCCGATCTCGATAGCCTTATCGATAGCATTGATGGTATACAGCTGGATGTTGTTGTCAGCGATATACTTCTTTGCCTCGGCGTTCAGGTGCTGGCCCAGCTCCTCATCGGACCACTGGCAGTTGATCATGAACACGCCGCCGGGCTTGACATCCTGGACCATCTTCATGCCCATGTGGATGTAAGCGGGGTTGTGGCAGGCCACGAAGTCAGCCTGGTTGATGTAGTAGGGGCTGCGGATGGGCTTGTCGCCGAAACGCAGATGGCTGATGGTCACGCCGCCGGTCTTCTTGGAGTCATACTGGAAGTATGCCTGAACATACTTGTCGGTATGGTCGCCGATGATCTTGACGGAGTTCTTGTTAGCACCGACAGTACCGTCGCCGCCCAGACCCCAGAACTTGCACTCTTTGGTGCCAGCAGCTGCGGTGATGGGAGCGGGCTTGACTTCCGGCAGAGACAGGAAGGTGACGTCATCGGTGATACCCAGAGTGAAGCGCTCCTTGGGCTGATCCTTCTCCAGCTCCTTGAACAGAGCAAAGATGGAGGACGGCGGGGTATCCTTGCTGCCCAGACCGTAACGGCCGCCGGTCAGAACGACATCGTTCAGGCCAGCCTCACGCAGGGTAGCGGCAACATCCAGGTACAGGGGCTCGCCCAGAGAGCCGGGCTCCTTGGTGCGATCCAGCACAGCCACCTTCTTGGCGGTCTTGGGCAGGACCTTCAGCAGGGAAGCGGAGACCCAGGGACGGTACAGGCGGACCTTGACGATACCGACCTTCTCGCCCTTGGCGTTCAGGTAGTCGATGACCTCATCAGCAACGTCGCAGATGGAGCCCATAGCCACGATCACACGATCAGCATCGGGTGCGCCGTAGTAGTTGAACAGATCGTAGTTGGTGCCCAGCTTTGCGTTGATCTTGGCCATGTACTTCTCAACAACAGCAGGCAGAGCGTTGTAAACGCTGTTGCATGCCTCACGATGCTGGAAGAACACGTCGCCGTTCTCGTGGGAGCCGCGCATCTTGGGGTTCTCGGGGTTCAGAGCCTTCTTACGGAACTCCTCCACAGCCTCCATGTTGCACATTTCCTTCAGATCGGCGTAATCCCACTTCTCGATCTTCTGGTACTCATGAGAAGTACGGAAGCCATCGAAGAAGTTCAGGAAGGGAACCTTGCCCTCGATGGCGCACAGATGTGCGACAGGGGACAGATCCATGACTTCCTGCACGCTGCTCTCGACCAGCATTGCAAAGCCGGTCTGGCGGCATGCCATGACGTCGCTGTGATCACCGAAGATGTTCAGGGACTGGGTAGCAACGGTACGTGCAGAAACATCGAACACGCAGGGCAGCTGCTCAGCAGCGATCTTGTACATGTTGGGGATCATCAGCAGCAGGCCCTGAGAAGCGGTGAAGGTGGTGGTAACAGCACCTGCACCCAGAGAGCCGTGCACAGCGCCTGCGGCGCCTGCCTCAGATTCCATCTCGACAACCTTGACCTGATTGCCGAAGATGTTCTTCTGGCCGGCTGCGGACCACTGGTCCACAGAGTCAGCCATCGGAGAAGACGGGGTAATGGGGTAGATGGCAGCCACGTCCGTGTAGGCATACGCTACATGGGCGGCAGCGGTATTGCCATCCATAGTTTGCTTTGCTCTAGGCATTTTTCTTCCTCCATTATTCAGAATTTGGTACCTTTTGCGCGGGGCAATATGCCCCACATGGGACCGGAGAACCCCATAAAGGCACTATTGCTTGTATACTATAATAACAAATTCTGCCCGCAAAGTAAACGCAAACCGCCCAACAAACGCACCAAAAATAAAGAAAATTTTTTAGCTGTTTTGTACGTCTTTAGTACGGTAAAGCAAGCGTTGGTGCGGATTTTTGGTTTTAGCCTGCCTGCCTTGCCAGATCCTGTGATTTTTTTCGCAAAAAGAGGGTAGAAACCCCTCTCAGGCACGGCGCAGTGAGCCTGAGAGGATTCGTTTCCCACAGCGCCGCGCTTTCGCAGAAAGCGGCGCTGCAAATGCTGCTTTCCGTTACGACCCCTCCTGTGAAAAGGCGTTTGGAGCGCTCCGCAGAGCGCGACAAACGCGAAATTATAAATGATCTTTCCGCTGATCATGCGCAAAGCAAACGCGGCGCGCATTTCAAATCGTCCCATCCTCTTGTATTTATCATCTCTTTATTGACAACAAACCGCACTTTGCCGTAAACTGAGAGCAGAAAACCGGCGCTGTGCCGGGCAGAGAGGGTAAATACAATGGAAAAGATCACACATTACGAAAAGACACTTACCAGCGAGGTCCTCTTTGAGGGCCGGGTCATCACCCTGACCAAGGACACTGCTCTGCTGGAAAACGGCAAGACCGCCACCCGTGAGGTGGTGCATCACCACGGCGGTGCGTGCATCCTGCCCTATTTTGAGGACGGCACCATCTGCATGGTGCGCCAGTTCCGCTACGCCATGCAGCAGGAGCTGTGGGAGCTGCCCGCCGGCAAGCTGGAAAAGGGCGAGGACCCCTTTGAAGCCGCCAAGCGGGAGCTGGGCGAGGAGTGCGGTCTGACCGCCGACAATTACATCTCTCTGGGCCAGTTCTACCCCACCGTGGGCTACGATACCGAGGTCATCTATACATGGGTCGCCACCGGCCTGCACAAGACCCAAATGCATCTGGATGCGGACGAGTTCCTGACGCCGGACCGCGTGCCGCTGGATAAGGCCTATGAAATGGTCATGAGCGGCGAGATCCGGGACGGCAAGACCATTGCCGGCATCCTGAAGCTCAAGGCGCTGATCGCTGAGGGCAAGCTGTGAACATCCTGTACGAGGACGCTTCCATCGTGGTGCTGGACAAGCCCGCGGGCCTTTCCAGTGAGGAGGGCGTTCCCGCAGCGCTGCGGCAGCGGTGGAACGCCCCGGATGCCTTTGTGGGGGTGGTGCACCGGCTGGACACCGGCGTTTCCGGCCTGATGGTATTTGCCCGCACGCCCGGGGCTGCGGCCGCACTCAGCCGTCAGATCACCCAGAGCCAGAACGCCTATGCTGTGCAGGACGGCCGGGCCGAGGGCAGGGCAGAAGAGCCGCAGTTCATCAAGCAGTACCGCGCCGTCATTGCAGGCGGGCCGGACGAAGCACTGCCCGCCGAAGGCACCCTGCGGGACTGGCTGTTCAAGGACAGCCGCCGGGGCCGGGTGTTCCCGGTCAGCCGCCCCCGCAAGGGCGTGCGGGAAGCCGTTCTGGAATACCGCATCCTGAAAACAGCAGGGGACACGAGCCTTGCGGGCATCACTCTGCACACCGGCCGCACCCATCAGATCCGGGTACAGTTCGCCGCCCGGAAGCATCCGCTCTCCGGCGACGGCAAGTATGGCAGCCGGGTAAAGGGAGACATCGCTCTGCAGAGCTGCGGCCTGCAGTTCCGGCATCCGGACACCGGCAGGCCCCTGCAGTTCAGCCTGCCCCTGCCGGACGCCGCACCGTGGAAAGAGTTTTTAGAATAAGATTGTTGTATACGGTCAGCATCCTAGCCCTCTCCGTCTTTGCTTCGCAAAGCCACCTTGTTCCCCTTCGGGCACTTCGTGCCACCTCCCCCGACCGGGGGAGTCTGTCAAAGGGAGAGGCCTTGGCACAGAGATACAGTCCGCATGGACTGCCAAAGGCTCTCCCTTTGGGAGAGCTGCCGAGCAAGGCGAGGCTGAGAGGGCGAGCCCGCTAAAGGAATACATCATTTTCATTAGGTGAGAGGTATGGAACAATATAGAACCGATGCTGAAATTTACGCCGTGCTGGAACGGGAGATCATCGATCTGACCATCCGCCCCGGCTCCCTGCTGAGCGAAAACCCGCTGTGCAGCCGCTTTGCGGCCCCCCGCAGCATGATCCGGGTGGTTTTGCAGAAACTGCAGGAAAACGGGCTGGTGAAGATCGTGCCCTATAAGGGCACCACCGTCACCCGGCTGAACCGCCGCATCGTGGACGAGCTGATCTACGAGCGCACCGCCGTGGAGGCCCGCATCCTGCGGGATTTTGCGCCCCAGTGCACCCCCGAACAGCGGGCGCTCATCCGCAGACGGGTGGAGGCCTATGCGGTCCTTGCCGCCACGGAAGAGCCCGATTACAACCGGCTGTACGAGGCCGACCGCACCCTGCACGGGACATGGTTTGCCGCCATGGACAAGATGTATCTGTGGAGCACCCTGCAGAACGCCCACGCCGACTACAGCCGCTTCCGGATGCTGGACACCATCACCAGCGGCGGGCTTGCGGAAGTGATCGCAGATCACCGGAGCCTGCTGGATGCCATTGAGCGGTGCGACCTTGCCGCCTTTGAGCCGCTGGTGGAAAAGCACCTTTACGGCGGCATCCGGCGGCTGGGCTCCAAGCTGACCGAGGAATACGCCGACTACTTTGAGCCGGAGAAATAATTGTTCTATGTGGAACAATTTATAAAACGAAAGGGCACAGCGCATTGCAGCGCCGTACCCTTTTGTTTTATGCTGTCTGAATTTCAGAACACCCCGGAAATAAAGATCTCCAGACCAATGCCAATGAGGATCATGCCGCCCAGAATGGACGCCTTGCCGGAAAGCTTCGTGCCGAACTTTTTGCCGATGCGCAGGCCCGCCATGCAGATGAAGAAGGTGACCACCGCAATGATGAGCGATGCCGCCAGAGCCATCAGCCAGCCGTACTCCGAAATGGTGAAGCCCACCGAAAGGGCATCGATGCTGGTGGCGACGCCCTGCATGAGCAGTGCACCAGCGCTGAGCTCTGCAGCCTCTTCGGCTTCCTCGCCCCGGATGCCATCCACAAGCATCTTGCCGCCGATGTAGCCCAGCAGGGCCAGCGCGATCCACGGGATGAATGTTTCAAAGGAAGAGAACATCTCCACGATGGTGTGCACGCACACCCAGCCGGTCATGGGCATGACCGCCTGAAAAAGGGCAAAGGTGCCCGCAATTCTGCACATGGTCCCCCTGCTCATGCGGGGGTCGTGCAGGCCGTTTGCCATCGACACCGAAAACGCATCCATTGCAAGGCCCACGCCCAGCAGGGCGCTGTTGAGGAAAAATACAAAGCTCCATTCCATATTGTCTGCCTCCTGAATCTGACCAGAATATCGGGCAATACAAAACCCGGCCTCGGGCGCGCCTGCACGTCCGAAGCCGGGTCAATTTTCTTCATCGACTCCATGTGCACGGGCGGCATTCTGCGCGCCAAAAACACATGAGTCTCGCAAATTAAAGCAAGCCAGACCGAAACCACCGGCCATTGTGTTGACTTGCTGCGCCTTCTGCAACCGGCGCTTGCTACTCCCCCACGGGTATTTGTGATCGTTCTGTTATTGTAGCATATCCCGCGCCGGAAGTCCAGACAAACCGTGGAAACCGTTTTTAGAAACAATCGCCTTCAGGTCCTGTTTTTCCAGCGGGTCTCAAAATACCGGTCCTGCGAAAGGATAAAGCACAGGGTATTGCCCAGCGCCTGCGGGGTGACGGCATGCTCCTGCCGCAGTGCCCGGCGGGCGCGGCGCTCATACTCCCGGGCCTGCTGCATCCGGGGCGTTTTCCGCTCCTGCGCCGTCAGGTGGGAGCCCACATCGATGAGCGAGTGCAGCAGCACCCAGTACAGCTCGCACAGCGAGCCGGTGACGCCATGGCGGCGGGCGCACTCGAACACCGCATAGTTTGCCTCCACCCGGTCGAGGTTGCGCAGGGTGACTTTGCTGTTCACGATGCTGCCCGCCACCTTGCGGTAGAGGTACATCGCATCCGGGATGTTGGCGATCTTTTCTGCTTTTTCGTAGGCGTAGGCGATCAGCAGGGTGTCCTCGTTCAGCTTGCCCTCTGCAAAGCGCAGCTGCGCAAAGATGCTGCGGTGGTACAGCTTGTTCCACACCACCATGTAGGGCAGAAGGGTGCTGTGCTCCAACGCCTGCTCCGGGGTCAGCACCTCCCGCCGCACATGCAGATACTGCTCCCGGATGGGAGTCAGGGCTTCGTCCACCTGCCGGTAATTGCACACGACCATCTGTGCACCGGTCTCCTGCGCCGCATGGTAAAGCTTTGCGCAGAAGTCCGGCGTGATGGTGTCATCTGAATCCACAAAGGCGATCCATTCGCCCTCTGCCGCGTCCAGCCCGGCATTGCGTGCCCCGCTCAGGCCCCGGTTTTTCTGGTGGATGACCCGGATGCGGCTGTCCTTTGCCGCTGCGGCATCGCACAGGGCAGGGCAGCTGTCCGGAGAGCCATCGTCCACCAAAATCAGCTCAAAATCCGTGAAGGTCTGGGCAAGGATGGAAGCGATGCAGGCGTTCAGAAAACGCTCTGTCTTATATACCGGCACGATGATGCTGATGGTTTTCCTGCTTTCGGGCCGGATCGTGTGCTGTTCTTTCACGGTAACTTCCTCGTCATTTCAGGTTCTGCAGTTTTGCCTGCCGTTCTCTGCGCAGTTCCAGATACTTCGCGGGCGATTTTGTGTACCGGATCGTATCCGAGATCCCCCGCAGGGTGATGGCCCGGGCCTGCCACAGCTTATGCCGTGCGTCCCGTTCGTATCCCATGCACTCTTTCATCCGGGGGCTTCTGCGCTCCTCCGGGGTCAGGTGCCACCAGATATCCACAAGGGCGGTCAGCACGGTGCGGTAGGCTTCGCACAGGGTCTCTGCGTTGTGCCGGTACATGCCCAGAAACATCTGGTAGCAGGCTTCCACCCGGTCCAGTGTTTTTACCGAATAGCTGCTGTGCATGATGCTCTCCGGCACCTGCCGGTACTGGTACAGTGACTCCGGGATGCTGGCCATCTTCTGCACCCGCTCATAGATCCGGGGTGCGGTGTAGGTATCCTCAAACTTTTTGCCCTCCGGCAGGCGCAGGCCGTCGAACAGTTCCCGCCGGAAAAGCTTATTGCACATGGACTGATACATGCCGATGACCAGCCGGTTATAGATCTCCTGCTGTGGGATGACCTCATCGTACTGGGTCGTATCCCACCCATCATAGACCTTGCCGTTTTCGTCCGTGAACGCAAAGCCGTACAGTACCACATCCGCACCGGTCTTTTCCGCTGTGCTGTGGGCCTTTTCCAGCGCCTGCGGCAGCAGCATATCGTCCGAATCCACGAAGGCAGCCCAGCGACCCCGGGCAATGTCCAGCCCGGCATTGCGGGCGCCGCTCAGGCCGCGGTTTTTCTGGTGGATGACCCGGATTCGGCTGTCCCTTGCCGCTGCAGCATCGCACAAAGCAGGGCAGCTGTCCGGGGAGCCGTCGTCCACCAGAATCAGCTCAAAGTCCGCAAAGGTCTGGGCAAGGATGGAATCAATGCAGTCATTCAGGTATTTTTCCACCCGGTACACCGGCACGATAACGCTGATCTCGGGACGGTTTCTGACCTTCTGCTCACTCACAACGGTTTCTCCTTACCTGCATTTTTTCGGTTTTGTCTGCCGGATCTTATATTTGCAGCGGTTATACAGCGGCGCATTGACTGCCCGCAGCTCTGCTTCCAGCCAGTTCTGCACCGTGAATGCCCCTGCCTGCTTTACCTCAGCCTCTGCCTTTTTCAGGCAGGCTTCCATCTGCTGCACCTGTGCATCATTTCTTTTTTCCGGCGGCAGCTGCCTGCGTATCTTCCGGGCAAAGTTTTTCATAATGATATACTGCAGATAAGCAGTGTCCTTCTTTCCATGTCTCAAGGCACATTCCAGCAAAGCGTAGTTCGCGTACACTTCATTCAAATTTTTAAAATCGAACTTCGTCCTCACGATCCCCACAGGGTTGAATTTGTAATGATAAAGCGGTTCTCCTACACAGGCGGCTTTTGTGACCTGTTCCAGAATCAGCGGTGTCGTAAAGGCATCCTCATAGTTTTTGCCCACCGGAAAACGAAGTGTATCAAAAAGTTCCCGACGATGCAGACGAGTCGTCAGGTGGATAAATGGTGTAAGCCGCATCCGGTGGATGGCCTCGTCCCCGGAGATCACCTCTGTCTGGAGCGCTTTTTCCTGATATCCGCTCAGTGAACCATCCGCCTCAAAATAGAGGATATCTCCAATTGCGATCTCTGCACCAGACTGCACCGCAGCTTGATGCAGCTTCTCATAGTAAGAGGGATCGATGGAATCATCCGAATCCACAAAGCCGATCCAGTTTCCGCGGACAGTATCCAGCCCGGCGTTGCGGGCCGTGCTCACCCCGCCGTTCGGTTTATGAATGACCCGGATGCGGCTGTCCTTGGCTGCCGCCGCATCGCACAGGGCAGGGCAGCCGTCCGGAGAGCCGTCGTCTACTAAGATCAGCTCAAAATCCGTGAAAGTCTGGGCAAGGATGGAGTCGATGCACTCGTTCAGATATCGTTCCACCTTGTACACCGGCACGATGATGCTGATCTCCGGGCGTTTCTCCATTCTTTTTTCACTCACAACATTCTCTCCTTCACGACTTCTGATCAGGCCCAGCCTTTCAGGTGATAATAAACGGTTTTGTTCCGGAACCACACGGCCGCTTCCAGCTTATTGCGCAGGGTATCTGCCCCGGCCTGTCTGACCTCTGTTTCTGCCTTGCGGATCAGATCGATGGTCTGCTGTACCTTCGGATCATTCCGGTCTTCCGGGGGAAGGTTTTTCATGATCTTTTTGAAATAGCCCTTCATAACTGCATACTGCAGGTATGCTGCATCTTTTTGGCCGTACTTCATCGTGCACTGAAGCATCCTGTAATTTGCTTCGATCTCATCCAGATTTTTCAGAATGATTTTTCTATGCGTAACACTTTGAGGATTGATCCGGAAATGGTAAAGCGGTTCTGCCAGACATGCCACTTTATTGATCTGTTCCAGAATAGCCGAAGACATAAATGCATCTTCATAATCTTTTCCGTCGAGAAAGCGGTTTGCTTTTACCAGTTCCTGCCGCTGCAGCTTGCTTGTCACATGAACCATCGGTGTTGCACGAATCCGCCGGGCCGCTTCGGCAGCAGTCAATACCTCATCGCGGAGCGGGAGGTCTTTATACACACTTGCCGAGCCATCCGCTTCCATGTATAAAATATTGCTGACGGCGATCTCCGCGCCGGCCTGCTGGGCCGCATGGTACAGTTTTTCATAGTAGGTCTTATCGATGAGATCGTCCTGATCCACAAATCCGATCCAATTTCCACGGGCACTGTCAATGCCCGCATTTTTGGCACCGTCCACACCTTTGTTTTTCTGATGGATCACCCTGACCCGGCTGTCTCTTTTTGCAATGGCATCACACATGGCGGGACAGTTATCCGGGGAGCCATCGTCCACCAGAATCACTTCAAAATCCCTGAAAGTTTGGTTCAAAATAGCGTCAACGCACCCATTCAGATATTTTTCGCCTTTATACACCGCTACGATGATGCTGATCTCCGGACGCTTTTGTTCTGTCATGCTTCTGTTCCTCTTCTCACATTCGTGTTTTTCCGACACATGCTGCTTCTATTATACATTGTTTTTCTGCCGCTGAAAAGTGCAAAAAATCCCCGCAGACAGCACAAAGGCATCTGCGGGGATTTTCAGTCCGGGAAGCCGGCAGATAGTTTCTCCAGCGAATGACCGGGAAGTGGGGCCCCGGCGAGCTTTGCTCGATGGGGCGGAACCGTGGGTTCTGCAACTGCAACGACCGCCGCCAATGGCGGAAACAGGGAGTTGCCGTTGGGGCCGCGGTCAGCGAGACGCAAGCGAATGCGATGCGGCTGCTGGGTACCGCAACCCGTCGCTGTTCGCGGAGAAAGCTATCTGCTGGCCCTCTATTCGTTATTCTTCGCTCTTATCGTCCGCTTCCGGGGTCTCGGCGGCAGAGGCTGGAACGGCGGGGCCCCCCGGGGGGCAGCGTGGCTGCGGT
>OBVI01000274.1_pt1 | contig 21897 bp, 17 predicted proteins | sample 1476021 | NCBI WGS metagenome assembly OBVI01 (sample SAMEA2579981, study PRJEB22360) | human gut metagenome
CCGCCGTGTTCAGCGGCAGCGGAAAAAATAGCCGTGCAGAAATGCGAAGCCCCCGGAGTTCGCCCGCCTGCTGTTCGCCTGAAAAAAGTATGGAAAGATTCGCGTTTGCGAGCGCAGCGCAGCAATGAAAGCCCCAGTGAGGCTTTTAAGTAACAGAACGGTCTTGCGCCAGCAAGATGGAGGGGCCTCGCCCCGACAAGTTCCGCCACGATGCACAGAATGCAGACAATGCAAGGAAAAACACGGCTTTCCCGCCGGTGTGCAAAAACAGTGCAGAAACCGTGCACTTACTCTGGGACAAATAAAAAATGATGATTTTTGATCCATGACTTGGTGGCGTTTTGAGTGACCACAAAGGTAAATTTGATACACGGAAAGAAGAATGCCCACTTGTCTGAGGAGTTCTCAGGGGAGTGGGCAGTTCTGTATAATGGCATTTTGTATATGTCACTTGCCACTTTTAGCATGGAGGTTGCCATTTGGGGAATGAAGTTTCCACTTTTTATATGGCAAGTTTCTGCGCTTTCCGCATTGCTTTTCACATTTTCCGTACAACTCCGTGGTGCTGTCCGCGGTCTCTGGCGGCTGCTTTTCTCCACAAAGCATGACCTTGGCAGAGAAAACGCCATTCTGATGGGTAAACGTGCTTGCCCCGCCGGTCTTTTCTGCAATATGCTGGACAGACTGGATGCCGATCCCGTTTTCCCTTCGCTTGGAAGAGCGGAACACCCCGCTTTTTTCGTGAACTGCGCCGTCAAATGCGTTTTCCACTTCGACCAGAAGAAGCCGCTCGGCATGGACATACGCGGTGATCTCGATCTTCCGCCGGGCGGGTGCGGTGCGCAGGCTGGCTTCGAATGCGTTTTCCAGAAGATTAGACAGCACCAGACACAGATCCATCTCATCCACAGGGAGCGTCTGCGGTAAGTTGAGCCGGGCACAAAAGGGAATGCCCTCGCGTTTTGCAAGGGCACAATAATAGCCGACAACACTGTCCGCTGCACGGTTTTCGCAGAAATTCATATCCAGATCCGGGATCCGGGAGACCGTTTTTGCAAGGTAGGCTTTCAGGCCGTCCAGGTCTCCTGTTTCTGCCAGTGCGGAGATCTGATTCAGCTGGTGGCGCATATCGTGCCGCGCCTGCCGGGCTTCATCAATGGCGGTTTTCAGGCTTTCATAGCGCTGCTGCTGCATGGAAAGAAACTGGTTTTCCTGCTGCAATCTCGCATTCCGGTTAAGGCTGTTTGCCATCAGCAGAAAGATCGCATTGAACATGAACAGCAGAAACAAAAGCGCGATGCTCATAACGATGTAGACCTGCAAGACCCGCCCTGTCCGGAGCGTTATCTGGTAGCGCGGGGTTATAAAAAGGTTCAGCAGGATGAACACCATCGGAAGCACCCAGAACACATACCACGTCTGCGCAAAATTGTCATCCTCCACCATTGCGCGCACTGCGTGGGTGGCGGGATAATAGGCTGCGGCAGTGATCAGCCAGCAGATCACGTTATAAAAAATGCAGGCGCCAAAGCAGAACCACGGCTTGTCCGGCGGCAGCTGCAGCCGGATCGTGATCGCCGTACCAACGGCGCGGGACAAGCTATTCAGGCACGCAAATACCGCGCAGACCGCCAGCGCGATGGTTCCGGATTTCCAGAGAGAGAGCCGCAGCGTTTTGAGATACAGGAAAATTGTCACAATCGTTATGAGCAGCAAGGGGAACGCGGTCGAGAGACCGAAATGATAGCAAAACAGCCCGCCGCCAAGGCAAAGCCCGAACAGCAGCGGCACCTCCCATACCACAAGCTTTGCGGAAGACTGCTTCAGATAGGAGCGCACCGGAAAATACGCGAGCAGCAGGCCGGGAAACACAACGGTAAGCTCCAGGATCGGGCGCAGAACATCCTTCAACCCACACGCCCCCTTTGCAGCAGAAATTCCATAAACGCCTGTCGGGCGGCTTTCAAAAGCTCCTGACTGACATAGACCTGGCTGCCGTCCGTCATACAGAAGGCGGCATCCTGAAAATCGGCAGCATTCTCCATATTGATGATCGCGCCACGTCCGCAGACAAAAAAGCGCGGGTCCTTTTTGAGCGGCTCTGTGAACGCCTTGAAACTCTGGCGCATGGCAAGCGTTTTGCCGGCAGTGGTGCGGATATTGATGATGTGGGCGAAATGCTCGGCGGATATGATATCACGATAGCGCAAATGGATGTCGCTGCCATCCACCTTCACCGTCAAAACCGGCTCCGGGCGGGGGAGTTTTGCGAGCATTTCATCCAACAGACCGGACAACTCGGCCTCTGAAAAGGGCTTGACCAAATAATGAAATGCCCGTACCTGAAACCCCTCGAGTGCATGGTCTGTCGAGGTGGTGGTAAAAACCAGAAGACAGTCTGCGTCTGTTTTCCGAAGTTCCTTTGCCGCGTCCATGCCGCTTAAACCATCCATGTAAATATCCAAAAATGCGGCGGTAAAGCGCTGCGCTTCTTCTGCCGCCAGAAAAGCTTCTCCGCTGTCAAATTCTAAAAGCTCTGCTTCTGTACCGCGCTGGCGCAGCTGCCGTGCCAAGCGCTCCTTCAGCAGCGTGCGCTCCGTACCAAGGTCATCGACGATCGCAAATCTCATGCTGTACCAAGAAGCTATTGTTATAGCTTCCAACCTCCTTTATAAACTCTTTCATCCTGATTATAGCACAGTTGCCCGGTTCTGTCGCAGCGGAAAACGGGATTTCGTGACGGAAACCGGGCTTTCGTGCCAAACAGCTTGAAACAGCCGTATCCGCCCGTATACTAGAGACAGAGAACCTCAACAACGGCAGAAGGAAGGAGGGTCGCTGTGTATCGAATCGCCGTGCTGACAAACAGCAGGGCGCAGGAAGCTTTTTGGGCAGAGCAGATCTTGCAGTTCTGCGCCGAGCATTGTTTATTTCCCCAAATGGACTGTTACCACGATCAGGAAAGCTTTTTTGAAGCCGCGCGCTGCGAGCCGCTGACAAATGCCGTGATCGCCCTGCCGGGGGTGGATGGATTGAATGCAGTAGAGCATCTGCGCGCGCTTTGTCCCCAAACACGCGTTATCTGGTGCAGCGATCTAAATTTTTCGCTCCATGCCTTCCGGCTGCGTGCAGACTACTTTCTGCTGGAGCCAGTGACCGAAGCCGCTTTGCGGCAGGGTTTTTGCATCTGGCTGGATCAAAAAAATCCGGCAGAGCGGCGCCGACCTGACCGCAACGAACACAACAAGGAGAACGACTTATGAAAAAGAGAAAGATCATCCACTCTGCGTTGAGCTTGTCACTGACCGCAGCATTGTGCCTTTCCATGGCCGCCTGCGGCGGTACGCAGACGCCCGCAGACAGTGTCGCCGCTTCTCAGCCCTCTGCACCGTCCGCCGTGGTGCAGCCCTCTGCTGCGGAGACGACCTCTGCGGCACTGCCTGTGAAGGCCTTGAACCCCAAGCAGGTGGAGGAAAACCCTTACATGGCCAAGAGCGATGCAAACATTCATCACGACGGCTACAACACAGATTCAACGGATGAGATCCTGCCGCTTGCGATCTATCCCGAGATCAACGTTTCCTATGAGACAACGAATGCAAATGCTTCTCCCGCTATCTATTTTGACAGCTACGGCCATGCCGTTGTGCCGCTGCTGGGCGGCATCGCCATCCGCGACCTGAACGCCGAAGAAACAAAAACGCTCGGCTATTTCTCGCCAAAGAAGCATGACGGCGGCGGTTACGTTATCCAGAGCTCCTATACCTTCATGGACGCGTCCAACCGCATCGTCTGCCCCACGAGCAACAACCATGTGCTGATGCTCCGCGCAACGGATGAAAACGGCAATGTTCTGCCGGAATTTGAAAAGGTGCTGGACATTGATATCAAAGCTGCTGCCGAGGCCGCGCTTGGAAAAGAACTGACGCAGAATCTTCTGTCCGTGGTCTTTGACTATGACGGAAACCTCTGGTTTGCAACGGGAGGCTTCCGCATTTATCCGCAGCGCCAGCAGCAGGGCGTCATCGGCTATATTGCCCGCTCGGCCATTGATGCGATCCTGAACGGCGAGCAGACAGACCTTTCAAAGGCTGTTTTTGTCTACGAGCTGACCCCCGGCGAGGGCGCTGAAAACGGCATCGCCGCCTCCAAGGACGGTGCGGTGGTCCTGACCAACCAGAACTGCTATCTTCTGCGTGCAGAAGAAGGCGTAGACGTTGTGTGGTGCACACCCTATGAGAGCGCGGGTGCAAAGGTGAGCGGCGAAGGCGATAAGACCACCGGCGGCGGTCTTGCATGGGGCGGCGGCTGCTCTCCCACACTGACACCGAACCTTGTGCTGTTCACCGACAATCAGGATATCGTAAACCTTCTTGCGCTCGATATGAAGACCGGCGAGGTCGTGGCAAGCGCCCCGGTGCTGGATGACCTGCCCGAGGGCTATCAGGTAGCCGTTGAGAACTCTGCCATCGTCTATGACGACGGCAATGGCACCGTCAGCACCATCGTCTGCAACTGGTTTGGCGCGGGCAATGCAGGTCTGGCGGACCCCAACAACGACTCCTCCATCCAGAGCTACGCCAATATTTACGACCAGAACTGGCTCATGAAGGGCAACGTTATGATCGCCCCCGGCATCGAGCGCATGGACACCGTAAAGACCGCAAACGGCTACGAGATGAAGAGCATCTGGAGCCGGAACGACCTGAGCGACACTTCCATCCTGAAGCTTTCCACCGCAACGGGCTATATCTACGGCTATGTGCAGGATGTGACCACCGGGATGTGGCAGTACATCATTCTGGATTTTGAAACTGGCGAGACTGTTTTCACGATGGATGTTTCCAACAAGTACGGCTATAACAACATGGCCATTGGAATGTATGCCGGCAACAGCGGCAATGCGCTCTACTGCCCGACAGGCTATCTGGAACTGCTTCGTTTGCAGGACCGTTTCGTTTATCTGCCCGAAATGCCCTACCGCAAGGTCGATCTTGATCAGGCAGCAAGAAATGTCCTCTCGCAGGAACAGTTTGCGCAGGACGGCGGCGAAGGCACCGTTGCAAGCTGGCGCAACACTGTGACCGTCCGCAACGTACATCCCAACACCACGGTAGCTTTCCGCATGAATAACCTGTCCGGCAGCACCTCCGGTCTGACCCTCTACGCCTATGGCGTGGACGGCAAGCTAGCAAAGGTCGATCCTGCACTGTGGTCGATCACAGACGAGGACGGCAAGGCTGTAACGGAACTTACCGCCGGTACGCTCTATGAGCTGCGCGTGACCGTCGCCGATGGCGGCGCTCTTGACCTGAGCGAGACGGAAAAGGAGATCAGGCTCTCCGTTGTACTCGGAAAATAAACATAAAACGCCCGCCCACCGTGTCCAAATCTCCACGGTGAGCGGGCGTTCCGCTTTCTTTTGAAGGCAGACCGGAATGGCGATTTTGCAAAGGGTCCTCATAAAGTCTGACATGGCAGCCTCCTTGTGCTTTCCCGTTCCACCAGCTCCACCGGCAGAACGATGCCGGCATCGCAGGGGGTGCCGTCCCGCAGGACTTCAAGGCGGCGGATGCCCTGTCCCTGCAAAAATCGCATAAATTCCAGCGCATAGTGGTCGGACACCGCAAATACCGCCGTGATTTTTTCAGAAAAAAGGCGGGGAAGGTTCTCACTGTAAAACGCCATTCTCTCCCTTGCCGCAGCAGGGACCTGCCAGAATAAAGTTTCTCCCGGCGCAAAGGCGCTGCAGAAACCGTCTATCCGCTCCTTGTCCATTATACCGTTTTTTATCAGTACATTCCACCGCTTTATGCGGTCACATGTGTGGCATTCTCTTTCACCGAATTGATCGTATCCATCAGTTCACTGCCTGTTTTGCCATCAAACAGGCGGGTAAACAGGATGGGTTGGTCAAAGGGTGGTTTCATCAACACCGCTTTGCTTTCCACATAACCGTTCTGCTCGATGTAATGAATGATCTTCTGCACAAATGCGATCTGCTTTGCATTCAGCGATTCGTCATTGATAAATTTTGAAAATGCCTGCATGGCAGCATCGTGGTCCAGCTTTGCCACTTTACGCACCAGCAGACCAAAGGGTGTATCCCGAAACTCCCGTGCATAGTCCTCTTTGCTGCCCAGCTCACAGGTGAAGATATGTTCCAGCTCGGTATAGTCTCCCCGGGAAAGCGGAATGTTCTGGGTCAGCTTGTGGATGGCCAGCGTATCGCTGCGGTGCTCCATGATATAGCGGTTCACACGTTCCCGGTACTCGCCGAAATCGTAGCCGGAATCCAGCGTTTTGCCCTCGGTCTGCTCCAGTACCGGGTCGGCAAGGGCCGTGTAGACAGGCTTTTGCCCTTCTACACCATCCACCAGAAACTTGATAAGCTCCCGCAGTTCCTGCCGCATTTCCTCAAAGCGGAGCAGATCATGCGAGGTCAAAAATTCGTCTGTCTGCACCTCCCGAATGAGGGACAGCTTTGCCTGCACCTGCGGGATGGTAGCTTTCCCTTCCAGCAATGCCGCTGTGCTGCGCAGCTGTTTCTGGGCGCGGCCCAGCCCCGGCAGACCTTCCAGTTCACAGAGCAGCAAGCCATACACAAAGTTATCGAACCGCTTGGCGGCCTCGTCCTTATCGTCCAGCGAGATGAGCGGTGCCACCTCTTTCATCAGAGTACCCTTGTCCGTTTCGGTCAGGCTGACAAAGGCTTCCGGCTTTTGATAGTGTTCCACGGCCTGTCGGTGCAGCCGCACGGATACCAGCTCCGGATTCAGCGCTCCCACTTCGGCACGGCAGGTCTCTGTTAAAATCTTGCGCCAGTTCTGGTATTTTTCGTCTGTATAGGCTCCATCCTGCAGCGCGGCGGCGATCCGCACCTGTTTGCAGAAAATGCTCTCGGACAGGCTTTTGGTGTCCGCGCTCTCGTAGCCGTTGGGTTTCTGACGGAAAAACTCAAAGTTGCCGCAGTAGTCGAAGATCAGAAACCGCCGCTTGCCTGTATATTCGCCATCGATGGCATCCACGCAGGCAAGGGATGGGCAGAGCCGCGTGCCACGGCCGATCATCTGCCAGAACTTCGTTTTGCTGCGCACTTTTTTGAAGAACACCAGATTTACACACTCCGGAACATCGATGCCCGTGTCCATCATATCCACCGAGACCGCAATAAACGGCGGCTTGTCTGGCTGCTTGAAGTCGTCAATGATGGACTGCGCATAGGCGTCGTCGCAGACCACCCGCTGGATGAATCCCGGGTACTGGGTCTCCAGCTGCGGGTAGAGCTTGCCAAAGCGTTCCCGGATAAACTCCGCATGGCGCTTGTTCTGGGCAAAGATGATGGTCTTGCCGATGCGGTCGCCGCCTGCCGTCTGGATGCCGCGTTCCATCAGGTCTTGCAGCACCGTGTCCACGGTGTTGGCGTTGAAGATGAACTTATTCAGCTTTTCGGATGGGATAAAGGTGGGCAGGGTGTCGTCCTCGGCGAAATCGTCCTCGTAGCGCGCCTTATCCTCCGGTGAAAGCTGGTCGTAGTGGATGCCCTCTTCTGTGAATTTCGTCTTGACCTCGTAGTTGTAGTAAGGCACCAGCACATGGTCGGTGTAGACGGCCGTATCGTAATCGTAGGCGTAGGTGGGGATGCCGTGTTCCATCTCGAAAAAGTCGTAGGTGTTGCGGTCTACATCGGTTTTCGGGGTGGCGGTCAGACCCACCAGAATCGCATCGAAATAATCAAAAATAGCGCGGTATTTCTTGAAAATGCTGCGGTGGCTCTCGTCCACGATGATAAGGTCAAAGTGGGCGGGCGAAAACAGCGGCACGCCGTCCTTGGTCTTGGCGTTGTCGATGGCGTTGAGCATGGTGGGATAGGTGGAAAACACAATGCGCGCGGCCTTATCGTCCTTGGAGGAGCACAGATTGCACAGCGACTGGTCGGGCAGATACTTCTTGAAGTCGTCCTTTGCCTGCTTGACCAGCGCAGTGCGATCCGCCAGAAAGAGCACGTTGGTCACATGACCGCCCCGGCTCAGCACATCGGTCAGGCTGGACGCGGTGCGGGTCTTGCCTGTGCCAGTAGCCATGACCAGCAGATTGCGCCGGAAGCCCTGCGCGATGTGGGCGCAGACAGCCCGGATGGCGTTTTTCTGATAGTAGCGGTCGGTGATTTTGTCGTCAATTTCGATGGTGTCCAGCGGCTTTTTCTCGGTGCGGCGGTTCATCAGCTTCTGCAAATCGTCCTTGCAGAACACCCCGCTCACGGCACGCTGCGGGCCGCTCTGCTCATCCCAGAAATAGGTGGTGTAGCCGTTGGTGGTAAACAGCATCGGACGGCGGCCAAACTTCTGCTCCAGACAGTCTGCATAAAGCTGAGCCTGCTTGCGCCCGATGTTGGGGTCTTTGGTGCTGCGCTTGGCTTCAATGACCGCCAGCGGCAAGCCGTCCTTGCCCATCAGCACATAGTCCGCATAGCCCTTCTGCCCCAGCACGCCGTTCATGTTGTCCACTTCGTACTCGGTGCGCACATCGGCGTCCGGCCCGGTGAATTTCCAGCCCATGGCCTTGAGGTCGATGTCGATGATCTTCCGCCGCGTTTCGGCCTCGGTCAGGTCGGCGGCGGTAAAACTGCGGCTCTGCTGGTTCTGCTGTTTGCTGGCTGTGTACGCCGCCGAAAGGCTCTCCACCTGCTTACGCAGCGCTTCCAGCTCGGCATCTTTCTGGGTCAACAGGCTTTCCTGTTCCCGGATCTTCTTTTCGTCCAGCGCTACCTTTTCGCCGGGGATGGCTGTCTCGTCAAAGGAGCGCTCCACATAGTCCGTGCCGTAGCAGTAATCCACCCACTGGATGAAATCGAACAGCCCTCGCAGGCTGAACACTGCATCCGCCGCCGACACACTGTGCCCCGTATGTACCGCCAGATTGCCCGCCTTCACGATGCTGGGCAGCACGCTCCACACATTGCGGTCCACTGCGAACCGGAAACTCGGCTCGTGCAGCAGGGATTGCAGGTTGTCCTTGTAGGGCATCGTGATGGTTTTATCTGCCGCATACACCCACTTCACCGCCAACTCCAACGCCTTCCGACACCCCACCGCGCACATCGCCGGGGAGGTGGAGAACACTTTCTCGGCCTCGATGGCGGCAGACGCAAACATGGAGTATTCAGGGTGGGTGGAGAGATAGGAGAAGTTGGACATAAAAGTATACTCCTTTATGTAGAATAATTATTGGCAGTATTTCAGTAATTCTGGAAATTTATCGCTGGCATCTCGGATCATCCAACGCTTAAATGCAGCAAAGGGGGCATTCCACTTTAATTTCATCATAATGGACAGTTCACAGTCTTTTTTATCCTCACCATCTGCAAGATTATAGCTTTTAACACAGTCTTGAAATTCGTCAAGCTCTTTTGATAATCTTTCTCGAATAATTTTAGCCTCTGCTTTTTTCTGCGGTGTTGTACCATAGTACACTTCATTCATCAAATCCGCCGTATTCTTTGTTTCAAGGCTATCATCCAGTGCCACGATATCCAACCGATCTTCTTCAAACAGTTCACGGTATCTGTGGAATGCAATTTTTTTGTCCACGTCTGTTCTTGTACAATCTAAGATCGGCGTATATTTATCATTTTTTATATTGTTACAATGAGCGCAGGACAGGAACAAATTATTCCAGTCAAACATCAAATCGCGATTTTGGCGATGCGGTATAAGATGCTCAATTTGAAGGTCACTCAATCCCTTCTGTTCGCATAGGTAACACTTATGCGCAAACATAAGTCCTAATGCTTTGTTCACCTCTTCCGTTCTATACGTTCCGCTTGGCCGCACTTTTTCTTTGCCCAACGATTCAACAGCTGCTCTAGCTTCTGGGCTGTCCGTCCGTTCGATTTTAACCATCAGGACACCTTCTTTTCCTCGATTTTAGCAAGAACGCTCTCTGCATTTTTCAGTTTTCTTTTCAGATCTGCGCGTTCTGCACGTTCTTCATCGGAAAGGTCTGTGCGGTCATAAAGCTCCTGATAGCGCTTGGCTTTCTTCTGCAATTCATCAGAGAACGCCGTTGCATCCAGATAACCTTCTGCAATATCATCAACTGAATACGAAGAGAAATCTGTAAACTGCACCTGCTTTTCTAAATCATAAATGCAGGCGTTGCTGATAGAATTAAGAATATAAGCCGAATGTGTAGTAATGATAAATTGGATTCTCGGGAAAAACTCCGTTAAGAAAGGCAAAATCTTACGCTGAAGTTCCACATGAAGATGCGTTTCCAGCTCATCAATCAGCACAATGCCTTCCACATCGTACTGGCTCAGTTCGCCTTTCAGCAACCAGTTGCGGTCCATACGGAGGATTAGGTCTGCGACAATACCGATGATTGCAGAATAGCCATCAGAAAGTTCATCCAAACTATATGGATTTCGACCTTTCTGTTCAATTAGAAAATTATAGTTTTTATAGTCATATATCAATCGGATGCTGTCATCGCTCAACAATACTTTTAGCGCATTTTCGAAGCGGGAAAACCATTCCGCGATTTTCTTCTCGACACTTAAATCATTTTCATTCTTTGCATATGCCTGTTGAGTTTTGAGATGAACCATATATTTCAGCAAAATATTTTCTGGTGTATCATCCAAACTGTATTGATTTTCTAGTTTTACATCTTGAACTCCCTTTGCGCGATGAATCACTGTCTTTCTGTCTGCCGGAAAGTAAGCAGTTACAAATTCTCCCTGACTATATAAACGGTCTAAGCCTACTACATTTGAAACGTCTACTTCTACTCCAGAATTATACTTTGCAAATGTTTCGGCAACAATTTTTTCAAGTTCAGAAAGCTTATCATTCGATTTATAGGATCTCCGAATACACAATTTCTGATAGACCCCATCATCGATTGCCTGCAGATAATCTTTCATCGCCTGCAATACCGAAGTTTTACCGGAGCCATTTTTACCAGTCAGGATAAGATGCTGACGCTTTTCAGGGTTTAGCTTGATCTCGATATTTTTAAGATGCCGAACCTCATTGATGTGGATGCTTGTAATAAAGTGCTCCATAATCTCACCTCTGAATATTACTCATGTCCTGAAAAATCTGCCAAGCAGAAGCGCCCGCTTCAGCCTCAACCAGTTCTTTTGCGAGTTGTCTTTGGAGTTCGGGCTTAAGTTTTTGAAAAGAGTGCTTAGCCTTCAAAATATCAAATTTTGCGTTGTTATAGTCCTTTTCTTCTTCAAAAGTCATATCCGTATGCTCCTTTCAAAATACTATCGTTAGGTTTATTATACTTCTTTAGATTAACGCCTTACAACCCTCTCACCCAAAATATTCCTGCATCAGCGCCTTTTTCATCAGTTCCAGCTTTTCAAGGCTCTGCTGTACAGTCTGCTTCTGCTGGTCTACACGCTCCACAAAGGCGGCAAATTCGTTTTGGAGGGAAAGCGGCGGCACCATTAGCTTCAACGAGTTAATCGCATTAAAATTCAATCCGGCTTTCACCGCACTCTGATTTTTTGCAATAAATTGTTCTTTTCCTGCATCGCTTTCCATGTAGTACGCTACATACAATGGATTCAATTTATCTTGTTTCAATCGAATACAGGTCAAGTGCTGATTGATATATGCTCCATGCTCTGCAATTTCCTTTGTGACAATACCTGTACGGCCTAAATCAGCCGTAATACTAATGAGTAGGTCGTTTTCTTGAACTCTTGTGCGTTTAGCTTCAGCATTATCTGGTGGCGTAACGCATTGAACATCTTGCAATGTGATTTTGCAGTTTTTTACGTTTTTTATTGTTATAAAGTATTCGCCACTATCAGTGAAATACTGCGACCATCCACGAGAACCAGAAGTGAGGAACACAATGTATTCAGAAAGACTACAACAAGGTAAGTTGTTAGGATTAAGTTTTGCATCCCCAAACATCTCCACAAACCGCGCCTTTACCAGTTCGTCCAGTTTAGCAAGCTGCTGTTTGCGAAAATTCACGAGCTGTTCAACTTTGTACAGAGTTTGAGCAATTTTGTTTTGCTCTGAAATATTCGGAATTTCTATTGATAATGTTTCTAGCTTGCTCACCGCAAGACCGGGCTGTGCCGCACCTGTTGCATACTGACCCAAATTCATGGCGTTTAGTGCATAATAAAGCCAATGCACATTCATTTCGATTTTTGGTTGTACAACGACTGCGTGCTCTGTTGCATGAAACTTTCCAAAGGCTAAATTAACATTTCCGCACAACGCCCCCTGTCTGCCAATCAACGGGAACTCTCCATCATGCGTATAATCTGCAACATATCCACGAATGCCGTTTCCTCCAAAACAAGGATACAATCCCTTGTTATATTCAGGTGAAATATCATTCGCTGATACGAATTTTCCTGCCTTCAAGAGACAAACCTCTCCCAACTTCGCCATCACACCATCTCCTCCAACTCTGCCAGACCTTTGGTGATCTCCATTTCCAGCTCATGCAGGTCAGCAAGGATCTCCGTGGTCGAGGGATACTCCACCGGCACATACTCCGTCTCTTTATACTTATTGATGGACAGATCGTACCCATTGGCGGCAATTTCTTCTTTGGGCACAAAGAAGCTCTGCTCGGTGCGCTTGCGGTCAGTTTCGGCATCGAGGTTCTGAAACCGGGCGATGATGTCCGGGATGTCGTTTTCCTTCACCTCGGTGCGCTTGTCGTCCAGCGAAAAGCCGTCGGCTTTCATATCGTAGAACCACACCTTATCGGTGCCGCCCGCACCGGTCTTGGTAAACACCAGCACCGCTGTGGACACGCCTGCGTAGGGCTTGAACACGCCGGAGGGCATGGAGATGACCGCCCGCAGCTGGTGGTTTTCTATCAGTTCTTTTCGGATGCTCTGGTGCGCCTTGCTGGAACCGAACAAAACGCCGTCCGGCACGATGCAGGCGCAACGTCCGCCGGTTTTGAGCATCCGCAGGAAGAGCGCAAGGAAAAGCAATTCTGTCTTTTTGGTGTTGGTGACGGCTTTCAGGTCGTCGTTGATGCTCTCGGCATCCACAGTGCCCTTGAACGGCGGGTTTGCCAGACAGATGGTGTACTTACTGCAAATGGAGTTTTGCTTCGACACGCTGTCCTTATAGTCGATCTCCGGGTTCGTGATGGAGTGGAGCATCAGGTTCATGGCCGAAATGCGCAGCATGGTGCGGTCCGTGTCAAAGCCGGTGAACATCGGGCCGGCAAAATGCTGCCACTGCTCCGGGGTCATGCTGTCCTCGTAGTGGGCGCGGAGGTACTGCGCACTGGACACCAGAAAGCCCGCCGTGCCGCAGGCGGGGTCGCAGATCAAGTCGTCCGGCGTGGGCTGCACCAGCTCCACCATCATGTCGCGGATGTGTTTGGGCGTGCGGAACTGGCCGTTCTGCCCTGCGGTTGCCAGCTTGCCAAGCATATACTCATACAGGTCGCCCTGCATATCAAGGTCGGCAATGTCGTGGGTGTAGAGATCCTCCAGCCCGGTGATGATCTTTTGCAGCACCTGCGGCGTGGGGATCAGGAACATGGCATCGTCCATGTACCGCGCAAAGGCGGTGTTGCCCTCATCCGGGCGGGTGGGGTCGTCCTCGATCTCCACCAGTTCGCCGTTCGCATCAAAGTCCGGCAGACGGCCATACTTCATCTTTTTGATGGCAGGGAACACCCGCTGCTGCATGGTCAGGAAAATTTCGCGGGAATCTTTATCCTTGAAGCGGCTCCACCGCATAGACTGTCCTGCCGCGCTGGCCGGGAAGATGTGCTCCATCTTTTCGCCCGCCATGTTCTCAAAATCTTCGGTGGCAAGCTCTTTCTCGTCCAGTGACCGGATGAACATGAGATAGGTCAGCTGTTCAATGACGGTCAGCGGATTGGTGATGCCGCCTGCCCAGATGTCTGTCCAGATCTTGTCTACCTTATTTTTAATTGCTCCTGTTACCATGCGTTCCTCCTGAATGTTTGCCAATCGCAAACGCTTTGCATTTTGAATTTTTGGTGATAATACCACAATTTTATTATAGCAGTGTACGATTGCATTTTCAATGTAGAGCGTTTATCGTAAGTGCTTTCTTGATCGCAAGGCAAGAAAGTAGTGAAACATTCAAACAGCATATTTGCGATATGCGATTCAACGCTGTTGCTGTTGCATGAAGAAGTTGAATTGCTATAAAACGGTAAAGTGGATTTTATCTGCTTTGCCGTTTTTTCACATCTGGACTCCAACATGCTTTTGTGCTATTCAGCGATGCAATCGCACAGCCTGCGCTCTGCTTACCAACTGATGATCTCCGGCGGTGATGTGAAAGCCGTACAGGGAACAACACCTGTGCAGGCTGCCCCGGTTGAAGCAGAACCGACCATCTCCGTATCGGCACTGTTGGAACTTCTGAAGGACACAGACCCCTCTGTAAAAGCGCAGCTTCGCCTGGCTTTGCTGACCTGAATTGCAAAAAATAGCACGAATTGCAGAGTAATTCACGGACTTACTCCATCTGACACGAAAAATGCGGACCGTGCAAAAACCGTGCAGAGACCGTGCAAATGGCGTATAAAAGGAAAATCCCACGAGGAATCTTACGATTCTTCGTGGGATTTTGGTGCGCTCGAGGGAACTCGAATTCCTGGCCCTCTGATTAAAAGAATCCAAGGTGCATCATTCGTCAAATTTCAAAAGTTCGAAGAAGCGTTATTTTTATCGTATCATCGCAAAACACGCCTTTGCACACACCGCATTGTTTGCATACAGTGTAATGCTTTGCAACCGTTATCCAGCTATTCAGGTGTGCAAAAAGTGTGCAAAAATGTGCAGACGGGCAAAACAAAGCCCAATGGACAAATCAACCACCGGTTTTATGGCAGGGTTTAGGACATCCGAACAGACACCGTTTGATATAGAAATGAGGTTCACCATGAACAAACTGCTTTCCTGCCGCTTCAATATGGACACCAACCGGGTGGAAGCCCGGTTCGAGGATGGCACCACTCTTGCCATCGACTGCATCGCCGTGGAGGACGAGTACGGCAGCACCCCGGTACAGCGGGCAGAGCTGGACTGGCTGCTGTATAATAAGCCCTTGGAGTACGCCCAGCTTGTGCTGGGTGGAGAGATAGAGCGTTATCTGTCGCTTGGCTGCGACCATGGCAGACTGGAAGATTGATTACTCCGAAAGGCCATTGCCATTTGAGTACCAATCGAATATACTATAAACAGGAGAGCGGACGTCACTCCGCTGGTGTGGCTGACACCTAAAATCCGATCTGATGCAAGACGTAAGGGCTTGAGGCTGGCGGGCAGCGATAAAACCCGAAAGCGATGCAAGACATAGGAGCCTGAGGTTGGCGGACAACGATAAAATCAGTCGCAAGGGACATCGGACAGCACCACGGTGTTGTAGGTGTCCCTTTTATATTGCCATCAATCTTTCGTATATGGCGCACCACCGAATAACAAAAGGATGCCCGCCCACCGATGGAACTGAATTTCCATGGTGAGCGGGCATCTTGCGTTTTTACGTAAATTAAGTAAAATTCATGAATTTTACTCATCCAATCGATGAAGGGTTTGATGAAGTTTTTCCGCTAGCATCTCGATAAACATAAAGAAAATCACGGTTTCATCCATGGGATACATGCCGCCGGCATTATAGGTCAGAAAAGGCAAAACAATTGAAATATCTACCAGATGGCACAGCGAACTGTCGGGATCCATGGTGATCAGGACCACTTTGACGCGATTTTTACGATATTCGGACACCAGCGTTTCGTAGAAATCCCGGCCGCTGATGGAAAAAATCACAACCACATCTCCCTGCTTCAACACCCGCTCATAGCTGGCCATCCGGGCATCGTCCCACAGCATGTGGCAGTCCACGCCGAACTTGTTCAACCGGAAAGCCAGTTGCTCGGCCGAAACAGAAGAGTGGTTTAGCCCCAGTGCCACCACCCGATTGGCGTGGGAGAGTGTATCCGCAAAATCCCGCAGCGCGTCCGAAGTGACTAGCGGCTCCATCTGCAGCATGCCGCTGCAGTAGTAGGTCAGCACGTTCTGGGTGGGCAGCGCATCGGCCGGCCGGGTCTGGGCCGGGTGATCGGTTTCATGCTGCAGGGCATATTTGAACTCGGCATAGCCCTGATAGCCCAGCTTCTGGCACAGCCGCAGCACCGTGCTGCGGCTGACACCGCAGATGGCGGCGAGTGCTTCGCCGGAAAGCGACCGCATCTCCTGCGGGTTGTTCAGAATATAATCGGCAACATGGCGTTCGTTGCGGGAAAAATCCGATAAACTTTCCCGCAGCTGATCCAGAACAGACATAGACTCCCTCTTTTCCCGCAGCAAAAGTGCAGCGTTGTTACACCTAGTGTACCGCAAAACCGTGCAATTGTCCAGTTTATAGGCAAAAAGGCGGTGCTTGTATCCAATATGCCGGGCATATGTACCAAAAACGAACGAGCAAAGTTGTGCAATGCTTCAAAAGTGTGCACTAAAACAAAAAATATGTTGCAAAACCGTGCAATTGGCCGTATAATAAAGCCGCTGAACGAAGCAGAAATACCATGCATAGGAGATCGACCATGAAAATTTATACACTCATCCAAACAATCAAGGCAAATTCCGGTTCTGTCTGGAATGGTCGGGAGATCTGTGCAGATACCACAAGGGATAAAGTGCTTTGGGGGGATGCCGGGCAGGAGTGTACCGGTATTATCAGCACCTGCTATGCGTCCCCTGCTGTCATAAAAAAGGCAATGGAACTGGGATGCAATTTCATTGTTGTGCACGAGGCTTTGTTCTGGAACCACGGAGACCGGACGGACTGGCTGGAAAAAAATACGGCATTCCGGAAGAAAAAAGCACTGCTGGAAGAGAGCGGTGTCTGTATCTGGCGCTATCATGATTATGTTCATGCGGGGATCCGGGTGGACGGTGCACTGCACGATGGTATTTTTTATGGCCTGAGCAGCCTGCTGGGCTGGAATGAATACCAGACCGATAAAAATGCGCTGTTGTGCCATGATTTTTGCCTGCCAAGAGCCTGGACTGTGCAGGAAATGGCATCTTTTCTGACAAAAAAGTTCCATCTGGAAGGAGTGCGTTTCATCGGTAATCCGGCCGCAAAAATCCGGAAAGTGCAGGTTCCCATGCATATTCTGGGGCATTTATCAGATGATCGGATCATTGAACAAATCAATGAAGAAGATATAAACTGCCTGCTGACGCTGGAGATGGTAGATTTTACGGTGTGTGAGTACATCCGGGATGCTGCCATGCTGGGCGAAGACCGCTGCATTTTTGCGGTAGGGCATTTTAATATTGAAGAAATCGGCATGGAGTATCTGGCGGACTGGCTGCAGCAGCTGGCACCACATCTGCCGGTCCACTTTGTGCAATCCGGCGATGCCTACCGGTATCTGCCTTGTATTTGATTCTGATTTTTATGGTGGAGCGCGCCCACTGTAGAGATATAAAACCGATTTTCCTTGGAGAACAAGTAAAGGAGATTTCATCATGGCAAACAATCAACAAATTGCTGAACAGGTGCTTGCGGCAGTGGGCGGCAAGGCAAATGTCAGCAGCGTGACCCATTGCATGACCCGGCTGCGCTTTGTGCTTGTGGACGAGAGCAAAGCAGCGGACGATAAAACGCTGGAAGCCATTGCAGGTGTTCTGAAGGTGATCCGCGCAGGCGGGCAGGTCCAGGTCGTGATCGGCCGTAATGTGGATAAAGTTTACGATATCGTATGCGAACGGATCGGCCTGGAGCATGCAGCACAGCCTGCTGCCGAAGCAGAGCTCCCGCAGGAAAAACAAAAGCTGACCCCCAAAGCGGTGGCCAACAATATCCTGGGTGCCGTCAGTGGCAGCCTGACCCCGGTGCTGCCGGTGATAATCGTGGCCGGTATCTTCAAGATGGTGGCGGTGCTGTTCGGGCCCAAGAACCTGGGCCTGCTGACGGCGGAAAGCCAGCTGTACATCCTGTGCAACCTGGTCAATGATGCAGGCTTTTACTTCCTGCCCTTCTTCGTGGCTTACAGCGCAGCCAAGCGCTTCAAGACCGACCCGATCCTTTCCATGCTGGTGGCAGCACTGATGCTGCACCCCACCATGCTGGACATCGTGGCGGCCGGAGAGCCCCTCCAGATCTATGGCCTGCTGCCCATGCAGCTGGTCAACTACACCCAGGCAACGGTCCCGGTCATTCTGGTGGTCTGGATCCTCTCCTATGTGCACAAGTGGGTCAAAAAAGTGGTGCCGGACTTCATCCGTACCATCGGTGTGCCGGTGCTCACCACCTTTATCATGATCCCGCTCACCTTCTGCGTTTTTGGCCCTATCTGCAACGAGATCATGAGCTGGGTCGGCAGTGCCATCCTGTGGATGAACAACACCATCGGCGTGCCCACCATCGTTGTGGTGGCTGCCATCTGGCCCTTCGTGATTATGTTCGGCATGCATGTGCCGGTCATGATGGCGCTGTTGCCCACCTGGATGGAAATGGGCTACGACGCCATCGTCAGTCCGGCTACCATTGCTTCCAACCTGGCAGGCATCGGCGTGGAGCTGGCCTATGCCCTGCGTGCAGGCAGCCGGGAGAACAAAGAGCTTGGCTGGACCTGCTTCGTCACACATGTGACGGCCAATATCTCGGAGCCTGCGCTGTACGGCATTTTCCTGCGGGACCGCAAGGCGCTGGCCTGGGATATGCTGGGCGCAGTGGCCGGCGGCGTGACCATGGGCCTGCTGGGCGGCAAGGTCACGCTGTTCTCCGGCGTGGGCTTCCCCTTCCTGGAGTTCCTGCGCTTTGGCGAGTATTCCGTCCCGGGTGCCATCGGCATGGTGGTTGCCTTTGGTGTTTCGCTGGCGCTTGGCCTTGTGTTTGGCTTTGAAAAGGCCCAGCAGAAAAACTGACGATTCCTGCCGGAAACTCCCCATTCTGCAAATTGCAGGGCGGGGAGTATTCTGGTGCAGATAAGAAGGAGAAGAAAATGTCACTTCCTGAAAATTTTTTGTGGGGCGGCGCAATGGCGGCCAACCAGTGCGAAGGCGGCTGGAACGAGGGCGGGCGTGGCCTTGCCAACGCAGATGTCCTGCCATACGGCAAAGACCGCGTGGCGGTGATCAAGGGCGAGCTGCCTATGCTGGCCCCGGATGCAGAGCACTATTACCCGGCGCAGGATGCGGTGGATTTTTACCACCATTACAAAGAGGATATTGCCTTGTTTGCAGAGATGGGCTTTAAGACCCTGCGCCTTTCCATTGCGTGGAGCCGCATCTACCCCAACGGCGACGATGCACAGCCCAACCGGGAAGGGCTGGCGTTTTACCGCAGTGTGTTTGAAGAATGCCATAAATACGGCATTGAGCCGCTGGTCACCATCACACACTACGACATCCCCATGCATCTCGTCACCGCCTACGGCGGCTGGCGGAACCGGAAGCTGATCGACTTTTATAAAAAGCTAGTCACCACTCTGTTTGCCGAGTACGGCAGTCTGGTGCGGTACTGGCTTACCTTCAACGAGATCAACATCATGACCAGCGCCTGCTTTATGGCGGCGGGCATCGTGTTCCGGGAGGGTGAGGACCGCTATGCGTCCATCTACGATGCGGTGCACCATGTGCTGGTGGCCGGTGCTTGGGCCACAAAGCTCTGCCACGCAATGATCCCCGGGGCTAAAGTGGGCTGTATGCTCAATGCTGGTATCTATTACCCCAGAACCTGTAGTCCGGAGGATGTGCAGGCTGCCCAGGCAGAAAACCGCAAGCACTATATGTTCACCGATGTGCAAATGCGCGGCAGCTACCCCGCCTATGTGTGCAGAGAGTTTGCGCGGCATGGGTACCAGATCCCCTTCCAGGCGGATGATGCCGCCATTCTGCGGGAGAATACAGCCGATTTCGTTTCCTTCTCCTACTACTCCACCCGCGTGGTGGAAGCCCACGCAGAAGGAAAATACGATTCCAACCTGCTGCACTCGGCCGATAATCCGTATCTGGAGCGGGAGCCCTGGGGGCGTTTTCTGGACCCGGTGGGCCTGCGCATCACGATGAATGAGATCTACGACCGTTACCAGAAGCCGCTGTTCATCGTGGAAAATGGTCTGGGTACCATTGACCAGCCGGATGCAGACGGTTATGTGGCAGACGATTACCGTATCAGCTATCTGCGCAAGCATCTGCAGCAGATGAAGCTGGCTGTGGAAGAAGACGGCGTGGAGCTGCTGGGTTATACCAGCTGGGGTCCGATCGACCTAGTGTCGGTGGCGACAGGCGAAATGAAAAAACGCTATGGCTTTATTTATGTGGACCGGGACGATGAAGGCTGCGGCACTCTGAAGCGCACCCGCAAAAAGTCTTTTTACTGGTATAAAAAGGTCATAAACACTAATGGAGATGACCTTACCTAATATGGGAGTGTCTGTTATGAATACAAAACTTCTGGTACAATCAGACGACTATGGAATTTCACCGGCAGTGTCTGCGGGCATTATATATGGAATAACGCACGGAATTATTCGCAACACCGGAGCATTCGTCAATATGCCATGGAGTTCAGAATGTCTAAAATGGATTTTTCCATATTTGGATAAAGTTGCACTTGGTTTGGACTTAAATTTGACAACGGGATATCCACTGAGTTCACCAGAAGAAATCTCTTCTCTTACACGGCCTGACGGAAGTTTTTACAGCAGTTGGGAAAGTCGAAAACTAGATAAGGCAACTCCTTCCGGAGAGCATACCGATTCTCAAGAAGTCTCGCGAGAACTGGAAGCACAATTGGAACATTTTATTCAACTAGTTGGGCATAAACCAGCCTACATTCATCCACATGCTTATACAACTCCTAGAATTCTGGAGCAAGAGAAAGATTTAGCAAAACGAGCTGGTGTACCATTCTCTGTGGATTGTTTTGAAAAAATATTTGGTCGGAACCTTTCCGATATGCTGATGCCTTGGTACAAAAAGCCTCCCACACCGGAAAATCAGCTAGATTCTTCGCTTAAAGAATATCTCCTTACACAGAGTAATGCCATTTTAAATCAAGAGTATTCCCTCGTAGTAGGTCACATGGGATATGTAGACAAAGAATTAATGGAACTTTCTAGCTACAGTCTCTATCGACTTAACGATTTGAATGCAGTTACCAGTCCAGAAATCCTCACGTGGGTAGATAAAAATTCTATTGAACTAATTACTTATCACGATCTCCCTCTCTAAATCAATAAGTCCTACTATCACCGCTTTACTGCAATAAAATTTGCAAAATCATCTTGACGTGCCCTGCAATCCATGATACCCTCTATCACAAATCCCACCGAGCTTGTCGGGGCAATGCCCCTCCATCTTGCTTGCGCAAGACCGCTCTGCCGCTTAAAAGCCCCACTGGGGCTTTCATTGCTACGCAAACGCGGTCTTGTAGAAAAGTACAGAGCGGCGAGGATTTATTCCCCATGGAGATTTTTACCGCCCCGCAACACACCCGATTCATTTTGCCGCTTACTTCACCCGACAAAATCATCGCTGCGCTGCGTGGGCGGTATTTTTCTTTTTCACAAATAAAATCTTATGTAGTTGTTCAATCTTCCGAAATTTGTTTTTAGTTGTTGACCGTACAACTGTAAAGTGTTATTCTTGCGTTTGAAAGAAGCAAGATGTAGTGTCCGCACTGCGCCCGGCTTTCTTCATACTGTACCTTGAATCCTACATAAGCCGTCTGAACGAGATACTGCGCCATGACCTCACATTCTGTGTGGGCGAGCCGGACAACGCCGCTGCAAAACAGGGGCAGGAACTGCGTTCGGTGTGAACGGTGATCATGAGCAGGGGCTTTGCCTTTTCACACGTTTTGCTCTGCAAAATTTTCAACGTGCATTGCGGTT